>ERZ1106929.1468-NODE-1468-length-19760-cov-14.952550_pt1 | contig 19760 bp, 8 predicted proteins | sample MGYA00403662_ERZ1106929 | MGnify/ENA primary metagenome ERZ1106929 (study PRJEB35170, sample SAMEA104062442) | human gut metagenome | biome: human gut; feature: human-associated habitat; material: faeces | place: Denmark | collected 2013-02-20 ... | reverse complement strand
CGACGGGAGCGGGAAAGACAACGATCACAAACCTGATCAATCGTTTCTATGATGTTCAGGACGGAAAGATCCGTTATGATGATATTAATATAAACAAGATTAAAAAGGCTGATCTGCGAAGATCGCTTGGTATCGTTCTTCAAGATACACATTTGTTTACAGGAACGATTATGGAAAACATTCGTTACGGGAAACTGGATGCGACAGATGAGGAAGTTTATAAGGCAGCAGAGCTGGCTCATGCAGACGGATTCATCAGAATGCTTCCGAAAGGTTATGAGACGCGCTTGAGCGGAGACGGAGAAGAACTGTCTCAAGGACAGCGTCAGCTTCTTGCGATCGCAAGAGCTGCCATTGCCGATCCGCCGGTACTGATCCTGGATGAAGCGACATCGTCTATTGACACAAGAACAGAAAGTATCGTTCAAAAAGGTATGGATAACCTTATGAAAGGGCGTACAGTATTTGTAATCGCCCACAGACTTTCGACGATCCGAAACAGCGATGCGATCATGGTGCTGGAACACGGACGTATTATCGAACGTGGAACACATGATGAGTTGCTGTCACAGAAAGGAACGTATTATCAGCTTTATACAGGAAACTTAGAGCTGTCGTAGAAAAGGAGGGGTTAAAACCCCCCTTTCTTTTTTATAATATAGATCGGTCGTTTCTTGCTTTCCATATAATCTTTCGACATATATTGTCCGAGCAGTGACAGGAAGATCATCTGTATGCCGTTCAACGCGAGGATCAGGCAGACAAGCAGAAGGATCCAGTTTGCTTTATGTCCGGTGAAAACGGAAACAAGTCCTGTGACAACGGCGGCGATCAGGAGAAACATGCCGATGAAGCCGGGCAGGGAAGCGGGGGCGGAAGAAAATGATAACATTCCGTCCATTGCATAGCGGAACAGCGAGCGGAAATTCCATTTTGTTTTTCCTGCGGCGCGCTCAGTGTTGTGAAACGGAATCCATTTTGTATCAAATCCAACGAAAGAGAAGATCCCTTTCATATAGCGGTTGTATTCTTTGAGTTCCAAAATAGAGTCCGTCATAGCTCTGTTCATCATTCGGAAATCACCTTTTCCGTCTCCCATATCGAGATGACATGCGTTCCCGATCAAGTGATAGAAAGAGCGGGATAAGAACGTGCGGATCGGATTTTCTCCGGTTCGGTCCTCTCTAAGTCCTGCACAGCAGTCGTATCCTTCGTATTTGACAGCGTGATACATGTTTTTAAGCAGAGCGGGCGGATGCTGCAGATCGGCGTCCATAAATACACAGTAGTCTCCCGATGCATTTTGAAGTCCGGCGTACATGGCGGCTTCTTTTCCGAAGTTTCTGGAAAATGTAAGAAAACGGACACGCTCGTCTTTCTCTGTAAAATGCTGAAGGATCTCTGCCGTTCGGTCAGAACTTCCGTCATCTATAAAAAGAAATTCGCAGACAGCGCCTTCGATCGAGGATGCGGCGTCTGAAACCGCGCTGTAAAAAGCGGGGAGAACGCTCTCCTCATTAAAACACGGAACGATAATGCTGATCACATCGTCAGCAGGATTATTTTTGATTGTCATATGGCAGCAGCTCCTTTCTGATCATATTTTGATCCTGCCCATGAGCGGCAGTTTTGAAAACGCGGTATTTGCAGAGCGCATAGTTTCCGATCACGGTTACGACGCTTACGATTAATTTTGAGCCGATCAAAGAAAGTGATAATTGATCGACGGCAAGCCAAAGCAGAACGTTTTCGACGAGCAGTGTGATAAATCGTAGAGCAGCAAAGGAGAAAAACTCTTCGGGAATCCGTCTGTTTGACCGAAAGACCCATTTTCTGTTCAGAACATAGGCGGCGATAACCGCGCCTGTCCATGCGATACTGTTAGATGCAATATACGGAACGTGAAAAAATAGAAAAAGTCCGTATAACATGTAATTAACTCCGGTTGTGATTCCTCCGGTAATGATGTAAGTGAGCAGTTCTTTGCTTAAGTAAATTCGTTTCAAAGTCAGTTCCCTCTTTCTTATAATGATTATAGTGAATTTCTTACAGCGCGTTTTTATGGTGAGCCGTTGTAATATTTTGTGTTTTTCTTGAAGTAAAGACTCCAAATGTAAAAATCAGGTAACTTAAATAGCACAACAGAGATATCAGGCTGATGATACAGCCGATTTGTTTTCCGGGAGGAGAAAATCGAAATTCGATCTTATGAGTCCCCTTTTCGATATGTGCTCCTGCAAAAGCTTTATTTACGCGGATAATATCTGTGCGTCTGCCGTCGATGTAAAGCTCAAGTCCGTTTTGCCGCGGAATCGCAGATGCGAGAACCCCGTTGCTTTCTGCATGGATGCTTCCGGAAAAAACAGTCGTGCCTGAAAGGAAGGCGCTGCGTTCGGTTCTGCTGTCACAGACCGCTTTTGTAATTGTGTTCTTGTCGTCGAAAATATGTTTATTACATAAATGCCACTGTACGTTGCTGACAGTGAAATGACCCTTTGGAAAAGTAACCTTTAGTTTTGTCATACCCGAGTCGCTGTCCGCTGAAAACTGATAGTGAAACATATTGTTTCCGTTTGGGTAAGGCGCAAATAGTCCCGAAAGCTTATTGCGTATGTTGTTAATGTCGATGACAACAGGATCGATCGTTTTATTATCCACCTGGAAAGAAAGCAACAAAATGTTGCCAAAACCTGTATTTTCAACATAAAATGTCAACGATTGTTGACATTTTGAGATTATGTCATACTTATCGGCAGTCTTTTTGATAGTCAAACTATCGGGAAGTTTGCCGTCTGCCGACAGTTTCGGGGCAAAAGGAGTGATAAACTTTCCGGGGAGGTAAACGTCGCTGTCCGTATCAGTGGAAGTGTTTTCTATTATGGTTTTGCGGGAAATCGCTTCCAACTGTTCGATTTGATTGAAACGGTCAAACTCTTTTTCAGAGATTGTATCCGATGTAAAATAAACATTCGGAAGCACGTTTTTATTCTCTGCGACCACCGTGTCTTTTGCCGAAGAATACAGAGGCGTATACCCGGCGGGAATATGATCTTTTTCTGTCTCGATATACCGAACGCCAAGAAGATGAAGCATGAACGGATTATCGGAAGTAAGCAGCGCGATCCGGTTATTGATTCGGATCGGTGTATTCAGCACGTCATAATACAAGTCGGAGTAAGCGCTGTTTGTCACAGAAGAATACATAGAACTTCTTGTTATTTTCGCTTCTGGGGCGCGGTTTCCGTTTGCAAGCGGTTCGGTCAGGTTGTCAAAATGATAGAGCGGATCCATCGGAATTTCCGCAAGTTTTGTGTAAGTTTCTTTTGCCGAAACATCTGCTTTCTTTACCCAGTTTTCCTTTCTGGCAGTTGTAATATACATACCGACCGGGGCGATCAGTATGAGCAGATAGACGAGTAATTCTACCCGGGCAAAAATGCGGGGATTTTTAAACATTTGCAAAATAAGGTTTTGTTTCCGTCTTTGTATCAGGCAAAATAAAAACAGAATACCAAGTTCGATCAAAATCCACGGAAACTGAACTTGACTGAACCAGAGCAGACCAAGCGGAAGCATTACGGCAAACGGATAGAGCGGATACGATGAAACGCGGTCTGTTTCGGTGTGCGCTGATTTTAAGTAACGTACGCAGTGCAGGATGAACAGCGGCAGAAACGGAATAAGTATCTTCGGTCTGGCGTAGAGCGTTCCGTTTAAAATGTAAGAAAAGATACCGAACAATCCGAAAGATAAAAATAAAACGCTGTCAGGAAAGAATTCTTTTTTGGCAGGATTTTTTTTATTTAATCCGGCAAGTATCGTGTAAAAGCAGATCAATGTAAGCCCCAGTCCGTATTCGTTAAACAAGATGCCGTTCATAGAGATATTCGGTCCGAAAAGCTCTAATATTTTCAAAAGAGAAAATCCGCCGCCGCTTCGTCTGTGCTCCATCAGTACAAGTCCTGTCGGCAGAAGGAGCGCCGCCGCCATGCATACGGAAAGAACGGCGGAAGGGATATATTTTTTGAAAAACGAATCTTTCCAAAATGTCTCTTTTTCCGTTCTCAGCCAGTACCAGCCGATCGCGGCAAATGCGGCGATCGCAAAATAGAAGCTGTGCAGGCAGATCAGAAGCATACAAAGAGGGAGAAAGCGAAACTTACGTTTCTTCACGCACAAAAAAGCAAGGATCAAAAACGGCAGATAATTGACAAACATGATCTGACGATGCATATGGAAAAGACATCCCGCAGTCAAAAATAAAACGCTTCCGATGAAGGAAAAGAACGGGGAAATATCCTCGCTTTGCAGCCACATATAACATAAAAGAACGGAAGCGAGATAAAGTGCAAGCATATAGCCGATCAGGATGTAAACCATAGGAATCTGCGGAAACAGACATCCGATCAGAATATCAGGTCTTAAAAATCCATAATAAGAAAACTGATATCCGCTGCTTCCGCTTCCGAGATCGATCCAGTCGGGAAGAAGCGTGTGCTGTTCCACGCAGGCGTCACGGATCGTTTCCGCAAGAGCGGCATGCTGGGAAAACCAGTCCGTATTCGATCCGTAGACGGCGTCGGCAGGCAGAATTGTCGTTGTCAATATAATAAAAAGCAGAATAAGCGCTGCCGGATAAATGAGTTTCTTCATATATAATACAACTCCTTTAAGTGTTATTTACAGGATTCCCTTTATTTCCTGACATAAACAGGATATTATAGTCGTCTTAATAAATTGCGGAAAATAAAAAGAAGAATTCTTAAGAAAAACCGATAAAATCTTAAAAAAACATTGATTAAATTGACACAAATTAAGTAAATATCACGAAAAGGATATTGGATGTACCGAAATGACAGGGAATATGTTATCATAAAATAGATGCAGACTGTGAAAAACATAACAATTTCACGGGGAAAGGAGAGAATATTATGAAAAAGAAATTTTTCAGTGCAGCGCTCGCAGCAGCTATGGTTGTGACGAGCGTCTTCTCCACAACATCAGTTGCCGGAGCGGCAGAAAATGAAACTGCAGTTCCTTATGGCAATGTGACCGTAAAACAGGAAGGCAATACTGTTACAATCGGAAACGATGCCATCAAAAGAACATTTTCAACAGCGGACAAAAAATTGTCTACGACTGAAATTGTGAACAAAAGAACTGGTGGAGAAGAGACAGTCTTCACTCCGCAAGAGGGAAGTGAAGAATTCGTTGTTAAGACAACGAAAGAGAAAAAAGACCCTATTACCTTACCGGGAATCAATCGGACGGGTTGGGAAGCAACAGCAGACAGCTACCAGAATGCGAGCGGAGACTCAGATGGACCGGCATCTAACTTGTTAGATGGAAGAACAGAGAGTATCTGGCATTCAAATTATGGGGGGACTGGACAAGGTGATCAGGACTATCCGCATAATGTAGTAATCACATTCGGAAAAGATGTGACATTCCAGTCTTTCTCTTATACACCGAGAAAAGAAGGAGAAAACACAAACGGAAATATTAAGGGGTACAAGCTGTACGCATCAACAGCAGAAAACAAACTTGATTATGAATCCGAAGATTGGGGAGAGCCGATCGCAGAAGGCGAATTTGAATATAATGGTACGAACCCGATCTATGTAAACTTGAAAGAAGCATGTACTGCGAAACAGATTAAGTTCGTAGCAACATCTTCAAACAATGGGGAAAGATTTGCCGGCGGAGCAGAATTTAATCTCCACGCAGATAAAGCTCCGGTAGATACGGATGACCGTGCATTTGAGACAAGCGATTTAGAGCTGAAAGACGGCAATGAGGCAGTCAAAGTCGAAGATACAACGGCAACGATCAACGGTAAAGAGAAAACAGGTAAGAAAGTAACATTTTCTTTCAAACCGTACACTCACAAAAACGTAGAGTATTCAATCGACGAAGTAATCGTAATGTACGAAGGCGATCACTTCATGCGTAAATTCCTTGAGATCGACGTGCCGGATGACAAGATGGCAGATGCTGAGATCGACTATATCGACCTTGAGTCTCTGAAAGTGGCAGAGTCCGATGCACAGTGGACAATTCCGAGAGGTCAAGGCGGCGTTGTTCAGATGGAAGAGTTCAAAGCGAACCTCGGACAGCCGATCTACATTCAGGGAATGTTCTTCGGATGTGAGTTCCCGGCAGCGGATACAGAGATCGTAAACGGAACAGGATTTATGCGTTATTACAGTGGTAAGACGTTCAGCAGACTGAAAGAAGATAATCAGTTGACAACAGACGATAAGTATGTGACATGGCAGACAGTTGCAGGTGCGGCAAGAAGTACAGAGCAGGAAGTTATTCAGGCAGACTTCTTCGAGTACATCAAGTCAATCGCAACTCCGTCAGAGTTCCGTACACAGTACAATTCATGGTTCGACAACATGATGAAGATCAGTGATGAAAATATTTTGGCTTCGTTCATTGAAATTGATCGTGAGTTGAATAAAGCAGAAGTTCGTCCGTTGGATTCTTACGTTGTAGATGATGGATGGAATGCGTATAATGATGGTTCGATAGGAGCAGGGTCACACGCACAATCGGGAGCAATAGAGAATACCGAAGGTTTCTGGACATTTAATGAGAAATTCCCGGAGGGATTGACACCGTCCAGCGAACTTGTTAAGAAGTTCGGAAGTAACTTTGGAGTATGGGTTGGACCGAGAGGCGGATATAACTTCTACACTACATTAGCAAATATTATTGAGAGGGCACAAAAAGGAAGTAAAGCAGGACATTCTATCGACGTTGCAGACCGTGTATATGTAGAGAATTTTAAAAAGATGGCGATTAAATGGCAGCAAGATTGGGATGTCAACTACTGGAAATGGGATGGATTTGCAGATACTGCTCAGTATAATCATTTCAACAATTTAGGCGGAGCAGACGGCGTTCCGGTATACAGTGAGTCTAATCACCATATGACAGGCGGTTATCACCAGATGTATCATGTGACTGATCTGTGGGAAGCATGGATCGATCTGATGGAAGCGGTTCGTCAGAGTGAAAAAGAGGGCGGAATTAATAAACTCTGGATCTCTCTTACATGTTATGTAAACCCGAGTCCGTGGTATTTACAGTGGGCGAACTCTGTATGGATTCAGTGCGTACATGATCAGAAGGATGCATCTTTCGGAACAACAAAGATGAATAAGCAGATTACATATCGTGACGCTTGTTACTATGACTTCCTGAAGAATCATCAGTTCCAGTTCCCGCTTCAGAATCTGTACAACCATGATCCGATTTACGGAAAAGAAGGAACAGGAATGACAGTTAATACTGCTACAGATGAAGATTTCCAGAACTATCTGTACATGTTGTCTACTCGTGGAACGGCATTTTGGGAGTTGTACTACTCTGACAGTATTATGACAGATGGAAAATACGAGATCACAGGAGAATTCCTTGAGTGGGCAGAAGAAAACTATCATATGCTCAAAAATTCCAAGATGATCGGAGGGAAACCGGATATTACAAAACTGAGTAACGGAGATCTGTCAGACCAAACGCAGGCAGAAGCATACGGATTCTCATGTTTCGACGGAACGGACGGAATTATTTCACTCCGTAACCCATCTGCAAATGCAGATAAGACAATCAAGTTCACATTCGACCGTACAATGGGCGTTGCAGAAGGTGCAGGCACATTAAACTACTACTTAGAGCACAGCTATCTTCTTTCCGATAAGTCTGCTCAGACAGGTACATTAAAGTATGGTCAAGAATACACAGTGAACTTGAAACCGAACGAAGTGCGTATCTTACGTGTTTCAGCAGAAAAAGACACAACAGCGCCGAAGATCGACAGAATCATGACAGACGGTGCGAAAGAACTTACAGTAAAATTCGATGAGAAAGTATCAGGAAACCTCTTTAAAGTAGAAAACGCAAAAGTTTCTTCTATTAAGAAGAGCGCAGACGATACAACATATCATATCGTATTAGCAGAAGCTCCGGCAAACGAAGTGGCAATAAAAGTAACTCCGCAGGATATTAAAGATATGTCGGGCAACAAAGCGACAGAAGCTGCGTCTGTTGTATATCACAAAGACAGTGTGATCGTTGAAAAAGAAGACATTACAGAAGCAGGAGAAATCGCAGCAGCGGACAAATCACTGAATTCTAATAATGGATTCACAGTATATGCAACAGTACAAACAACGGCAACAAATCAGTCACTCGTAAAACAGAACGATCAGTACGAGTTGAAAGTAACAGCAGACGGAAAAGCATCATTTACACTGAACGGCGCTACAGCAGTTTCCGACAAGTCAATCAATGACGGAGTAGGGCATAAAGTAGTAGGTGTGAAAGAAAACAACGGTATGCTGAAACTTTATGTAGACGGAACACTGGAAGGATCTGCTTACAACAAAGAGAACAGATTCCATACAGTAGAAAAAGCTGCAATTTCAGTTGGCGAGAATGTATCCGCAGCAGCAGTATACGATATCGCATACGGTTATGATGAAGTAGCTAAGATGGGAGAGCCGGAAGGGCTTCCGAAACTGACACTTGAAGACAGCATGATTACAGTTTCTGGAACAACAAGCGAAGCGGGCGTAAATAAGGCGAATGTTTTAGACGGAAATAACACGACATACTGGACAAGTCAGGATGTGACAGAGGGTACTGTAAATAGCGATAATGCATGGTTGAAAGTTGACTTGGGAGCTACATATAAGTTAGATCAGGTTGATTACACACCGCGTTATTACAATGGAGCACAGAATTACTGGGCTTGTACAGGTAATATTAAAAAGCTGATTGTAGAGATCAGTAAAGACGGACAGACATGGACTTCGGTAACAGGAGAAAGTGGTCTTGATCTTTCAAGCAAGATTACAAATACAAATGACTTAACATTCTTCCCGGAAGAGATTACATTTGATGCACAGGAAGCAAGATATGTACGCATCAGCGGAACATCTTCCTATCACTGGCAAGAAGGTAGTCAAAATAAATCTATCACAGTCGGTGATCTTGCAATCTACGGAGAGAAAGTAGAAGCGAAGAACATTGCAAAAGATGCAGATGTAACGGCAAAATGGACGGCAGATGGTACGGACGCAGCAAAAGGCGGTGACAGACCGATGACTATGGCTGTCGATGGAAATAAAACAGATTATGCAAGCAATTATGCAGAGTTTGGTGCAGATGGTAAACGTGAATCGTCTTATATGCAGGTTAATTTAGGCGATGTATGTGATGTGAATTCACTGTCCTTGTATCGTTACTGGGGTGACAGTAGAATATATCAGGATACAGTAGTAGCTGTAGCAGAAAAAGAAACAGACTTTGCAGAAGGAAAAGCTACAATCGTCTATAATGCGGATGATCAGAATGTTCATAAACTGTATACACAAGCACCGGAAAAATTCGATGAAGACTATGCAGAAACTGCACAGGGTAAATCATGGACGCTTCCGGAAGGAACGAAAGCACAGTTTGTTCGTGTTTACATGTACGGAAGAAAAGATAATGCTACAACAACAAACCACGTTGTAGAGCTTGAAGTATACGGAACAAAACCGGAAGAAGGCGAGAAACCGGGAGTAGACATTACAGCATTGATCGACAGATTGGCTGAATTGTCAGCGGTAGATACGTCTAATGCGACGACAGACAGCGCGGCGGCATTCAAAGCGCTTGTAAAAGAGGGTTACGATCTTGTGGCGACAGGAGCGCAGACACAGGAAGAAGTAACAGCTATGATTGAGAAACTGAAAGGCGCAGAAGATAAACTTGTAGACGCATCCGCTCTGAGAACTGCAATCGCAGACGCAGAGGAGAAAGTTGAAACAAGTACAGTATCCAGCGCAGAGCCGGTAAAAGCTAAAATTGCAGAAGCAAAACAGCTTCTTGTAAACGGTACAAAAGATGCGATCGACGCAATGGTTGCAGAATTAACTGAAGCTGTGAAAGGACTTGTTGCTCGCGGAGATGTAACAGATCTGAAAGCTTTGATCGATCAGTACGCAAAAGAGAATTTGAAAGCAGAGGATCATACAACATCTACATGGAGCGCTTATGAGACTGCTCTGAATGCGGCAGACGCAATCGTAACAGATAACAGCAACAGCGATCAGGCGGCGGTAGATGCAGCGAAGAAAGTGTTAGAAGATGCACATGCAGCATTGGCAAAACGCGGAAACACAGATGCATTGAAAGCTCTTATTGAAGAGTACAAAGAACTGAAAGAAGCGGATTACACACATGAGACATGGGTGAAATACGAAGAAGCTCTTGAAGCTGCAAATGGAATCGTGGCAGACAACAGCAATAAGACACAGGCAGAAGTAGATGCGGCGAAAGACGCATTGAAAGCGGCAAAAGAAGCTCTCGTAAAAGCTCCGGTAGATCCGCAGCTTGATAAGAGCAAACTGCAGGCAGCAGTAGATGCGGCAAAAGCAAAAGACGAAAACGCATATACAACAGCTTCTTACAATGCAATGGAAAAAGTTCTTGCAGAAGCAGAAGAACTTCTGACAAACGGTAAGGATCAGGCGGCAATCGATGCGAAAGCAAAAGATTTGAATGATGCGGTTGCTGCGCTTGTAGAACGTGGAAACACAGATGCGTTGAAAGCTTTGATCGCAGAATATAAAGCAGAAGGTCTGAAAGAGGCAGACTACACAACAGATTCCTGGAAAGCGTACACAGATGCGTTGACAGCGGCAGAAAAAGTTGTGAAAGACAACAGCAATCTTGATCAGGCAGCGGTAGACGCAGCGAAGAAAGCGTTAGAAGATGCTCATACAGCATTAGTAAAAGTAGAGCAGATCAATAAAGAGGCGTTAAAAGCAGCAATCGATGCAGCGAAAGCGGCTGATGCGAACTTGTACACAACAGATTCTTACAAAGCAATGAAAACAGTTCTTTCAGATGCAGAAAAGGTACTGAAAGACAGCAAAGATCAGACGGAGATCGATGCAGCAGCAAAAGCGTTGAACGATGCGGTTACAGCGCTTGTACAGCGTGGAAACACAGATGCATTGAAAGCTTTGATCGAAGAGTATAAAGATCTGAAAGAGGCAGACTATACAGCAGATTCTTGGAAAGAATATGCAGATGCGCTGAAAGCGGCAAAAGCAATCGTGGAAGACAACAGCAACAGTGATCAGGCAGCGGTAGACGCAGCGCTTAATGCGTTAAGAGACGCTCGCGTAGCATTGAAGCTTTCCGGAAAACCGTCTGTTGATAAGAGCGAGCTTCAGGCAGCTTACGACAAGTACAAAGATAAGAAGAACGACGGTTACACAGCAGAGAGCTGGGCGAAGTTTGAAAACGCTCTGAAATCTGCTAAGGCAATCTTGGATAACGAGGCTGCAACAGCAGATCAGGTAAAAGCTGCTTTGGCACAGTTGAATTCAGCGGCAGAAGGTTTGACGAAGACACAGACTCCGCCGAAGAATGATCCGCAGACTCCGTCAACTCCGTCACAGGGCGGAAGCGTACAGACAGGAGATACGGCACATGTAGCTCTGTGGCTTGTACTTGCGGGAATGTCGGTAATTGCTTATGTAGCGGTTAGAAGAAAAAGAGCATAGTGAAAACTTGTCTTTTGATTAAGGCAGTAAACATTTAAGCTTTTATGGAATAGGGCGTTCGGTAACGGACGCCTTATTCTTTTTTGCAGAGACAGCAACATTGTCAGAAAATTCATACAATATAAAAGTAAAATGTAATTATTTAAAGTTTTTTATAAAAATGTATTGACAAAATAAAACTCAGGTGATATTATAAAGACATCCAAAAGAGATACAACAAAATAAAAACAAAAGCATCTCAAAAGGATATTTAACTAAGAAGGCATCGTATCAGTTGCCCGATTAGATTAAAAATAAACGGATAGCAGGAGGGAAAGACCAATGGACAGCGTGATTTCAGTGAATCATCAATATGTTAGTGGTACGGCAAGTGTAAGTTCCTGTGGAGAAGAGACCTTTGCTCAAGGATAGATGATCCGGAATAAAAATAACGAAAGAATTGATCGGAGAGTTGGAAGTCCGGATAGAGATCAGAAAGATTTAACATTTGCAGACATATTGAATATAGATACCACATATAGCAGAATTTCAAAAGATGTGTAAAGAAACATTGAGTAGATTATCATTCGTGCATATCGGGTTTAATATGTGTGGTGGTACCGGAAACAAGGAACGTAAGTGATATGTGATAAGGATACTGTTATGAACTCGAATTTGTTAATTGAAGGAGGGAAGATTTAATAAGCAGGTCTTAATAAATCGACCGCAGATCAAATAACAATGGCAGAGGTCTTACAGGAACAGAATCTAATATTTGCCTCCGATTTAAAAATAAAGAGAATATGAAAAAATTAAATAGATTATAAAAATGCATCTTCAATGTTAATTGAGGGTGCATTTTTTTGACATTGCGAAATGCATATGATAAAATATTGAAAGATATAGTATGTAAAGAAACATAGAAGGAAAGACACTGCCCTGTACAAAACTATTTTTTAATGAGGTGAATGCGGTGGATAAATACGAATATAAATCAAAGACTGAACGGATGCTCGAACTTATGGAGAGCGGCGCGTACAGCAGAGCGGCGGCGATCGCAGATGAAATTGACTGGAGGCGCGTGCGCAATGCAGTGATGTTGTCAAACGTCAGTGAAATTTATGAAAAAACCGGAGAATATCAGAAGGGATATGACATTTTGACGCTTGCATATCAGCGGGCGGAAGGAAGCCGTAAGATTATCAGCCGTCTGTGCGGATTGGCTCTTAAGACGGGAAATGTCGATGAGGCGATCGATTTTTACGATGAGTTTATGCAGATCGCGCCGAAAGACCCGAATCAGTACATTTTAAGATATAAGATTCTCCGCGCGCAGAGGGCGCCGATCGAGCAGCAGATCGAAGCTCTTGAAGAATATAAGAAATCCGAATATATTGAAGAGTGGGCATATGAACTGGCGAAGCTGTATCAGGAAGCCGGTATGACATCAGAATGTCTGGAAGAGTGTGACGATTTGATTCTTTGGTTCAGCGAGGGGCAGTATGTCTATAAGGCGATGGAACTGAAGATGCAGTACAAACCACTGACTCCTTCCCAGCAGGAAAAGTACGATAAGCGTTATGCAAGGACGTCCGAGGAGACAGAGGAGATTCCTGATATTTTTTCTTATGCAGAGGCAGATGAATCCGAGCAGGAGGAAGAAGAAAACGGTTTGCCGGGAGCTGAACTTATGGCTGCCGACTCCGAAGTTGCCGATGCTGATTTCGCTGCCGAACAGCAGGTGAACGCACGAGTTCCGAAGGGAATGGAGGAACTTGTTCCGGACATGATGCCGGAAACGATCTCAGAAGGAGTAAGAGAGATCACTTTGCCGAACGACCCGGTGGAAGTAGATACGGAAGCGTGGGAAGCCGACGAGATCAAGGCGTTAGAAGCGGATTCACCGGCGGAGGATGCAGAGGATCATGTTGAACAGGACGAGCAGGTGCCGATAGATGCGGAAGATGCCGGGCAGACAGAAGACGCACATCTGCCGACGGATGTTTCCGAAGCAGAAGGAGTCGATGAGCCGGAGGAGCGCGTACCGGAAGGAATAAAAGGACCGGATGTGCTGGAGACAACCGCAGAGCCGGAAGAAGAAAGGCAGCCTGCTAAAAAGAAACTGGGAGATACGATGCCGTTAGACGTTGCATTGAGAAAACTTCTTCATCCGGAGTTGGAAGAATTGACGGCAGATGATTTCCAAGACGAGACAGCTCCGATGGATTTTAATTTTGAAGATGAAGAAGAGTCGGAATCTGATTTGACGGAAACGGGAGCGATGGACTTTGACTTTGAAGATGAAGAAGAGCCGGAGTTTGATTTAACGGAAACGGGAGCGATGGATTTCGACTTTGAGAATGAAGAAGAGCCGGAGTTTGACTTGACGGAAACGGGAGCGATGGACTTTGACTTTGAAGATGAAGGAGAGCCGGAGTTTGACTTGACGGAAACGGGAGCGATGGACTTTGATTTTGAAGACGAAGAAGAGTCGGAGTTCGATTTGACGGAAACAGGAGCGATGGATTTTGACTTTGAGGATGAAGAGGAGTCGGAATTCGGCAAAGAAAAGGATATGGGAAATACATCCCAGATCAAATTCCGTCCGGTAAGAAAAGATGAGATCGAGGATGAAGAAGGTCTTGCGGATCTGGAGCAGGCGATCGGAGAGATTGAGTCGGTTGCAGATATAGACATGGTAAGTCGTTTGAAAGAGGAAAAACGCCGCGCCGCATTACAGGCAGAAGAAGAGGAGAAAGCGGAAGAAGCCGCAAGAGCAGAAAAGGCGGCACAAGCAGAAGAAGCCGCAAGAGCGGAAGAGGCGGCACAAGCAGAAGAAGCCGCACAAGCGGAGGAGGCAGCGCAAGCGGAAGCGGCCGCTGAAATAAAAGAGGACGATCAGATTACAGGTCAGATCAGTTTGGAAGATATCCTTTCGGGATTTGAAGAAAATGCAGGAGAGGATGAGCCGGTTGAAGAGGGGACGGATGCAGAAGGAGCATCCGAATCGGAACAAGAAGAAGTTATAGATTCAGCAGGGGATACAGCAAAAGGGGATACTATGGAGACGAATAAGAAAACAACACCGATTTTACCGCCGGATATTCAACGTATGATTGATGAAATTGAGGGAATTATCCCGCCGGAAGAAGAAAAGAAAGAACCTACAGGAGTATATCTTAAGAGAAAAGAAGAACCAAGCGAAAACATGGGTCAGGTTGCGGAGGATCTTAGAATCGACGATGATTTTGATGATGACTTTGACGAAGATTTCGACGAGGAGTTCGAGGAAGATTTGGATGACGATTACTTTGAAGAAGACTACTATGAGGAAGCAGACGAAGTGATCGAAGAGCCGGAAGAAGATTACTATGAAGAATCAGAGGAAGTGATCGAAGAACCGGAGGAAGATTACTACGAAGAAGCAGACGAAGTGATCGAAGAGCCGGAAGAAGATTACTATGAAGAATCAGAAGAAGTGATCGAAGAACCGGAGGAAGATTACTATGAAGAATCAGAGGAAGTGATCGAAGAACCGGAAGAAGATTACTATGAAGAGTCAGAAGAAGTGATCGAAGAGCCGGAAGAAGATTACTATGAAGAGTCAGAAGAAGTGATTGAAGAACCGGAAGAAGATTACTACGAAGAAGCGGATGAAGTGATCGAAGAGGCGGAAGGAAACGCAGATGACGAGTATTTCTTCGGGGAAGATGACGCGGAAGAGATTCAGGACATTGAGGATGAGTTCACAGTAAATCCTGATTATTCGGGAGAGGATGACGACAGAGAGATTCCTGATGATGACGAGCCGATCGACATTATGTCGGCGACGACACCGCTTAGCCGTAAAGAGACTGCGAAGCTGATTGCGACAGGTAAGACTGCGCCGCTTCCGCTCGATGAGATCTCGGATGCATTGTCAATGGATACCGGTTTTGTCGTACATGGAAGATATGACCTTGAGATGCAAAGCGGTATCGGAACGAGAGCCGGACTTACAGAGGAACAGAAGAAACTGTTTTCTTACTTTGTTCCGGTGCGCGGAATGAGCGAACAGCTTGTCGATGTGCTTGAGCAGGATAAGAACTGTACGAACAGAAAAGGGACTTCGAGAACGGGCAACTTGCTTATCATTGGAAATAAAGGCAACGGAAAAACGGTTCTTGCCGTTGACGTCGTGAAAGCGATCCAGAAGCAAAGAGACATCCGTCAGGGCAAGGTCGCGATCGTGACAGGAGATTCTCTGAATAAGAAGAAGATCAGCGATATTGTCGAAAAACTTTACGGCGGCGCTCTGATCATTGAGAAAGCGTCCAAAATGAATGAAAAGACAGTTGCGCGTCTTAATAAAGCGATGGAGCAGGATACAGGCGAGATGCTGATCGTCTTGGAAGAGCAGAGAAAGCCGCTTGACAGACTGTTGTCATCGAACAGAGAATTCAGGAAAAAATTCACATCAAGACTGGAAGTGCCGATTTTCATCAACGATGAGCTTGTTACGTTCGGTCAGACGTATGCGAAAGAAAACGGATATCACATTGACGAGATGGGAATTCTTGCGCTGTATAGTAAAATTGATTCTCTGCAGAGGGAAGATCATTTTGTGACGGTTGCGGAAGTGAAAGAAGTTATGGATGACGCGATCCGTCATTCTCAGAAGGCGTCCGCGAAGAAATTGATGCGGAAAGTTTTTGGAAGAAATACAGACGAGTCAGACCGTATTATTCTTTCTGAAAAAGATTTTAATATATAAAGAAGCACGATAATAGACTATAATTTAAAATGTGTGCATAAATAGACAAAATACAAGAGAAACGGGCGGGAAAGAGCTGTCTGTTTCTCTTTATTTTTTGGACGGAATCAAGTATAATGAAACTATCACGGAAGCGGGCAGAAACGCTTCGATATTTTATTATGAGGAAACGGCGAGGTGGGCTTTTATGGCAAGGAGAAAAGGTGCGGGCAGAAACGCGGCAAAAAGTGCAGGCAAAGGCATCGTGAATCATGCAGCCGGCGGTATGGCGGGCAGTGCGGTGAAAAAGGCGTCAGGCGGCGCAAGCCGGAACAGGGCGAACAGTCCGGCGAAAAACACTGCGGCGGATGCGGCAAGTATGAAAGCGAATGAACATGCCTATGAGATAGGAGAATTGGATCATTACCTGTTTGGTCAGGGAAACCATTACGAGATCTATAAAAAATTAGGCGCACATAAAGTAGTGAACGACAAAACGGAGGGCGTTTATTTCGCGGTATGGGCGCCGAATGCGAAGAATGTGTCTGTAGTCGGGGAATTTAATGACTGGAATTTGGAAAGAGACAGAATGGAGCGTCAGGAGCCTCTAGGTATTTATGTGAAGTTTGTACCGGAAGCGAAAGAAGGACAGCTTTATAAGTTCTGTATTGAGACGCAGAAAGGCGAGCTTCTTTATAAGGCGGATCCGTTTGCAAATTATGCGGAGCTTCGTCCGGGAACGGCGTCTCGTATTACGGATCTTTCCCGTATAAGATGGACGGATGACGCATGGATGAAAGCGCGGAAGACATGGAATCATAAGAAGAATCCGATGTCGATCTATGAAGTTCATATGGGTTCGTGGATGCGTCACCCGGGAAGGGAAGATGAAGGATTCTACACATACAGAGAGTTCGCCGAGGCGATCGTAAAATATGTAAAAGAGATGGGATACACTCATGTAGAACTGATGGGCATTGCAGAGCATCCGTTTGACGGTTCGTGGGGATATCAGGTTACGGGATATTATGCGCCGACTTCAAGATACGGAAGTCCTGAAGATTTTGCATATCTGGTTGACCTTCTGCATAAAAACAATATAGGAGTGATTCTTGACTGGGTTCCGGCGCATTTTCCGAAAGATGCTCACGGGCTTGCTGATTTTGACGGAACTCCGACATTCGAGTATGCAGATCCCAGACTCGGAGAACATCCGGATTGGGGAACGAAAGTATTTGATTACGGAAAAGCGGAAGTGCGCAACTTCCTGATTGCAAACGCATTATTCTGGATCGAACATTTCCATGTGGACGGGCTCCGTGTGGATGCTGTTGCGTCGATGCTCTATCTTGATTACGGAAAACAGGACGGACAGTGGGTCGCGAACAAATACGGAGGCAACGAGAATCTTGAGGCGATCGATTTCTTTAAACATTTGAATTCGGTTGTTCTGGGACGGAACAAAGGCGCTGTGATGATCGCGGAAGAATCGACGGCATGGCCGAAGGTGACAGGATCGCCCGAAGACGACGGCCTTGGTTTCAGCCTGAAATGGAATATGGGATGGATGCACGATTTTACGGAGTACATGAAACTTGATCCGTATTTCCGTAAAAATGCACATCATATGATGACGTTTGCGATGCAGTATGCATACAGTGAAAATTATATTCTTGTGTTGTCGCATGACGAAGTTGTTCATCTGAAGTGTTCGATGATCAATAAAATGCCGGGACTTGGGTTCGATAAATTTGCCAACCTAAAAGCAGGCTATGCGTTTATGATGGGCCATCCGGGAAAGAAACTTCTGTTCATGGGTCAGGAATTTGCACAGCTTAGAGAATGGAGCGAAAAGAGAGAGATCGATTGGTTCCTGCTCGCCGAACCTGAGCACAGAGATATTCAGAACTGGTATCGGGATCTGCTTCATTTGTATAAAAACAATAAAGCTCTTTATGAAATGGACAATGATCCGGCGGGATTTGAGTGGATCAATGCGGATGATATTTTCAGAAGTATTTACAGCTTTGTAAGACATTCCAAGAATAAAGAAAAGAATTTGCTTTTCGTCTGCAACTTTACTCCTGTGGAAAGAGAAGATTACAGAGTCGGCGTTCCGACGAGGAAAACGCTGAAGCTTGTTTTGAACAGTGATGAGGAAAAGTACGGAGGAAAAGGGGAAAAACGTCCGCTTACTTACAAACCGGTGAAAAAGGAATGCGACGGTCAGGCGTATTCGATCGCATACCCGCTTCCGGCCTATGGTGTGGCAGTGTTTGAGTATTAAGATGTCAGGCAGCTTCTGACTTGAAACCGGAACCCCATTGGATTTAACCGGTGGGCGGTTCACTATTATATAAAAGGTAAAAAATGCAGAGCAAACTGCCGCAAAGTAGATGGGGGATTTTTTGAAATAGCCTGTCTGTTTTGCGGCGGTTTTGTTTTTACCGGCAAAGTGAGGAGGAACAGCAGATGAAAAATTATTCGGAAGATCCGAACAGACAGTATCATATACAAACTGCAAAAGGGGAAATCGGGAAGTACGTCATTATGCCCGGAGATCCGAAAAGATGTGTGAAGATCGCGCAATATTTAGATAACCCGGTGTTGATTGCAGATAACAGAGAGTATGTGACATATACAGGAACGCTCGATCAAGTGAAGGTAAGCGTTACATCTACGGGAATAGGAGGACCGTCGGCAGCTATTGCAATGGAAGAACTTTGTAGGTGCGGTGCGGATACGTTTATCAGGATCGGAACTTGCGGCGGAATGCAGACAGATGTGAAAAGCGGAGATATCGTTGTGTCAACAGGGGCAATCAGGATGGAAGGAACGAGCAGGGAGTATGCGCCGATCGAATTTCCGGCAGTGCCCGATCTGACAGTGACGAATGCGCTTGTGAAAGCTGTTAAATCAAAAGGATATCCGTTCCATACGGGAGTTGTACAGTGCAAAGATTCGTTTTACGGTCAGCATGAACCGGAGAGAAAGCCGGTAGGCTACGATCTGCTTCATAAGTGGGAGGCGTGGAAACAACTCGGCTGTCTTGCCTCGGAAATGGAATCGGCGGCTCTGTTTGTTGTGGCGAGCAGCCTTGGGGTGCGGGTCGGCTCGTGTTTTCTTGTGATCGCGAATCAGGAACGTGAGAAAGCAGGACTTGAGAACCCGGTAGTGCACGATACGGACATGGCGATCCGGGTGGCAGTGGACGCGATCCGCAGATTGATTTCCGAAGAACGGAAAAAAGAGTAGAATGCATATAAAGAAAATGACAACGAGAAGAAAAGAGCGGGAGAAAAGAAAAACGGAAAAATGAATGGGGGAGATAAGCGGGAAAAATAAATGAAAGAAAATAAACGCGAGAAAAGAAATGAGGGGAAAAAGCGGGAAAAATAAGTGAAAGAAAATAAATGCGGAAAATAAAGTCTAACTATTAAAAGTCAAGGTTAAAATGAAGATTTTTTGAGTAAATTGCA
>ERZ1106929.1460-NODE-1460-length-19922-cov-7.027885_pt1 | contig 19922 bp, 15 predicted proteins | sample MGYA00403662_ERZ1106929 | MGnify/ENA primary metagenome ERZ1106929 (study PRJEB35170, sample SAMEA104062442) | human gut metagenome | biome: human gut; feature: human-associated habitat; material: faeces | place: Denmark | collected 2013-02-20 ... | reverse complement strand
AAGGCGAAAAGGACAAAAAGCGCCGGAAAGACACGCTGTCAGGCGTACTTGCCCTTGTTCATCGATGGTAACCTATATTATAACAGAAAAAAACCAAAAAGCCACACCATTTTTCAGGGTCGTCCGTACCGGTTACGGCGGAATGTACAAAAACGGCATGGGATTTTTGTATGGCTCGTACAGAGAGATTTTATCGTACTTTTACACAAAAAAACACAGATCGGGCTTGTTTTCCTGTGCAAAATCATGTATGATAGAGACGTATTATGGGATGCCACGGGCGTTCCAAAAAATAAAGGAGGAAAGAACCATGCGGAAAGTATTAGCATTGCTCCTGTCCCTGGTGATGACACTGACTCTGTTGGTGCCGGCCACCTGGGCAGAAGAGAAACCGGCGGCTGGGTATCAGCTGCCAGCTTCTCTGAAGGGCAAGACGGTCATTCTGCACACCAACGACGTACATGGCGCTATTGACAAATACGCCAAGGTTGCGGCACTGAAAAACGAGTGCTACGACCGGGGCGCCAGCGCTGTGGTGCTGCTGGATGCCGGTGACTTCAGCCAAGGCTCTACCTACGTCAGCCTCAGCAAGGGCGCTACCGCCGTGGAGCTGATGAATGCCGTGGGCTACGACGCCGTGACGCTGGGCAACCACGAGTTTGACTACGGCTTCCCCCAGCTGAAGGCGAATCTCAGCTACAGCGCCGCCGACTTCCTGGTGACCTGCGTCAATCTGGTGGACGACAAGGGTGATCCCATCTTCGCTCCCGGCTCTACCGCTCCCGTTACGGACGCTGACGACAACCCCCTCTTTAACCTCACCGTGATGGGTGTGGCCACTCCGGAGACTCAGACCAAGGCCAACCCCGCTCTGATGAAGGGTCTGACCTTCCTGTCCGGCCAGAAGCTGTATGACGCCGCCAACGCCGTGATCAAGGTCGCCCGTGAGGAGGGCAACGCCGATATCGTCATCGCTCTGACCCATCTGGGCGTGGATGCGTCCTCCGAGCCCAACCGCTCCATCGATTTCGTGAAGAACGTCCCCGGTGTGGACATCGTCATCGACGGCCACTCCCACACCGTGATGACCGCCAACAAGGACAACGGCATGATCCAGTCTACCGGTACGGGTCTTGCGTATGTGGGCGCTTTCGTCATTGATAACGCCACCAAGAGCGTGGAGAGCAACGGTCTCATCGACCTGAGCACCTACACCAAGGAGGATGCCTCCGTCAAGGCCATCGCCGACAGGATCATCGGTGAGGTGGATGCCGAGTACGGCAAGGTGTTCGCCAAGACCGAGGTGGAGCTCAACGGCGACAAGGAGCCCGGCAACCGCACCGAGGAGACCAACATGGGCGACCTTATTACCGACGCCATGATGTGGGCCGTTAAGACCCGGATGCCCAGCATCAACATGGAGAACGCTGTGGCCATCACCAACGGCGGCGGCATCCGTGCCGCCATCAAGGCCGGCGACATCACCAAGAAGGACGTGTTCACCGTTCTGCCCTTCGGCAATACGCTGACGGTGGTGAACGTCACCGGCGCCGAGCTGCTGGAGGCGTTGGAGGCTTCTACCTTCTGCACTCCCGTGTCTCTGGGCGGCTTCCCCCAGACCGCCGGCATGAAGCTGACGGTGGACTGCACCAAGGATTACGACAAGAACGACACCACCTATCCCGGCTCCACCTACTATGGTCCCAAGAGCATCAACCGTGTGACCATCGAGAGCATCAACGGCAAGCCCTTTGTTAAGGATGCCGTCTATTCCGTGATCACCAACAACTTCCTGGCCGCCGGCGGCGACACCTACTATGCCTTCGCCGCTGCCAGCAGCCAGATCGAGAGCGGTCTGTCGCTGGACACCGTGGTCATGGACTACATCACCGATGAGCTGGGCGGCACCGTCACCAAGGCCCGGTACGGTGAGCCTCAGGGCCGCATGACCATCATCCCGCCGGAGAAGACGGATGACGGCAAGATCACCATCGGCGGTCTGGACGCCAACGTCTGGATGACCAAGTACGGCAACGTCTACACCGACTGCAAGGCCGAGGACTTCATGGGCAAGCTGGGCTTTGCCTGGGGCGATCTGGTGACGGTCAAGTTCCTGGATAAGACCCTGACCCTGCCGGTGGTGCCTACCTATTCCTATGTGGATTCCGGCAAGCCCGCCATCATCGTGGAGAAGGACGCCGACGGTAAGCCTACCGGCTACGTCTCCATGGCCATCAACATGGGTAACTTCGCTGAGACCTATGAGCTGGCCAAGAAGCACACCAACGAGGATAAGACGTGGTACTGGACCGCTTGGGAGGGTGTGACCTATCCCGTGGAGGTCACCTTCAAGATGGCGGAGAAGGGCGGCTACATGGCCGAGTACATCATGCACGACCTGCAGCGCACCAATGACCGTGCCGATTATCCCAACCTGTCCGACGCCGAGTTCGGCAACTTCCGCAACATCGCCACCACCGGCATGGGCAAGGATGTGCTGTACCGTGGCTCCTCCCCCATCAACCCGGAGCTGGGCCGCAACACCTATGTGGATGCCGCTCTGAAGCAGGCGGGCGTGAACGTCATCATGAACCTCGCCAACAGTCAGGAGGAGGCCGAGGCCTATGAGGGCTTCGCTGATACCTACTACTCCGGCCAGAAGGTGATCTATCTGAATCTGGGCGTGGACTTCTCCGCTCCGGAGTTCCAGAAGGGTCTGGCCGAGGGCCTGCGGTTCTTCGCCGCCAACAAGGGTACCTACTATGTCCACTGCACCGAGGGCAAGGACCGTGCCGGTTTCGTCTCCGCTCTGCTGGAGTGCCTGATGGGCGCTACCTATGACGAGGTGGTGGCGGACTACATGGTCACCTACTACAACTACTACGGCGTGGAGCCCGGTACGGACAAGTACAACGCCATTGCCAACAGCAACATCATCAAGACCCTCCAGAACGCCTTCGGCGTGGAGGATCTGTCCAAGGCCGACCTGCAGAAGGGCGCTAAGGACTACATGAAGGCCATCGGTCTTACCGACGCTGAGATCACCGATCTGATGGTGAATCTGGGCTACGTGGCCCCCGTGGAGCCTGTGACACCCTCCAAGCCCGCTACCGGTGACGCCGGTATCGTGGTGTATCTGGGCCTGGGCGTGATGGCTCTGGCCGGTGGGGTGCTGGTGGCTAAGAAGAAGGAGCAGTTCTAAGAACGCACCTTTCCATAAGCAGGAAGTATTCCGCTGAATAGTGACCCCCATGGCCCGGGGCTTTGCCCCGGGCCAGGAAAATTCCAGGCTTGGCCTGTTCCAAATAGTTCCCTTTTGGGAACGTATTTGCTGCTATAGCTCAGTCGGTAGAGCGCATCCTTGGTAAGGATGAGGTCGGCAGTTCGAATCTGCCTAGCAGCTCCAAAAAGCCTTGAAAACTTCGGTTTTCGAGGCTTTTTTGTTGCAATTTTTGATTTTTCAGTGTGGGTCAAAATGTGGGTCAGTTGGTTGACCCACACCGTGACCCACATGCGGAAAGGGTTAAAGAGTGCCGGACGGGAAGTTTGCGCTTCCCGCCCGGCTTTTTCTCTCTGTCCTACATGATCTGTGCCATAAAGCTGCCCATGGTGGCTGCTGCCTCGTCCTGCTTCTGCCGTGTGGCGTGGGTGTAAGTGCGGAGGGTGAACCCAGCATCGTAGTGTCCCAGCATGGAGGACACCGTTTTTACATCCACACCGTTCTGAAGGGCTGTGGTGGCGAAGGTGTGCCGCAGGTCGTGGAAGCGGATGTGGGGCAGTCCTGCGTCCTTTAGGATCTTCTTATGGAGGTTGACCACCGAATCCGGGTGGTACATTTCTCCGGTGATGGGAGAGGGGAACAGGTAGGGGCTGTTCGGATGTTTCTTGTGCTCCTGGATCAGCAGGTCTACCGCGGTTTGCGGGATGGACACCAGGCGTACGGAGTTTTCCGTCTTGGGCCGGGTGAGTTCCAGGGAGCCGTCCGGGTTGCGGACGTACTGTTTGCTGACCGAGATAGTTCTGTTCTGAATGTCCACATCATCCCACCGCAGGGCGACCAGTTCGCCTTTCCGCAGGCCGCTGACCAATTCCAGATAGAACATGGGGAGCAGGTCTCGGGCCTTGGCTGCCTCCAGATAGGCATGCATATCTTCAGAAGGAAGAATCTGCATCTCGATCTTTCGGGGCTTGGGGGCGATACAGTCCTCGGTGGGATTCCTGGGGATGAGCCGTTCCTTGACCGCCCGTTCCAGGGCGGCGTGGAGCATGAGGTGGACGCTGCGGACGGTCGTGGTGCTCAGTCCCTTTGTTTCTCCTTTTCCAACATGTATTCTGCCGTCCTCCAATAACTCCTTGTAGAGTTTCTGCAGGTGCCGGGTGGTCAGCTTCTTTAGTTTGATACTGCCAATCCGGGGAATAGTGTAGCGTTCGATGATGAGATCATACCGATTGGCTGTGGCGGTACGCACATTTGGTTTGGCATAGAGCTCATACCAAGTGCGAAGCCAGGTGGCCACAGTGTATTCTTCGGTGCGGCTCACATCCAGCCCCTGGCACTCCTCCAGAGCCTTTTTCAGCTTTTCCTTGACCTCTGCTTGTGTCTTGCCCAGCACATTCTTGATGATCCGCTTGCCGGTCCTGGTATCATACCCGGCGGTGTACCGGCCCTCCCAGCGGCCGTCCTTCCGTTTTCTGATGCTGCCCTCTCCATTAGCCCGTTTCTTTGCCACGAGGCGTCACCTCCTGTTCTGCTGCCTTGCAGGCCCGCTGTTCTTGTTCGTAGTCGAAAGAGTACAGACCGTCTGCCTCCAGCTCTTTTGCAATGCCCCAGGCCAGCTTAAACCCGGCTGTGAAGCTGGCCAGAGAGGTTTTCTCCCGCAGCAGGTTTTGTGTATCCACCAGCTGCATCAATTTGCGCCGCTGCAGCTTGTCCAGGCAGTCTCGCACCTCCTGGCGGGCCTGTTCAATTTCTTTCTCCAGCTCTGTGAAGTCCGGCTCCTGGAAGAACCGCTGGTATAGAGCAGTCATGTAGTCATTCATCGTGTGTCGCCTCCTTTGCAGCAACACACAATACCAGCTTTCCCGATGGATAGCCATAGGGAATGGGCATAGTTATCAGAACAGTAACAATTGCCTGGCAGAAGGTTCTGCGGATATCTTTGTTAACGGCGTACTATTTTCTCCGCCCTTATTCTTTGATTAGCGATGTAGTTTTTAATACGCTTAGGGCTCCGCACTTGAGCGTGCAGAGCCCCAGCGTCACATCATCTGCTGTCCCTGCTCGTGGTCATCTTCCTTATGCCCCAGGGCAATCTTTTTCCTTTGTTCTTTCGCCAGTGCTTTTCGATCTCCTCGGCTATGTCTGGTGGTAGCATCCAGAACATAGTCATCGTTACTTCCTTCCAGCCTGGAGAGCAGCCGAAGTACCTCATCCGTTATGTCAGCGTCTGCCACATCAGGATGCACACCGGTACTGCCGCCGCCGCTGAACTCATAACAATGAAGGGGATCCATCTGCGGAGCGAGGCAATTGCCTCCTGGGTATCCTTCTGAAAGGTTGTCCGGATCTCGGAGAGCTCCCTGGTAAACTCGTCTCTCTGCCTCCCATCCCGTTTGCGTTCCTCCCTCATTTCGGAGAGAATCTCTCCCATCGCCCGATGGGTTTTCTGATTGAGAGCCTGTGTCTGCTCCAGCCACTGATGAAGCTGTTCCGCCGTAGCCAGCGGCTCCAGGCTCTCTTTTGTGGCCAGAGCTGCCATAGATGCCTGAATCGTTTTCTGTAGTGCCAAGGTCTGCTGCAGGACCTTCTCCAGCCGCTCCACGGTCTGTACTGGCATGGTGTACAACACATTGGGCTTCTGGTCCGTGAGAGTAGGTGGCGCCGCCCGCTGTTTGAATGTGGCTAAGGCGCTGTTTTGCTGCCTGGTTTCGTATTCCAAACTCATGCTCCATATTCTCCTTTCTGAACTTTAGCTCGTGCAGCTTATCGTCTCTGCACTTCATTCCGGTAGGTGTGATGTAGGTGATGTGCTTTCGACGTTCCTCCCAGCGTACCTGGTAGCCACGCTGGTTCATCTCCTGTATGAACTCCTCACGGCTGCCAGCTTGCTGCATGGCCGCCTCCACCGTGGTGATGAGCTGAAACTTCCAGCTCTCTCCCCGCATAGCGGCCCGGTATTCTCCGGCTCTCAGGCCACGGGTCCGGTGATCCTGACGGTATGGCTTCAAGGTTGACAAGCCGTGTTCCATACAAATCTGGTCGCTGACCTTCCGCATCTGCTCCAGCGTTCTGGGAGTGAAATGGAGTTTCTTCCCGGTATCCGGATGGACAGAGTTGACTACCAGATGGGAGTGAAGGTGCTCACGGTCCACATGAGTTGCCACCAGGACCTCACAGCCGGGGAAGAATCGCTCCGCCAATTCCAGCCCGATCTCATGGGCCTGGGCGGGAGTATGCTCTTCTTCTGGGGAGAAGGACTGGGTGTACTGGTAGAAGAAGGTGCCTGTGTCTTTTCCGTAGAGGTGTTTGGTGGCCATGAAGCTCTGCATGGCCACATCTGCCACGCAGTTGACCCCCGTCAGGTAGCGGTTGCCCTTTTCGTCCATGGTTTTCTTTGGCTGGGATACATACTGGATCACCCGCCCCATGCTCCCAGCCGTCTGCTTGCGTTCCTTGATGAAGCTACAGGTCGCCGTGATGAATCACCGGACCTTTCTCCGTCAGTGTGCTGACCGCCTCATAGGTCCTTCCCAGGGCCGCGGTAAGCTCCTGCAGATAGACAGTCTGAACTCGCCCCTGATGGGCCAGGGCAGTCAGCTGGTTCAGGTTTTTACCCCAGGCACGCAGTTCCGAGAGGATCGGCTTGAGCTCCTCCATCACATAGATGGGCTGTTTCAGGGCTGCATCCAGCAGATACTCCTGTTGGCTCAGCCCAGAGCGCTTGATCTTTGCGCTGACCTGCCTCCTCTCGGCTGGGGTTACCCGGAAGGCGATTACCTGGTTTCTGGTTCTGGTTGCCATACTTTTTCACCTCCGCATAAAAATTTGGTATGCTGCCGCTCCCTGTCCGGGAAAGACAACATACCAAAGATTTTTGTGGATAGCCAGGGCAAACGGGCAGAGTTAAGAGAAAGTTATCAATTACGGTGCTTGGGTGTAGCCCTCATTTTGTTTTCTGTGGCGCAGGTCTTGCGGTGCGGAGGAGAGGCACAGCTGCGGTCAGCGGAAAGTGGGTGCGGGCTTCTGCCCGCAAAAAGGCGTTTGGCAGCCGCTCGCGGCAAGCCAAACGCTCTGCTTGCCCCACCCAAGGGTGGGTAAAATCGTCTCCACGCTACTGCCAGCTTCTATCCGCACTGCAGGGAGATATAGTGTGATCTCTCCTGCCTTTTTTCGTTGCCTACCCTGCGGATTAATCTGAACCCACAATGGTCCAAGCCGTCGCAAATCTATGGAGAGACAGAGCCCTTATTCTTTGTTTAGCATATCAATTTTTGTTATAGCCCTTCTTTTGAGTTCGCCATTGACGAGAAGAAAAGGATTGTTTTTCGCCTCGCGCAGAGACGGGCCAAATTTGTGTTAAATCTGTTGGGGGGAGGGGTTGCTTGTCCAGCCTGGAAAGAGGCCGCACATCGGCTTACAAGGGGCAAGGCGGGTGGTTCAGAGGACTGTGGGCCTGGATCAGAAGGAATACTATTCGGCCCCAAAACCTGTATTTGGAAGTGAAGTGACTGGACCACTTCACAAGGAGTAGGGGAACGATTATAATGCAGACAAGATCTTGTTTCAGAAAGCCCGGATTATGGGACAGTTCATTTGCTATGATAGGAAAACACATAGGCGCAGAAGAGGATAGAGATGGAGGAAGTGCAGTGAGGATTTTATTTTGCAACATTGCGCGGATGAAATACTATAAGGGGATTGTGCCGGGGGTTGATGAGCCCAAATTTGGTGGCGCCTATGTTGCCCAGACAGGAGATGCAGGAGAACAGTATAATTTTGCTCCTCTTAAAACGGATACGGGTGAATTCTGTTTTGGCATGGTGGAGACCAAAAGCACCTCAGGCGGCAAGAGTAATCAGCTGCACATTGAGCGGCTGGAGGGGGTGTCCCGCAGTGCGGATGAGGCAAACGGTGTATTAGTGGTCTGGTGTGCTACCCATCATCATAACGAGGCGGTGGTAGTGGGGTGGTACCGGAACGCCACCGTGCTGCGGAACTATGATAGGATCCGCATTGACTATGAGGACGGTGGTTGGGAAGAGCAGATCTATAACGTGCTGGCGGACGCCGGGGACTGTGTGCTGCTGCCGGAAGGGGAGCGGAACCGGCGCTGCTGGTGGGTGCCGCGAAAGAGAGTGACCCGGTCCTTTGGCTTTGGACAGGCCAATGTCTGGTTTGCGGAAGAAGAGAGCGCGGAGGACTATGTACACGCTCTGTCAGAGCAGATCAAGCAGTATCAGGGCGAGAACTGGCTTCATTTCTGGCCGGAAGAGGCGAAGGGTGAGCACTGATGGAGATTGGATTTATTGACTTCTCCCAGGGAGAGCGTAATCGAATTTTATCCACCCTCAGGCTGCTGGGCGATCAGACCGCGCTGGATGAATTGGGCATTGGAAGTGTGCGGGACGCCTATGCGGAGTTGTTATTTCCCGGTATTTCTACTTTACAGACCAGGGCCAAGTATTTTGTTCTCATCCCTTACCTGTTTGCTCAGGGTGAGCGGCTGGTACAGCGGGGCAAGCTGCGCAGCGGCAAAGAATTCCTGACCTGGCTGAACGGGGAGGAGGACAAGCTGGTACCTGTCCTGGTGGAGAACAGCCACTCGGGAGAGACCGGAATCATCGGCAGTAACGCCCTAAAGCAAAAACGCACCGTGAAGATGAAACCGTCAGCCATCTACTGGAGTGGCCTGCGGACGCTGGGCGTTGTGCGCCGGGACAAGCTCTCCCTTCCTATGGCCTGTGCCCTTACGGTACAGCGAGCTAAACAGCGGCAGGCACTGGAGCGGAAAACAGAGGGGGATACCTATGACGACCGAACAGCTGGAGACACCGGGGAGGCGCTGTTCCTGCCCATCCACCCGGAAGGGCCGCTGGAAACGGCGGAGATTTCTCTGACTGGGCGGGAGGCGGAGTTTTTGGCGGAATGTATTGCCCGCTCCCCGTATACCAGGGGGAGCCTGCTGGATTTTCTGGTGCAAAAGAACCTGGTGTGCACTGATTTTGAGGAGATCCCGGAAGAGGGAATGGAGGAGGGCCTCCGGCGGGATTATCGCCTGGCCAAGGAGTTCCGCCGTTTTATTTACGGGGCGCACCTGCGCTATAATGTCGTTTACGCAAATGGTACCGATCAAGGGATGGAGGCAAGATTTCACGAATGGTACAATGCCTTTTTCCGGGAGCCCTTTTCCCTGGAGCCTGTTTTGAACCGGGTGAGCTGTCCGGCACCGCTGGGGCAGTTCTGTGCCCAATTTTTGGAACTGGCAGAGCAAAAAGCGTGGGGAGAGCTGGACGAGCTGGTGGCGGCCCGGGAGCGGCAGGTCAAGGGGGACCGGGCCAAGCTGCACAAGCCCCATGAATATTGCTATAACCAGGAGCGGCCCATCCACGACTACCCGCTGGATTTCCGCTTTGGACGGGCCAATGTGATCGTACAGGATATTTTGAACGGATTGGGGGGATAGGGCGTGTTTGATGTGGCAAAGGACCGTCTCAGCTATGGAGAGCTGCTGCGGCCCGATGTGGGGTACCGGCTGGACTTTGCCGTGGGCATGACCTATTCCCTGGATCTGGAGGCGCTGTTGGGGGTCCCCATCTCCCTGGGACTGTTGGAAGAGGGCGATGAGGAGCAGATGCGCAGCCCCCTGTATGTGCTGGAGGCCATTCGGGAAAGCGCGGGGAAAATTGCTCTGTTTTGCAACGCCGGGAGCATCCAGCTGCCGGAGCGGATCCAGAGCGTCTACTCTCTGCTGGAGGAGAGCGTGTTTCAGGTCAAACGGCCGGATAAGAGCAGCTTTCATCCTAAACTCTGGGTACTTAAATATAGCAGCCCCGAGGGGGACACCTACCTGAAACTGCTGGTGCTCAGCCGGAACCTGACCTTCGACACCAGCCTGGATCTGTGCGTAGCCCTGCGGGGCAGACCCGGGCGGGCAAGGCGGAAGAAAAACAAGCCGCTGGCGGATCTGCTTGCCTATGCTGCCCAGTTTGCCTCAACAGTCAAGCGGAAGGCCGTACTGGAACTGGCGGAGGAGGTCGGCCGGGTGGCGGATTTTGAGGTGGAGCATCCCTTTGAGGACTATGCCTTTTTCCCCATGGGAATTCCCGGCTATCCCGGGACGGATACGGGCCTGCTGGAGCGAAAGCGGGACCTGTTTGTGGCCTCCCCTTTTTTAAGTGACGATATAGTGGCTCGGCTGACTGATTTTCGCGGGCGCAAGACGCTCATCACCCGCAAGGCATCGGTAACGCCCAGAGTTTTTGAGGCTTTTGACCATGTTTACATCACCAAAGACGTGCTCAGTGACAATGAGTTTGGCGCGAAACAGGACATCCATGCCAAACTTTATTTTGCCGCCATGGAGGACGGAAATTATCTCTACATCGGTTCTGCCAACGCCTCCCACAATGGATTTTACCGGAATGGGGAGTGTCTGCTGCGGCTGAAATATAAGCCCTATCAGATGGGGTTTCATCTGTTCTGCGAGGAGTTCCTGCCGAAGGACGGCTGCCCCTTCCAGGAGCTGACCGGAATTCCGGAGCAGCCGGAAGAGGATTCAGAGCGGAAACAGGCGGCGCAGGTACTGCAGGAGGCGGTCTATGCCCTGAAAGGGGCGGCAGTACGGCGCAGCGGGGAGAACTTTGACCTGCAGGTAGAGTCGGCGCCCCTGAAGCTGGCAGAGATTGTCCGGATCGCTCCTCTCCAGCGGCGAGACCTGATGGTGCCACTGACGCCCAACGTCATCTTTTCCGGACTTCAGCTCCGGGAGCTCAGCGCCTTCTACATTTTGCGCGTGGGCGAACAGTCCCTGGTGGTCAAGTTGGAAACGAGGGGAATCCCAAAGGAGCGGGACCAGGCTGTCTACCGGGGCGTGATTGACTCCAGGGCAAAATTCTTGACCTACGTGTCCATGGTGCTGTCCGGCGGCGAAGACCTGGAGGGAGTGGGACTGGAGCAGGAGAGCACCCGACAGCGGGGAGAGGGTACAGATGCTGAGTCTGATCAGGGACCGGCCATTTATGAAGCTATGCTACGGGCCTTTCATCAGGATCCGGACCGGCTCAAGGGCATTGCGGATATGATGCGGCGGCTGGAGCCGGAAGTGGTGGGGGAGGAATTTACCCAACTCTATGCCCAGTTTGAGCAGGCGGCAAGGAGGCGGCGCAAATGAAGCCAAAGGATTTTCAGCAGGCCACAGCAGACCGCATTGTGCAGGTCTTTCGCGGAGGGCAAAACCGTGTCCTGCTTGCCGACGAGGTGGGCCTGGGCAAGACTATCGTGGCCAGGGAAGTGGTTCGACAGGTGGCCCAATGGCACAAAGAGGAGCTGGGAGACGACCACTTCAAAGTCATTTATATCTGCTCCAATGTGAATATCGCCAGCCAGAACGCCAGCAAGCTGGGTATTCAGGATCAGCTGAAGGTTTCGGAGAGCCGCCTCTCCATGCAGCATCTGAAACTGTACCAGAGCGCCGGCCGGGATCATGAATACGCCCAGCTCATCCCGCTGACCCCTGCCACCTCCTTCACCATGACCTCCGGATGCGGAAATCAGGAGGAACGGGCGCTGATGTACGCCCATCTGCGCCGCCTGCCGATGTTTCAGGCATACAGTCGCCCGCTGCGGAAGTTCCTGGCTTATACAGCGGAACGGCACTGGCAGGGGTATGTGGATTATTATGAAACAAAGGTGTCTGAATGCGGGAAAAATGGCAGCGGCTATCTGGAGGATATGGCGGAGGAGCTGGCGCGGCGTCTGCAGGACCCGCCCTGGCTGGTGGAGCGGATCCAGCAGCGCTGTACCACCCGGCTGGACGACCAAAGGGAGCAGAGGTTTCTCATCAACCGACTGCGGCGGGTCTTTGCGGAGATCAGCCTGAGCAGGCTGGAACCGGACCTGGTCATCATGGACGAATTTCAGCGATTCCGGGATCTTATCGCACCGGAGGATGACAGTGAGGAGGCCATGCTGGCCCGGCAGTTTTTAAGCAGCGGGCAAACCAAAGTTCTTCTGCTGTCCGCCACCCCCTACAAGCCCTATGCCACCCTGGAGGAGATCGCCCAGGACGAGGGGGCGGAGCACTATGGAGAGTTCATGCAGGTGATGGACTTCCTGTTCCATAGGCCAAAGCAGCGGGAGCAGTTCCATACCGTGTGGCAGCAGTACTCTCATGCTCTGTGTGAGGTATCCGGAGAGAAGCTGACCGTTCTGATGGCCCGGAAGGCGGAGGCGGAGGAACAGCTCTACCAGGGAATCTGCCGGACGGAGCGCTTCAATACCGGAATCCTGGATGACAGCGGGGTCCGGGAAGTTCCGGTTTCTGAGGGAGATATTCTTTCCTTTGACGCCATGCAGTCCCTGCTGGATCAGGTAGCGGCGCAGGGAAGAAGGGGGGATCTGCTCCGGATCCGGAATGTCCCTATGGAATATGTCAAATCCTCCCCCTATCTGCTGTCGTTTATGGAAAATTATCAGCTGAAGAAACAGCTCAGGGCCCATTTCACCCGCGGCTTTGACTTCGCGGCCACGGCGGGGCGTTCTGCATCTCACCTGCTGCTCAAGCGCAGCGCCATCCAGAATTACCGCCCCATCCCCTTTGAGCACGCCAAGCTGGAGCGGCTGGCTGAGACGGCTTTTCACCAGGAGCGGGAGGGGGCGGAGAACCTGCTGTGGATCCCACCCTCTAATCCCTATTACAACACCGGTGGTGTATTTTCAAGACATCGGAATTATTCCAAAGTGCTGGTGTTTTCCTCCTGGGAAATGGTGCCACGGATGCTTTCCGTGATGCTCTCCTACGAGGCAGAGCGGCGCACCATTGGGAAGCTGTACCATGACGCATCCCTGAAATGGGGGCGGGGATATTTTGCTACCAAGGAGGAGCGCCGTTATGGTGTGACCCGTTTGCGGGAGGAGAGCGAAACGATCGTCACCCTGCCCTCTCCCAAGCTGGCGGAGTGCTATTGCCCGGAAGAATATTTGGGAAGAGACATTGCCTATGTACGCCGGGAGGTGGGCAAAAAGGTAAAGGCGCGGCTGGAGATGCTCAGAAAAGAAAAAGGAATTCCGGTGCGGGGGACGGCCAGCGCCCAGAGCCTTGCTGCCTGTATCCGCGCGTTGGATGGAGCGGAGAAAGGGGTTTCCCTGTCTGCCATTCCAACGGATGCGGCAGACATTTTAACCGATATGGCCATTGCTTCCCCAGCTGTGTGTGCTTACCGCCTGCTCAGGCGCAGCTGGCAATCGGCGGAGATATCCCAGGTGCAAAAAACTGCCGGGGAGATTGCGGGACTCTTTGTAAGCCTGTTCAACAAGGCGGAGAGCGCGGCTATCCTGGATCTTCTATACGGAAGAAAGAGTGACGATGCCTATTATCAGACGGTGTTCCGCTACTGTGTAGAGGGCAATCTTCAGGCTGTATTGGATGAGTATGCCCATGTGCTGGCGGTGCCCGGGGCGGAACTGAAGCAGGCCATGGCAGATGGTTTTATTGATACGGCTACGCTGCAGATCGATACCCGGGAATCCTTCCCCGACCAGGAAAAGAATCGGGCCCGCATGCGCACCCACTTTGCGGTGGGTTATTTCAGCGCGAAGCGGGATGAGGAACATGTAAACCGGACCGATAATATTCGCCGGGCGTTCAATTCGCCCTTCCGTCCCTTTGTGCTGGCCACCACCTCCATTGGCCAGGAGGGGCTGGATTTTCACGCCTATTGCCGGAAAGTGGTGCACTGGAACCTGCCGTCCAATCCCATTGATCTGGAGCAGAGAGAGGGGAGGGTCAATCGGTACAAATGCCTGGCGGTCCGGCAGAACATTGCCCAGCAGTATGGCGGAGAATTTGACTGGGAGCGAATGTTTGAGCGGGCCGGCCGGGAGAAAAAGGGGAATTTTTCCGACCTGGTGCCTTTCTGGTGCCTTCAAACAAAAGAAGGACAGCCCCGCATTCCCATTGAGCGCATTGTTCCTCTGTATCCACTCAGCCGGGACAAGCTGCGCTACCAACGTCTGATTAAGGTGCTGTCCCTGTACCGGCTGACTCTGGGACAGCCGAGACAGGAGGAATTGCTTGCGGTGCTGGACCAGGAACTGACCGAACAGGACAGCAAAAAACTGTTTATGGACTTGTCTCCCTATGACCGGGAACGGTCCCAGGAAGAGCAATGAAAATCCGGTGTACTCTGGAAACAGAGATTCCTGTGTTTGACCCACACGCTGACCCACACGGGGAAAGGAGCGGACGCAGACAACGGAGCAAAGAGTGTCTTCGACCTCATCCTTTTGGAGCAAAGATGGCCGGAAAGCGTTGAAAATCAAGGGCTGGAAGGCTCCCAATCAGTTGGTAAGGATGAGGTCCCCAGTTCGAATCTGGGTAGCAGCTCCAAAAATCCCCGAAAACTTCGGTTTTCGGGGATTTTTTGTTGCAAAAAGTTGCTTTGTGGGTTGGTCAAAAATTTCTGACCCACACCGTGACCCACACGCGGAAATGAAACAATGGAACCAATGGACATAAGAGCGCCGGACAGGAAGAAGGGCTTCCTGTCCGGCGTATTTTTCTTTCTGTCTTTATCGGACCTGCTCCATGAAGCTGCCCATGGCGGCGGCCGCCTCGTCCTGCTTCTGACGCGTGGCGTGGGTGTAGGTCCGCAGGGTGAACCCGGCGTCGAAGTGGCCCAGCATAGAGGATACTGTTTTCACATCCACACCGTTCTGCAGGGCCGTGGTAGCGAAGGTGTGACGGAGATCATGGAATCTGAGGTGCTCCAGCCCAGCGTCCATCAAGATCTTCTTGTGGAGGTTCACGATGGAGTCCGGGTGATACATGCCGCCGGTCCTGGGGGATGGGAACAGATAGTGGCTCTCCGGGTGCCGCTGGTGCTCCTGCACCAGCAGTTCCACCGCCTCCCGGGGAATGGAGATCTCCCGGACGGAGTTGGACGTCTTGGGCTGGCAAATGGCCAGCTCTCCCTGGGCGTTCCGTCCCACCTGCTTGCTCACCAAGATGGTGCCGTGCTCCGCATCTAGGTCAGTCCAGAGAAGGGCGGCCAGCTCGCCCTTCCGGATGCCGCTGACCAGCTCCAGGTAGAACAGGGCCAGCACGCCCCGCCGCTCCGCCGCCTCCAGGTAGGCCCTCATGTCCTCCGGCTTCAGGGTTCTCATCTCCTGCCTCTGGAGCTTGGGCACGACACAGTCCTCGGCCGGGTTGTGGAGAAGCAGCTTTTCCTTCACCGCCCGGTCCAGGGCGCTGTGGAGCATGGTGTGGACGCCCCGGATGGTGGAGCTGCTCAGACCAGGGCGCTTGGACTTCTGCACGGCTCTGCGGCGGCCGTTCTGCTGCAGCTCCCGGTACAGGTTCTGAATCTGCCGGGTGGTCAGCTGGTTGAGCTTGACCTCCCCGATGTAGGGGATGGTATGCAGCTCGATGCCCCGCCGGTAGTACTCCGCCGTGGAGAACCGCAGGTTGGGTTTGGCGTAGACCTCAAACCACAGCCTCAGCCACTCGGCCACCGTGTATTTTCCAGCCCTGGCCACGTCCAGGCTGCCGGCCTCCCCAATGGCCTGCTTCAGCTTCGCCTTGACCTCGGCCTGGGTTCTGCCCAGTACGTTCTTGATGATCCGCTTGCCGGTATCCGGGTGGTATCCGGCGGTGTACCGGCCCTCCCAGCGGCCATCGCTGCGCTTGCGAATATTTCCCTCACCATTGGCCCGCTTTTTGGCCATGTTGTTCGCCTCCCTTGCAGCAACACAACATACTCCAGAAAAGAGAAAATATCCAGGGCAAACCAGCAGAGTTAACAGATCCTTATCATTTGGCCGCACCCGGACCTCTCTTTGTCAACGGCATCGCATTTATGCCGGAGGAAAGAGGTTTCTCTTTGTTTTGCGGCGCAAATTTTGCATTCTCAGTCCACGGCGTCGGTCAAAAAGGCCGGAACCGGCTGGGAACACTGACTTTCTCCAGATCACTGCCCAACTCAATTTACCGGCTATGCTGAAAAAGCCGAAAACCCCAATTAGTAGCGGCTATTTCAATACAAAGACCCTTGGAATTATGTGTGTTCGGCAACCCAATTCTGAACATGCTCCAGAAAACGGGAGACTGCTGGTGACGGAATACCATTGGAGCGAACCGCCAGAGCAATATCCCGGTATTGGGGAGGATCCAAGGGCATGTGGACGATGTGATAAGGCATCCGGTTCAGGATCAGTTCGCTCATGATTCCGACACCCAGTCCGCATTCGATCATAGATGCAATGATATTGCTGTCCTCAGCAAAGTAGCGGATATTGGGGCGAACACCACAGGACTTAAAAATGCGGCTCATATCCCGATCCTGATCCTCACGGATGGGAATAAAGGGATCCTCGGAAAAGCGGGTGACTGGGTAGGACTTGGCCCGGGCCAACAGATGATCCGGGGGAAGCACCGCGCAGAGCTGTTCCCGCTTGAGAAAGAAGGTGTGCAGCGGCGGGGTGGAACGCACATTCAGCGGCAGGGTGACAAAGCCGCAGTCCACCCCACCCTGGATGATGCTGTTCTCGATGGCACTATACTCCAGATTATAGGAGATCTGGATGTCTACATTCGGGTAGATCTGGAGAAAAGAGCGAACAATTTGGGGAAGCCAGTTGGCAGCCACGCTGTGAAAGCTTCCAACCCGTACTGTACCGCCATCCAGGGACAAGAGCCGCTCTACAGAGCCCTCCAACTCTCGCTGAGCAGCGCAGACCGCACGGATTTGGGGGATCAGATATTCTCCCTCCGGTGTCAGGGACACACCTGTCCGATTCCGAATGAGGAGAGGAACACCCCACTCCCGCTCTAAATCGGCGATGACTCGGCTGACCGCCGGCTGGGTATAACCCAGCACATCGGCGGCCTGCGTGATGTTGCCCAGTTCTACAGTTTTCAAAAAGGCCTCATATTTTGACAATTCCAAAATGTCTCACCAGCCATGAAAATTTCGTATGGAAGCGATAGAGATGTTTAATTTGTCAAACCAGTGGCTAAATCGTACAATAGCGATGTAAAAAAGTCAAGAGCTCATGGCGAAAACGACAGGAGGAAGAGAATGCATGAAAGAAACCATTGCGCAAAGTGTGGCCGAGGTGCAGGAACATGTGGTAGCGCACCGAAGGACGCTGCACCAGATTCCGGAAGTCGGTCTGGATCTGCCACAAACCGCGGGCTATGTCCGAAAGATTCTGACGGAGCTAGGTTGCATCCCCCAAAATATTGGAACCTGCGGCCAAGTTGTGACGCTGGGCCAGGGAGAGCGCACCCTGCTTCTGCGGGCAGATATGGACGCACTTCAGGTAGAGGAACACAACGACCTGCCGTTCTGCGCTGCAAACGGGTGCATGCACGCCTGCGGGCACGACATGCATACGGCCATTCTTCTGGGAGCCGCCGAGGTGCTGAAGCGGCATGAGCAGGAACTCCCCTGCCGGGTGAAGCTGGTGTTTCAGCCGGGAGAAGAGCTGGGTACGGGCGCCCAGTCCCTGGTAGAGGCGGGACTTCTGGAAAATCCTCACGTGGATGCCGCCGCCGCGCTCCACGTGGACTCCACTATGGCGGTGGGTGAGTGTTCCTACTGTACCGGTGTGGCCACATCAGATATTTACGACATCTTTATCCAGCTCAAGGGGAAGGGGGGACACAGCTCCCAGCCGGAAGAGACAATCAATGCCCTGGCAGCGGCCAACGGGGTGTTTCAGGCACTCAGCGGGCTGGTACAGCGGGAGGTGAGCGGATTTGATACTGCCATTCTAGCTATCTGCTCCATGCACGCAGGCAGTCAGCAGAATCCCAATATCATCCCGGAAATCTGCGAGATGGCCGGTACCCTTCGTTGCTTTGACCGGGCGCTGGGCCAGCGTCTGGTGGAGCGCATCCGCGAGATTGTTGAGAGAGAGGCGGCCTGTTACCGGGCGGAAGGCACGGTGGAGACCCTGCTCACCCCGTCGCTTACTGTGGATCCCTCCTTGGCAGAGCAGTTGGTTCCGGCCCTTCAGGAAGTTTTTGGGGCGGAGCATGTGGTACGCTCCACCCGGCCTTTCGCGGGCAGTGAGGATTTTTCTTACATCGCACAACAGGTTCCTGCATTCTTTTGCTGGATCGGCGCAGGAAAGCCAGGTAATCCCATGCTTCATAATCCCAATATCATCTTCGATGAGCAGGCGCTGGAATACGGAGTGAAAGCCATGGTGACTCTACCTTTTGTGTGGGCCGGCCAAACCTCCATGTGAACGGATACCAGAGAAAGGAGCCATTCCAATGAGACTGGATAAGAAAAAGAGAGGCTTTCAGCTGCCTCACGTGATCATTATCCTGATGTGCATCATGCTGGCAGTCACAGTAATGTCCTTTCTGATCCCCAGCGGGGAGTTTGTTCGAGATGCCAACGGTGCGGTAGACCCGACCCAGTTCAGCTATGTGGAAAATGACAATCCCATCACTTTCTTTGACTTCTTCTATGACATCCCCCACGGCATTGTGGAGTCAGCGGACATTATCATCTCGATTATGGTCATCTCCGGTGTGCTCTATGTCATCGAGCAGACCGGAGCCATTTCCGCCGCCCTCCAGCGGCTCACTGCTGCGGCCAGGGGCAAGGAGGTCTTTGTGGTTCTGGGCCTGACCCTTGTCTTCGGTGTGCTGGGGGTTATCGGCTGGGGGGAGGACGCACTTCCCTTCGTGCCTATGGTGGTCAGTCTGGCCTTGGCCTTGGGGTATGATCGGGTTGTAGGAGTAGCCATCGTACAGTTGGGTGTCTGCATCGGTTTCAGTACAGGCGCCTTCAACACCTTTACGACCGGAATCTGTCAGGAGCTTGCCGGCGTCCCTATTTTCACCGCCTGGCAGTTCCGCCTAATGGAGTTTGTCATCTGTTATCTGATCCTGGCGCTTTTCCTGGCCAGCTACTGCCGGAAGATCAAGCGAGATCCAAACCGGAGCGTGATGCCTGAGTTCCAGAGAGGTGAGCGACAGGAGCAGAAACTCATGACAGAGCAGGTTCCCATGACTCCCCGCCATCCAGTTGGGTTGGGGAATGGAACAGTTCAGCGGCCTGTATGTGATTCTGGCAGTGGCTGTGGCGGTGATCAATGGTATCAGCCCCAGCAAGGCCTGCACCGACTTCATCCAGGGTACCACCACCGTCATGTCGGCGGTGATCGTCATCGGTGTTGCCCGGGCCATCTACCTGCTGATGGATCAGGCCAAAATTGTGGACACCATTATCCACGCGCTCGCCAACGTCTTTGAGGGGAAAAGCCCCTTTGTGGTGCTTCTGCTGCTCTATATCTTCGTCATCGTCTTCAACTTCTTTGTCACATCGGCCAGCGGCAAGGCGTTTATTCTCTTCCCCATGCTCAAGCCCCTGGCAGATATTCTTGGAATCAACCAGCAGGTGGTGGTCACCACCTTCCAGCTGGGTGACGGCTTTACCAACTGGTTCTTCCCCAGCTCCGGTCTGCTGATGGCCGGGTTGGAGCTGGGCGGAGTCACCTATCAGCAGTGGGTGAAGTTTGCCGCCAAGATCATCGGGGCACTGGTGCTGGCCGGACTATGTTTCGCCTTCCTAGCACAGATGATTGGCCTGTCTTGAGCATCACGGGCAGAAAAAAATAGAATAAACACGGGTCCGGCTCTTATTAGATGCCGGGCCCGTGCCATTTTGATCGAACTGTTTGTGTT
>ERZ1106929.1452-NODE-1452-length-20013-cov-3.229582_pt1 | contig 20013 bp, 16 predicted proteins | sample MGYA00403662_ERZ1106929 | MGnify/ENA primary metagenome ERZ1106929 (study PRJEB35170, sample SAMEA104062442) | human gut metagenome | biome: human gut; feature: human-associated habitat; material: faeces | place: Denmark | collected 2013-02-20 ... | reverse complement strand
CGAACTTGAAGATGCGCTCGGCGGGGATGCCGATCTCCTCGTTCCAGATGCGGAAAGCCTCGTCGTCGGCGGGGGTGGTCTCGTTGCCGGCGAAGACGGAGGGGTAGAGCCGCTCCGGGTCCAGCCCCACCCACTCCGGGCTGGTGAGGAACTCCCAGGCCCAGTGGATGGCCTCAGTCTTGAAGTAGTCCCCGAAGGAAAAGTTGCCCAGCATCTCGAAGTAGGTGCCGTGGCGGGCAGTCTTGCCGATGTTCTCGATGTCGCCGGTACGGATGCATTTCTGACAGGTGGTCACCCGGTGGCGGGGGGGCTCCTGCTCCCCGGTGAACCAGGGCTTCATGGGGGCCATGCCGGAGTTGATGAGCAGCAGGGACGCGTCGTTCTGGGGAATCAGGGAAAAGCTGGGCAGGCGCAGGTGGCCTTTCGTCTCAAAGAACTTCAGGAACATCTCCCGCAGTTCATTCAGCCCAAAGGGCTTGGGGTCTTTCATGGGTATCTACCTCCATATGTTATCTTTTGTTTTTATCAAAGTTGGTCCAGGCAAAAAGGGGGGCAAGAGCAGGCCCTTTTCCATCCAAGGACTGCGTCCTGAAAGAACGTCTTTCCCGCCCCCATTTCGAGGTCACCAGCAAAGGCACCGCCCTTGACCCATTCAAGGGCTGCGTCCTTGATGGCTTTTCCAAGCGCTTTGCACTTGGAAAGTTCCCCAGGGACGCAGTCCCTGAAAAGAAAAAGCCCCGCCCGGCTCAGGGGTGCGGCGCGGGCCGCACGGTACCACCCTGATCATCCCGGCAGGGACATCTCTCGTCATCCGGTAACGGGGATGGGCCGTATCGCTCGTCGCGATCCGCTCCGGAGTGGCGCGTCAGGCGCTTTGCCGAGGGCTCCCACTGTCCCCTCTCGCTCGTGGCCGCATACTGGACTTAGCTCCGTCAAGGCTTTTAACTGTTTTATTCTATCACGTTTTTTTCTCTTGTCAAGCCTGATAGTCCCGGAAAAAATGAGGTATACTTGGAAGAGAATTCATTCCAACAGGAGGCCGCCTATGAAAACCCTTTACCTCAATGGGCCCATCTACACCATGGAGTCCCCCCGCCCTGTGTCCGCCCTGCTGGTGAAGGACGGGACGATCGCCGCCTTGGGCCCTGATGCCCTGTTCGCTGTGGGAGCCAAGACTGTGGACCTCCAGGGCCGCACCCTGCTGCCGGCCTTTTTGGACGCCCACAGTCACTTAGCCGCCTCAGCCAACGCCTTGCTCCAAGTCCCCCTGGGCGACGCCGCCTGCTTTGAGGACATTGCCCAGGCCATTTCCGGTTTCATCCGGCGCCAGCGGGTGAAGCCGGGCCAGTGGGTCATGGCCCAGGGCTATGACCACAACCAGTTGGCGGAACAGGCCCATCCTTCTCTGGCCCTGCTGGATCAGGCCGCCCCCCACAACCCCGTGGCGGTCCAGCACAGCTCCGGCCACATGGGGGTGTTTAACTCCTTGGGGCTGGCCGCCCTCCACATCACTCCTGACACCCCAGACCCAGAGGGTGGACACATTGGCCGCTCCGATGGAGCGCTCACCGGATACCTAGAGGAAAGCGCCTTTGTAGCAGCTCTTCAGCAGGTCCCCATGCCCGCTCCCCAGGAGCTTCTGGCCGCCTTTCAGCAAGCCCAGCGCAACTACGCTGCCCACGGCATTTCCACCGTACAGGAGGGAATGTTTGCCGCTCAGCTCATTCCCCTCTATCGGGCGCTGCTGGACAACGGTCTGCTGGAACTGGATGTGGTGGGCTACCCCGGCCTAGCGGATTTTGACGCTGTTTCCGAAGCCTTTTCCCAGAGCCTGCTCCGCTACCACCAGCACTTTAAAATTGGCGGACTCAAGCTATTCCTGGACGGCTCTCCTCAGGGGCGCACCGCCTGGCTGCGGGTTCCTTACGAAGGGGAAACGGACTATCGCGGCTATCCCACCATGGCGGACGAGGAAGTGGAATCCGCCCTGCGCCGGGCCCTTGCCCTAGGGGTCCAGCCCCTGGCCCACTGCAACGGGGACGGGGCGGTCCGCCAGTACCTGGAGGCGGGCACCCGGGTGGAGCGGGACTCTCCTCAACTGCGGGACCTGCGTCCAGTCATCATCCACGCCCAGCTCATGGGAACTGATCAGCTGCCCTTGGCCAAGGCGCTAGGCTTTACCCCCTCCTTTTTCGTGGCCCACGTCTATCATTGGGGGGATATTCACCTGAAAAATTTCGGCCCGGACCGGGCCTCTGCCATCTCTCCCGCCGGCACCGCGCTGGCCCTTGGCCTCCCCTTCACCTTCCACCAGGACACCCCGGTGCTCCCGCCGGACATGCTGGAGACGGTGTGGTGCGGAGTGAACCGGCTGACCCGCTCCGGCGCGGTGCTGGGGCCGGAGCAGAAGATCCCCGTGGTGGAAGCCCTGGCCGCAGTGACCATCCGGGCGGCCTGGCAGTATTTTGAGGAGGGGGAGAAGGGCAGCCTGCGGGAGGGGAAGCGGGCGGACCTGGTGTTGCTGGAGCGGGACCCGCTCACTGCGGACCCCATGAGCCTGCGGGACATCCCCGTGCTGGCCACCTGGAAGGATGGACGGCTGATCTACCGCCGGGAGGGCTGAAGCCCTGGGGGCGCAAAATAAAGAAAGAGGTGCCTGACTATTATGAAAACCATCTTGCAGGAACAGCGGCGCAGCAGCGTCATCGTGGCTTTGATCACCATGGTGCTGGGGGCGGTGCTGGTGGTGTGGCCCGACCGGTCTGTGCGGCTGATGTGCACCCTGCTGGGGGCGGCCCTGCTGATCTGCGGCCTTGTGTATATCCTGGGCTGGCTGGTCCGCAGGCGGGAGGGGGGCATATCGGCCTTCACCCTGATCCCCGGCGTGGTGCTCTCCGGCCTGGGGATCTGGCTGATGACCAGCTCCGACTCGGTGATCGCCCTGGTGCAGTATGTGTTCGGCGCTGTGGTCATCTTCCACGGCGTGCTGGATGTCCAGAGCTCGGTCTCCCTGATGCGCCAGGGAGCGGCTCGGTGGTGGCTGGACCTGGCCCTCTCCGCCCTGACCCTGGCCCTGGGGGCGCTGATCCTCATCAACCCCTTCGGCACCTTCGCCGCCCTGGTGACCCTGATCGGCCTGGTGCTGATCTACGACGGGCTCAGCGACCTGTGGATCATCCACCGGCTGAGCCGGATGGTGCGGGACCTGGAGCGGGATCTGAATGGGGACATCATCGAGACAAGGGGGCGGGACTTGGATGAATGACCTGCGGGAGGTGGACCTGGAGCGGGGCATGCCCCGGGCCGAGCAGGCTATCCGTCAGATGCTCTTTGAGCTGCGCCGCAGCCCCGGCCTGGGGTGCTCCGGGGTGAAGCTTATCCACGGCTACGGCTCCTCCGGCGCGGGAGGGCGCATCCGGGTGGAAGCCAGGCGGCGCCTGGATCGGATGAAGGCGGGGGGAGAGATCTGGGGCTACATCCCCGGAGAGTTCTTCTCCATCTTTGACTCCGACACCCTGGCCGCCTTTCAGCGCTGTCCCACCCTGCGGAGGGACCGGGACCTGGAGCGGCACAATAACGGCGTGACCTTCGTCCTGCTGTAAGGGAGCGGCAGAGTTCTGCCCTGGACAGAAAAAATGAAGGATAAAAAATTTTTCTTGCATTTTGGGGCGGGAACCCTTATAATTCCTTTCAAAAGAGCGGGGCGGAGAAGGATGGGAGGCCCCGCGGGGAGAGTTCCGGAGATCAATAGAGCGCGGCTGCCTCGGACCGCGCTCTTTTTTTACCCTGACCGGGCCGGACGCTCCCAGAAACAGGAAAGGAAGGGAAACCATGATTGAAATCATCACCAAGATCAACTCGGCCGTCAACAACTTCGTGTGGGGGCCGGTGATGCTGCTGCTCCTGGTGGGCACGGGCGTCTACCTCACCGCCCGCACCGGGTGCATCCAGGCCGCAAAATTTGGGTATATCATGCGCAATACGGTGGGCTCACTGTTTCGCAGGCGGGAGAAGCGGGACAAGGATGCCAAGAACCTCACCCCCTTTCAGGCAGTGACCACTGCTCTGGCCGGCACCGTGGGCACTGGCAACATCGCCGGTGTCACCGGGGCTATCTTCGCCGGAGGGCCGGGGGCGGTGTTCTGGATGTGGTTCGCGGCTTTCTTTGGGATGTTCACCAAATTTGCGGAGATCGTACTGGCCCTGAAGTACCGGCAGGTTGACGAGAACGGGGTCCACTACGGCGGGCCCATGTATTACATCGAAAAGGGCCTGGGCATGAAGTGGCTGGCGGTGCTGTTTTCACTGGTGGCGGGCTTCGCCTGCTTCGGGATCGGGAACATCTCCCAGAGCAGCGAGATCGCCGGGGCGATGGAGGGGCTGTTCGAGATGAGCGGCCTGACCACCGGCGTGCTCCTGGCGGTGGTGGTAGGCATTGTGGTGCTGGGCGGAGTCCAGCGAATCGGCCGGGTGACCTCCTACATGGTGCCCTTCATGGCCATCTTTTACATTGGGGCGGGGCTGGCGGTGATCCTGCTGCGGATCGACCAAGTGCCGGCGGCCCTGGCCTCCATCTTCACCAGCGCCTTCAGCTTTGAGGCGGTGGGGGGCGGCGTATTCGGCTATGCCATTATGGTGGCTATGCGCCAAGGATTTGCCCGGGGCGTATTCTCCAACGAGGCGGGCCTTGGCTCCGCCCCCATGGCCCATGCGGCCTCCGAGACCCAGGAGCCGGTGGAGCAGGGGATGTGGGGCGTGTTTGAGGTGTTCATCGACACCATCGTCATCTGCACGCTGACCTCCCTGGCCGTCATTCTATCCGGTGTGCTGGACGTGGGGCTGGACAGCTACGCCACCAACGGCGCGGCGGCGGTGGCCGCCTTCAATGCCATCCTGCCCGGGACCATCGGCGGGACCATCATTCAGATCAGCCTGCTTTTCTTTGCCCTGTCCACCATCCTGGGCTGGAGCTACTACGGTGAGCGGTGCTGGGCCTATCTGTCCAACAACAATAAAGCGGTGGTGTGGGTCTTTAAGGTGGTCTTTGTTCTGGTGTGCATCGTAGGTGCCACCGGAAACGGCACCCTGATGTGGGATATCTCCGACACCCTGAACGGCATGATGGCCATCCCTAACCTCATTGGCCTGCTGCTGCTGTCCAATGTGATCATTCGCAGCACCAACGACTATTTCAAAAAGCACTGACTTCCGGGAGAGACCTGGTATTTTGAAGCACCGGCCGGATGCTGGAAAAGCCCGCGGCCCCCGCCTGCCCCAGAGCAGGCGGGGGCTTTTGCTGTATAAAATTCTGTCAGACTTGCGGACAAAAAAATACCCCGGCAGGCAGAAATTTACAGAAGAAAGGCGGCTGAGAACAGGAGGGACGGCAGGTCAGGCTGTTTTGACAGACAGATATAAACATGATAAAATAACAGCTCAGCGCCTAAGCGCATGGACGCGCGAGGCAGAAAATAAGAGTGAGAAGCCGGGGCATTCTGTTTCAGAGAGGGATGGAAATGCAGGCAGCCGGAAAGGGAGAGAGCGGACAGATGACAGTTGAGAGGATAAAAAGAGACGGGGTTTTGGAGGATGACGGGAAAAAGGCCATCCTTGTAGTCAGCTTTGGCACAAGCTATGAGGGACAGAGAAGAGATGCGATCGGAGCCGTGGAGAGGGCAGTGGGACGGGCTTTTCCGGGGTGGGAGATCCGCCGCGCCTTTACAAGCCAGATGATTATCAATCATCTGAGAGAAAAAGGGGAGGATCAGACAGACAATGTAGAGGAAGCTCTGAAACGCCTGTTAAGGGACGGATACCGGGTGGCGGCCGTCCAGCCCACTCATGTGATGAACGGGCTGGAGTATGACAAGATGATGGCAGCCGTGAGAGCGCACGAGGCTCAGTTTGACGCAATATACTGCGGAAGCCCTCTTTTAAACAGTATCAGCGACTACGAGAAGACCGCAGAGGCCCTGGCCCGGGTGACCGGGGAATTTCAGGACGGCCGGACAGCCATTGTCTGCATGGGACACGGCACGGAGCATGAGGCAAACCAGGTGTATGGCAGGATGGAGTCCTGTTTTAAAAAGCTGGGCATGGAGAATTTCTTCATCGGGACAGTGGAGGCGAGGCCCTCGCTGGAGGATGTTATGGCAAAGGTTCAGAGGCAGGATTATGAGCGGGTGATTCTTCTGCCGCTCATGATTGTGGCAGGAGACCATGCCAACAACGACATGGCCGGCGGGGAGGATTCCTGGAAAAGAGCTTTTGAGAAAAGTGGATGCAGAGTGGAATGTGTACTTCGGGGGATGGGAGAGTACGGTGATATCCAGCAGATTTTCGTGGAGCATGTACACCAGGCAATAAGAGGGGGGCTGTGAGAAAAAAAGGGAATGATTTGACCTGAGTTCTATTTTCTTTATCTCATTCATATGGTGTGAAAAGGCCAAAGCCTTGTCCGGCGGGAGCTGTTCAGGGGAGAGGGACAGACGGTTCGGTGTGTTCATAAGGCCTGTGTCAGAAGGAGGGGACGCCATGTATGAGAAAAAGACCATAGAGGAAACGCTTCAGAAGCTGAATGCGGATGGGAAAGAGGGGCTTAAATCAGGCGATGTGGAGGAACGCCAGCGCCACTATGGAAGAAATGTGCTGGAGGAGAAAAAACACAGAACCCTGCTTCAGAGGTTTGTGGGACAACTCTGCGATTCCCTGATTTTTGTGCTGTTTGCAGCGGCAGGGATTTCAGTGCTTCTCGGAGAGTACAGCGATGCGGTGATCATTCTTACGGTGGTGGTACTGAATGCGGCTGTGGGAGTAGTTCAGGAGGGGAAGGCGCAGAAGGCGCTGGAAGCCCTCAGAAATATGACCAGACTTGAGGCAGTTGTCATCCGGGAGGGGGTGGAGCAGGAAATCGACGCCCAGGAGCTGGTGCCGGGGGATCTGGTGGTCCTAGATACAGGCTGTCAGGTGCCGGCGGATATACGCCTGATCCAGTCGGCCGGACTCAAGATAGAGGAGTCGGCCCTCACAGGGGAGTCTGAGCCGGTAACAAAAGAGGCCGGATTCATCGCTGAGGGAAAGGTGGCTGCCGGCGACAGAAAAAACATGGCATTTATGACCTCCTATGTCACATCCGGCCGCGGCAGGGGAATTGTGACGGCCACGGGAATGGGAACGGAAATTGGAAGAATTGCCGCCATGATCCATGAGGCTCCGGAGGAGGAGACACCGCTTCAGAAGCGTCTGGGAGAACTGGGAAAAATACTGAGCCTCACTGCCGTAGCTCTGTGCGCAGTTCTGTTCGTCCTGGCAGTGGTTCAGAAGCGCGATGTGATGGAAATGCTGATTACCGCAATTTCCCTGGCAGTGGCGGCCGTACCGGAGGGACTTCCCGCCGTGGTTACCATTGTGCTGGCCTTGAGCGTTACCAGGATGGCAAAGGCGGGGACCATTGTGAGAAAGCTGCCGTCTGTGGAGACACTGGGGGCTGTCAGTGTGGTGTGTACGGACAAAACAGGAACGCTGACTAAGAATCAGATGACGGTGACAGAGTGGTATGAAAACGGAAGGGTCTGTGAGGTAGGAGAAAATGGGACGGACAGTAAGCCCTGCCTTCCGTCTGAGCGGCTGGCAGAGTGCTTTGCCCTGTGCAGCGATGCAGTGCTGGAGAGCCGGACGGGTGATCCCACGGAGCTGGCTCTTCAGGAGTTCGCTCTTCTGGCCGGTGTCAGCAGGGAGAGTGCAAATGCCAGAAAGAAACGGTGCGGGGAGATCCCCTTTGATTCGGATCGGAGGATGATGACTACCCTTCACAGGGAAAAAGGAGGGTATGTTTCTTACACAAAGGGAGCGCCGGACGAAGTGATCCTGCACTGCACAAAGATATGGAAAAATGGAGAAGCAGTTCCCATGACGCCTGCTGATCAGAAGCGGGTCAGACAGGCGGCGGAGACCATGTCCGGGAAGGCTCTGCGGGTTTTGGCGGCTGCTATGCGGGAGGGAGTCTCTAAGCCTGCAGAGAGAGGGCTCACCTTTATTGGAATGGCCGGTATGATGGATCCTCCCAGAGATGAGGCCAGAGAAGCGGTGGAGCTGTTTAAAGAGGCCTCCGTCCGCACGGTGATGATTACAGGAGATCATGTAAAGACGGCAGGCGCCATCGCAAGGCAGCTGGGAATTGCAGAATCCGGAGAGGAGTGCATGACGGGGGAAGAGTTAGACAGGACGGATGATGAAACTCTCCGAAAAAAGATAGGGACCCTGTCGGTGTTTGCCAGAGTATCACCGGAGCATAAGGTCAGGATTGTGAACGCATTTCGGTCCGCCGGAATGATTACGGCTATGACAGGGGACGGAGTCAATGACGCCCCTTCCCTGAAAAACGCAGATATTGGAATAGCCATGGGACGCTCCGGCACAGATGTAGCCAAGCAGGCAGCTGATATGATTCTGACAGATGACAATTTCTCGACTATTGAGAAGGCGATTGAGGAGGGGAGAGGGATCTATGAAAATATTAAAAAATCCGTGATTTTCCTTCTGTCGTCGAATTTTGGGGAGATAGCTACCATGTTTGCCGCCATAGCGGCAGGGGTAGCCTCCCCGCTGAAGCCCAGTCATATCCTGTGGATTAATCTGATCACAGATTCTCTTCCGGCTCTGGCGCTGGGAGTGGATCAGAATGATAACCGGAGACTGATGCGGCGTCCGCCGAGAAAGGCAGGAGAAAGCCTGTTTTCCGGGGGAGGATGGTTTTACACGCTGTTTTATGGACTGCTGATTGCAGGAATCAGCCTGCTTGCATTTTTCCGGCTTCCGCTGGAGATGGCGGCAGCCGCAGGAAAGGAGCTGTCTGTTGATGCTGTCAGACAGATGCTTCAAAACCCGGAGATTCTTCTGCACTCCCAGACTTATGCCTTTACCGTGCTAGGGCTTTCACAGCTGTTCCACGCTGTCGGCATGAGGGATGTAAATGCATCAGTTTTTGGCAGCAGGCTTTTTTCCAACCGCCTGATGCTGCTTGCGTTCGGAGCCGGACTGCTGCTGCAGGCGGCTGTGACAGAGCTGCCGTTTCTTTCTGAGATGTTTGGAACCAGTATTCTGTCCATTTCAGAATGGGGATTTCTGCTGTCTCTGGCGTCTGCCCCTCTCATTGCCCATGAGATACTGGCCATGGTCACAGCCGGAAAGGACAGATAACCGTACAGGGGAAAAACTTTTCAGAGCTTACAGCCTGGAAAAGGCCAGCAGAATCAGGAGAAGCCCTCCAATCCACGAGAGGTCAAAATTCAGCTTTTCTGCCGCCAGGTTTCCGAGGAGACTTCCGCCGGCAACTGCAGCAGCTCCCGCTAAGAGAGACAGAAACAACGCCGGGATAAGAGAGAAATCCAGCATTCCTGCCCCGAAGCCTGCGGCAGCGCTGTCCAGGGAGAGGGCGATCCCGAGGAAAAATGCCTCAGCCGGTGAGAGGACAGATACATCCTCGGCATTGGCTTTTTCCGGATCTGCATACACCGTCATAATGAAATGCAGGCCGGAAAAGGAGAGGGAGAGGTGACGGGAGCACAGGCGCAGCCTTCGGATCAGGGCTTTTACAGAGCTGTCGAAGAGCTTGAGAAGGCCCAGGAGAAAGAGCAGCAGGAAGCTGAGAAAGGCGGAGAAGCCTTCCGGCAGAAGCTGCTGCATCAGCCCACCCAGGAGCAGAAAAGCCAGCAGGACAGCAGAGGACACCCCTGTGATAATACAGGCAGACAGCAGAGGGATCTTTACCCTGTCTGCCCCGTAGATGAAGCAGGCGGCAAAAGCGTCCACAGAGAGGGCTGTGACAAGCAGCAGTATATCATAAACAGAAGCGCTCATAAGCACCACCAGAATTTGTACCATTACTCTATCTTATTCCGCAGAGGGCAGAGCGGTTCAGAAAAAGAGAACCGGGAGTAAAGGTTAGAATCTGTCATACATAAGGTTGTATTATAGAAGAAAAAGCGGTAAAATAGACAAAAAGTTTTCGGCGGAGCAATGCCGGAAGAGAGAACAGCAAAAAGGGACCAGAAATGATGCACGGAGTAAAACCGGTACAGGCAGAAAAAGGAGCGGTATGGATAGAGAGAGAGTAGAAAAAAACAGCAGAGGTGAAAACGCTTCCGGAGCGTCAGAACCGGTAAACGCGCAGAAAAAGCCGGAAACAGGCAGGCAGGAGGAGATCATAAGGGAGCTTCAGGAGGAAGAGGCAGTACAGAGAGAGCTGTGCGACAGCATGCGCAGGATTCTTGGGGAAGAGCAGGACGGACAAGAGAAGGAAGAGAGCCTGCAGCCTGAAAAGCCGGATTTAAGAAAACAGGAAGAGGAAGGTACAGAGGAAGAAAAAACCAGTGCCGGAGGGCAGGGGGAGAAAGGTCCGGGAACAGGCAGTCCGGACATGGAAAAACCGGCTCCCATGAGGCCGGAAAAGAAGACAGGGAAAGGCAGACAGGGCAGAAAAAGAAAAAAACACCGCCTGCTGCGGCGCTTCCTTTCAGTCTTCTTTCTCCTGCTTTTCATCGCCCTCGCAGGAGGCGGGATTTTTGCCTGGAAGTTTTACACTGTCTGCAGGGACGAGGTGGCAGGCCTGGTAGAGAACAGTACGGAGAGCGATTTCCTTCCCAGCCAGGCATCCTATGTTTACGACTCAGCCGGAGAGGTTATGGCAAAGCTGGCCCAAGATGTGGATTCCCAGTATCTGTCCTACGAGGAGATACCAAAAGCTGCAGTAAATGCCTTCGTGGCGGTGGAGGACCGCACTTTCTGGGAAAACTGCGGCGTGGACTTCAAGGGAATCGCCCGTGTGGGGATTCACTTCATACTGACAGGAGGGGAGGAGGTCCACGGGGCCAGCACCATCACCCAACAGCTTGCCAGAAACCAGTATCTCACAAGGGATGTTTCCATCAGGCGAAAGGTAAAGGAAATAATCATTGCCATGGATCTGACAGAGAAGTACACGAAAGAGCAGATCATGGAATTTTATATTAATGACATTAACTTTGCCAATACATATTATGGGCTTCAGGCGGCTGCCAGAGGCTATTTTGGAAAAGATGCCGATGAGCTGAGCCTGAGCCAGACGGCTTATCTGTGCGCAATACCCAACTCCCCGTCCTATTATAACCCATACCGCCACCCGGAAAACGCCCTGAAAAGAAGGGATAAGATTCTTGGTGACATGCTGGAGATGGGGTATATCACACAGGAGGAGCACGATGCGGCGGTCAGCGAGGAGATTTCAGTTTCCAGAACCTCCTATGAGATGAAGAATTATGAAACCACCTATGCCATTGACTGTGCGGTACGCTGGCTGATGAGGGAGGACGGCTTCACGTTTGAATACGGCTTTACAAACTATGATGATTACCGGGCCTACCAGGAGGCTTATGAGGAAAGCTATGACAGGGCAAAGGATGAACTGTACACAGGAGGATACAGGATTTATACCTCTCTGGACCCTGCCAAACAGTCAATTCTGCAGTCGGCGGTGGATCAGGGGCTGTCCTTCGACGCAGAGACAGCGGAAAACGGAATCTATGCCCTTCAGGGAGCTGCGGTAGCTGTCAATAATGATACCGGAAAGGTGGAGGCCATCGTGGGCGGAAGGAGCCAGGAAACGGATACCTACACGCTGAACCGGGCATTTCAGAGTTTCAGGCAGCCGGGCAGCAGCATTAAACCTCTGATTGTCTATGCTCCGGCTCTTGAGGATGGCTATGCCTCCTTCTCCCGGGTGAAGGACATCAGTGTGGATGCGGCAAAAAAACCGGGAGCCGATGTGTTCTCCCTTCCCGGAAACTGGATTACCATGCGGCAGGCGGTGGAGAGGAGCAGAAATGGAGCTGCCTGGTGGCTGTTTAATGAGGTGACTCCCGAGGAAGGGCTCTCCTATCTGACGAAGATGAGGTTTGACAATATTGTGCCGGATGACTACAATATGGCGGCCTCTCTGGGAGGCTTTACCTACGGGGTGACAGCAGAGGAGATGGCAGGCGCTTTCTGTGCTCTGGAAAACGGAGGGGTATACAGAGAGCCGGACTGCATTCTGCGGATGGAGAATCTGGAGGGGGGTGATATTTACACGGAGCGGGAGCCGAAGGAGGTGTACTCCAGACAGACGGCTGCCGTTATGGTCGATATGATGAAGGGCGTGATCACAAGAGGAACGGCCCGCGGCATGGGATGGAACAGCAGTATTGAGGCCGCGGGAAAGACGGGAACTACCAACAACAGCAAGGACGGATGGTTCTGCGGAGTGACACCCTACTATACCGTAACAGTGTGGGTGGGCTACGATACTCCAAGGACCCTCTCCTCCCTTTACGGTTCTACTTATCCGGCGGCTATCTGGAAGCAGGCGATGGAAGGGCTGACAGCCGGACTGCCGGAAGCATCCTTTTCTGCGCCGGAGGCGGAGAAGGAGAATATCCACAAGGAGGGCAGGGGTACCTACCTGGAAGGATACGATGACGCCTATGTGCTGTCTCCGGGCTATACGGTGGGGGATTACAGGAAGGATCACGCCCTGGCAGATGAAGCGCAGAAGTATATTGACCAGATGACCGGGGCGAGCCCTGAGGAGCAGGAGCGGCTGAGAAAGAAAGCGGAGAGCGCCATCAACCGCATTTACGGACAGACTTTAAAGGGACAGATGCTCCAGGTGCTGGAGGGGGCCGGAAAGTCATAGGCTGTACCCTGATTTGAAATAAGAGAGAGACAGGAAAAAATGAGCTGTATCCAGAGTGAACCATTCTGGGTGCAGCTTTTTTTTAAAAAGTGCTTTACAAAAACAGAAAGTTAGTATATACTAACTAACATGAAAAGTTAGCATATACTAACTTCAAAAACGGCCTTTCAGACAGGGCGAAAAAAGGAGGTTAAAGCCGGATGAATCAGCAGGATGTCCAGGTGAAAGAAGCAGGGGGCTTTGAGAGTGAAAACAGGCACAGGCGAATCCGCAGACAGGCCGCGCTCCACTGCGCGCAGGTGCTGGCAGGAATGAAGGCCTCCAATATTTTTATCATGTCAGAGGGGACGGGACAGGACTTGGATGCAGTCCTTGCGGGAACGGGGATAGAGTACAGAAAGCTCTGCCAGGACGGGAAAAGAAAGGTGTATCTGCTGTACAGGAGAGGGCGGGCGGAGCGCATTCTCTCAGATCCGGCAGTGAGAGGATTTTTTGAGAGGTACGGATACGCTTCCTTTGAGCTTGATCAGGTACTGGAACGTCTGGCAGAAAGGTATGGAGCCTATGCAGGAGGGGAAGAGGAATTTCCCCATGAAATCGGCCTGATCCTGGAATATCCGCTCTGTGATGTGGAAGGTTTTATCGAGCACAGGGGAAAAGATTTCCTGTTTTCAGGATACTGGAAGGTTTACGGAAACCCGGAAGAGACAAAGAAGCTGTTCGCCGCCTACAGAGCCGTTCAGAAGAAGGTGATGGAAGAGGTGGAGAGAGGGTACATGTTCTGGCAGCTCTCCTCTGTTCTTGGCGGTCAGACAGCTGCGGCCTGAATATGAAAAACATCCGGCGGATATACGGCCGGTTGTCAAATAAATCAAGTATTTACAGGAGGAATTTATCATGGAACAGGTTTTAATTGTTTACTGGAGCGGTACAGGAAATACGGCTGCAATGGCAGAAATGGTTGCCGAGGGAATAAAAGAAGCAGGAAGGGAGGCTGTCATCCTTCCGGCAGAAGAGGCATCTGTGGCAGATGTGGAAAAATACAGTGCAATCGCCATGGGCTGCCCGTCCATGGGAGATGAGGTTTTAGAGGAGAGCACGATGGAGCCGTTCGTTGAGGAGATAGAGGGCTCCGTTTCCGGAAAAACACTGGGCCTTTTCGGCTCCTACGGATGGGGAGACGGACAGTGGATGCGCGACTGGACTGACAGAATGAAACAGGCAGGTGCATCTGTTATCGGAGGTGAGGACGCGATCTGCAACGGCGCTCCGGATGCAGACGCAGAGGCTGCATTAAAGGAACTTGGAAAACGGCTGGCAGCCATTTAAGGCTCGCTCAGACACAGGGCAAATAAACTCCGGGCAAGAGCAGCTTCAGGCAGCAGCTCTTTGCCCGGAATGAAAAAAAGACTGCCGCGAACCGGAAGCTGCAGCTATTTGAATCAGAAAAGGAGGCGTTTATGAGCGTTGTGATTGTAGGGGGACATGACAGAATGGTCTGTCAATATAAACAGATTTGCAAGAATTTCAGGTGCAAGGCAAAGGTTTTTACACAGATGACTGCTGATTTTAATAAACAGATAGGAACTCCCGACCTCTTAGTCCTGTTTACAAACACCGTGTCTCATAAGATGATCCGGGCAGCTGTGGACGGTACGAGAGGAAAAAAGACAGAGATCGTCCGCTGCCATACGAGCAGTCAGAATGCGCTTTCAGAAATTCTCCAGGAAAGATGTGTATAGTGACAAACTGCATGATACATTCCAGATATTTCATACAAGAATCTCTTACATCTCTGTAAGGGGAGGGCTAAGCTCTCCCCTTATACGCATGTCAGTCATCTCAGATATGTATTTTCATTTCGGGCTGTCTTATTTCAGGCTGCCATTTTAAGCTGTCATTTCAGGCTGTCTGCCGCTGTCTGGTCAGGCTGGGCCTGTACCCCGTCTGAATCTGCACTCTGCCCAAGATGGTGGTGTGCCAGCTCATTTCTGGCAAAGGCCTTGATCGCCTCGAAGCTTTCCGGGCTTATCACGTGTTCCATCCGGCAGGCATCCTCTGCAGCTGTTTCTGGGGAAACGCCGAGGAAGGTCAGAAGTTTTGTGAGAAGTGTGTGCCGCTCGTAGATGGTTTCCGCAATTTTTCGCCCCGATTCCTCCAGCGTGATATAGCCTTCCCTGTCCATGGAAATGTAGCCGTTTTCCCGAAGATTCTTCATGGCGACGCTGACGCTTGGCTTGGAATAGCCCAGTTCATTGGCGATGTCGATGGAACGAATCTGAGGCTTTCTTAAGCCGAGCACAAGGATTGTCTCCAGATAGTCTTCTGCTGACTGTTGAATTTTCAATGTAACCGCTCCTTTAACCGTTTTATATCTTTTGCTGCTCTGCGCTCTGGCGTGTGACAGGAGAACGACGGCGCAGACCTTCAGTTCTTTATAGAATACCATAATTTGTGCGCTAATTCAAACAGTAAAAGTCTGGGCCGGAGAAATTTCCATGAAATCCAGCCTGCCCGGAAAATTCAGAGTCAGTAAAAATTGTACTTGCCGGAAACCCGAACTGCGGCAAGACAACACTGTTTAATGCTTTGACCGGCTCCAGCCAGTTTGTGGGAAACTGGCCTGGAGTTACGGTGGAAAAGGGAAGACTGAAGGGACAGAAGAATGCCATCATCAATATTGTGGACGGAACAAACCTGGAGAGAAATCTCTACTTGTCCCACACAGCTGATGGAGCTGGAAATTCCGGTTATCATGGCTGTCAATATGATGGATGTTGTGAAGAAAAACGGGGATCGGATCAATGTGAAAGCCCTCGAGGAAGAGTTTGCCCGCATGACGAAAGTTCCTGATGTGGAGGATATCATTAAAAAGGTGGAAGATTCCATGGATGACGATGCGGAGAGCATCATAACCAATGAGCGATATACATACATTACCTCTATTATCGGAAGGCGCCGCCGGAAGAACAGGAAAAATTTTCTTGATTTATATGATGGTCCCGCCCGTACAGTAAGAGCGCAGGCTCAAAAGCAGATGTAAGGCTTGCAAAGAACGGATAGCAGTATATAATAAAAAAGAGCAGCTAAATGATTATTTTATCCAGAAAGGGTGATGGTATATGGAAATTTTCGTATCTGGACTTTCCACACTGGTGGTGGGGCTTATTGTGGCAGGAATTGTATTCCTGGCTGTCAGAAGTATTGTAAGAGATAAGAAGAACGGAAAATCGCTCTGCGGCGGAAACTGCGGAGGGTGCAGCTGTTCCGGCATGTGCCATCCTGCGAGGGATGAAAAGAATAAATAGCAGAGACAGCGGGAGAAGAGATAGGACTCTTCCCCCGCTGTCTATTTATGATGAAACAAGCTGTACAGAGTAATCAGACGGGCCGCCCAGGATAGTCAGCATGTAGTAGCTTCCGCTCTGGAACTGAACCCGGTTGTTGATAATCGGAGCGCCTCCCGGATTTGTCCTTCTGTATACAGTCAGGAGATAATTGCCGGGCAGGATGTGGAGGTATCTGGTGTAATTCATGTAGTCCAGATCGGAGACAACCAGCCGTCCGTTCAGGTAAATGTCAAGAGGTTCCCGGATGGAGGCTGCGTTGTAAAAGCGGACATGGGAGACAGAGGACGGCGTGGCGGTAGGCGGAAAAGCGCCCCAGGACCAGAGGATTGTTCCCAGAAGCCCCGGGATAGTTCCCTGTCCGGGACCGCAGGAAACGCAGTTGTTTCCTGAATTGGAGGGAAGCGATGGAGTAACCGGACCGATGGGACCAAAGCCTGGGCTGGCAGGCTCCGAGAAGGAGGGGGCCTGGGCAGAAGACGGAGCCGCCTGCACCTCCTGAACCATGTTTTCCGGTGCTGACATGGCGAAGGCAGACTGGCCGTCACTGCCGGCCTCCCCTGATGTACGGCCAAGCTGCGGCGTTCGGATGTTCTGGGAGGCCTGGCTCATCTGAGATCCTGAAGCAGCCGGATTCTGTCCTGCTGCCTGCTGGGGAGCACAGGCCGTTTCCTGTACCGTCTGTGGGCAGGAAACAGCGGATTGTTCGTAATTATAAGTTTCCATATGGCATACCTCTCTTAGATTTTATACTCTATTATATGGCCTGTGCCTGTCAGCTTTTCACAGATTTTGAAAAGGCTTTCTCACATAAAGCGCAAAAAACGACGGTTTCCCTTGAAAGAGGTGAAAAAATGGGCTATAATCGGTTGTAACTAAATGCCAGGCAGATGAAGGGTGTGGATGCCAGGCGGTGAGGATGCTCGCCGGATGGCATCCACACCCTTCATCTGCCTGAAAGATAGGGGGAATTTAATTATGGAAGAGCAGAAAAACGGAAGAGCCTCTGCGCTGCTTCCCATTCTTGTATTTCTGCTGATTTTTCTAGGTTCCGGCCTGCTGACAGGGGATTTCTACAGTATGCCGGCTATCGTAGCCTTTCTTATTGCTCTGTTCGTGGCATTTATCCAGAACCGCAGTCTGTCGTTTGCTGACAAGATGAAGCTGGCCGCGAAGGGCGTAGGAGAGGAAAATATTATCACCATGTGCCTGATTTTCCTGGCAGCGGGAGCTTTCTCAGGCGCTGTCAAGGCTGCCGGAGGTGCAGAAAGCACGGTAAACTTAGGACTGTCCATTCTGCCGTCCAATGTGGCGGTGGCCGGACTGTTTGTCATCGGATGCTTTATTTCCATTTCCATGGGTACCTCGGTGGGCACGATCACAACTCTTGCCCCCATCGCGGTGGAGATCAGCGAAAAAACAGGCTTTTCCATGGCTGTCTGCGCAGGGGCAGTGGTGGGCGGAGCCATGTTTGGAGACAATCTGTCCATGATCTCCGACACGACGATTGCGGCAGTGAAGACGCAGGGATGTGAGATGAAGGACAAATTCAGGGAGAATTTTCTGATTGTCCTCCCGGCGGCAATTCTGACGGTGATTATTTTTCTCGTTATTGCCCAGGATGCCGATTTCCAGATGGATGAGCCTCTGCCCTACAATATTTTTAAGGTGCTTCCTTATCTCGTGGTGCTGATCGGAGCCCTGGCGGGAGTCAATGTTTTTATTATCCTTTTAGTGGGAACGGTGCTTTCTCTAATAGTGGGAGTGGCTGCAGGGGCTTTTGGAATTGCCGAGATGTTCACCTTTGTAGGCGAGGGAGTCACAGGCATGTATGATATTACAGTGATTTCCCTCGTGGTGGCCTGCATTGTAGCTCTGGTCAGGGAGTACGGGGGAATTGATTTCGTACTTTCTTTTATCAGGAAGCGGATCAGCGATGAAAAGGGCGGAGAGCTGGGAATTGCGGCCCTGTCTCTTCTGGTCGATATGTGCACGGCCAACAATACGGTGGCGATTGTCATGGCAGGCCCCATTGCCAAGGAAATAAGCGATGACTTTGGAGTGACACCCAGGCGTTCGGCCTCCCTGCTTGATATGTTCAGCTCCATGGGACAGGGACTGATTCCCTATGGTGCCCAGCTTCTCGCTGCAGCCAGCCTGACAGGTCTTACTCCGTTTGATATTATCCCGTACTGCTATTATCCGATTCTGATGGGAATCAGCGGACTTATATTCATTTTTATCAAAAAGAGAAAATAGGGGGAAAAGGTATGAAAGCTTATAATCAGTGGGCCAGCAAGCTGGGATTTATCATGGCCACGGCGGGAGCGGCAGTCGGGCTTGGGAACCTCTGGAAGTTTCCCTATCTGATGGGCAGAAACGGCGGTTTTCCCTTCCTGATTGCCTATCTTATCTTTGTGTGTGTGCTGGGAGTGCCTGTCATGATTACAGAGATGTCCCTGGGCAGAAAGACGCGTCATGATCCGGTGCAGGCCTACGCAGACATTCATCCCCACGCCAGAATTGTGGGAGTGTTCGGCATACTGGCCGCCTTTATTATTCTTTCCTACTACAGTGTCATCGGAGGATGGATTTTAAAGTATATTGTAAGCTATGCCACTACGCTCCATGCTCCGGCTGATTTCAATGGCTTTATTGCGAACGGTACGGAGCCGGTAGTCTGGCATCTGATCTTCATGGTGGCCACAACGGCGATCTGTTTTTTCGGAATCAGAGGAATTGAGAAGGCTTCGAAATTTATGATGCCCATGCTCTTTGTACTGCTGCTCATCATCATTGCCAGAAGTGTGACGCTTCCAAACGCGGGGGAAGGGCTTAAATTTATCTTTTCCCCGGCAGGTTCCTCCTTCAGCATCACCTCTGTCAGCGCTGCTGTGGGGCAGGTGTTCTACTCCCTGAGCCTCTGCATGGGGATCACAATTACATATGGAAGCTACCTCAGTGATCAGGAGAGTATCCCCAAAAGCTGCGCCAGCGTGGCGGGGCTTGACACGGCAGTAGCAGTTCTGGCGGGGCTTGCCATCTTTCCGGCTGTATTTTCCTTTGGACTGGAGCCGGGACAGGGACCGGGACTTATTTTTGGAACACTTCCAAAGGTATTCTCAAGCATTGCCGGAGGCGCGGTGTTTGCGCTGGCCTTTTTTATCCTGGTCTTTTTCGCGGCAGTGACAAGCGCCATCGCTCTTCTGGAGGTGGTGATTTCTTTTGCCATTGATACCCTGGGATGGGAGCGGAAAAAGGCTACGCTCATTCTGGGAACCCTGGTGTTTCTGACAGGTATTCCGAGTGCCCTGTCCTACGGAGTGCTGGGGGATTTGACGATTGCCAATTACAGCGTCTTTGACTTTGTGGGAATGCTTACTGACAATATTCTGCTGCCGTGCGGCGGAATTACCATGTGCTATTACATCGGATGGAAATGGAAGCCTGAGTATCTGGTGGAGGAAATGGAGAAAGGAGGAAACGTGTTCAGACTGAAACGGCTGTGGATTCTGTGCATCCGTTTTCTGACTCCGGTATTAGTGGGAATTGTTACCATCTCAGGTCTGATCAGCGTGTATGGAGTGGTGTTTCAGTAAAGTGTGACGGCACGCCTGCCAGTGATCTGCCCTCTCTGCGGCAGTTCACCGGCAGGGTGCCGTTTTTCTTTTTTTGCGGCCTGCAGTCCATTGAATTGTAAGAGAATTGTAAATATTGTTAGCTGGAAATAGCAAAACTCTGTGTTATAATAGGGATCAAATGGAAAATGGGGGAATATCTGAGAGACAGACACAGAGAATGATAAGCTCAGTTTTATAAGACCTGAAGGAATGACAGCGTAAAGACAGGAGGAAGATATGAGAAAATTGAGATGGTTAAAGACAATTCTTTCTGCGGGGGCTATGGCCCTCGCCTTTGCGGGGACGGCTTTTGCTTCAGATACAGCCAATATTTCAT
>ERZ1106929.1440-NODE-1440-length-20109-cov-4.228284_pt1 | contig 20109 bp, 27 predicted proteins | sample MGYA00403662_ERZ1106929 | MGnify/ENA primary metagenome ERZ1106929 (study PRJEB35170, sample SAMEA104062442) | human gut metagenome | biome: human gut; feature: human-associated habitat; material: faeces | place: Denmark | collected 2013-02-20 ... | reverse complement strand
TTTGTATTCTGATTATATCACATATCTGTGTTCTTCAAAATCATATTTTTTTGCAATCTTAAGTACGCCTCTCCCATCCGTCACCATACACTGTCCCTCATGGATGCCAGGCTCTGGGCAGAGGAAGAACCTCTCTCCTGCCGGGTCTGTCTGATAACCGGTCAGCATATAGCCGGCATCGTCAAACAGATACCAACCGGAAGTACCTCCGGTTACTTCGGTCAGCCAGTACCAGCCGTTTCTGGCGTAAGAGCCATCCTTAAACTGGTACCACCAGCGCACCCCATCAGCGGCCTGGATGAAACCCTGAGGATATTCTTTCGGGGCTGTCAGCGCCGCCTTGAAATCCTCCCAGGTGTGGGCTGTGTGATTATACACGTAGGGATTGGGACAGATTTTCCCTGTTACATCGTAGTGACGGATCACATGGTCTGCCAGAACGCCGTACTTTTCCATCAGCTCTCTGGTCAGCATGGTAGCAGCCTGAACTGTTGCCTCCTCAAAGTACCAGTCCCGGCTCTCCGCCGACTGGCTGCCCTTATTCCGAACACACAGCTCAATGCCGATACTGTTGGAGTTGCGGCACTCCGGATGCCGGTAAGTCTTCGCCCCGCAGTGCCAGGCAATATCCCCATCCTCTACGCTCTGCCAGATTTCTCCGCCGAACCCCACATAGTAGTGGGCGCTGGCCCCGATATACTTGCTGGCGTAGTACCGGCAGTTGGCTTCCGCCCCGCCGATGGCCCCGACGTAATGAATCACGATGTATTTGATTCGGCTGGTGTCGCCCAGGCGGTTCAGGTTGTACGGAGTCAGCAGTTTGTTAATCTGCATCGTCAATCCCCTCCTTTCCGTGCGGGCCCATCGCATCCGGGAGAATGGCTGCCTGGAAATCTTGCAGCACTGTTTCCGATGCTTCCCTGACCTCCTCCTGAAGTTCGGCAAACCACTTATCGCCAAGGTCTGCCCTCTGCATACTCTTTACCATATAGGCTCCTTTCCGGGAGGCCCAGAGGCCTCCCTTTGTAAGTTCCGACGTCGCAACTATTTTGCCGGGCCGCCAGGCGTATTTCCTTTTCCTTCCGCTGCCGGCCCCTCAGCCGGACCGTCACAGCTGCAGGCTCCCGCCATCTCCGCCGTGATGTGGGTGCCTGGTGCCTCCTGGTTAAAGGTTCCGTCCTTGTGTAATTCGCAGTGATTTTTCTTGCTCATAATGAGTCCTCCTTAAAATTGATATTTGAAAAGGCCGTCCCGGATGGACAGCCTTTGTCATACTGGTTTAGTTTGAATCGTTTTTTTTGCCCCGGTTCACCCGCCGAAGCTGCGGGAGATGAATGGATCACCTCCTCTCCTGTTTATCCTTATATCCAGTCCGCTCCCAGATCTCTTTCAGCCGCTCCCATCCGTCCATAGATACCAGCGCTACAATAAACGCTGCCAGAATGCAGGCAAATATCATATACCACTCAATCGGCTGCTTCATCCACGCCATAACTGCCACCAGAACAGTCGGACAAAGGATCAGGCTCAGAACAATCACCACCGCCGAAGTAGGCAGTTTGGAAAGGCCCGGCCAGCTCTTTATGACCTGGGTAATGGCCGATACCAGGAAGGCCATCACACCGATGGCAATCAGCACATATGACACATACTGCATCAAGCTTGTTACATCCATCATTTTTCCTCTCTTTCGCTTTTCTTACTTAATATACTGAGATGCCAAAAGGACGGCTCCTGTGACAACTCCTCCTGTCAGAACTCCTATGACGGTATCCAGAATCTTATCTCCCATTCTGCGCCATCTGTTTCCCGGCTCCTGCTCCAGCTTGTCCAGACGCTTTCCCAGTTCCTTCTGTTCTTCCAGCATCCCTTTCATATCATGGGCCAGGGTATGTACAGACAGGACTAAATCCTGGATCGCTTTTACAGACTCATCCAGGCCCTCAATCCGCTTGTTCTGCCTGCGGTCTTCATCCCGCAGGCGTTCAAGTTCCGCTTTAACCGCTTCATCCATCTTCCTCACCTTCTTTCTTTTTGGATGTCATTTTCGGAAAAAATGTTATCCTCCTTTCAAAATCTGTCCTCCTTTTTCAAATTTCAGGATAAAAAAACAGCATATACGTATCTTGCAATCAGAAAACGCATATGCTATAATGCCTGTAGGCAAATGAAACAAGCTGTCCAGTACGGACACATACGAAAACACCCAGGGCGGCATCCCTGGGTGTTTTCTATTCCTATTTTTCGTGGAAAGGCTTAAGTCCACAGGCTGGTTACCGACTACTTATCGCCGTCCAGCCATTTGATGATGTAGTGGCAGGCTACACCAGCCGCAACGGCGATGAGAAATGAAACAAGCATTTCCAATACGAACACCCCCTTCCTGTTGCCAGTATCGGGGCGGTAACAGGGAAGTATATCACAGATTCCCTGTCTTTTCCATTTCTTTCCACTTCTATTGTCGATAATGTTCCATAATGGGAATTACAGGAACCTATAATGGGCCAGTCCCTGAGATATACTATATTTGGACAGGAAGTGTATGGGGACTTCAAAATCCTAGTATGACACTTACATGGGCTGATACTTCTGGTGGAAAAATTCCATACAGTGCATCCAGCGTCTTAGGGCCTTGTATTGACCGTTATTATAATTACAGAGGTAATAATTACACTGCTGGCGGATGCGCTAAAATTAATACGGCTATTGATTTAACTCCTTATAAATATCTGAAATTTGAGAGAGCAGAGTCTGGTACTTTTTCTATCCCAGTATTTGTAGGCGTATCGCAAAATGGAAATCTGCAGGGGAATACTTATGCAGCACAGTTTACAGGGAAAGTATCCTCAGGGGTGCATAGCATCGATATTAGTAAGCTGTCCGGAAGCTATTATATTTATCTCGGTTTTGGTCCTTATACAGCATCTTACGATCCCTTTGAGCATGAATTTGCACCGGATCGAATTTATCTTACAACGGCTTAGCTGTTACTGATTTGACAAATATACCTCATAGTAATCAGTATTCACAACATACTTCGTGTTTCCTGAGATATCATAACCTGATTCAAGCCATATTTTATAAGAACCTTTTAGGGAAGCAATGTCAACAAATACAGTTCCTATTTTTGTTCCCAAGCTAACACGTTTTTCTTCACTTATAATGTTTTGGTTAGTAGCTGTGGTGATATAAATACGAAGAGCATCAAGCTGATCGCCTCTTGTTTGATCTGCTTGCACTACAAACTTGAGGTACTTATGATTCGTTAGATCGACAAGGTTATTAAAATAGGTGTTATTAGCTCTTATATAAGCTCCGGATATTTGTCCGCCAGTAATGCTCTGGCCATTCTTAAAAGAGCCTCTATTCCACAGGTAATAAGGGTTGGATACAATCCCTTCCCAGGTTCCAATAATTCCCATTATCGACACACCCTTCTTGATATTCTCCGGCTTCAGGTTCGGCTCCCCCTTAATCGTCTGTGCCCCTGTCAGATACTGCCCTGCTGCAATCGTCTGATTGGCCGTCCCAGGCGTATACGTCTGAGCCCCCTTGGTTGGGATGTTCTGCGTCACCTTGCCGCTTCCGTTATGATACCCCGCCGGTATCGTGTAGCTGCCATTGATAGCAAGGGACTGGTTCACAGCCCCCCGGTTGGCCATACTTCCCGTGTGCCTCTCAAACAGCTTCGTCTGAGGGTTCCACTTCAAAAATGTCTGTCCAGACAAGGCCTGCGAATCGGCCAGCGTGGTATCCGGATTCAGAGTTCCTTCCATTGCCTCGTCATCTGAGTCCGCTGTCACGGCCTTCATTCCAGCCGGCACGGCAGCCCTCATTAAAGTGCAGTCATCGCTGGAGGCTCCGCCACCGCCGCCTCCAGGCAGCCATATTCTTCCCATCTACACTCCCTCCAATCCTATCGTAAGGTCTGTCGCCGGTTTCTTGTCCACCTTAAACGTAACAAATCCATCTCCTGTCACTCCGGTTCCGCCGCTCACAATCCCAAACGCTTTCCTGTAAGCCTTCCTCTCTTCCGCATCCGCGCTGTCCTCCAGCCCGCTGAACAGGCGGAGATCCATGTCCCCCTGAACACCCGATACCGCAACACTCTGGACAAAAAGCCCCGATTCCTCCGTCCAGCCGGCCGCCGTCAGGGTGATCAGCTCCACATGCTCCTGACGCTCCAGCTCTTTTTTCAGATAAGCATCATTGTTAGCCAGCTGCTCAATCACCTGACCCATCGCCTCTCCATCCGCCAGGGTCTCCCGATCCCACTTGGGAATTTGCTCTGTATACTGCGGCGGATTCTGAATCACTACGTTTCCCATTGTAATTTCCTCCTGTCACATTTAGAAAATTTCGTCCATATCATAGGTCTGGGGAATGTCCTCATCCTTCCCCTTCCGGCGGAACGTCCGGTAGGCAATCAGATCTCCGTCCTCATCCAAAAGTCCCATTTCAGAAATTTCCTTTCCTGTCAGTTCCCCGGCCTCCAATGTGCCGGAATATCTGCAGGTGGTCTGCTCCTCATTCGTATAGGTGTGTCCCTCAATCTCCTTTTCCAGCAGCTTATTATAAAGTCCCACTTCATTTCCTGTCGTAGCCTTCGGTTCTCCGCTTTCATCCACGCCGCCGTCTCCCCAGACCATCTTTGCAATCTTCGGCAGCTCTGCGTCCCCCGAATGAGCCATGCAGAGCTTCTTTCTTCCTATCAGTGTAATAACTCCCTTGCTGTCTGCCATTCTTCCATCCTTTCCCGGTCTGCGCCGTCCCTTTGCCGGCTTAACCGTCAAAACCTCCATCATTTACAAACTGTAGTGTCCGCCGTCCAGTTTCCTGCTGCCGCTAAGCACCCATCCGCCATCCAGATACCGGTGCTTTGTCATGCCGCTTTCCGCCCTTGCCTGCCATTTCACAACCGTCCTGATTCCTACTTCCTTCTGAACTTTTACATCTTCCGATGCCTCCGCCCTGACAGATAAAGCTTCCCTGGTTTCTGCCTGTGCCTGCGCCTTTGATGCCATCCTGATTTCAGACGCTCCCGCCCGGATATCTGCCTTACCAGAAGCCTGGACACGCATCCTTACCGGGTAGAAATCCAGAAGAGTATTGCTGTCATATCCATTTAGCTTCCTGGTTCCATCCAGCTTCCACTTGCCATCCAGTTTCAGATACCCCAGATTGTACCGTGGATAAAATCCGGTGATGAAGCGGACATGATTTCTGTATGAGATTGGCACAGAAAAATCTGCCCCGATGTGGAACGCAAGATCTTCCAGCCAGGAACGAACATTTTTGTAAGTATTAATACGTTCTGCAATCCTTTCCCCATCTCCAGGCCTTATCTCATCATCAAGGGCAAGCTCTACAACCGCTTTAAAAAAATAGGGGGCTCCTCCATAGTCGTACCATTCCTTCAGCCTGCCTCCCTGATACAGTGTCGCCAGATATTCTGTCAAGACTGCCCCTGTACCGCCGCGAAAATACCAGGCGATCGTCTGCCTTACCATATCTTCCCGTTTTTTTCTTTTCGCCGCCGGATCATAATACTGGGTTCTCAGTTCCACTGCCAGCAGATTCAGCACTTCATCGGGTAGATCCCGGAGCGCTGCGTACATGGATATGGCTCTGCTGTAATCCTGCAGCCTCAGAAGGCCTACCCTGATTGCCGCGCTCAATGCCTGTGTTTCAGGCCGGCTTAAACTTTCCGGAAGGACGGAAAGAAGATCTGCATTTTTAAAATCAGTCATCCTGCAGTCCTCCATACACCAGATTAATCTCTGATGCCTTAGCAATCTTCGCTCCTGTAATTTCTTTAAAAACAGGACTCCTTATATCCACCCACTTGACTCCAGCCCTCATCAGCTCATACATCAGCCTGGAAGGATTAACATCCCTTGCAATCGCCCCCTGCTGCCAGGATACATAAGACTCGCAGGCATCCTCCGCCTGCTTCTTAATTGTGTCAGCCATATCCCTGTCAGAAGAGCGGATATAATACGTCGCGTCTATCCTGTACTCTTCTGTTTCCGGTGCTTTTACCTTTACCAAGTCTGTAAGGGGCTTTTTATCGCTTTTTGCCAGATACTCCTCCACCGCTTCCAGGAAATCCGTTTCCGGGAGTTCCCCGTCCTGCAGCATCACATAAATATCCACCTCGCCCGGATTTTCCGAGTAGATTTTGCAGTCTGCGATTGCACTGCTGTATGACATCGTCCAGTAGCGGTAAGCATCCTCCGGCCCCGCTGTGGTGTAAGCAGACGGCGCCAGATAAATACGCTCTGCCAGGGCCTCATCCGTCTCCTGATCTTCCCCTCCCTCTGAAACTGCCGTGTTTTCGATTTTAGCAATATAATTAATTGGATCTACCAGAATATTGATTTCCCCCGGCAGGAGCCCATTTCCAACGCTTCCGGCCGTCAGACACCGCACCAGAAGCTCCACAGTCTGGCTGCCGGCAGGGATCTCCCCATACTCCTGCGTCGCCCAAAACAGTTCCCGGCCCTTCACCCTTGTTCCGGCCGGAATACTGACAGATTCTTCCCGCAGTGCAGAGAGAGTGAAACGTACCTTTGCCTGAGCAGTCTGGGCCGACAGTCTTTCTACCTTTTTCAGCGCGGCCAGATTATCCAGAAACTCCCCCGTACTGTATTTCAAAAGTCCCATTTTCCCGGCCCTGTCAATATACTGCATCCCCTGATAGAGCAGCACAGAACAGCTATATAAAATCAGGCGGATGGGATCTGCCTCCGGAAGCGCCACATCCTTTCCGGTCAATTCCAGGTACTTCTTCTGATAAGTTTCCAGCAGCTCAGACAAAAATTGTTCAAATGAGGTGCCTTCGACAAATGAAATCTCCGGATATTGCTTCAGCCGTTCCTTAACCGTTTCACTCATAGTCACCCCTCCTCTCGCATCCGATCCGGACTGACATCCCTCCTTCAACATCGCTGTCCATATCAACCCTACTGATTTTAACCTCTGGAATATATCTTTCTGCCTTGGCCAACACCTCCTGGTAGAAAAGATTTTCGGCTACTTCCGGCGGGTGATCCAGGCAGCTCCAGTCAATCCCGAAATCCCGATCCGCCGGCACACTTCCTGCTCTGGTCCTCAGCAGTGTATCCATCTGGCTTTTCAGTTCCTTATCCTCTGTCTGTACGTTAAATTCCACCTGCACCCCTCCTATACATATTCCTGCAGCGTCAGCTCTGCTGTGGCACGGTACAGTTCCCCCTTTATGAGGATCTTGTCCCACACTTCAGAGCTTTTCACAATCACCCATCTGCCGTTTCCAACCTGGCGCCGGCCGATAATTAAATATTCCGCCTGTCCCTGCTCCGTCATCGTCTCAATCTCCTCCAGCAAATCTCTGGGAGGCGTCCCCAATCCGGCGTCCAGGAAAACCGTCAGCGTAATCTTCTGCAGATCTGCCCCTGCAAACACAGTCAGAGGCTTTTTCCCAATCCGCTCCATCTCGCTCCACCTTCCTGAGATTTCCCGTTTCATGTTCTGCAGGATGACAGCCTCCTGATCGCTCACACGAAATGGAATACGTCCAAACGTGCCAACCTTAGCCATTACAATTCATCCACCCTTCTTTTCAAATCCAGCAGTTCCGATACTGATATAGAGCCTGACGCATCCCGGAAAACAATTTCCCTGGAAGCAAACATCATGCTGCCTGAAATAACCCGCAGAAAAGAGTCTCCCTGCGGCTGGAACTCTTTATAGTAAGTCTCTCCACCGCTTTCAGGCGGTTTTTCATCTTCAGACCAGAAGCCTCCCATCACAATCCCCATGCTGCTGTCATTCGACAGATGCAGAACCAGAACCATCTCCCCTACCTGAGGCATCCGGTACTCCCTTCCCATCCCGCAGAAAACAGGCAGCTCTGCCGTATCCCTGTCACTCCGATCCGGATATGCTATCCTGACTGTGCCCTCCAGCTCATTCACACTTGATACCCTGCCGATTCTCACTTCATTCACCCATTCTCCCTCCTTTTAGGCTGGCGGAATGGTCAGCTCAGTTCCCGGAAAGATCCAGTACCCTCCATTTGAACTTTCTTTTCCCCGCCGTTTCGCCTCCGCCTCAATTTTGTCCCTATTAGCATTATAAATAGTCGAATATTTTGTAGCGTCCCCGTAAAAAGATCTGGCCAGATCCCATAGGGTATCCCCGCTTTTCACTGTGTAGCTGTTTTCTCCGCTTTCCCCGCTGCCTTCTGCCTGTTTCGTTTCTTCCTGCCCGGCAATCCTGTACATACTCAGGCTTAGCTGGTATTCTCCCCTAGATGACAATCGGTGTCTTGCGCAGGTGACAAAATACCGTCCGTCAATTTTCCCGAATCCAGACAGCGCAAGAACCTGAGACGCCGCTGCCGGCAGCGCGATCTCCGGGCATAAGGTGATCTCTGCAGTTATTTCTTTTCTGTTGGCGTTCCGAATGGCATACGTTCCGATACGTTCTGCATCCGCAACGCTCTCCGCTTTCTGGTTTACATTTAACACCCGTCCTTCCTGCCCTACAAAGGCCGTCAATGTTTCTTTCTTTTTTGGACTGGAATAGGACACCTTCGCTCCTGTGTAAGTTCCTTGAATGCTTCCCTTGTAGCTCCATTTGCTGGCCATCTCCGGCCAGATGTATGCTGTCGGTTCCCTCGCTTCATACTCCTCATAAGACCAGATAACAAGCTGGGAAGCGTATACCTTAATTCCCAGTCCGTACTGATTACACAGTTCCTTCAGATAGGCGCTGTCCGTCTTTTCGTTCTGCTCCTCCCGTTCCAGAGTAATATCCTTTGCCGTATCATACACCAGCGACAGGCCGTATCTGGCAGCTATCTCCGCAGCAATCTGGCGGATTGTCACCTTTTCCCAGGTCTGCGTCCTTTTTGTATCCTTAAAATCCCGATCAACCGGGGCGGACACTCCTTCAATCATGATTTTCTGCGGCGGGGCCTGAATCCTGTAGGAATCCACCACAAACTCCCCACAGCGGATCCTGCTCTCTTTCCCCTGCCCGTTCCAGTTTTCCATCACGATTGATGCCTGAATCCGGTCCCCGTTCACCGGCATGAAAGTTCCGGCCCACATCTTTTCTCTGTCTCCCAGAGTAAGGGAAATGGAATCCGACTCTTCAATAGAATCCGTAAAATCAAAATCTGAGAGGACATCCGAAATATCCCGGTTGGCATCCACTCCGTTATAAAGGATGTCCGTTTTCACCATTCTGGGCTTCATTTTCTCCTCCATTCCGGCCACCCCTGCTGTTCTTCATCCGAAAGCTCCGGGATGTCAACTACAATCCCAGCAGGGAATACCACATAGTTCAGCAGGGAAAAATTGTTCATCATCAGGATGTCCAGTTGCTTTTCGTCGCCGTATTGCTTTTTGGCAATCAGATCCCAGGTGTCTCCCTGGACAGTCTTATACTGCATCATGTCCCCCTCCTTTTTTCCATAAAAAGAACGCCCCTCTGGTAGAAGGACGTTCTATTATGTCAATTATTTCTTCTTATTTTTCAAAAAGTTTAGTTTTTCGTTGAAATTTAAAATATTTTTCTTTGCTTTTCGCTTGACTTCCACGTTATAACGTGGTATAATTGAATCATCGAAAGGAGGTGAAGAGAAAAATGGTGGAAAAAATAAAGGAGCTGAAAAAAGTGGTCTCAGCACTTATCCAGCTCGCTTTAGAAATTGGAACACTTTTAGCAGTCATTAAAATGATTGTTGAAAGCCTCCAATAATTACCCGGGGAGGGAAACCTCCCCACCTAAAATATATCATATCACCATTTTTTAAGCAATATGAAAAAAACAGTAATCAGCATTCTTTCGTTACTTGCCTCTGTCATCTGGCTTGTTATCATTGTGGTTGGTCTGATTCTACTATTCACTTAACAGGAGGTTGCCATGAACTTAAAAAAAATCAGGAATGAAAAATCATTAAGCATCCGCGCCCTGTCAGAGCTGGCGGACGTCCCAAAACGTACCATCGAGGACATTGAACGCTTCGACCGCTGCAAGGTAGACACCGCCATCAAGCTGGCCGACGCTCTGCAGGTCACGCTGGATGAGCTGTGCCGGAACACCGACGGCGCAGAATAAGCACCCCAGGAGAGAGGTTTTTCCTCTCTCCTTTTTAAAAGCTCACCCTTCTTCTGCCGTCCTCATACCGTTCCATGTACTCCTTCCATTTTTCAAACGTCATCATTAATCCGGCTGAAACATCCTTCCGGCTGGCATTCCCATAAATATTGACAACTGGCTGAAACGCCGGCGCTCCATATCCTCCCACAGCCGTTCCCCCATTTTCCCGCCATCCGCCGGAAATTGATTCATAGATCCGGCTGTAGCTGTTCTTTTCGTAGGCTCCCAGAATCTTCCCGGCCTCCTGCCAGATGGACAGCGCCTCTTGGCTGCCATTTAACGGCACTACAGCCTCCGGCCCGTCCTCGGCGAACATGGCAATGTGAGGCGTATCGAAAATGCCTCCCTCTGCGTGTCCGGGAAGATTCTCCGGAATCAATTTAGGAGCAGAGTTGCCAAACCGGAGAGTATTGGATGCATTAAGTTTCTGGACTGCCCCCTTTTTCATATCTGCCAGTTCCGCCTGCCCCTCGGAAGTCGTAACTGGCTTCAAATTTAGGAACACTGGAACTTCTGCATCCACACCCGTTTCCAAATTTACTTTCAATACTGCCAGCATCTCTCTGACTGTACGTTCCAATTCCGGATAGGCTTCTTTTATTTCTCCAGCCGTTGCCTCTGGTATCTCTGCTCCCTGCTGTCTGGCTGCTTCTATTAAAAAAGACTGATCCGAACTTCTTGCCAGAATTTCCCCGGCAGTTCCCTGAAGGCCTTCCCAGTCCCCTGTCACAGCTTTCGCGGCGTTTACACTGTCAATCCCCCTGAGCAGAGCCTGCGGTATCTCCTGGCCGTTCTGCTCCATCTGCTGAATCAGCGCAGCCATCTGTTCCTCTGACGGCTCCAGCCCCTCCAGCAGAATCCTGAGCGCATTCTGCGCATCTTGGGGAAGGCTTGTGTCCTTCACTGCCTCCACCATGGCATACCGCACATCCTGAGCATACTGTTGAGGGGTTGTATGAGGATGATCCATTACCTCCTGAAGTTTTTCATCCAGACTTTGATTCACTGCTTCCAAGGCAGGTTCAATCTCATCTCCATACGTAGCCGTAATGGTATCGGCCATCGCCTGCTGCCCGTTTAAAATCGTCTCTGCCTTACTCTGGTAATAATTCTGAGCCGCCTCTGCTGATCGAGTTTCAAACTCTTCCTGGGAAATTCCCCCTTCCATTCCCTTTTCGCCGGCAAGTCTCTGAGCGTTTAGACTTGTCAACACCTTTTGATAAGCTTCATCTGTAGACTGGATCGCCTGTTCCGTATAATCCGCTATTTCCGCCTGCAAATTTTGAAACGAATCCGCATCCAGATCAGCTCCGGCATACTTTCCTTGAATCATCTGCAGTTTTGCGGCATTTTCCGCTTCCGTAAGTATGGAAGTAATCTCCTCTATCTGCCCCAGATAATTATTCACAATCTCCAGTTTTTTCTGGTCATCCAGTATAAAACCTTCCTTCGTCATTTCCTGCAAAGCCAGATTCAAATCCTGTTTTAACGGCTCCAGTTTCGCCAGAAGCGCCTGATAGAACGCCCCGCTGTCCTCTGAAAACTCCTGTCCCGATTCCCCGAAAACCAGGTCAACCGCCAGATTTAACTCATATCCTTTTTCGCTGATATAATCCTGAGCGTTCTGCACATAGGTATCTACCGCTGAAACATACCCTTGCGCGTCCCCCTCCTGAAGCTCGATCCCCATCGACAGCTTCCACTCCGTTTTCTGGATCGCCTTCAGGCTGTCCTTCATGGACTGATAGTAACCTTCGGCCTTTCCCGCAGAGGACTCCATCGCCTCTATATTTTCAAAAAGCCCGTCGCCAACCACATGCCTGGCCGCTTCGCCCAGTTCCTCGATGGATAGAGACACGTCTCCAAAATGCTCCGACAGGTTCTTCACTGCCCGTTCTCTGGCCGCCTGCTTCATGGCTGCCGTAATGCCGGCAATGCCGCCCACCGCAAGACCTGCAGCCGCCACCGGCCAGGCTCCTACCATGCCGCTCAGCGTGCCGAACAGCTTGACCGCAGAAGTCGCTCCCTTAATCGCCTTAAAGGTCAGCATCGCAGAACCAATCCCCACCAGGCCGCCGGAAATAACAGCCGGGTGCTCCAAAAACCATCCTCCCAGATCTAGGATGGGGGAGGCAAATTCCATCAAATCTTCTCCTGCCCCCTGCACGGTTCTTCTGATTGTCGGCAGTTCTTCCTCCAGATTTTCTGTGAATGTATTCACCCACTCTGTCCCCGTCTGTGTCAGTTCTCTCAGCGGCTCTTTCAGCCCTTCATAGGCAGCAATGCCGGCTCCCTCCAGAGAGCTTTTAAGCAGCGTCACATCTCCCTGCAGGTTGTCCATACGCACCTGGGCCATTTCCTCCGCCGCGCCCTTGGCGTTATAGATTGCTTCCGATAACTTGTCATAATCCTCATCACTGGCACTTACTAGGGCCAACATTCCAGACATGGCCTCCTGACCGGCCAGGCTTGCCGCCGTGCTGGCCCGTTCCGACTCGGACAGACCCGAAAAGCCTGCACGCAGATCTCTCAGGATCTCATCCAGAGAGCGCATACTGCCGTCTGAATTGGCGACAGAGAGCCCGATGCGCTCCATAGCCGCCTCCACCTCATCGGTGGGCTTTACCATCCGGGTAAACATCGCCCGCAGGGAGGTTCCCGCCTGCTCGCTTTTAATTCCCGCGTTGGCCATCAGGCCGATGGCCGTGGCTGTATCCTGAATGCTGAATCCCAGGGCGCCGGCCACAGGAGCCACATACTTAAAGGTTTCCCCCATCATGGCCACGTCCGTATTAGAGCGGGCAGACGCCTGGGCCAGCACATCCGCAAACTCCGCTGACCGGGATGCCTCCAGTCCGAAAGCTGTCATGGCATCCGTCACAATATCTGACACCTGCCCCAGATCCTCCCCGGAGGCCGCCGCCAGGTTCATAATCCCCGGAAGACCGGCCAGCATCGAATCCACATCCCAGCCGGCCATAGCCATATATTCCAGTCCCTGTCCCGCTTCCGTGGCCGAGAATTTCGTCTCAATCCCCATCTGCTTGGCCAGTGCGTTCAGCCGGATCATGTCAGCCTCCGATGCCTGGGAGATGGCCTGCACCGTACTCATCTGAGCCTCAAAACTGGAGCCGGCCATAGTAGCTGCCGCCAGCCCTCCCGCTATCCCGGCAGAGGCTGCCGCCGCTCCCTTCGCCGCCATCGAAAACGTCCGATTGGCAAGGGCATCCATCTTATTAATGCTGCTTAAATAAGTCTGGTTGGTTCTTTTTGAAAACCGATACAGATTCGTAAGTTCCTTCTCCGCCTTCGTAAAAGCCTTATCAAAAGAGCTGTCTACTCCGCCGCCGATCTGGACCTTCAGCTCATAGTTTTTACCCTTTGCCACGGTGTCTCCTCCTTTCTGCCTCAGCCGCCTCCGAAATATCCCGGATCATCAGGTGCAGGCGTCTGAGAGGCAGGCTGTAAAAATAATCCAGGCCTGTATTCGCATACTTCGCCGCAAATACACAGGCCTTCCTCGCTTCCGGGATCTCTGATACGCCGCCTATACCGACATGTAGAAAAAACGGTACAGTCTGTTTTTCAGCTTCACCGCATCCTTAGCCGGGATCTGCCCCAGCGTTTCCATGGTAAGCCCTGTAAGGCGCTGCGTTACCAGCTTGGCAAATAAAAGGGATGATTCCTGCATGATTGTGCCGGTTCCCCCAAGTTCTTCATACAAATTGTAAAGCTCCGTCATATCATCAAGCGTAAGGCTGTCAAGACCTGTTAAGTCCAGCTCCCGCACTGGATTTCCCATATGCATGACCGCCTTCGACAGCCGGATCACCTTCCAGTCATTTTTCCTTTTCGGAGCCGCTTCTTCCTGAACCGCCGTCTCCTGTTTTTCTGTCCTTTTCTCCTCCATACTGCCTCCTTAGCACATGTTTCTGACTTCCTTCAGCACATCTTTTCCATTTACGATATACACGCCGTTGAGCTTATCGATCTCCAGCATCGTTGTGCCGTCAATCACAATCTTGTAATAACTCAGGCTCAGAGTCACCTTCGACTCCATCTTTGCCCCTGCCTTTGCCGAACCGGGAGAAAACGCCTTCACCAGCCCTCTGACTGCTACGCTGAACTGGGAATATCCTACTTTCCCCGTCCCGCTGTCCATGCACTGAATCGCGCCGCTTAACATCAGATCCGTACTCTCCCCCGGATCCATCATCGCAAAAGCCTCTTTGCTTAATGTAACGTAAGGGATTTCCATGTCCATCGTATCAAGAAGCCCAATTACCGGGATCTCCAGATTTCCTCCTGTCCCGGCGCCTTCAATGGTATCCGTCAGATGGGTGATTTCCGGAAGGGACACCTCCCCGGAAACGCCCACCAGTTTACTTCCGTTTTTGTACATGTTAAAACGGTTAATCACCTGCGGTATCTTCATACACTACGCCTCCTCTCCCACAATCGCAGCCTGCAGGGTTGTCATGTCAAACTCCTCCGATGCCTGGATATATTCCATCGGCGTATAGGGAGCCAAGAAAATATTCACCATAACATGTCCGTTCAGAAGCTCTTCATCACTGTTTTCCGCTTCATCATACTCCATCCTCAGGCCGGCGCACATACCCAGGCTCACCAGACTGTTCCCCCAGATATTAAAGCTGTTGATAATATCGTCAATCATCCTGCGGTTCATCGAACCGTCAAGTCTCTGCTGATACTGCCGGATAAAATAATTCGCTACAAACGAGAACATCCGGCGGCAGCCAATCCGGTAATCCTTCGGATCCGTATTTTCCGGGTAGCATCCTGTATTATTTCCCCAGCTTCTCCAGCCTCCATCATTGATAGCCGTTACAATTCCATCTCCGTTCAGACTGGCTGCCTGAGGCTGATCCAGAGTAATCTCCGTACCGTCCGCCAATACAGCCCCATCCGCATTCAGCAGCTTATTAGACGGGTAAATATAAGGCACGTCCCCATTTGTCGCCGTATAATAGCTTGCCATAGCCCCGTAAGCCGCTGAAAACGCCATATGCTTTCCATCAGCCAGAAGCTCCGGCCAGCACACGATGCTGTGAGGGCTTGTGTATCCGCAAGTCTCCTTTGCCGCCCCGCACTCCGAATATTTCCGGTTCTTGTCCGCATCCAGATCCAGAACGCACTCGCACCGGAACACCCCGTTTAACTCCGTGCATTTCTCCTGCAGAGCTGCCCCCACGTTCGGCAGTTTACTCCAGCCAGGCGCCAGAAGAAGCCCCGGAGAAAAATGAAACAGAGGGTAAACCTGCCTTGCCAGCTCCAGTCCCGTCTCCTTCCCTGTCTCCATGTCATAGGAACCAATCACATCCTCCTCCGTCACCATAGAGGGATCCAGGTATTTGTAAGACACGCTGACCTGCTCCAGCTCATATCCTGCTCCTGTGCTAAGCATAGTTAAAAGCGTCCTGCCGCTCTCCGTCACCGATACAATATAGTCCTTATCAGGAGACAATGCCGGCCCTTCAGCCGCTCTTCCTGCTTTTGCCGTCCCTGCTTTTCCGGATCCCGCCAGAGAACCGCTGCCCTGGTTCACGCGGATACTGCTAAGCAGGATCCCATCCTGGGAAAGTTCCACCTGGTGGCTGACAACAGGAAAGTTTTCCGCTGCATTCTCCTTGCTGTGTTTTGCCGGATCCAAAACATTGATAAATACCGCCGGATACACGTTGAACATCTGCCAGGACGCATACATGCTCTGACACAGGGTGTACTTATCCCAGTCCTCCGAATATCCGAGCTTTTCCTGAGCTTCCGCCCAGGAACTCACTAACATCGGTTTATTCACCGCCGACTCCGGATCCTGTGTCAGGTGTACCGGAGCAGTCCCTACAATAACCTGGACGCCATAGGCAGTGGCAAGAGGCCTTTCATACGTGGTCTGCTTCTCCGTCACTTCAATTCCATGCTTATACATACATTCCCTCCTTCACCTGTTCTGCCCTTCTGTAGAGCATCGCCATCTCCGAATCCTTCCGGTTCAGCTCCTTCCTCTTTTCCGCCAGTTCCGACGTCGGAACAATCAGGCCTGCCAAAAACGGATGAGATTCCAGCAGATTCTCCATCTTGCCGGAATAGCTGCCGGTCATGACAGTTCCCTTTTGTATAATTCCATAAAAAGACGGCCCCAGATAAACCCCGGCCGCCCGCTCTCTTTTACCATTATTCATTTCTGTGCTCATTCTCTCTCCTCAATCTCCACATCCGGAATACACCAGGTCATTTCGATCCCGCCGAAAAAATAAGGGTATGTCTCCTCCTCCTGAGTCACCGCTTTCATCTCCCGCCTGCACCAGAACGCATCCAGAACAGGGTTTGCCCGGAAATGCCCGGTGAGCCTGTTTAACAGATTCCACATGGTCTGGTTTCCCTTCATGGAAGGATCTTTATCATACAGACAAAAGACCAGGTACACCTTAGCCTCCGCTGACTCGTCCTGGAAATCAATCTCCGTTGTCCGGACAATACAGTAGGGAATCAGAGCATCCTCAGGCCCTCCGTCTCCCAGACTTCCGCTTTCTTCCGTTGCCCAGTCCTCTGCAACGGAAATCTGAGGAAGCGATCCCTGATAGCCTTTTAGTTTCCTGTATGTCCCGTCTGTCCCTGTCAGTCCAATGCCTCCGGCCAATTCCTCAATCTTGCGAATCAGGCACTCTTCCAGTCTGTTGCTTGTCATTCTTCTGCTTTGCACACTCCTCTTGCAATCAGGGCATCAATCACCGCATTCACCTTCGCAGCTATGTCTGCCGGTTCCTCCGAACCGGCCAGCTTCGGCATAGCTATCGCCTCACCAGTCAATCCTTCTCCCGGATCTCCTTTGTCACCCTTTGGGCCCTGCGCTCCCGGCTCCCCCTTCTCTCCCTGGGGGCCCTGAACCCCGGTATCTCCTTTTTCTCCCTGAGGTCCCTGATCCCCAGTGTCTCCTTTTTCTCCCTGAGGGCCAACCTGCTCATTCTTCACGCCCTGTTCCAGCTTATTCAGCTTTTCAGCCGTAATTACATCTCCATCCTTCCATACGGTCGGTTCATATGCCATTACTTTCCTCTCCTTTCTGATTGAACATGAAATAATTAAAAAACTATCTGAACGCCTGATCCACAAATCTCCACAAGGTCTCCTGCAGACTCTGCTGTAACTCCCCCTGTGTCGCCCGGAATGCCATCTCCGTCAGTTTGGCTCCTGATGGGCCTATGGCTTCCCGAATAGTTTCTCTGCCCTTGGTCATCCTTCCCGAGATTTTCCTATAAGGTCGGGGTTTGTGTTCCTTCATATAAGTTCCAGGAACCCTCTGGAAAATACCCTTATGCCCGTTTTTCATCTCTGCAACAAAACTTTTCAGTCCCTGCCCCTGAATCAGTTTGGGACTTTCTCTTTTTATGGCAGCTCTGGCTGCTTCCCTGCGATTGTTCTTTCGAGAGCTATAAGTTTCTCTTAAAGACTGAGGCGGATGGGAAACGATAATCCAGGCCGATGTTTCCGAACCGGAAGCTTTTTTAATCACTAAAGACCTTTTCGGGAATCTTCCAACTTTCACTGTATATTGCTTTCGAATATATCTATACAATTTCTCCCTGGATTCTTTCGCCGCTTCATTGACCGCTTTCTTGAGTGCCGGAGCCGGTCTCTTTTCAGCCTCTCTGAGTTTCTCCATAATCGCTTCCTGATTTTCCAGATGCACCTGCATCCGTACCATCATATTCCTCTCACCGCCTCCAAACTGATAGAATAGACCCCATCCTCATTCACGGCATCGATAATCCGGTACTGCCTGCCGTCCAGGGAAAGCAGCTTTCCCACTGCCGGCAGAGGCCCAAACTCCCTGGCTGCCACATAAAACATCAGCTTCCGCCTGTAGGTGCCGTCTGCCAGATCCTTTAGCGGAGTACGCTTTTCCCGTTCTACCATTTCATTGTCATCGATGATAAGGTTAAGCGTTCTGTCTCCTATCTGGTGAGGGGAGCCAAATTCTTCGGGGTTGAAAAATACCTTCTCAATATCCTTTTTAACAATATCCTTGAATCCCATAGTTACCCCTGGAGTTTCACAAAAGCAGTCAGCTCATCCGCCTCTGCCTTCCTGGCCGCATAGCCGATCGTTGCGGTTCCGTCTGCATCTTTGTCAATCCCGTTCGTATCATCAAACTTCACCGGATCTCCAAACGCCAGGGCTGTTCCGGATTTTTTCGGGATCTCGAACACACCCACGACGTGGACAGAACCGGTCTCCCCATCTGGAATATCTGTCCCCGCCACGCCGATATGCTTACTGCCAACCGCCAGAACCGTCCCCGCCGGAATCAGTGTCCCTGTTCCATTCACATAATCAAGCGTTTCTCCTCTCTGCCAATAGGTCGCTGTTTTTGCCATCCTTCTTCCTCCTTCTTTCCTGCCTGTTCTTTTCATTCCTTCTTTTTATCCAATCATGCCAGCTGGATTGGTGATTCTACCGTCACGCCAGGGTTTTTCACGGCGCCCCGGTAATCCAGGACCGTAATGCCCCAGTCCAGAAATACATCCCAGACAAAGCCAAGCTGCCCCGGCGCTTCCATCCGGCGGATATTCGGTATATCCTGGCCGTTTAAGTAATCTACCTGGATAAAGTCCGTATCATTCTTATCCCCCACCATGAACCACGGGATCGGGCTGCCTGACTTAATCTGAACATTCAGCGTAGCGTCCTCTACTACGCGAATCGTATCCCTGTACTGGAATAATGGGTTTACATCCCCTGAAGAGCTGATAGTAGGACTGTTAAACAGAGTGTACATGGCAAACTGATAGCCCAGCGGCACCACCATCACTGCCGGCCGGATGATAATCGCCTGCTCCGTACCATCCTGTACCTTTCTATGGCCCCCAAGCGCCAGGATCATGGACTGAACCGCCTCCTGCGAAATCGGCGTTCCTTCTGCCAGCAGATTCTTGTGTTCTGAGCAGAAAATCGTTTTCCCGTCATAGATCTTCTGCGAGCCAGTCAGGCAGCGGTAAACCTGTGTGTTAATCGTTGTTCTGACAGCCTTTGCCGCCCGGTTCGGCAGCGTTGTGACCACTCCCATGTCATCATTAATAAACGCCTGGCGGCTCATGGTAAACTGGCGTCCATAGGTTTTCAGCTGTCTCTGAGGCAGTTTCTCATCGGTCGGAAGGGTATGTTTCAGCTCACCATTTTCCGGCACTTCCAGAAATTCCCCAAAGCCTCCCTGTACGTAATAATTATCAGCTTTCTTAAAGTCTGTCAGAACGCCTCTTGTTGTAAACTGATCAAACGTAACCGGCGCGGTCTTGTGCCCTTCGATATAGGCTTTGCGGATTACATTGTCCATAATGGCCGGAAATGCAGATGCAGGATTATAAAAGGCTCTCTGCATCAGCGCCGTATACACCTCATCTGCAGATGCCATATAGTAGTTTCTCTGATTTCCCTCTTCCGAAGAAAGGCAGTCGGCTGCAATCATCTTCAGCGTCGCATTCCTGAAATCATTGGCTCCGGGAGCCGGATTCTCCACACGGATTCCCTGGCGAAGCAGGATACCGTCTGTGATAGCATCTCTCTTCTTGTCTCCCTCATCCTGCAGCACCCGTACCCCAACCGGCCCGTTAGTGCGCTGCAGTTCTGCCAGGACAGCCTGCCTTACCTGATCCAGCGTATCTCCTCGCTCTACGTACTGCTGGGAATCCATCCCAAATCTCTGGCAAAGAGCCGTAATCTCCCGGATCCGTATTCTTTCAGCCTGAACTGCCCGCTGAACGCCTTCAGCCTCTCCCGGACCTTCTCCTCCATCCCCGGCTCCTGTCGGCTGATTTTCTCTCTGGCTCCCGGCAGGCATAGCCTCAATCTGGGCCTGCAGGCTGTCAAACTCTTTCTGCTCCTCCGTTGTCAGACCTCGCCCCTGCCGCCTGGCAGTCTCTGTCAGTTCCCTCTGGC
>ERZ1106929.1433-NODE-1433-length-20244-cov-11.789291_pt1 | contig 20244 bp, 18 predicted proteins | sample MGYA00403662_ERZ1106929 | MGnify/ENA primary metagenome ERZ1106929 (study PRJEB35170, sample SAMEA104062442) | human gut metagenome | biome: human gut; feature: human-associated habitat; material: faeces | place: Denmark | collected 2013-02-20 ... | reverse complement strand
GAGCGCAGCGAGGACTTTTCCGCCGCGCAGCGGCGGGAAAGTAACGGCATTTTTTCAGGCCGTCCGCAGCGCGGACGGCCTCTTTTTGCTTCTCTCTGCCCCGCCCTGTCCTTGGACGGGCATGGTCAGATCACTCTGTGCCCCAAAAAGTTTTTCCCCGCTCCGGCGGGGTATCCAGGTCCTCCAGCTCCCGGAGGGAGCCCGCCTGGACCTTGACGCAGGCCGGCCCCAGTTCCCGCAGGATGGGCCGTCCCCCCTGGTCGCCGGTGAGGGCGTACAGCTCTGGAAGCAGCGCCCCGGAGAAAAAGGTGGGACTGCCCACCCGCTCCCCAAAGGCGGCGGTGCCCCCCAGCACGCCGGGCCGGGCCGCGTCCACCAGCCGCAGGAGGGTGTCCGCCTCCAGCCAGGGCTGGTCGGCCACGGCGAAAAAGAGGAAGTCCTCCCCGCTTACGGGCGGCAGGGCGTCCAGGGCGGCCCGGATGGTGTGGGAGATGCCCCGCGTGCTTTGGGGGCTGTCCACCGCCCGCCCCCCGGCCGCCCGGGCGGCCTCCAGGATCTGGGGGTAGCGGGAGACCACCGTGAGCTCACACTCGGGCCGCAGCTCCACGGCCCGGCGCAGGGTCTCCAGTCCGTAGGAAAACAGGGGCCGCCCCTCCAGGGGGTAGAGCAGCTTGTTGCCGCCGAACCGGCGGCCGCTCCCCGCCGCCAGGTAAATGAGGTGCTTAACCACGGTCCTTCATGCCCATCAGCACCTTCTCCGGGGTGATGGGCAGCTCCCGGTGCCACACGCCGGTGGCCCGGAAGACCGCCTGGGCGATGGCAGGGGAGGGGGTGTTGATGACGATCTCCCCGATGGACTTGGCGCCGAAGGGGCCGGAGGGCTCATAGCTGGGGGCGAACTCCACCTTCAGATGGCCCATATCCAGCCGGGTGGGAATCTTGTACTGGAGGAAGGAGTTCTCCAGCAGGCGGCCCTTTTCGTTGTAGGTGACGTCCTCAAACAGGGCCATGCCGATGCCCTGGACGATGCCGCCCTCGGTCTGGACCCGGGCCAGGTTGGGGTTGATGGGGGTGCCGCAGTCCACCACCGCCGCATAGTCCAGCACCTCCACCGAGCCGGTCTCCTTGTCCACCTCCACCTGGGCCATGCCCACCATAAAGGGCGGGGGAGACACCGGGGAGGTGTGGGAGCTGGTGGCCTGGACGGCGATGGGGTTGCCGCACATGGATTTTGCGGCGATCTCCGCCAGGGTGACCTCTCCCCTGCCGTCCAGCCGGCGCACCCGGTCCCCGGCGAACTCCAGCTCTCCGGCGGGACAGTCCAGCAGTTGGGCGGCAACGGCGCAGATCTGCTCCTTCAGCTGGGTGCAGGCCTGCTCCACCGCCTTTCCGGTGACGTAGGTGGTGGAGGAGGCGTAGGAGCCCGAGTCGTAGGGGGAGGCGTCCGAGTCCGCCCCGAAGACCGCGATGTTGTCCACGCTGCACTCCAGGCACTCGGCGGCGATCTGGGCCAGGATGGTGTCGCACCCGGTCCCCATGTCCGCCGCGCCGATGGACAGGTTATAGAACCCCTCGTCGCTGAGCTTGATGGTGGCCGAGCCCACGTCCACCCCGGAGATGCCGGAGCCCTGCATGGCCATGGCCACGCCGGCGGCCCGCACCTTCCCGTTGCCCATGTCCCGGACGGGGAACTTCTCCTCCCAGCCGAAGAGCTCCTTGCACCGCTCCATGCACTTGTCCAGGGCGCAGGCGCTGGCGGGCTCGTTGTAGTAGGCGGGCATGATCTGCCCCTCCCGGACCATGTTCTTCTCCCGGAGGGCCACCGGGTCCATGCCCAGCCGGTCGGCCAGCTCGTTTACCGCCGACTCCACGGCGAAGATGCCCTGGGTGGCCCCGTAGCCCCGGTAGGCCCCGGCGGACTGCCGGGTGGTGTACACCACGTCGTAGGCGAAGCGGAATGCCTCCAGGTTCCCGGTGTACAGGGGGATGGACTTGTGTCCGGACAGGCCCACGGTGGTGGGGCCGTGCTCCCCGTAGGCCCCCGTGTTGGACAGGGTGTACACGTCCAGGGCCCGGATGACGCCATCCCGGGTGGCCCCCAGGCGCACATGGACCTCCATCTCGTGGCGGGGGGAGGCGGCGATCTGGCTCTCCTCCCGGGAATAGATCATCTTGGCGGGGCGGCCGGTCTTCCAGGTGACCAGGGCGGGATAGACCTCGGCCACCACCGTCTGCTTGGCCCCGAAGCCGCCGCCGATGCGGGGCTTCTCCACGTGGATCTTGGACTTGGGGATGTCCAGGGCGTTGGCCAGGATGCGCCGCACGTGGAAGACGATCTGAGTGGAGGACACCACATGGAGCCGGCCGTAGGGGTCCATCTCCGTGTAGGTGCGGAAGGTCTCCATCATGGCCTGGTTGCAGGCCTTGGTGTGGTACACCCGGTCCACCACACAGGGGCAGCCGGCCAGGACCTGGTCCACGTCGCCGTCGGAGCAGGTCTCGCTGGCGCACAGGTTGCGCCGGTTGTCCGCCCCCACCGGGCACAGGGAGCGCCAGCTGTCCTCAGGGTGGACGAGGATGGGGCTGTCCAGGGCCTCGTGGGGGTCCAGGACGGCCTCCAGCACCTGGTAGCGCACCCGGATCAGCTTCAGGGCCCGGTCCACCGCCTGCTCGGTCTCCCCGGCCACGATGGCCGCCGCGTCCCCCACAAAGCGCACCCGCTGGTCCAGGATCAGCCGGTCGTAGGGGGAGGGCTCCGGGTAGGTCTGCCCCGCCATGGTGAACCGCTTCTGAGGCACATCCCGGTAAGTAAAGATGGCCGCGACGCCGGGGACCTTCATGGCGGCGGTTGTGTCGATCTCCTCAATGAGGGCGTGGGCGTGGGGGCTGCGCAGCACCTTGACCACCAGGCAGTCCCTGGGGGTCACGTCGTCCACATAGGCCGGCTTGCCCAGCAGAAGGGCCATGGCGTCCTTCTTGCGCACCGGCTGGCCCACGCTTTGGTATGTCTTCCCTTCCATGTCGTCCCTCCTCATCCCTGTCTCTTGTGTTCCAGGTAGGCCCGGATGCCCCGCAGCTGCCCCTCGTACCCGGAGCAGCGGCACAGGTTGCCCGCCAGATAGGCCCGGATCTCGTCGTCGGTGGGGTCGGGGTTCTCCCGCAGCAGGGCCACCGTGTTCATCACAAAGCCCGGGTTACAGAAGCCGCACTGCTCCGCCCCCTGGCCGGCGATGAAGGCGGCAAAGCCGGCGGCCTCCTCCTGAAGGCCCTCCAGGGTGTGGACGGCATGGCCGTCCGCCCGGGCGGCCAGCACCGAGCAGGACAGGACGGGCTTTTCGTCCAGCAGCACCGTGCACAGCCCGCAGTTGGCCGTCTCACACCCCCGCTTTACGCTCAGGCAGCCCTGGCTCCGGAGAAAATCCAGCAGCAGGGTGTCCGCCTGGACCGAGGCGGTCACCGCCCGGCCGTTCAAGGTCAGTTTGATCTCCATTGTTTACTCCCCCTCCATGGCCAGCAGGCCCCGGCGGACCAGCACCTGGCAGATCTCCTGGCGGTATTGGGCGCTGCCCCGGAGGTTGCTCCCAAACCGGAAGCGCCCCGCCGCCTCCCGGGCAAAGGCCTGGGCCCCCTCCGGGGTGATCCCCCCGGCCAGGAACCCCTGCCCGTCCTCAAAGGGCTCCGCCCGCCCGGGCCGGGCCCCCACGGCGCACAGCGTCCGCCCCTCCCGCCGGGACAGGGCGCAGGTGAGGACGGGGAAGTCGGTGGCGGTGTTCCGCTGGGACAGATAGACCACCCGCCGCTCCCCCTTGGGGATGATCACATGGGTGAGGATGTCCCGCTGCCGGGGGGCGGCGGCGAAGTCCGCCAGGGACTGCTCCCCCCCGCGGTAGAGGACCACCCGGGCCTCCAGGGCCAGCAGCAGGGTGAGCACGTCGGAGAAGCCGAAGCGGCCGAAGACGCTCCCCCCCACCGTGGCCAGGTTCCGGAACTGCACCCCCACGATGTGGCGCACGCTCTCGGCCATGGCCCCCTGGGTCAGCCGGTCCAGGCCGGGGTGGAGCTCCAGCTGCCGCAGGGTCACCATGGCCCCCAGCCGGTACTCGGAATCGGTCTCCTCGATCTGGTCCAGCCCCAGGCCGGACAGGTCGATGGCGGTGTCCACACGGTTTCGCTGCATCTTCAGCCAAAGCATGCCGCCCAGGACCACATTGTTTTTCTTCTGACAGAGCGCGTAGGCCTCCTCCAGGCTCCCGGCTCTGACGTAATTTTGGATCGTCAGCACAGCATTTCCTCCCTGCTTGTCGCTTGTCTCAATCGTTTTGTAAGTTCTGCCTCCTACTCCATGGCGCAGAAGAGCCGCCCGCTCTCCCGGTCCTGCCGGACCTGGAGCCCCGGATAGAGGCGGCCCAGAGCACTCTGCACCTCATGGAGCCCGGTCTCCCCGGGGCGCAGCTCCCCAACCAGCCGCCCCTCCTCCAGCAGCAGCAGGCGGCCGCACCAGCGCAGGGCCAGCGCCGGGTCGTGGAGCACCACCAGGGCGCACCGCTCCCCGCCCGCCAGAAGGCCGGTCAGGGTGCGGAAAAACTGGTGGGTGTTGGGAAAGTCCAGGGCGCTGTTGGGCTCGTCCAGCAGCAGCACCGGGGCCCCCTGCACCGCCACCCGGGCCAGCTGGACCAGCTGCCGCTGGCCCTGGCTGAGGGCGGCGCAGTCCCGGTACAAAAGGCCCTCAATGCCGAACTGCTCCGCCGCCCGGCGCACCAGCTCTCGGGTCTGACTGCCCGGCGGGCGCAGCGGGCCCTCCCAGGGGTAGCGGCCCAGCTCCAGCACCTCCTCCACCCGCAGGCCGGGGGAGGACGGGGTGTGCTGGGGCAGCAGGGCCATCCGCCGGGCCCGCTGCCGTGGGGACAGGGCGGCGCAGTCCTCCCCCCGGACCAGGACCTGTCCCCGACGCCGCCGGAGGCCGCAGGTCAGCCCCCGGAGCAGCGTGGACTTTCCGCTGCCGTTCCGGCCCAGAATGCCCACCAGCTCCCCGCCGGCCACCGAGAAGGAAAGGTCCCGGACCACAAAATCGGTATATCCGGCCCACAGGCTCCGCACCTCAAGCATCGTCCCCATAGGCCCCCTCCTTTCGCCGCCACAGCAGGGCGGCCAGCACCGGCACCGCCAGCAGCACGGTAAAAATACTCAGGGGGAGGGTGTAGACCCGGGCGGGCAGGTCGGCGCACAGCAGCACCGCGCCCCCCACCAGTCCGCACAGGGGCAGGTAGGGGCCGCCCCGCCGGCCCAACAGCAGCCGGGCGATGTGGGGGGCGATCAGCCCCACAAAGGCCACCGCCCCCAGAACGGACACCACCGCCGCCACCATCAGGGTGGTGAGGGTCAGCAGCACCCCCCGCCAGAACACCGGGTCCAGCCCCAGGCTCCGGGCCTGCTCGTCCCCCAGGGAGAGCATCAGAATGGGGCGGCGCAGCAGAAGCAGCGCAATGGTGCACAGGACCACCGCCGCCGCCGGGAGGGGCAGCTTGTCCGCCGTCATGGCGGAGAGGCTGCCCATGGTCCACACCTCGATGGCGGCCAGCTCCCGCTCCGGGTCGGCCATCACCTTTAGGGTCATGAGCCCCGCCTCCGCCAGGGAGGAGACGATGACCCCCGCCAGGAGATAGCTGCCGGTGCGCTCCAGCCGGGCCGCCCCCACCAGCAGGAGCACCAGGGCCAGGGCGGCCATCCCCATGAGGAAGGAGCCCCCCATGATCTCCGGCCGGGTCCCGGCCCCCAGCACGATGGCGCAGGCCGCCCCCAGGGAGGCCCCCGAGGCCACCCCGGTCAGGTCGGGGGAGGCCAGCGGATTGCGGAACACCGTCTGGTACACGCCCCCCGCCAGCCCCAGGGCCCAGCCCGCCAGCAGCCCCATGCACATCCTGGGGAACCGCAGCTGCCAGAACACCTGGGCCTCCAGGGTCCCCTCCATTCCCCCGGTGAGGATGGAGCCGATCTGAGACAGAGAGAGGGGAAAGCTGCCCACAAAGAGGGAGACGGTCCCCAGCCCCCCCACCAGGAGAAGGCAGGCCGCGGCGGCGGCCCAGTCCCGTCCACGCTTCTTCATGGCGCTTTCCCCTTTCCCATGAAACCGAAACTCACTTGGTGATCAGCGAGGCGTCTACGGAAAAGCCGTAGAAGGTCTGATAGAAGTCCTGGGCGTCGGCCGTGAACTCCTCAAAGGAATATACGTCGGGGTGGAGGACGCTGGTCATCCACATGGTGCCCAAAATCCCGGAGGGCACGGGGGAGTCCCACTCCTCGATGCCGCCGGGCATCTGATAGACCGCGCCGTCCTGCACGGCGGGCAGGGCGGAGAGCTGGGGGTCCTCCGCCACGTCCTGGACGGTGTACTCCGCCCCGGCGGGGAGCACGATAACCTGGGGCGCCATGGCCAGCACGTCCTCATAGGAGACCTCCGTCCAGTAGTCCCCCTCCAGGCTGTCCCCGGCGTTGACGCCGCCGGCCTGCCGGATGAGGGTGCTCTGGTACATGGAGGCGGGGGCGGTGGCCAGGAAGGAGGAGTTGCTGCCCATGTAGACCACGGGGGCCCCGGCGTCCTGGGTCAGCTCCGCCATCCGGTCCAGCTGCTCCTGATAGTAGCTGGCGAGGGCCTCGGCCCGGTCCTCCAGCCCAAGGGCGGTCCCCATGAGCTGGAGCATCTCCACCAGAGCCTCATGGCTCTCGGGGTTGACCACCAGCACGGGGATGCCCAGCTGGGTGAGGGTGCCGGCGTAGTCCGCCAGGGCCTGGGGCATGATGACCAGCTCCGGCTCCAGGGCGGCGGTGGCCTCCACGTCCAGCTCCTTCATGGTGCCCACCTGGGGCTTCTCCAGCAGCTCCGGGGCGGCCATCTGGTAGATGGGCCGGGTGTCCGCCTTCTTCTCCAGGCCCGCCACCCGGTCCTCCGCCCCCAGGGCGATGGCCGCATAGGTGGAGATGTAGTAGCAGCTGACGATGGACTGGGCCGGTCCCTCCAGAACCACCTCCCGGCCCGCCTGGTCGGTGAGGACGATCTGGCCCTCCGCCTGGCTGGCGCTCTCCGCGGGGGCGCTGCCCGAGGCGGACACGCCGCCGGACGCAGAGCTGCCCGCCCCGTTAGAACAGGCGGCGCAGCCCAGCGCCAGGGACAGGGCCAGCGCCAGGGCGGCGATTCGTTTCCATAGTCTGTGTTTCAAGCGTTTCACTCCTTCTGGTTGGTTCTGACATGCAGAGTACAGGACATTCTATCCTGCCCCGCAGCATTTGTCAAAGATTTTCCACAGACCTGCGTTTACTCCCTGGCCGCCGGGTACTCGCTGCACAGCAGGCGGTAGGGGGGCTCGTCCTCCTCGATGGTCGGGAAGCGGCCCAGCTGCTCATAAAAGCGGTTGTCCGTGTTGTCGTCGTTGCACTGGCTCACCTCGCCCAGCAGCACCGGGCCGGAGCCGGGCTCCACGGTAAAGTCGTGGTAGAGGTAGGGACAGATGGTGATGCTCTCCCCCGGGGTCAGCCGCACCTGGGTCCCCGCAGGGACCACCATCTCCCGGCCGTCCACATGGACATGGACCTCCCTCTCCCGGTCCAAATCCTCGTCGGGGGTGGAGTGATATACCCGGATGAGCACGTTCCCGCCGCCCCGGTTGATGATGTCCTCCATCTTGGACCAGTGGAAGTGCATGGGGGAGTACTGCCCCTCCTTGATGTAGAGGAGCTTTTCCGCATAGGTCTTGGTGTACTGGTCCAGCTTCAGATTTCCGTTGCGGAGGGTGATAAGGGAGAACCCCATCTTGTCAAAATTCCCCATCCCATAGTCGGTGATGTCCCACCCCAGCATGTTGTCCCGGATCTCGTCGTAGTCGTGCCCCTTCTCCGCCCACTCCTCCGGCGTGAATCCGCAGAAGGGGGGCAGGGCAAAGCGGTACTCCCGCACCATCTGCTCCATCTCTCTCAGAGCGGCGTTGATCTCACTGCGCTTCATAACAATAACCTCCTTGCAGAACCCCGGCTTTCCCCTTGATTTTACCATAAAGGACCGGATTTCACAATTCAGAACCGCAGCGGTCCGTCTCCGCTCCCGGCGCGGACTGTGGCGGTTTGACGCAGCAATCCTCTGTGGATTGCGGGGAAATCAACGTGGTATGGTGGGAAAAACACGGTTCGGGTACCCGGCCGGATGGAGGCGTTTTTCTGAGTGAGGAAAATTCGAAACTATATTGACATAGTGTCAGAAGAGTGATATAGTACAGATGCTGACATTGTGTCAGAACTGTGAAACAATCACCGCACGGTCTGCAAAGGGAGGTTTTTCTATGAACTCAAAAGTCTATTTCACCCGGGAGATCACCCCGGAAAAAGTTGTTGAGCTGTACCACGCCCTGGGAGTGCAGCTGCCCGGCAAGGTGGCGGTGAAGGTCCACTCCGGGGAGAAGGGCAACCAGAATTTTCTGCGCCCGGAGTTCTGGCGGCCCATGGTGGAGGAGGTCCACGGCACCGTGGTGGAGTGCAATACCGCCTACGGCGACGCCACTGCCGGCGTGCGTGACCACACTGAGGCCCACCGCAAGCTCCTGGAGGAGCACGGCTGGACCAAATATTTTGATGTGGACCTGATGGATGCCGATGGGCCGGACGTGGTCTGGCCCATCCCCAACGGAAAAATCCTCAAGGAGAATCATCTGGGGAAAAACATCATGAACTACGACTCCATGCTGGTGCTGGCCCACTTCAAGGGGCACCCCATGGGCGGCTACGGCGGGGCTCTGAAGCAGCTGGCCATCGGCTGTGCCAGCGCCAGGGGCAAGGCCCTGATCCACTCCGCCGGCAAGACCGACGACCGCTTCAAGACCTGGCAGCAGCACGCCAGCCCCGTGGTCTTCCCGGAGGCCATGGCCGACGCCGCCTCCAGCGTGGTAGAGCATTTTCAGAGGAAGATCGCCTTCATCAACGTGATGAAGAATCTGTCCGTGGACTGCGACTGCTGCGCGGTGGCGGAGGACCCCTGCATGAAGGACATCGGCATCCTGGCCTCTCTGGACCCGGTGGCCATCGACCAGGCCTGTATTGACCTGGTGGTAAACTCCGACGACCCCGGCAAGGAGCACTTTATGGAGCGGGTGAACAGCCGCAACGGCATCCACACCATCGAGGCCGCGGCTGACCTGGGCTTCGGTTCCCGGGAGTACGAACTGATCGAGCTGTAACGCAGGAAGGGAGCAAAAGAACATGAGCAAAACTTTGGTTGCCTATTTTTCCGCCAGCGGCGTGACCGCCCGGGCGGCGAAGGAGATCGCCCAGGCAGTGGACGCCGACCTGTATGAGATCCGCCCGGCGGAGCCCTACACGGACGCCGACCTGAACTGGATGGACAAGAAGAGCCGCAGCACCAGGGAGATGAACGACCCGGCCTGCCGCCCCGCCATCGCGGAGCCGGCGGAGCACATGGAGCAGTATGACACGGTATTCGTGGGCTTTCCTATCTGGTGGGCTGTGGAACCCCGGGTCGTGGACACTTTCCTGGAGAGCTGCGACTTTTCCGGCAAGACCCTGATCCCCTTTGCCACCTCCGGAGGCAGCGGCATCAGCAGGGCCGAGAAGAGTCTGGAGGAGCACTGCCCCAAGGGGAACTGGAAGCGGGGCAGGCTGGTGAACAGCGGCGCGGCGGCCTGGGCCAGGTCCGTTCTGGGGCGGTGAGGCGGCCATGCCCAAGGGATCGGAAGAACTGACCCACGCCAGAAAGGAAGAGATCATCGACGCCTGTGCCGCCCTCTATGAGACCATGGGATTCCGGGACATCACCATCCGGGACATCGGGGCCAAAACCTCCTTCACCCGCACCTCCATTTACAACTACTTTCAGACCAAGGAGGAGATCTTTCTGGCCCTGCTCCAGCGGGAGCATGAGCGGTGGAGCGCGGATCTGGAGGAGCTGGCCCGGCGGGGCGGACCGATGTCCGCCGGGGAGTTTGCGGATGGGATGGCCCGCACGCTGGAAAAGCGGGGCTGTATGCTGAAGCTGATGAGCATGAACCTCTATGACATGGAGGGGAACAGCCGGCTGGAAAACCTGGTGGCCTTCAAGCAGGCCTATGCCGGCGCGCTGCGGGCGGTCTCCCGCTGTCTGGAGGAGGCGTTTCCCCATCTGACCGCGGAGGAGATCCAAACCTTCCTCTACGCCTTTTTCCCCTTCCTGTTCGGCGTCTACCCCTACACCTCCCACACGGAGAAGCAGCTGGCGGCCATGGAGGCGGCCCATGTGGAGTACACCCACTGCTCTATCTACGAGCTGACCAAGTCCTTTGTGGGCAATCTGCTGCGGGCCTTTTTATAAAAAGCCGCGCACAAGCATGAGGAGGCAGTTCAAATGAAGATTCTTGTTCTGGAGGGCAGCCCCAACCGGCATGGCTCCTCCAATTTCCTGGCGGAGGAATTCATCCGCGGGGCCAGGGAGGCGGGCCACACGGTGGAAATTATCGACGCGGCCCACGCCGATCTCCACCCCTGCACCGGCTGCGTCCGCTGCGGGTACGAGGGTCCCTGCGTCCAGAAGGACGACATGGAGCAGTTCCACCGGCAGATCCTGGATGGGGACATGCTGGTATTTGTGACCCCCCTCTACTACTACGGGATGTCCGCCCAGCTGAAGATCCTGGTGGACCGGTTCTGCGCCATCAACAGCAGCATCACCCGGAAGCACATGAAGTCCGCCCTGCTCTGTGCCGCCTGGAACGCGGACAGCTGGACCTTTGAGGCCCTGGAGGCACACTACCGCACCCTGGTGCGCTATCTGGATCTGGACGATCAGGGCACGGTGCTGGGCAGGGGCTGCGGGACCCTGTCCATGACAAAGCGCTCCCGCTACCCCAAGCTGGCCTATGAGCTGGGCCGCCGTCTATGAAAACAGAGAATGGAGAAGTTCGATGGAATACAGAATTCACCCCAAGACCGGGGACAAGATCAGTGTCGTTGGCATCGGTACCGGCCCCATTTTTGATACCACGGAACAGGAGGCGGCAGCCGCGCTGACCTACGCCTATGAGCACGGGGTCAACTACCTGGATTTCGCCACCGCCGGAGCCGGGACCTTCCCCTATGTGGGGGCGGCCCTCGGCTCCGTGCGGAGGGAGCTGTTCTATCAGATCCACTTCGGCGCCAACTATGAGAGCGGGGAGTACGGCTGGACCACGAACCTGGACACCATCAAGCGCCAGGTGGACTGGCAGCTGAAGGAGCTGAGGACCGACTACATCGACTTCGGCATGATCCACTGCCTGGACGAGGAGCGGGACTGGAGGGCATACCAGAAAAACGGCGTGCTGGACTACCTGCTGGAGATGAAGAAGTCCGGCGTGGTGCGGCACATCGGCCTGAGCTCCCACACGCCGGAGCTGATCCAGAAGATCCTGGACACCGGCCTGGTGGAGCAGCTGATGTTCTCCATCAACCCGGCCTACGACTACCAGCACGGGGAGTTCGCCATCGGCAGCGCCTCGGAGCGGATGAAGCTCTACCAGCGCTGTGAGGCGGAGGGGACCGGCATCTCCGTCATGAAGCCCTACTCCGCCGGACAGCTGCTCAGCGCTCAGACCTCCCCCTTCGGCAGGGCTCTCACCAAGGTCCAGTGTCTCCAGTACGCCCTGGACAAGCCGGGGGTACTGACGGTGCTGCCCGGCATCCGGAACCTGGAGGACATGAAGGAGGCCCTGGCATGGCTGGACGCCTCCCCGGAGGAGCGGGACTACTCCGTCCTGGGGACCTTCACTCCCAAGGACGTCACCGGAACCTGTGTGTACTGCAACCACTGCGCCCCCTGCCCGGCGGGGCTGAACATCGGCCTCATCAACAAGTATTACGATCTGGCAAAGATCGGCGACGCCATGGCGGCGGACCACTATGGGAAGCTGACCAAGCACGCCTCCGACTGCGTCTCCTGCGGCCACTGCGACCGCCGCTGTCCCTTCCATGTGGCCCAGTCGGACCGCATGAAGGAGATCGCGGAATATTTTGGCAGATAAGAGCTGCCTGCTCCCCGTCCTCTCCGGCGCGGCGCGCTGGAGAGGGCTGGGGAGCATTTTGATCACAAAACGGCATCCATAGAATTGATTTCCAGGGGGCTCCCGCCAGAATTGACCGGGAGCGTTGGCTCGGCAAAGGTAGGCGCGGCTGTGGAAACGTTGCGCCTGCAATTTTTGCAAACCCGGGGCCCGGTGGCCCGGGAGAACACGCGGACCGCCACTCAGATTTTGCGCGCCGGAAATTTTGCTTCCTCTCACAGGTATGCGTCCCCCGTAATGGGGTCCGGGGAAAGGCGAATATGGACACGGAGTGTCCATCCTGAGCCGTCCCCGGCGGCGAAACTCTCCCCCGAAAAACAAAAAACGCGCCCGCACTGGCTTTGAATGACCAGCGCGGGCGCGTTTTAATTTTGGGGAAAGGAACCGGAACAGCCCGTCAGGACTGGGCGGAGCCGGCCTCGATCTTCTGCTGCTTGTGCCTGCGCCCCTTTTTGGTGCCGTCCAGGTTTTCACGCCGGATGAGCAGGTAGAAGGCGGGCATCAGGAACATGGCCAGGATGGTGGATGCGATCAGGCCGCCCACCATGACGTACGCCATATCCTTCATCATGCTCATGCCGCTGTCGGAGGAGAACATCATGGGCACCATGGAGATGACCGTGGTGAGGGTAGTCATGAGAATGGGGCGCAGACGGGTGGTGCCCGCCTCCACCAGCGCCTCGCCCAGAGGCATGGTCTGCCGCAGCTGGTTGGTGCCGTCCACCAGATAGATGCCGTTGTTCACCGCTGTGCCGATGAGCATCAGGAAGCCCATCAGGCCCACAATGCTCATGGGGCGGCCGGTCAGGAACACCAGTCCCACAGAGCCGATCAGGCTCAGGGGGATACACATCATGACCATGATGGACAGACGGGGGGAGTTGAACTGGATGGCCATCACCAGAAACACCAGGAAGGCGCCCGCCAGAATGGCGGTGGTCATACTCGACAGACCGTCGGCGGTGCTCTGGTCCATCATGCCGACGCCCACCGTCACGTCTGTGGGAAGGGTCAGCCCGGCCACCTGAGCGTCGATGGCCTCCGGGGCGCTGTATTTGGCTGTGTCGGTGGTGGTGGCGGTAAGGGTGACGCTGTACTGGCCGTCCTGCCGGGTAATCGTGGGCAGGGTGGTGATGTACTCCACGGTGGAGATGTCCCGCAGGGTGACCTGCTGGCCGGTCTGGGTAGTGATGGGGTAGTCCATCAGGGTCGTGATGTCGTCGTATTTCCCCTCAGGGTACTCCAGAATCACGTCGTACTCCGTGTCTCCATAGTCCACCGTGGTGGCGGTGAGACCGTCCAGCAGATAATAGATCTGCATGGCCACCGCCGACTCGGAGGTGCCCATGGCAAGGGCCTTCTGGGAGTCAATGACAATCCGGCCCTTGGACTGGCTGGAGTCGAAGGGGTTTTCGATGCGGATAACGCCGGGGACCTGGGTCATGACTCCCTCCACCTGCCCGGCGGCCTCCCGCAGGGAATCCAGGTTATCCCCCAGAAGGACCACGTCCTTGCTGTTGCTGCTCATCATGGCGCTCATGTCCATGGCGCCGCTGGGGGAAACGGACACGTCCATATCCGGGACATTGCCGAAGCGGTTGGTGTACTCCTCTACCGCCGCCTCGCTGGAGCGGCCGCAGTTGTCCGCCGCATAGGCGGTGAAGGAGGCGGAGTCCCCCGAGATGCTTAAGGTGACGCTCTCAAAGTTCTCGTCCGAAAGAAGGGCGTCCTCCAGGGTCTGGATGCGCTCATTCATGACCTCTACCTTGGTGCCTGAGCGGAAGGAGACGTCCACCATGATGCTGCCGTCGTAATTGCTGGCCATCAGCACAAACTCCATCTGGCTCATGAGCAGAATGGCGGCCACAAAACAGACCGCGCCCACCGACACCACCCGGCCGGGGTGGCGCAGCAGCCGGGGCAGGGTCCGGCGGTAAAAGTTTTTGAAGCGGCCCAGGATGCGGTTGGTGATGAGCTCCTCTTTGGAACGGGGCTTGAGCCACACAAAGGCCAGGGGAACCACCACCACGGCGGACAGGAAGGAACAGATCAGGGTCAGGAAGATGGTCCAGCTCAGAGGGGCGGTCATCATGCCCACCAGGCCGCCGGCCATGGCCATGGGGATGTACACCACCACGGTGGTGAGCGTGCCCGCCAGAATGGACATGAGCATGGTGCTGGTGCCCACGGCGGCGGCCTCCTTGGGCTCCAGACCATCCTCCTTGGCGCGCATGCAGCTTTCGAGGATTACGATGGAGTTATCCACGATCATACCGATGGCGATGATGAGGGCCGAGCCCGTCATCAGGTCGATATTATAGCCGGCGAAATTCAGCAGGATGACCGCCAGCAGGATAGACAGGGGCATGCTGATACCGACGATCAGACTGGCCTTCAGGTCGCCGAAGAAGATGAACAGGACGATCATGGTGAGGATGACGCCGGTGATGAGGGTGTTGAGGATCTCGCCCATGGTCTCCATGATGCTCTCGCCCTCGCTGTATGTGATCTGGAAGCTCACCCCGTCCACGCTGTACTGGTCCAGCACGTCCTGGACGGCGTTGCACACCTCCATGGTGGAGGCGGAGTTCTGCTTGGTGACGGTGAGCATGACGCTCTCTCCGCCGTTGTAACGGCTGACTGTGCTGGCCTCCTCCTCATAGAGGTTGAAGAAGGTGCAGATGTCGTCCAGCTTGACGGTCTGGCCGGAGGGGGTCTGGATGGGGAGGTCCCGGAATCTGGGATTGATCTCCACATTGCCGTACACCCCCAGGGCGATGTCCTGAGAGCCCAGGGAGACGCTGCCCACCGGCATGTCGAAGTCGGCCGCCGCGATGGCGGACCCCACCGTGGAGATGGACAGGCCGTACTGCCGCATGGCCGCCTCGTCCAGTACGATGCGCAGATACTCGTCCTGTGCGCCGGACAGCTCCACCTGGGCCACGCCGCCGATGTTCTCCAGGGCCGGGACCACATCGCTGTCCAGATAGTCGGCCACGTCAATGCCCTGGGGCGCGGTGGCGGAAATCATCATGGTGCCCAGGGCGTCGGCGCTGATCTCCATGATCAAGGGGTCCTGACACTCGTCCGGGAGGGAGGGCATCAGGTTGTCGATGGTGCTCTTTAAATCGGAGTAAGCTTCGTTCATGTCCGTGCCATAGTTGTAGGTCAGCTGAAGCATGGTATAGTTTTCCGAGGAGTAGGAGTTGATGGTGTCCAGATCGGACAGGGACTCGCACTCGTCCTCCAGGGGCTGGGTGAGCAGACGGTCCACGCTGTCCGCGTCCGCCCCGGGCCAGGTGACCATCACCAGTTCCATGGGCATCTCCATGTCCGGCATGTATTCCAGAGGCATCTGGGTCAGGGAGGCCGTGCCGAATACCACCACGCCCAAAATCAGCATAATAACGGACATGGGGCGGCGCAGGACTAATTGAATAAACTTCATGCTGTATTATCCCTCCGCCTCTCCGGACGCCGCCGCCGAGGAGGTGTCCGTACTCTCCCCCTGGGAGGCGGAGCCGGCCGGCGCGCTCTCCTCCTCCGCGGAGGCCAGACGCACGTCCACGCCGTCCCGCAGGCTGGCCGACCAGGTGGTGATCACTTCATTCCCCGGGGTCAGTCCGGCGGTGACCGCGATCTGGTCGGCGGTGTACAAACCGATGGTCACATCGGTGCGGACGGCCTTTCCGTCCTGGACCACATACACGTAGGCCACGCCGTCCTCAAAAAACATGGCGTCGCTGGGGACCAGCACGGCGCCGGCGGTCCGGTGGGCGGTGGTGGTCAGCTCTACCGACAGTCCGTCGGGCAGGTCCTGGGCCCCGTCGATGACGGCCTTTACCTGGAACTGACCCACCTGGGCGTCCACCACGCCGCCGATCTCGGTGACGGCCCCCTCATAGGTCTGGCCGTTGTAATTGACGGTCACCGCCTGACCGGGGGTGAGGGTCTGGCGCACCGAGTCGGTGACATAAAAGGTGACCGTCTTGTTGCTGCCGTTGGAGATGACAAAGGCGGCGGTGCCTGAGGCGGTAAAATTGTTCTCGGTGACGTTTACCGCCTCCACCACTCCGGAGATGGGGGAGGTCAGGTTGTAGAGGGAGAGCTGGTACTGGGCCGACTCCACCCCCACCTGAGCGGACTGAATGCCCGCCTGAGCGGAATTCAGGGAAGCCCGGGCGGCGTCCAGCCCGGCCTGGGCGGACAGAAGGGCCTGATAGGCCTGGTCCACCTCCGCCTGAGAGGCGGCGCCGATCTCCATCAGGGCCTGGGTGTCGTCATAGTTGTCCTGGGCCAGCCGCAGCTGCTCCTGAAGCACGGGCAGGTTCGCCCCGCCGTAATTGGCCAGAGCGCTGTTGTAGCTCTCCTGGGCGCTGTTGACCGCCGCCTGGGCGTTCTGGAGGCTCAGGCGGGCGCTCTCGTCGTCGATGCGGCACAGGAAATCTCCGGCGGAGACGGCGTCGCCCACGGAGACGGCCACCTGCTCCACGTTTCCGGACACCAGGGCCACCACGCTGGCGGTTCCCTCGGCGGAGATGGTCCCGATGTAAGTGCTCTGGGTGCTCAGGTCCCCCGTCTGGGCGGCGGCGGTCTCCACGGTCACCGCGGTGTCCAGGAGGGGCTCCTCCACCTGCTCCTGACAGCCGGCCAGGGCCAGCGTCAGAGCGCAGCACAGCAGAGCGGAAATCGTTCGATTCATCAAGTTATGTTCCATCCTTTCTATGTTCCGTCAGGAGCCTTGGATCAAGCCGTATTCCACCGCCCAGCGGTAGCTGTTCCGGGCGGAGAACAGGTCCCGCCAGGCGCTGTCCAAAGTGGACTGGGCGGAGGCTACATCGTCCTGGGCGTCCAGCACCGCGGACTGAGAACTCAGCCCCAGCGCATACTTCTGCTCGGCGGTGCTCAGCAGGGTCTGCTGCCAGGCCAGAGCGGACTGCGCGCTGGCCAGAGTCACTTCGCTGGTGGCCAGCGCGTCGTACAGGGTGCGGAAGGAGGTCTCAAAGGTCTCCACAGTGGAATTGTAGGTGAGCTGAGCCGCGTTCCAGGTGTGCTCCGCCATCTGGAGCAGATACCCCTCGTCCGGGCCCCGGTAGTCCTTCTGCGCGTCGTCCCAGGTCTCCTTGGCGTCGTCCAGGGTGTTCTGGGCGTCCCGGAGGGTCCAGCTGGCCGCTTTGGCGGCGGCCAGACCCGCCTCGTAGTCCCGGTTCTCCCACTGGGACTCATCCATCTGGGGCAGGGGGGCCAGCGCGATTTCACCGGTGGGGGTCACGCCCAGCATGGTCTCCAACTGCCGCTTCAGCTGCCGGATGCTGGCGTCCAGCACGGAGAGCTGGCTGGCCGTCTGGGAGCGGGTCTGCTCCAGTTCCGCCACCGTCTGCCGGGATACCTGCCCCAGCTGCTGCCGCAGGCGCAGCTGCTCCAGATTGCGGTCGATGGTCTCCAGACCCCGCTGTCCGTCCTCCGCCTGCTGCTCCAGATCCAGCAGGGTGAGGTACACCGTCTCGCCGCCAGTCACCACCTGGTTCACCGTGTCCTCCAGCTGCCAGATCAGGTCGGCGTTCTCCTCCTGCGTCACCCCGTCCTTCAGATCCTCAAAGGTGTCCCGCAGGGAGTCGTACGCCTGGTCCAGGGAACTGGAATCTCCGCCCATCATGGTGATGTACCACTGGGCGGTGGCGATGCTGTTGATCTGCTTGCGCAGATTTTCATACATCTGGTCGTAATCCAGATTCTCCAGACTGGTAATGCTCTCGGACAGAATCAGAGCGCTCAGGCTGCCCTCCCGGATACGGCTGTCCAGGTTGGCCCAGCTCACCGTCCCATCCGGGTCGGGCTCCGGCTGGGACGTCTCCTGTCCGGCTCCGCCCTCCTGGGCGGATGTCTCCTCCTGGGCCGCCCCTTGGGCGGCCCCTTCCTCCCCATCCGGCCCGGCGGCCAGCGCGGGGAGGGTCAGCGTGCCGGTCAGCGTCAGAACGGCCAGCAGCAGAGCGATACTTCGTTTCATGGAAGATTCCTCCATCAACGCATGCTTCCGCATGCAGATTTTCAATCGTCAGTATCATAGCTTGGGAAGGTAAACTGAATGTAAACTGCCCCCCGCCCCGATTCGGAGAGAACGCTGGAATTTTCCGGCGCGCGGCCTCTGATTTTGGAGAAGATTACAGAGGGCGGCGGCAGGGAAGTTTACGCTGGGTTTACCCAGCGAGGCTATTCTGAATCAAAAGGGATACGCTCCTTTGACGGGAGAGCGTTTGCGGCGGTATAATACTCACGACGTTGCCGATATACAATAACTCCGGCCCGGGGAATGTGCCCAGAAGGGATTTGAATGCGCCGCCCTGGCCGGGAGAAAGGAGGAGCGGCATGGCGACTATTTTGCTGGTGGAGGACGACGCCTCCATGCGGCTGCTCACCACCGCCAAGCTGAAACACCGGTTTACCATGGTCTGCGCCCGGGACGGGGTGGAGGCTCTGGAGGTGTTGGAGCACCGCATGGTGGATCTGATCATTTCAGATGTGATGATGCCCCGGATGGACGGCTATACCCTGGTGAAAACGCTGCGGGAGCGGGGCAATCAGATCCCAGTCCTGCTCCTCACCGCAAAGCAGTCCTTCGAGGACAAGCGGGAGGGGTTTTCTTCGGGAATTGACGACTACATGACCAAGCCGGTAAATTATGAGGAGCTTATCTGGCGCCTGGACGCCCTTCTGCGCCGGGCCCACATTGCCAGCGAGCAGAAAATCGTGGTAGGGCGTGTGGTGCTGGACTCCAGCACCTACACAGTGCGCCGGGAAGAGAAGATCCTGGAACTGCCCAGGAAGGAGTTTGAGCTGCTCTACAAGCTGCTGTCCTACCCGGGACAGATCTTCACCCGCAATCAGCTGCTGGACGGCGTCTGGGGCTATGATTCGGAGAGCGGGGAGGACACAGTGAAAACCCACATCAGCCGCCTGCGCAACAAGCTGCGGGACGTCCCGGAGTTCCGTATCGTCACCATCAAGGGCCTGGGGTATAAGGCGGAAATCACCAAGGAGGAAGGCGCATGAACAAGAGAAAACGGGGACATAACCGCACGCTGGGGTTCTGGCTGGCGCTGGAGTCCATCGTGGTGACTCTGGCCGCCGTGGCCCCCTTTGCCCTGCTCCACCTGGTGAACCGCTTTTACTGGCTCCGGGCCTCCACGGTGCTGGCCCTGGGGATGCTGGTCATCATGGGCAGCGTGGTGGGCATTACCGCCACCCTGTTCAGCCGCCGGTTCAACCAGATGGTCTCCGGCCTGACCCGGGGGCTGCGGGCGGTGGCCGACGGGGATTTCTCCCAGCGGCTGGAGCCGGAGGAGGGCGGCCCCCTTCAGCCCGCCTATGAGGATTTCAATAAGATGTCCATGGAACTCCAGAGCATCCAGACTCTGCGCGCCGACTTCATCAACCACTTCTCCCACGAGTTCAAGACCCCCATCACCGCCATCAAGGGCTTTGCCGAGCTGCTCCGGGAGCCGGACACCACCCCCGAGGAGCGGGAGCAGTACCTCCAGATCATTCTGGACGAGTCCTCCCGCCTGGCCGACCTGGCCAACAGCACCCTGCTGCTCACCAAGCTGGAGTCCCAGCAGTGCATCGCGGAGAAGCGCCCCTACTCTCTGGACGAGCAGATCAAGCGGTGCGCCATCCTCCTCTCCCCCGCCTGGGAGAAAAAGCGGATCTCCTTCACCGCCAACCTGGAGCCGGCGGAGTACGCGGGCAATGAGGAGCTGATGCGCCATGTGTGGATCAACCTGCTGAACAACGCGGTAAAATACACCCCCGAGGGGGGGGAGATCACCGTCACTCTCCAGGCCCGGCCGGAGGAGCTGACGGTCTCGGTGGCCGACACCGGCATCGGCATGTCGGAGGAGGTCCGGGCCCATATCTTCGACAAATACTACCAGGGGAACCCCAACGGCAGCGGGCGGGGACTGGGTCTGGGCCTGTCCATCGTCCAGCGGATCGTGGAGCTGTGCGGAGGCCAGATCCAGGTGGACAGCGTGGAGGACCAGGGGAGCACCTTTACCGTCCGGCTGCCCCGGGCGGGGTAGCGCCCGGCGGGACACGGCCTCAGAACGAGAAAAACGGGGACAGGTCCATGACCTGTCCCCGCAGGCTGTCGGAAAAGGCCAAGGACTTTTCCGACAGC
>ERZ1106929.1432-NODE-1432-length-20254-cov-9.130254_pt1 | contig 20254 bp, 21 predicted proteins | sample MGYA00403662_ERZ1106929 | MGnify/ENA primary metagenome ERZ1106929 (study PRJEB35170, sample SAMEA104062442) | human gut metagenome | biome: human gut; feature: human-associated habitat; material: faeces | place: Denmark | collected 2013-02-20 ... | reverse complement strand
ATCTGCCGCACCTCGCTCGCCGTATCGGCACTTAGAATTATGCGGTATTGCCCTATATTGTTCAAAGTTTCTGCTTCCTTCTTTTCAAAGAAGGGACAACAATGCCCGTAAAAAGTCCTTACACCTCAGCGCTGGCGCGGCGGGTAACGTGGCAACTTACGTTGACTGCCACCGGCAGGCAGGCCACATGGGTGGGCAGCTGTTCAATGCAGACGCCCAGGCAGGTGGTTGCACCGCCAAAGCCCTGCGGGCCAAAGCCGGTTGCATTGATGGCATCCAACAGCTCTTTTTCCAGCGCGGCATAATAGGGGTCCGCGTTGGGCTGGTCCAGCGGGCGCAGCAGTGCCTTTTTGGCCAGAGCTGCGCATTTATCAAAGCTGCCGCCAATGCCAATGCCCAGCACAATGGGCGGGCAGGGGTTGGCCCCCGCCTGCTTGACGGTTTCCATCACAAAGTCTTTTACGCCCTGCACGCCATCGGCAGGTTTGAGCATGGTCAGGCGGCTCATATTCTCGCTGCCTGCGCCCTTGGGGGCTACGGTAATTTTGCAGACATCCCCCGGCACAAGATGTACCGTTAAAAACGCCGGGGTGTTATCCCCCGTGTTCACGCGCTGCAAGGGGTCCGCGGTGATGGACTTGCGCAGGTAGGCTTTCTCATACCCGCGGCGCACGCCCTCGTTCACAGCTTTGTCCAGATTGCCGTTGATATGCACATCCTGGCCAAGCTCAATGAACACGCAGGCCATGCCGGTATCCTGGCAGATCGGCAGGTCTTTTTCTGCAGCAACACAAAGGTTTTGCTGCAGCAGTTCCAGCGTCTGGCGGGCCAGCGGCCAGGGTTCGGCGGCATGGGCGTTATCCAGCGCCTGCTTCACATCCGGCGGCAGCTGGGTGTTGGCGCGGATGCACAGTTCTTCCAGCGCATCGGTAATGGCGGTGGCGTTTACTTCCCGGATGCTCATACCCGCGCCACGCCGCTTTCCCGTGCAGCTTGCGCTACAGCGTCAGCCACAGCCGGCGCCACACGCGGGTCAAAGGCCTTGGGCAGAATGTTTTCCTCGTTCAGCTCGTCCTCCGGGATCAGGCCGGCGATGGCCTTCGCGGCAGCCATCTTCATCTGGGGGTTGATGTCCCGTGCGCGGACGGAAAGTGCGCCCTTGAAGATGCCGGGGAACGCCAGAACATTGTTGACCTGGTTGGGGAAATCGCTGCGGCCGGTGCCGATGACCCGCACACCGGCTGCCTTGGCGGCATCGGGCATGATCTCCGGGTTGGGGTTGGCCATGGCGAACACAATGGCATCCGGTGCCATGGTGGCGGCCATCTCGGTGGTCAGCGCACCGGCAACGGAGGTGCCGATAAAGACATCTGCACCGCGCACAGCATCGGCCAGGGTGCCGGTCAGGTGTTCGGGGTTGGTCACGGTTGCCAGCCATTCCTTATGGTCGGCAAGGCCCGCCGGGCGGCCGGGGTACAGGATACCGTGTTCATCCACAGCAACAATGTTTTTGGCACCGGCAACCTGCAGCATCTTGATGATGGCCGTACCGGCAGCGCCGGGGCCGTTCTGCACGATCTTGACATCTTCCAGCCGCTTGCCAACAACCTTGAGGGCGTTGAGCACGCCGGCCAGCACGATAATCGCGGTGCCGTGCTGGTCGTCATGGAATACAGGGATATCCAGGTCGCGCTCCAACTCCGCTTCAATATCAAAGCACTCCGGGCTGCGGATATCCTCCAGGTTGATGCCGCCAAAAGTCGGAGCAATGGCCTTGACAGCGGCAATAACTTCCTCGCGGGTGGAAGCATTCAGGCAGATGGGGAACGCATCGACACCGCCGAACTCCTTAAACAGAACGCACTTGCCTTCCATGACCGGCAGACCAGCTTCGGGGCCGATGTTGCCCAGGCCCAGCACAGCAGTACCGTTTGTGACAACTGCCACGGTGCGGCCCTTGAAGGTGTATTTATACACATCGTCCGGGTTCGCCTTGATCTGGCGGCAGGGCTCCGCAACGCCGGGGGTGTAGGCAGTGGACAAAGCATCACGGTCCTTGACTTCAAACAGGCTGTTGACGATCAGCTTGCCGGGGTATTTTGCATGCATTTCAAGTGCGGCGGCATTGTAATCCATGGTAGTTGCTCCTTTGTTCGTATTCCTGTATTGATTTTGTTTTTATTTCAGTTTTGCATAAATCGGTTCCAGCTGGATCACGCAGAAATGGTCCGGCCAGCGGTCCGATACCGCTTTGCGCAAAGCAGCCGGGATTTTGTTGGCGCGGTGGTCCTTGGCGGCCAGCCAGTCTGCGGGAACGGCACAATCAAAAATCACATTGGTATGGGTGGGGCCGGGCACAATGCGCAGGTCATGGATATCCGCTTCCGGCGCAATCTCGGCCAGCTGTTCTTTCAAGAATTTCCGCAGTTCGTTGATATGCGGGTCATCCGTCACAACAGGGTCAAAGTGGATCGTGACCAGCAGATGGTCATGCACCTGAAAATCCCGCTCGATAGAGTCGATCAGGTCATGGCTTTTCATCACATCACTGTCGGCGGAAAGCTCAATATGGAAGCTGACCAGCTTGCTGCCGGGCCCGTAATCATGCACCATCAAATCATGGATGCCCAGCACACCGGGGTAACTCAGGGCTTTTTTCTCAATGTAATCGATCAGTTCCGGGTCAGGGGCCGCGCCCAGCAGCGGGCTGATGGTATCCCGCACCAGGCCGACGCCGCTCCACAGGATAAACAGCGCCACGCCAACACCCATCAGGCCATCAATGCGGTCAATGCCAGTCAGGTGAGCCAGAATGGTAGCGGCCAGAACCGCGGCAGTGGTAACCACATCGTTGCGGGCATCCGCCGCAGTGGCCATGAGCGTTTCGGACTTGATGCGGCTGCCAACGCTGCGGTTGAAGCTGCTCATCCACAGTTTGACCAGGATGGACACCACCAGCACCGCTATGGTCAGCGCGCTAAGGGTGACCGGCGTGGGGTGCAGCACCTTGAGGAAGCTTTCTTTCAGCAGCTCAATGCCGATGACCAGTATCATGACCGAAACCGCCAGCCCCGCCAGGTATTCGTACCGTGCATGGCCGTAAGGGTGCTCATCATCGGCAGGTTTTGACCCCAGGCGGAAGCCCACCAGGCTGACCACGTTGGAGCTTGCATCGGACAGGTTGTTCAATGCGTCCGCCGCAATGGCCATACTGCCAAACAGGGTGCCCACCGTAAACTTGCCCGCAAACAGCAGCACATTGCACACAATCCCCACCATGCAGGCCAGGTTGCCGTAAGCAGTGCGCACGGTGCGGTCCTGGATATTGGCCGGATCACGGATAAAAAGTCTGATCAGAAGTTTTGTCAAGAATTGCTCTTCCCTTCCCCTACAGATATGGATATTCGGAATTGAAGTTTCCTGCTGGGGCGTTGTATCCGACAAAACCCACAGACAGATAATTTACAAAAATGGCGGACCGATGGGGGTCCGCCATTTATCATTTCAGGTTCAAGCAGCGTTCCTGCTGACCATCTTATGCAGATCAGTCACGAATGATGCAGGCATCGCGCTCCGGGCCAACGGAGATATACTTGATCTTGCAGCCAACGGCCTTTTCCAGATATTCCACATAGCCACGGGCAGCTTCCGGCAGGTCCTCGTACTTGCGCACGGAGGTGATATCGCAGTGCCAGCCCGGCAGCTTGACGACAACCGGCTGTGCATCGTCCAAAGTCTTGCCGGTCGGGAAGCGGTCGGTCACAGTGCCGTCAGCCAGCTTGTACTGGGCAACAACGGGAACTTCTTCCATATAATCCAGAACGTCAAACAGGGTCAGGGCCAGCTCGTCACAGCCCTGGCACTGAACGCCGTAACGGGAAGCAACCACATCAAACGGGCCAACGCGGCGCGGGCGGCCGGTGGCAGCGCCGTATTCATGGCCGGCTTCACGCAGCAGGTGCTTTTCTTCCTCGGTCATAGCCAGCTCGGTGGTAAAGGGGCCGTCGCCCACGCAGGAAGAATAAGCCTTCATGATACCGATGGACTTGTTCAGCTTGCGGCCGGGGATGCCAGCGCCGATGGGTGCATAAGCGCCGATGGTGTTGGAGGAAGTGGTGTAGGGATAAATGCCGTAGTCGATATCACGCAGGGCTCCCAGCTGGGCCTCAAACATGATCTTCTTGCCGGCATCGTCAGCATCTGCCAGGTACTGGCCGACATCGCAGATGTAAGCGCCGAACACTTCCTGGAAGTGCTTGCACCAGTTCCACATATCGTCCACGCTGACAGGCTTCTGGTTATAAATGTTGACCATGGTCAGGTTCTTGGATTCCACCAGGGTTTCCAGGCGCTTGCGCACACCGGCATCCATGTGGACCAAATCGCCCATGCGCAGGGTTTTCTTCATGTACTTATCACCATAGGTGTAAGCAATGCCGCGCTTGGTGGAACCAAACTGTGCGCCCGTTTTGGCAAGGCGGGCCTCCTCCAGACCATCCTGCTCCACATGGAACGGCATGGTGATGGTAGCACGGTCAGAAATTTTCAGGTTGTCCGGGGTAATCTTAACACCCTGTTCGCGCAGGTCGGCGATCTCTTTTTCGAGATGTTCCGGGTCAATGACCATACCGCCGCCCATAACACAGACAATGTTGGGGTGCAGGATGCCGGAGGGCACCAGGTTCAGTACGAACTTGCCGCACTCGTTTTTGACGGTGTGGCCGGCGTTGTCGCCGCCCTGGTAACGGGCAACGATGTCATAATCGCGGCAGAGCAGGTCCACCATACGGCCCTTGCCCTCGTCGCCCCAGTTGATACCGGTAATTGCAGTAAGCATGAAAAATAACCTCGCTTTGGCAAAATGTACAGCCTTTTCCGTTCAGTCTGCCGGGTGGCTGACTGATTTCTTGTAGCCGGGATTCGCCGCCAGCTATATTATAGCAAACCCGCTTGCAAATTCCAATACCCCGGCACAATTTTGTGCAAACCACACAGCCCCGCGCCAGCCGGGCCGCCACTTTGAACAGGGGATCAGTGGCGCACCTGCAGCTTGCGGCGGGTGCCGTCCGGCTCAATCACCGTGGTGTGCTCCAGCTGGTCAATCATGGATGCGCGGATATCGGCCAGGTATTCCTGCCGCAGGGCGTCACGCTCCGCCAGTTCGGCTTCCGTCAGGCCAGAAGTTTTTGCTTTATGAGCCAGCGCATTGATGCGCGCGATTTTTTCTTTTTCCATAGGGTTCTGTTCCTTTCCTTATATAAGGATATCCGGGCAACAGGTCTGCCGCCCATGGCAGAGCATTGGGTGCTCTGCCACGGGTATTATAACACACCCGCTTCCCTTTTGTGAATGCAGGGCTGTACTTTTTGCAAAAAAGCTGTATAATAGAAAAGTATCCGCTTTTGACGGGGGTATTTTTCCCTGCTGCGGTACGCGATGTATTTTTCAAAAAAGACAGGAGACAACCCATGAAAAACACCAACCTGACCCGCGCTGCTGCCAGCCTGCTGGCATGCGGCATGGTTTTTGGCCTGACTGCCTGCAGTTCCAGCGCATCCTCCAGCGAAGCAACCGCCGAGAGCGCAGCTTCCAGCGAAGCTGCCGGTGAAAGCACTGTTCCTGACGACGCTACCGCAGAAAGCGCCGCCGATGATTATTCTTATCTGGCTGATTTTTCTTTCAGTGATGCCTATGACGAGAACGGCTACCTGAAAGGCATCACCGCGCTGGATTACGTCACGCTGCCGGATACTGAGAGCTTTACCCTTTCGGACGATGCCACCACCGTGAGCGACAGTGATATTGACGATTACATTTCCAACAACATTCTTTCCAACTATAAGACCACCAACGAGATCACCAACCGCGCCGCCGAAAACGGTGACACTGTGAACATTGACTTTGCCGGTTCCATTGACGGCGTTGCCTTTGACGGCGGCACCGGCAGCGATTATGATCTGACCCTGGGCAGCGGCACCTTTATTGACGGCTTCGAGGATCAGATCGTTGGCCACATGCCCGGCGAAACCTTTGATGTGAATGTCACCTTCCCGGATGACTACCAGGCCACCAACCTGGCCGGCAAGGACGCAGTGTTCGCCACCACGCTGAACTACATCAACGAGGATGTGACCCCCGACCTGACTGATGATTGGGTCAGCAGCAACCTGGCCGAGTCCATGGGCATGAACAATGTGGCTGAGCTGAAAACTTTTGTCAGCAACAGCCTGCTGTTCAATCAGGAAGCCAATGAGCTGTACGGCCAGCTGTACGATGCTGCCGAAGTCAATACCGATACCCTGCCCGAAGATGTGCAGCAGTATTTCACCAATACCGTGCTGTACCAGCCGTACCTGTACGCCCAGATGCGCGGCGTTTCGCTGGAGACCATGCTGAGCCAGGCCGGTTACAGCAGTGTGGATGAATACCTGGAAAACAGCGAAAGCTCCAAGCAGAGCATGATCAAGCAGATCCTGATCATGCAGGCTTTGGCGGAGAAGAACAACATTGTATGCGATACCGACATTCTGAACGCTGAGTTCTCCCGCTACTTTGGCTCCACCGATATGACCAGCTATGTGAACGCTTACGGCGAAAACTACGTGAAAACCAACATTCTGCATGACATTGTGATGCAGAACCAGATCGACAACGTTGCCTAAGCTGCCCAAGCTGTTTGGCTACCCCCTGACCATTAAGTTTTAACCGTACCACCCGCGCCCGCTTGACAAAGCCGTGTGCGGGTGGTATATTAGGGCCATAATATTTAGACGTTTATCTAATAGTTTAATAGATTTCAGATTATCTCTTTAGAAATTCTTATATGCCGGTATAGCCCATAACTACGGGCTTTCCCGGCATTTTCCGTAACGGGAGAAGCTCACGTTTCCTCTCATAACCCCTCATGTTTTTGCGTCCTAAAGTAGTAGGAACAGTAGTAAATACCGGCTTCCTGTTTAGGCGGCAGCCTTGGTTTCCTCCGTGTTCTCCACGGTGGTTTCCGCAGCGGCTACGGCGGTTTCTGCCTTGGCCGCTTCCAGCCGTTCCATTTCCGCCTGTGCGGAATTGAAAGTGGCGTGTGCGTAATAGTTCAGCGTCATAACGATGTTGGCGTGTCCCATGATGTACTGCAAAGCCTTGGGGTTCATCCCGGCGTTTGCCATCCTTGTGCAGAATGTGTGCCTCATGGTGTGGGGCGTCATTACCGGCGGTAACGGCTCCTTGTGACACTTATTGAATTTCTTGGCGAGGCCCTTAAACATGGCATCATAGTTGACGGCCACTTTCGGCAGGCCGTCCCGGTTCAGGAACAGGAAATTGCTGTACCCGTCAACCTCAATGGCCTTTGCGCCTCTACGGTTCTTCAACACTCGCTGGAACGCTTCATACGCGGCTGCGCTCATAGGCACCTGCCGAAATCCGCTGTCCGTCTTGGGCGTTTCGATATAGTAGCCATCCTCTGTGCTTCTCAAAAGCTGGTGGTCTACATTGACAAAACGCTTTTCAAAGTTCAGGTCGGTTTCGGTCAGGCCGCAAAGCTCGGAAATCCGAAGCCCTGTTTCCAGCAGGATCACAACCTCGTCATAATACTTGGCATACACGGGATCGTCCTGCATGAATTTCAGGAGTTCTTCTTCCTGTGCGGGGGTGAGAGGCACCTTTGGTTCCGTGTCGTCGTTGATTACGTCATTGATCGGGAAGTCAAACGGGTTCTTGCGGATGCAATCGTCCTGAATAGCCATATAAAAGATCGCTTTCAGGGAACGCTTGCTGTTGCAGATGGTGTTATAGGCAACGCCCTGTTCCTGCATACGCAAGGCCCATTCTTTTGCGTCGGACAGCTTCACGCTGTCGATGCTGGCCGCCCCCAGCTTGTCGTCAGACAAAAGTTTCATCAACTGTTCGCGGCTTTTTTTCGTCCCACGCTTCACGTTTCCCCGCTGCCGGATGTACTTGGCATAAAGCTGGCAGACCGTCATTTTCTTGCCGATGGGGTCGATCCCGTCGGCAATGTCCTGTTGTATCTGCCTGACCTTTTCACGCAGAGAAAGGTCGGGGCGCTTCCCGGCAGGGATTTTGTCGGTGGGTACTAACTTCCATGAGTACACAAACTTGGGGTTTCCAAAGGTGTCCATATATTTGTAAGCGTATCTTCCGTCTGGTCGCTGGCTCTCTCCAGATTTCAAAAGGCGGCCTTTGCTGTCGCGCCTTTTTTCATCTCGTTCTTTTCTCGGCATATCGTCATGCTCCTTTCCATGACGGAAAGAGCCTTGACACGCTATAAGGATATTATAGCATATTCAAGGCCCGATTTCACTATATGGCGTCAAGGCTGTCAATAATTTTTTCAAACTGCTTCCGCTTGATTTGGATGCGGTTGCCGTTCATAATCACCCAGCCAGCGGTAGGGTTTTCCTCGGCCAGTTTACGCAGCTTGTTTTCCCCGACGCGGAAATATTTGGACGCTTCTTCAATCGTCAGCGTGTATTTTTCCCAGATTGGCACATCAGTATTATTCATACTTTAGCCCCCTTTCCAATGGCTAAAAAAGTTTGTAGTTGCAAAAGGGGCCATAACGGACGGCTGCTGGCGCAGCTCCACGGGACTTTCACCCCCGCGTGGTTCTCACACGGCCATGCTCGTTGCCTGCGACGCTTTGAACGCTCGGACTACGACGGCAAGGGAGTATCATTGTCCTGCCTGTACGTCGTCGCCCGCAAGCTGCCACACTTGCTTTACGGCCCTGTGTTTTTCGCTCCGCTTTTCCCGTAGGGAAAAGCCTCATGGCGCACCAGCCGCCCGGCTCGGCACAGACAGAATGTGTCCGTTTTGCCCTATGATGCGCCGCCGTTATCTTGCGGGCATATTTGTCAAGGTGCAAGCCTGCGGCCAGCGGGTCGGCGGAAATGTGGAAAGGGAGTAAAAAGCGATTTCCGTTACCGTGGCCGGGTCGTTACTTCAAATCAACGACGATGGCATGAATGAGCTTGATTTCCAGACGGCGCTTCATGTACTCGTCCACGCACACATAAGGGATGCCGTTGCTGTCGTACAAGGTACGGGTACAGAGCTTGTTTATGTAGCACTCGTAGTACCGCAGCACTTGTTCCATAGCCATTGCGTCCCCAGCGTGGGCGGCTTCCATCACCGAAAGGGGCAGAAGCTCCCTGCCGTTGAATGTGGGCTGCTTCATCCGCGTTACCTCCCTCCCGGCATTAACGCCATCAATTTCACGCGCAACTGTTTCAGGGTGCTTGTCCTGTGGCGCTGGACGGCGCTGCGGGACATTCCCATGAGGCTGCCGATTTCTCCGTCGGCCATTTCCAGAACACAGTGCAAAATCAAAATGCTTTGTTCCTGTTCCGGCAGGCTGGCGAACGCCTCGGCCACAAGCTCGTTGTTAATCAGCAAATCATATCCATGCGACGAAAAAATGTAGCTGTCGCTGGGGTACTGATCCACAGTGGAGAGCTTGTCCAATTCCTGCTGGGTCAGGGCGTCTAACGACTTTTCACGGTCGCGCTGCCGTCCCATCTCATGCAGATAATCTTTGGCCTCATTGCGGAGTACCGTCTTGCAAAATGCGTCATAGCGGTTCCGCAGGATAAAGTCATTGCGGGGGATCGTATCCATCTTCTCACCCCCTTTCTGTGGGGGATTTCGGTGGTTCTCTCCCTTTCCGCCAAAGTTACTTTTGAAAGGCCGTCAGCTACCCGGTAAACGCCGCTTTTTGGAAATTTTTTTGAAAAAGTTTTGGCCGGTGGCGCGGGCCGCAGGAAACAACAAATTTCGCCCGGCAGGTCGCAGACCCACCGGGCGAAAGCAGAAGTGATATGCAGTTGATTTACATGGTATAGTACATACTCATGGCCGCTTGTCCCCGTTGCCGGGGACGGGCTTTTTAGGGGTGGTGCAACCCCTGTCTTATTTTGTCGAAACGCTCTTTGCTTCATGGTGGCTCCCTCCGGGGGCCGCCGATCCTGCCAGCGTCAGGGCGTCGTCAGTATGAGGGCATAGAGAACGGCGGCCTTGAATTGTGTTTCAAAACCGCCGCTTGGATAGAAATATAGAATGAGCGCACGAAAGCAACCTGCCCGACAACGGTTTTTTTCTTTCCCCGTCAGGCGGGGCAGGATAGCTTCAATATACTGTTTTAGATTTCTACCTTTCCCTTTGCGTTAAGATATTCTTCTTCAATAGCTGCAAGGTATCGTTGGCGAAAAGCTATTATTTGGGTGCTATCAGAAGTAACAACATATCCCATTCTTAATCTTTCAACTACTCTCTGTTGCTGCAACTCACGAATTGCTTTTCTGACGGTTTCTGTGCTACATCCAGCTTCTTTTGCGAGTTCTGTATAAGAGGGGAGCTTTTCCCCTTGTGCATATTTTCCATGCAAAATACGAAAGAAAATCTCATTTGCAAGGCGCAAATATATCTTTTCTCGAACATCAATATCCCAGCCCATAGAATTGTCCCCTATATTTGTGATTGATATAGACCTGTAAGCCATAGATACACTTCATCCAATGAGCCGCGATTGATGCTATATATCCTCCGTTTTTCTACTTGACGACAGCAAATTAAGCCACTCCTTTGCAACAGAGAAAGATGATAAGAAATCGAGGCAGGTGTTATCTGAAAATATCCTGCAATCTCTCCGGCAGAGTGCGGTTTTTGGCTTAGCCGCATTAGAATTTCTCGTCTGGTTGGATTTGATAACGCATGGAATTTTTTGTCCAGTGCATTTTCGCGTTCATTCTTCATAATGTATCTCCATTATTCCCGATAACAAAATATTACCATTATGGGAATATTAAGTCAAGAGAAAACGCCCTGTGCATATAGGGCGTTTTTCTCTATTCATCCGCCTTATGTTCCGGGGAGATAATCAATCCAACCGTTCTTAATCTGCGACCCGGCTCTGGTTTATTATCTTGAAGTGGATATAAGATTTGAGCAATATCCGATACCACTTTTTCCAGTTCCTCATCTGTCAAATAAACATGAGAAAGACTAAGACCAGACCGATCCCTTTTTATGTCAATTCCCGGTGTGTCGCAGTATTCTTGAAAAATCTTGGCGAAGGTCAAAAAATACTGAAAGAACATCTGCATATAAATGGCACCGGAATTTTCTCCGAGAACTGATGGAGGATCAGACGGGTCAAAAGTTAATGCGTAAGTCTTTTCAACTGTTCCGCGTATTGGTGTTTCATTAACGATTTTCAATAGTCCATCATCGGTCATTCGTTTCAAATTACGATATAGTGTAGTTTGAGGAATATCTGAGCATTTTTCAGCCAAATACTTTGCGGTAACTTCCCCTCGACGCATTATTTCTATCAGCAGGCGGCTCTTGGCCGGATTTGAAATACATTCCATAATCTTTTCATTCAAATTCTTGCTGCCCATATTCAACCTCCTTTTTGAAAATATTATCACTTCGGAAATAAAAAGTCAAGGGAAGGTATTGCTTTTTTGTTTCCATAGTGGTAATATAACCTATGCGGGAATATTAAGATAAAAATGTCGAAGCCCCGCAAATACCGATATGAATTATAACAATAGGAGGTAAATTGGTATGTCTTTGTTGCAGGAAATGTTTCCGCTTCTTATTCCCATCTTTGTGATTGATGTGATCCTTGCCGTGGCCGCTGTCCGGCATATTCTCCGGCATCCACATTATCGTTTTGGGAATAGGGCCATGTGGCTTATAATCTCCCTGATTATTCTTATGTTTGGCCCGATTATCTATTTTGTTTTTGGGAGAGGTGAGGAAAAATGAATGTGCTTTCTATCCGCAATCTATCTAAAAGTTTCGGACAGCAGCAAATTATAAAAAATCTGAATATGTCGGTTCCAGAGGGAAGCGTTTTCGGCTTCATTGGACAAAACGGCGCAGGAAAAACTACGACAATGAAAATGGTTTTGGGGCTTTTGCAGCCCGATCAGGGAGAAATCCTTGTGTGTAATGAGCCTGTTCGCTTTGGACAGACTAAAACAAATCAGTATATTGGATATTTGCCTGATGTGCCGGAATTTTATAACTATATGACCGCCATGCAGTACCTTACGCTGTGCGGAGAAATTGTTGGGCTTCCCAAAGAAAGCATTTCTCAAAAGGGAAAAAAGCTACTTTCCCTTGTCGGTCTTGATGGTATAGAAAAGCGCGTTGGCGGTTATTCGCGTGGCATGAAACAGCGTCTTGGTATTGCACAGGCATTATTGGCTGATCCTAAACTGCTGATTTGTGATGAACCTACCAGCGCCCTTGACCCGGTAGGAAGGAAAGAAATCTTGGATATTCTTTACAAAATCCGTGGGACAACAACGGTTTTGTTTTCAACGCATATTTTATCCGATGTGGAGCGCATTTGCGATCATGTGGCACTCTTGAATGACGGTAATATTGCTGTTGGTGGAACACTATCAGAGATTAAGGCGCTGCACAGCCATGACAGTCTGTTGATTGAATTTTCAACCGAGGCCGATTTACAGTATTTCAAAGAATGTATGACAGAACAATCACTTCTGAACGGTTCAGAAGAAAAGGGACGGGAAATTGTAATACACAGTCGGAATATGAAAAAGGCCCAGCATACCATTTTTTCCACTTTAGCCGAAGCGGATATTGCGCCGGTCAAGGTGGAACTTATGGAGCCGTCGCTTGAAAGCCTGTTTTTGGAGGTGATAAAATGAAAGGCTATATTGCGTTTGTAAAAAAAGAGTTTGTAGAAAATCTCAAAAATTACCGCTTTTTAATCCTGTTTGCAATCTTTGCGATTTTCGGAATTTCCAGTGCATTTCTGGCAAAATTTACACCAGAAATCATTTCTGCATTTGGAGCCGGATTAGAAATTACCGAAGAACCTACCGCTCTTGACGCATGGCAACAATTTTATAAAAATATCTCCGGGATTGGTTTTAGTGCATTTATAATCCTGTTTGGAAGTTGTATGTCCAGTGAGTATTCCAAAGGCACTTTGCTCTTGCTGGTAACAAAAGGGCTGGCAAGGCCATCTGTGATTTTGGCAAAGTACACCGTAGCGGCAGTTATTATGACGGTTAGCTTTTGGTTGAGCTTCGCAGGGGCTTATGGATATACCTATTATCTTTGGCCGGATGCTGCACTTTCTCATATTGTACCATCTGCATTTTTCTTGTGGATGATTGGATTTCTATATCTTAGCATCCTCATACTCGGTTGTGTTCTATTCAAGCAGACTTTTACAAGTATCCTGTTTACTGGTGGGATTGTAGCCCTGTTTTCCGTTTTAAGTGTTGTAAAGCCTTTGTCTGCCTTTAACCCGGTTGTCCTTACTTCACGAAATGTTGACTTGATTTCAGGCGAAATTCCCATGACAGAGTTTCTTATTCCCTTTATTATTTCAGTGGTTTTATCAGTGGTATTTTTAGCGGTAGCAATCAGGGCATTTAATAAAAAACAACTGTAAGTCTACGCATTTAGGGCGGTAAAAAGCCCGCTATTTCAAGTTTTTCCCGCCACAGTCGGCGGGCAGGCGGGACAGATTATCCAATCCCCGCCGAAACAGGCTTTGAAATGCGTAGAAAACAACCCATAGGAAAACGCCGGACGCGGCGGCCTGCTGGCCCTGCGCCCGGCGTTTTCTTATAGACTGTCCTTTAGGATGGCCCGGATCAGTTTGTTTTGCAAGCGGTGTTTCATGTACTCGTCCACCCGCACATGAGGCGTTCCGTCCAGCTCGTAGAGCGTCCGGGTACACAGCTTGTTTATGTAGCCGTCATAGTACCGCAAGATATGCTCCATTGCCAGCGGATCACCGGCGCGGGCTTCCGCAAAGACTGAAAGGGGCAGAAGCACCCTGCCGTGGAATGTGGGCTGCTTCATTTCGTGTTCCTCCCTCCGTTATCCTCCAATCTGTGCCGCAGTTCGTTCAAAGTCTTTGTGCGGTGGCGCTGGACGGCGCTGCGGGACATCCCCACAAGGCCGCCGATCTCGCCGTCCGCCATAGCCGCAACGAAGCGCAGAATTAAAATCTGCTGCTCCTGCTCCGGCAGGCTGGCAAAGGCCCCGGCCACCAGCACGTCCCGGATATGTAGGTCATAGCCAAAGGCCGAAAATGTAAAGCTGTCGCTGGGGTATTCGTCCAGCGTACAGAGCTTGTCCATTTCCACCTGCGGCAAGGTGTCCAGCGGCTTTTCCCGGTCACGGCGGCGGGCCAGCTCCGATAGGTAGGTGATGGCCTCGTTGCGAAGAACGGTCTTACAGAAAGCGTCCAGCCGGTTCCGTTCCACATAGTCAAAGGTGTATTCGTTCATCTTCTCACCTCCGATCTGCGGGAGAGTGAGAAGATAAAGCAGCTTATTCCACTCCTTTCACTGGCAGCAATGTGGCGGCCCCGGCCCGCACCGGGGAACCGCAGGAAACAACAAATTTCGCCCGGCAGGTCGCAGACCCACCGGGCGAAAGCAGAAGTGATATGCAGTTGATTTACATGGTATAGTACATACTCATGGCCGCTTGTCCCCGTTGCCGGGGATGGGCTTTTTTTAACGGTACATACCCCGTCGTATTCTGTCGAAACGCTCTTTGCTTCATGGCGGCTCCCTCCGTGGGCCGCCGATCCCGCCAGCGTCAGGGCGTCGTCAGTATGAGGGCATAGAGAACGGCGGCCTTGATTTGTTCAAAGCCGCCGTGATAAATGGGCATGGATAATGTCTGCTGAACGACGGCTTTTTTTCTTTTGCCGTCGTCCGGCAGCAGTTAGTTTTCGATTTTTTTCTTATGGGAAAAGACAATCAATCCAACCAGAAACATCACAATAAGGCAAAGTACAACGCTGATACATCCGCCGATGGTAGCCGGTACAGGGGCTTCATAGTAAGTAGATTTATCCGAGAAGAACATGGACACACGATATGCGAAGCTGCCCGGAATGATAAAGCCACTTTCTGAACCGATAAACAGGCAGGATGCAAAGCCATATATAACCCCTACAACGCTTGTTACAATGATATTGCGGCTCAAGTTGATAACGATTGCCCCTAAACAGGTAGTTATCAAAACGACAACACCAGCTTCAATTCCAAACCCGATTGCCAGATTGAGGAACAGGGAAATACCTCCGGGCAACCTGCCAGCTCCATTGAGTACCATCACAAGCAGGCCAAATGCGATAAATAAGACAGCCGCGAAGCCGATACCGATAACGATGCTGACAGCGACTTTCGATAGAAAGAGCTTCTTCTTTGAAAAACCGTAGGTAATCCAGTTGATGTAAGTTTTGTTCTTGTATTCCTGATAAAACAGCGAACCAATCAAAATGAAGATCACCATTGGGAAGAACATGGAAAACTGGTTATTCATAAAGAAGAACAGGTCAGCAAGCGATTTTGTGCTGTCGTTAAAAACTGCTCCTGCTCCGCCGGTAATGATGGGAAGAAGCGACAACAGCAGAAGAAATACCATAAACCATTCCCGCTTCAACTTGTAAAACTCGTTTTTAATCAACATTCCCATTATGCTTCCTCCCTCTGGCCGGAAGTCATAATATCCTCATACAGTGCTTCCAGTTCCTTTTCGTTATAATCGTTTTCTACAATCTTGATGATTTTTCCGCCACGAATGAAAATAAGAACATCCGTGACGGCGGCAATCTCCGTCAGATTATGGCTTGATACCAAAATACAGTGTTGGGGCGATTTCAGGCGTTCTTTCAGAAGCAGCCGGATTTCCTTTATCCCCATCGGATCAAGGCCATTGGTAGGTTCGTCCAGCAGCAAATATTGAACATTGCCTAAAAAGGCGCGGGCAATTCCCAGCCGTTGGCGCATCCCCAAAGAAAGTTGAGAGAACAGCTTTTTCCGGGCGTCCAGCAGGTTTACTTGTTTGAGCGCCGCTTCAATGTTTGGCTGTTTCAGACCTAAATACTGCGCGTGGAGCTTCAAATTTTCCTCTACGGTGAGCCGGGGGTAAAAAGCCGGGTATTCAATCAATACCAATTAATCAAAATCTTACGCACTGATTGACTTTCCTGTGTAAAGCTGATAGTATCTGCCTTTTTCTTCCATAAGCTGGTCATGTGTACCACGCTCAATAATTCTTCCCTGTTCCATAACCATAATACAGTCTGCATTCCGTACCGTAGAAAGACGATGAGCGATAACAAATGAAGTTCTTCCTGTCATAAGTGCATCCATACCACGCTGTACAAGTTTTTCTGTACGTGTATCAATAGAAGAAGTCGCCTCATCAAGAATAAGAACAGGAGGATCTGCAACTGCCGCCCTCGCTATTGCAAGAAGCTGACGCTGTCCCTGACTAAGGTTCGCACCACCGCCGGTAAGCACTGTGTTATAACCATCAGGAAGTCTTTTTATAAATCCATCAGCATTAGCAAGCTTTGCGGCAGCTATACATTCTTCATCAGCTGCATTGAGTCTTCCATATCTGATATTGTCCATAATCGTGCCTGTAAAAAGGTTGGTATCCTGTAAAACAATGCCCAGGCTTCGGCGTAAATCGTCTTTTTTAATATGATTAATATTAATTCCATCATAACAGATTTTACCATCCTGTATATCATAAAACCTGTTAATAAGGTTGGTAATTGTTGTCTTTCCGGCACCGGTAGAACCTACAAACGCAAGCTTCTGACCAGGTTTTGCGAACATTTTTATATCGTGAAGCACGATTTTGTCAGGATTATATCCAAAATCAACTCCATCAAATGTAACATCACCCTGAAGTCTTGTATACATTTCATCTTTGTTTGCAGCATTTGGTTTTTTCCATGCCCACATCTCTGTCAGTTCTTCAGTTTCATGGATTTCACCATTTGAATCATAACATATATTTACAAGTTCAACATCACCTTCATCTGTCTCTGGTACTTCATCACAAAGGTCAAATACCCTGCCGGCACCTGCCATAGCCATTACAATACTGCTTACCTGCTGGCTTATCTCTGTTACAGGCTGTGTGAAACTCTTGTTTAATGAAAGAAATGCTACAAGTGTACCAATTGTAAGTCCTGAAAAGCCGCTTAATGCAAGCACACCACCTACAAGTGCACACAAAACATAACTTATATTTCCTATATTTTCATTGATAGGCATTGTAATATTTGCAATTTTATTAGCATTGTTGGCACTTTCTCTTAACTTGTTATTAATCTGCTTAAACTGTTCAAGACTTTCCTGCTCATGACAGAATACCTTAACAACCTTCTGCCCTTCCATCATTTCCTCAATATAAGCATTTACTTTACCGATATCTTTCTGCTGTTCAATGAAATATCTGCCAGATGCAGCGGAAAGCTTTGATGTCACAAAAAGCATAATTGCAACCATAATAACAGATACAATTGTAAGTGGTATATCAAGAACTATCATACTTACAAATGTTGATACAAGTGTTATAAGTGAATTAAGAACCTGTGGAATACTCTGGCTTATAAGCTGTCTTAATGTATCAATATCATTTGTATATACCGACATTATATCTCCATGTGCATGTGTATCAAAATATCTGATTGGAAGTGATTCCATGTTAGTAAACATCTCTGTACGGAGCTTTTTCATAGTACCCTGACCAACATTTACCATAATTCTGTTATATCCGTAGGAACATAAAACACCCACTGCAAATATTGCTACAAGTTTTAAAAGAGCCTGTGCAAGCGGTGAATAATCAGGAACTGCCATCTGGGTAAGAGGCACAATGTAATTATCAATAAGTTTCTGTATAAATAAAGTTCCACATAATGTCGTAAGTGCCGAAACCAATATGCAAACGACCACCATGAAACATGCCAATTTATAATTTTTTACTATATAAGAAAGAAGTCTTTTTAATAATAAAAGCGGATTCTTCTCTTTGTTCTCATTTTTATTTTTCATGTCTTCCTCCTATTCTCACTATTCTGCCGATTCGTCGAAATCGCCGCCGCCCTGCATCTGAACTTCACAGATTTCGCGGTAAACTTTGTTATTTTCCATAAGATTCTCATGTGTATCAAAGCCACTGACTTTTCCATCTTCAAGAACAATAATTCTGTCGGCATCCTGAATACTTGAAATTCTCTGCGAAACTATAAGCTTTGTTGTTCCCGGAATTTTCTGGGCAAATGCCTGTTTGATTTTTGCGTCTGTTGCAGTATCTACAGCACTTGTCGAATCATCAAGAATAAGAACCTTTGGTTTTTTAAGCAATGCTCTCGCAATACAGAGTCTCTGTCTCTGACCACCTGAAACATTAGTACCGCCCTGTTCTATCCATGTATCATACTTCTTAGGCATTCTCTCGATAAATTCATCAGCACATGCCTGTTTACATGCCTCAACACAATCTTCATATGAAGCATTGTCATCACCCCATCTGAGATTGTCAAGTATTGTTCCTGAAAACAGGACATTTTTCTGTAATACTACAGCCACCTGATTACGGAGTGCATCCATATCATAAGTTCTTACATCTTTTCCGCCAACACATACAGAACCTTCAGTAACATCATAAAGACGGCTTATAAGGCTCACAAAACTTGATTTTCCGCATCCTGTACCACCAATAATACCAATTGTCTCACCTGCATTAATATGAATATCAATATCATGTAAAGTATCCTCTGTACTGTTTTTTCTGTATGAAAAATTAACATGATTAAAATCGATTCTTCCGTCTTCCACTTCTTCATAAGGTTTTTCCGGATTGGCAAGGTCCGCTTTTTCATTAAGAACTTCTGAAATACGCCTTGCACTTGCCGCACTCATTGAAACCATTACAAATATCATTGAAAGTATCATAAGTGCCATAAGCATGTTCATTACGTAACTGAACATTGATGTAAGATTACCAGTTGTAATTGAACCCGACACAATAAAATGTGAAGCAAACCATGACAATGCAACAATACATCCATATACAACAAGCATCATAGTCGGATTGTTAAATGCAAGAAATGACTCGGCTTTAACAAATGTTTTATAAAGATTATCTGCCGCTTTATTAAACTTTTTATTTTCATGCTCCTCACGTACAAATGCCTTAACAACACGGATTCCTGAAATATTCTCCTGAACGCTCGCATTGAGTTCATCATATTTTTCAAAACCTGATGTAAAAACCGGTGTTACTTTATATATAATAAAGAAAAGTACAAATCCTAAAAATATAAGTGCAACAAGAAATATAATACTTAATCTCGGACTTATTATTACACACATTGTAATACTGCAAATCATCATGAGAGGTGCTCTCACAACACTCCTTATTATCATCTGATAAGCATTCTGTACATTAGTTACATCAGTTGTCATACGTGTTACAAGACCTGCTGTACTGAATTTATCAATATTAGAAAATGAAAATGTCTGTATATTTTCATACATTTTCTCTCTCAGATTACACGCAAATCCTGTTGATGCTGCCGCCCCATACTTTCCTGCCTGTATACCACAAAAAAGGCTCAAAAATGCTATAATAAGCATTATTCCACCATAAATACCAACCTTTCTCATATCTCCGGCCTGTATTCCTTTATCAATTATTGAGGCTGTTATAAATGGAATAAGAATTTCCAAAAAAACTTCAACTGCAGTAAATATTGGCGTTATAATTGATTCTTTTTTATATTTGCCCATACATTTTGCTAATGTTTTTATCATATTTTTATCATTCTCCCTTCGATTAAATTCACCTTATAAGTCTACAGTCAGCATGACTTGATACTGTCATATACTTTCTGCAAAAGATTTCTAAGCTGTCCTTTTTCATCATCATTAAGTGCCTTTAAAAGTTCCCTCTCATTTTCATCCATTGAAGCTCTTGCCGTCTTGCATATCTCCTCACCTTTTGCCGTGAGCTTTACATGTTTGATTCTTTTATCATTTGAATCATAAAACCCCTCTATCATCCCATTTTTTTCCAGACGTGCAGCAATTCCTGCCATCGTTGCCTGTTTAACTTCAAAATGCTTTTCAAGTTCTTTTAGCGTTATCGTCTCATCGGCTGCCTCGCTGATAGTTGCGAGGACCTTAATCTGCGAAAGGGTGACATCATTGCACATCAACGTATTATTAGCCTTTCTTCCAAGTGCATCGTTAAGTCTCTTTATAAGTTCACCGCAATGCAATGTTTCTCCAAACATATGCTCATTCCTTTTCATAAAATTTGATAAATAGTTTCTTCTAGATGCTCTAATATATTACAAAAATAATCGGCTCTGCGTCTTAAGCGTCTGGCTCTTTGATGACAGTTATCTTCAAGTTGT
>ERZ1106929.1431-NODE-1431-length-20278-cov-9.340404_pt1 | contig 20278 bp, 22 predicted proteins | sample MGYA00403662_ERZ1106929 | MGnify/ENA primary metagenome ERZ1106929 (study PRJEB35170, sample SAMEA104062442) | human gut metagenome | biome: human gut; feature: human-associated habitat; material: faeces | place: Denmark | collected 2013-02-20 ... | reverse complement strand
AGCGGATTCATCTCAACAAAGGTTTTTGACAAGCTGAAGCAAGCGGCCCCGGCTCACTGCCGGGGCCGCTTGCTTTTCCAGGAAGAAGCGCAGGGAAAGGCGCTTTGTCTGAACCCGCGCTTCTCCCCTGTATTATCAGTCCTGTTCCCTTTCGTATAGGCCCAACCGTCTGCGAATACGGTGCGGGGATGCGCCGTGTGTGCTCGCAGACGGCGGGGCGCTCCTTACAAAACACGCCGTCTCATGTCAAGGCGGCATTGGCTTTGCTTCTCTGAAAACGTGGCCAAACGAGTACGCATTGCTCTATACCCCGGAGCCTTTCCGGCAGCGCTCCTCATAACATACGGAAACCGCCACTCTGACAAGCGGCGGTTTCCTCTGATTTGGGGCTAAATGATAATCAAGACCGGCCAATGCCCAAAAATTGGAACCGAGCCAAAAAACGTTCCTTTCCTGTCTGTCACGCCCTGCGGCACATTAAATCAGAGAAGCAACGGTTTTCCCTTACACTTCCATAATGACCGGGAGAATCATGGGGGAACGCTTGGTCTTTTTATACAGGTAGTTAGACAAATCGCCTTTGATGGACTGCTTGATGGCGGACCAGTCGGTGGCGTACCGGGTGTCCACGTCCAGAATGGCGTCCAGCGCCACCTGGCGCAGCTCGTCCATCAGGCCCTCGGACTCCTTCACGTACACAAAGCCCCGGGTGATGATGTCCGGGCCGGAGACCAAAGCCCCGTCCTCCCCGGACATGGAGACCACCACGACCACCATGCCGTCCTGGGCCAGGTGGCGGCGGTCCCGCAGCACCACGCTGCCCACGTCGCCCACGCCGGAGCCGTCCACGAACACCTTGCCCGCAGTGACGGTGCCCCCCAGCTTGCAGGTCTTGGGGGTGAGCTCGATCACCCGGCCGATGTCGCTGATGATGACGTGGTTGGGGGCCATCCCCATCTCCTGGGCCAGCTTGGCGTGGATCTTCAGATGGCGCTGTTCCCCGTGGACGGGGATGAAGAACTTGGGCTTCACCAGGCCGTGGATGATCTTCAGCTCCTCCTGGCAGGCGTGGCCGGACACATGGAGGGGCAGCGTCCGCTCGTTGACCACCTCGGCTCCCTTCCGGTAGAGCTCGTTGATCACGTTGCCCATGGCGTTCTCGTTGCCGGGAATGGTGGAGGCGGAGATGATGACCTTGTCCCCCGGCTGGATGTCCACCTGCCGGTGGGTGGAGAAGGCCATCCGGGAGAGCGCCGACATGGTCTCCCCCTGGCTGCCGGTGGTGATAATACAAACTTTATGCTTGGGCAGGGACTTGATCTGAGTCAGGTCCATGAGGACCCCGTCGGGGATCTTCATATAGCCCAGCTCGGTGGACACCTTCATGGCGTTCTCCATGGACCGTCCGGTGACCGCCACCTTGCGGCCGTACCGGGCGGCTACGTTGATGATCTGCTGAAGCCGGTCCACGTTGGAGGCGAAGGTGGTGACGATGATCCGGTCCTGGCAGCCCTTGAACAGGGCGTCGAAGGAGTTGCCCACGCTGCTCTCGCTTCGGGTGTAGCCCGGGCGCTCCACGTTGGTGGAGTCGGCCAGCAGAGCCAGCACCCCCTCCTGTCCCAGGGCGCCGAAGCGGGCCAGGTCGATCATCCCGCCCTGGATGGGGGTGGTGTCGATCTTGAAGTCTCCGGTGTGGACGATGGTACCCACCGGACACTTGATGGCAAAGGCCACCGCGTCGGCGATAGAGTGGTTCACGTGGATGAACTCCACGGAGAACTTGCCCGCCTGGATCACATCCCCCGCTTCGCAGGTGATCATCTTGGTCTTGGACACCAGGTGGTGCTCCTCCAGCTTCAGCTGGATCAGGCCCGCGCTCATGCGGGTGGCGTAAATGGGGGCGTTGATGGACCGCAGCACATAGGGGATGGCTCCGATGTGGTCCTCGTGGCCGTGGGTGATGAAGATGCCCCGGATCTTGCTCTGGTTCTTGATGAGGTAGCTCACATCCGGGATGACCACGTCGATGCCGTACATATCGTCATCCGGGAACCCCATTCCGCAGTCCACGACCACGATGTCGTTCCCGTACTCGTAAACGGTCAGGTTTTTCCCGATCTCATTCAGGCCTCCCAGCGATATGATTTTCAATTTTTCTGCCATATCAGTTTCCTTTCTCAATCTATTTTCTCAATTATGATTCATTTGTACCAGAAAACACGAGACAAGACGCCGTGCGGCCGCACGACAACCAGGCGAAAAGGCCCCTGCCCACAGCCCTGCCTCGCTGTGGGTCGGTAGCGGCTTTTCGCCCTCCGGTGTCCTCTTGTACTGTGCCCCGCACCTCCGTTCCGGTCTGTTTTTCTACCGGTTGAGATCTGTGCGGCTATTTAAACGCGGAGGGGCTCGTCCCGGCCCGGCATTCCGCGTATAAATCCAATTGTACGGCAGAGTCTATCCGCCGCTTCTGGATATCAAATCAATGGTATTATACCACAGTTTTCTTTGTCTGTATACCTTTTCATAGGAAACTGCAAAAGTTTGTCCATCAAACCGGGGTTCCATAGAAATACACATATTCTTGAATCACCTCTTGTCCCCACATGCAAAATATGGTATACTTTTTATGGAAAAATACGGATTGAAGGGAGGGAGTCCCATGGAAGAGCACAATCCTGCGCGGCAATTTCAGCCGCTGTCTGTTGAAATGCGGGCTGTTGGAGCCAGCCGGCAGATTTCGCCACCGCCCTCCCGCCGGGTTTCTTCCAACGGGCAATGGCATGAATATTCAAATTTTTGGAACCTCGAAGAGCTATGATACCAAAAAAGCCGAGCGCTGGTTCAAAGAGCGCCGCATCAAGTTCCAATCAGTGGATGTCAGGCGGTACGGCATGAGCCGGGGAGAACTGGCCAGCGTCCGTCAGGCTGTGGGCCTGGAGGCGATGATCGACCCCAAGCATCCGGATGCCGTGATGCTCTCCTATTTGGCCTCCGACCAGGCCAAGCTGGACCATCTGTTTGAGGACCCCTCTCTGCTCAACGCTCCAATTGTCCGCAATGGGAAGCAGGCTACCGTGGGCTATTGTCCCCAGATCTGGGAGACTTGGACCTGAGCAAACCGGTTTCCCCTGCTCTCGCAGGATGCGGCCCATCGGCCCGAAAGCTGGAAGGAGGCGGCCACATGGCCCGAAGCGCCAATCAAAAGCTGAAGCTCCTGTATCTGTGCCGGATTCTGATGGAGCAGACAGATGAAGAACATCCGCTGTCTGTCCAGGAGCTGATTGCCCAGCTGGCGCGGTACGGCATCCAGGCGGAGCGAAAGAGTATTTATGACGATTTGGGCGCCTTGGCACGATTCGGAGTAGACGTTCAGTGCCGGAAGGGACGCTCCCCGGGTTGGTTTGTGGGCAGCCGGGACTTTGAGCTCCCGGAACTGAAGCTGCTGGTGGATGCGGTTCAGTCCTCCCGGTTCATCACCAGCCGTAAGAGCAACGTGCTGATCCGAAAGCTGGAGCGATTGGCCAGCGTGCATCAGGCCCGCCAGCTTCAGCGGCAGGTCTTTGTCAGCGGCCGGGTCAAGGTCATGAATGAGAGCATCTATTATAATGTGGACAAGCTCCACGCCGCCATTGCCTCCAAACGCGCCATCACCTTTCAATATTTTGACTACAACATGTACCGGCAGAAGGTATTTCGGCGAAACGGCGGCCGGTACACCGTCTCTCCCTATGGATTGATCTGGAACAATGATAACTACTATTTGGTGGCTTATGACAGCGAGCATTGCCAAATGCGCCACTACCGCGTGGACAAAATGGCAGAAATCACCGTTACACGCCTGCCTCGGGAGGGAACAGATGAATATCCGGCCTTTGACATCGCCGCCTATGGTCAGAAACACTTTGGAATGTACAGCGGAGAGGAGATGACCGTCACTCTGAGGGCAAAGAGTTCCATGGCCAGCGTGGTATTGGACCGCTTTGGGCTGGACGTCATTCTGGTCCCGGACGGCTCAGACCACTTTACGGTCAGCATTCCTCTGGTTCTGAGTCCTCAGTTTTTCGGGTGGCTCTTTGCATTGGAGCCGGACGTCACTCTGACGGCCCCCGCCCGGGCAGTTGAGGCCTACCGGCAAAAACTTCGTTCAGCTCTGGAGCAGGCGTAGGCGGGCAACCCCTCAAAACAGATAGGAGGTACTTCCATGAAGCGTATCCTGGTTGTTGATAGTGACATGGCTGTACGGAGCCAGATCGGCCGTCATGCCCGTCTGGAGGGATACGAGGTTGCGGAAGCCAGCGATGGCTATACTGCGGTCGCCCTCTGCCGGCAGAATGCCTTTGATTTTGTGATTCTGGCAATTTTATTGCCGGAGTTGGATGGGTTTTCAGTTTGTCAAACAATACGCAGCTTTTCTCAGGTTCCGATCCTGATTTTGTCGGAGTGCGGCGATGAAACCGATCGAATCCGCGGACTGGAGCTTGGCGCTGATGATTATATGGTCAAACCATTTTCTCCCAGAGAGCTGATGCTGAGGATTGCAGTGATTCTAAAGCGCGGACCTGTTCTGGATTCCATGCGTCCTCAGTATATAAATCGAAACGGGATTTCCATTGACCTCACCGCCCGGCGCGTGACAGTTGACGGACAGGCCGTCAATCTGACCCCCAAAGAATTTGATCTGCTGGCTCTGTTGGCCGGTCACCCAGATGTAGTGTTTTCCCGCAAAAAGATCTTAGATGTTGTTTGGGGAGGCGAGCTTCCAGAAGATACGCGCACCCTCGACACCCATATCAAGCAAGTCCGCCATGCAATCGCTCCATATAGTGACCGCATCGTGACCCTGCGCGGCGTGGGCTATCGCTTTGAAAAGGAGTAGCCCATAGCTGCCGGCCGCCACCAGATATACCGCCGGAACCCTTTGCGCGCCAGGGCTTTCCGGCGGTTTTCTTTTTTGGTTTTCGGAGCCGGTCCGCCTGTGGCGCGCCGGGATTGCTTTTTGGGGGGAGAAACCCGCTGGTTTCTCCCCCCTTTTATATACAGAAAGGGACAGGTCTTGGACCTGTCCCTTAAAACGCAGAGGCGAAACGCAGTTTCGCACAAAATTTCTTTGCCTACTTTCTTTTTCAAAGAAAGTAGGTTATTTGGCGTTGAGCATGCGCATGGAGTTCAGGATGGCGATGACGGACACGCCCACGTCGGCGAAGACGGCCCACCACATGTTGGCCACGCCCACCGCCGACAGAATCAGCACCAGAAATTTTACCGCCAGGGCAAAGACGATGTTCTCCCGCACGATGCGCAGGGTCTTGCGGGCGATGCGCACCGCCACCGGCAGCTTCTTCAAATCGTCGTCCATGAGGACGATGTCCGCCGCCTCGATGGCCGCGTCGGAGCCCATGGCCCCCATGGCCACGCCGATGTCTGCCCGGGAGAGGACGGGTGCATCGTTGATGCCGTCCCCCACAAAGACCAGCTGTTCCTTGGGCCCCTTGTTCTGGAGAAGCCCCTCCACCTGGTCCACCTTGTCCCCGGGGAGGAGCTCCGCGTGGACCTCGTCCAGGCCCAGCTGCTGTGCCACCGCCTGACCCACCGCCTGGGAGTCGCCGGTAAGCATGACGGTCTTCCGCACCCCGGCCGCCTTCAGGTCCCGGAGTGCTTCCTCCGCCCCCTCTTTCACCTGGTCGGAGATGACGATGTGGCCCATATAGACCCCGTCCACCGCCACGTGGATGATGGTGCCCACATGGTGACAGGTATCCTCAAAGGAAATACGGAACTGGTCCATGAGCTTCTGATTGCCCGCCAGGACGGCCTTTCCGTCCACCACCGCCTGGACGCCGTGGCCGGCGATCTCCTTGGCGTCGGTGACCCGGGCCGGGTCGGGGGCGGGCTGGCAGGCCGCCTGGATGGACCGGGAGATGGGGTGGTCGCTGAACCGCTCCGCCAGGGCGGCCAGTTCCAGCAGCTCCCCCTCGCCCACCTGCTGGGGGTGTACGGCGGTCACCTCGAAGGTGCCCCTGGTGAGGGTGCCCGTCTTGTCAAAGACCACAATGCCGGCCTGCGCCAGAGCCTCCAGGTAGTTGCCGCCCTTCACCAGAATGCCCTGCTTGCTGGCCCCGCCGATGCCCCCGAAGAAGGACAGAGGGATGGAGATGACCAGGGCGCAGGGGCAGGAGACCACCAGAAAGTTCAGGGCCCGCTGTACCCACATGAGCCAGGGCCCCATTCCCAGCAGGGGAGGCAGCACCGCCAGGGCCAGGGCGGCAAAAACCACCGCAGGGGTGTAGTACCGGGCAAATTTAGTAATAAAATTCTCCGCCTTGGCCTTCTTGCTGCTGGAGTTCTCCACCAGGTCCAGAATCTTTGCCACGGTGGACTCCCCAAAGGGTTTATTCACCTTCACATGGAGCACCCCGGTGAGGTTGACGCAGCCGCTGATTACCTCGTCCCCTGCCTGCACGTCCCGGGGCAGGGACTCGCCGGTGAGGGCGGCGGTGTCCAGAGAGGAGGTCCCCTCCAGCACCGTGCCGTCCAGGGGGACCCGTTCGCCGGCCTTAACTACGATCACGTCGCCCACCGAGACCTCCTCCGGGTCCACCTGGACCAATTCTCCACTCCGCTCTATGTTGGCGTAGTCCGGGCGGATGTCCATGAGGGCGGAGATGGACTTGCGGCTGCGGTCCACCGCCACGCTCTGAAACAGCTCGCCCACCTGGTAGAACAGCATGACGGCCACCGCCTCGGGGTACTCCCCGCAGCCGAAGGCCCCCACCGTGGCCACGGCCATGAGGAAGTTCTCGTCAAACACCTGGCCGTTTTTGATGTTCCGGACGGCCCGCCACAGCACATCCCAGCCGACGATCCCATAGGGGATCAGATACAGCACCGGCCACGCCAGGCCGGGGAGGACATCCGGGGCCAGATGCTCCGCCAGCTCCAGCGCCAAAAACAGGACCAGCGCCGTTACAATACGCGTCCGGGTCTTTTTTTGCTTCTTTGTCATGGGAGCACTCCTCCTTAGAGCGCAAAAAGACGGGGGGCCCCGTCTTTTGCAAAATCTTATTTCAGCACGATCTCGCAGTCGGGCTCCACCTTTTTGCAGACCTTCACCGCCTCCTGCACGACGGCGTCAAAGCGGGCGTCGTCTGCCTGAATGGTCAGCTTCTGGGTCATAAAGCTGACCGCGGCGTCCTGCACCCCGTCGATTTTCTTGATGGCGGCCTCCATTTTGGCGGCGCAGTTGGCGCAGTCCAGGTCAATCATCTTAAAGGTCTTTTTCATCACAATCGCTCCTTTTTCAAAGTACTGAATCTTTGTGCGGATATATGGCGAAGAAACGGCGGCCCTGCTCAGGGGGTCTCCGGACCTTCCAGAATATGCTCCATGCCCTGGCTCAAAATACGAAAGACGTGCTCGTCGGCCAGGGAGTAGTAGAGAGTCTTGCCCTCCCGGCGGAATTTCACCAGCTTGCTGCCCTTGAGCACCCGCAGCTGGTGGGAAACGGCGGACTGGCTCACATCCATCAGCTTGGCGATGTCGCACACGCACAGCTCCGCCTCCAGCAGGGCGTACAGAATTTTTACCCGGGTGCTGTCCCCGAAGATTTTAAACAGCTCCGCCAAGTCGTAGAGCACCTCGTCCTGGGGCAGCTGGCTGCGGACCTGCTCCACAGCGTCCTCGTGCACTTCAGTCTCCTCACAGCACAGCGCGCGGTCCTGATTCATGGTCTCCCTCCAAACATTTATATATGAATAAGTGTTCATATGTTGTGAGATAATACTACTCCCAATGCGTACCGGTGTCAAGGCTAAATCGTAAAAAACTTTTAAGAATTTTGGGTGGAAGCCGGGGTAGTATTTTCCCGAAAATCCTGGTATAATAATGCAGATTTTGCGGAGAATGCCTTCGCATTTTTATGGGTTGCTCCAAAGTGCTCCGCCGGGTGGAATTTTTCACCGAACAGAGGGAACTTTTCCGGTCTTCTGCCGTCCAAGCATGCAGAAACCCATTCAAACGGTGAATTTGACACACGGAACAAAAGGAGTTTTTGAATTATGAAACGTCGTACCTATGCCCTGCTGCTGGCCCTGGCTCTGTCCGCCTCCCTGCTGACCTCCTGCGCTGGAGGAAGCGGTTCGGACAGCAGTTCCTCCCAGTCCAACGGAGGCGTCTCCTCCAGCCAGACGGAGGACCAGTCCGAGCCGGACGCCTCCACCCCGGACACCTCCCTGCCCGACGGCTCCACTTCTCAGCAGCCCGCCCCCGACGGCAGCACCTCCCAGGAGGCCCCCGGCGATGCGGTGACAGATGAGCCCCAGGCCGAGGCCTCTCTGTCCCTGGACACCAACGACTTCACCCTGTTCTCCGCCGGCTCCAGCCACACCCTGAAAGCCACTGTCCAGCCCTCCGGCCAGAAGGTCACCTTCACCTCCGGCAATGAGAAGGTGGCCACCGTGGACCAGAACGGCAAGGTGACCGCTGTGGCCCCCGGCACCGCCAAGATCACGGTCACCGCCGGCGACCTGACCGCCACCTGCATCGTCCGGTGCCGCTGGGAGGACAGCAAGCCCTCCAACGGCGGCGGCTCCAGCTCCAGCGGCGGGAACAGCGGCGGCTCCAGCACCCCGGAGACGCCGGAGACCCCCGCTCCCGCTCAGGTGGATCTGTCCGCTTTCTATACCACGGAGAGCGGCAAATATGAGTTCGGCATGGTTACGCTGGCCGATGCGGAGCTGGCCGCCAATGTCTACCCCGGACTGTTTGACATCGCCACGGAGCAGTGCCTGCCCTACATCAACATGATGACCATGAATACCAGTGAGATCGTCCTGGTGCAGGTCACCAACAGCAGCGACGTGGACAAGGTGAAGTCCATCCTCCAGAGCCGCATTGACGCTCAGGTGGAGGGCGGCGCCTGGTATCCCAGCGCCATCGACGCCTGGCAGAACAACTCCCGCATCGTGTCCAACGGCAACTATATCATGATGGTAGTCCACGAGAGCTGCGACTCCATCGTCAGCGACTTCAACGCCCTGTTTTAAGGAATACTGGATCGGGAAAAGGCGGCAGGCCTGAGTCCAGCCTGCCGCCTTTTCCCGCAAATTTGCATCCACACAAGGAGGACGCCCTATGGTCTTTTCCACCCCGGTTTTTCTATTCTATTTCCTGGTCCTGACCCTGCTGGTCTACTACCTGGTCCCCCGGAAGCTGCGCAACGTGGTCATTCTGATCTCCTCGCTGATCTTCTATTACTGGGGAGAGCAGACCTACGTGGTCATCATGTTCCTGTCCACCGCCATCGACTTCACCCACGGTCTGCTGGTGGAACATTTTAAGGGAAAGGGTCAGATCAAATACGCCAAAATGGCGGTGGCCTCCTCCATGTTCTTTAACCTGCTCCTGCTGCTGTTCTTCAAGTACTGGGACTTTCTGGCCTCCTCCTTCCAGGCGCTGGGTCTGACCTTCATGCCGGTGCTGGGCGTCCACCTGCCCATCGGCATCTCCTTCTATACCTTCCAGACCATGAGCTACACCATCGACGTGTACCGGGGCGATACCCGGGCCCAGCGCAATATCATCAACTTTGGTACCTTTGTCACCCTATTTCCCCAGCTCATCGCCGGCCCCATCATCAAGTACAAGGACCTGGGCGATCAGATCGACCAGCGGGACACCTCCATTGACAAGTTTGGCTCCGGGGTGCAGATGTTTATGATCGGCCTGGGGAAGAAGATCCTCATTGCCAACAATGTGGGGATGCTGTGGGACAGCTATAAGGCCATGGCCGCCAGCGATCTGACGGTAGCCGGGGCCTGGCTGGGCGTGCTGGCCTTTACCTTCCAGATCTACTTCGACTTCTCCGGCTACTCCGACATGGCGGTGGGGCTGGGGCGCATGCTGGGCTTTGAGTTCCTGCCCAACTTCGACCACCCCTATATCTCCCGGAGCATCACCGAGTTCTGGCGGCGGTGGCACATCTCCCTGTCCACCTGGTTCCGGGAGTACCTGTATATCCCCCTGGGCGGCAACCGGTGCTCCAAGGGCCGCTGGGTCTTCAACCTGTTCGTGGTGTGGGCGGCCACCGGCATCTGGCACGGGGCCAGTTGGAACTACGTGATTTGGGGCCTGTACTTCTTTGTCCTTCTTCTGGTGGAAAAGCTGTGGCTGGGGCGGCTGCTGTCCCAGCTTCCCAAAGCGGTCCAGCATGTGTACACACTGTTCTTTGTGCTGGTGAGCTGGGCCATCTTTGCCCTGGAGGACTTTGGACAGCTGGGCGCCTACCTGAAGGTCATGTTTGGTATGGGCGGCGTGCCCCTGGCCGACGGAACCTTTGGGTACTACCTCACCAGCTACCTGCCCATCCTATGCGCGGCCGCCGTGGCCTCCACCAACCTGGGCCGGGTTCTGTACGGAAAGTTGAGCCCCAGAACCTCCCAGGCCGTCTGCGCGGCCCTGGTGATCCTGGGGCTGGTAATCTGCACCGGATATCTGGTGGACGGAACCTACAATCCCTTCCTGTATTTCCGATTCTGAGAAGGAGGATCGTCCATGAAACAGCACAACTTCAACCTACTTCTTACGGTCCTCTTCTGCCTGTTTATCGGCGGAATGTTCCTGGGCAGTCTGATCCTGCCGGACCGTGCATTTTCCCAGTTGGAGAACCGAAATCTGGAACAGGCCCCCAATATCTCCCTGGAAGCCATCGACACTGGGAAATTTATGGAGGACGCCGAGGACTATGTAAACGACCAGATCATCGGCCGGGACTTCTGGGTGGCCCTGAAGGCCTGGAGCGAGCGCCTCTCCGGCAAACAGGAGAACAACGGCGTGTACTTCGCCAAGGAGAACACCCTCATCAGCCGGGTGGATACCCCGGAGCAGAGCACTCTGGACACAAATGCGGGATATGTCAATGCCTTGGTGGACAATGTGGATGTGCCGGTGTATTTCGGCATCATCCCCTCCGCCGCGGAGATCTGGTCCGACCGGCTCCCGGAGGGGGCTCCCACCGCCGACGAGAAGACCATCATCGACCGTCTGTACAATGCGGTCCAGACCCATACCATAGATCTGTATTCCGCCCTGGCTCAGCACAAGGACGAGGACCTCTACTACCGCACCGACCACCATTGGACCAGCCTGGGGGCCTATTACGGCTACACCGCCCTGATGGACGCCATGGGGCTGGAGGCCATCCCCCTGGATGAGAGTCAGAAGGTCACGGTGTCGGAGGACTTCTACGGCACCCTGTTCTCCTCCTCCGGCGTGCGGTGGCTGCCCCCCGACCATATCGACCGGTATATCTCGGACGAGGGCGTGACGGTTACCGCCTACCCCAACGGTACCCCGGAGCCGGGCAGCCTCTATGTGGACAGCTACCTGGAGGTCAAGGACAAGTACTCCTCCTTCCTGGGGGGCAACAAGCCCCTGTGCGTCATCGAGACGGAGCACACCGGCGCCCCCAAAGTTCTGGTCATCCGGGACTCCTACGCGGACAGTCTGGCCCCCTTCCTGACCCAGAATTTTTCGGAGATCCATCTGTTTGATCCCAGATACAACCTGAACAGCGTACAGGAGTATGCGGCCCAGAATGAAATCGATTCCATTGTCGTGCTTTACAGCATCTCGAACTTTACCGCCAAAGACAATCAGCTCTTTGTCCTGGGCCGGTAACATTCAAGCCGTTTGCCCCGGCCTGCCGGAATCGTTTTTGAGGAGAACCCGTGGGGTTCTCCTCTTTTTTGCGTTTTGGGCTCCGCAGCAGGCCTCGGCGTCCCCTCCTCCCAGAGGCGAAGCAACGCTTGGCGAAACGCTCCTCGGCTTTCTTTTCACCCGAAGAACACAGCTGCCCGCCCGTTCAAAGATCATAAGACAGGCCGGCGGAGAGGGGACAAAGCCGGTCCCCCAGGCGCTCCTTGAGCACAGCAAAGGCGGCCGGACCGGTGCAGTGGCCGGTATAGACCCGTTCCACCCCCTGCTCCAGAAGGGCGTCTGCCACCCCGCGGGCGTACTCCGGGGTGCAGTTCATGCCGCTGGGGGCGGAGGCGCTGAACATGTGCAGACCACCCACCACGGCGCACACCGGCTTTTGAAGCTGGTCCCGCACCCCCTGGACGATATTCACGATGCCCCCGTGGGAGCAGGAGTTAAAGACCACCAGCCCCCGCTCCCCCTCCAGCACCAGGGACTGCTCATGGGAGAAGTCGTCGGGGACAAACTGGTCCCGGCCCACCTTTCGCAGCAGATTGGTCTCCTGGCTGGCAAAGGGACCGCCGTGGACGGTCTCCGGGGCCAGCCAGACCCCCTCCATGGGCTGGGAGAGGGCGTCTGAGAGGACAAAGCGGTCCCGGAACCCCTCCCAGATGTCCCGGTGGACCCCGATGAACCGGGGGGAGCCCTGGGAGGTGGAGAAGTAGGGACCGCCCGCCGTGGTGCGGGCGTACACCTTGGCCCTCTGATTCACCACAAAGAACCGGCGCAGGCCGTCGGAGTGGTCATAGTGCCCGTGGGAGAGCACCGCCAGCTCCACCTGGCTCAGGTCGATCCCCAGGACGGCGGCGTTGTCCGCAAATTTTCCCGAGGAGCCCGCGTCCAGCAGCAGCTTGCGCCCCCGGTACTCGATGTAAAGGGCTAGTCCGGCCTCCGCGCTGAGGCAGGCCCCCTCCGGGGCCGTATTTTCCATCAAAACCACAAATTTCATGGGGATGCTCCTCTCTTTTCACATCTGTTTCAACGGCGGGGATCAGCTCCGCCCTTTCCCTTCTCTGGAAAAGCGCGCCTCAGGACAGGCTGGTAAAAAGCTGCTCCTGGGCGGCCTTCAGGCCCTCGGCCAGGGCCTCCACATCCTCTAGGGTGGTGTCGTAAGAGAAGCTGATGCGCAAAACCCCGTCCAGCTCCTTTTTGGGCAGCTTCAGAGCGGCGTACACATGGCTGGGCTTCCCCTTGTGGCAGGCGGAGCCGGAGGACAGGCAGATCCCCCGGTCGCTCAAAAACCGGACGATGACCTCGCTCTTATAGCCCGGCAAGGTGACCGCCAGAATATGGGGGGCGGTCCCCTCCCCCACCCGCTTCAGACCGGGGATCTGAGCGGTGAGCCGCTGGAGAGTCTCCTCCTTCAGGGCGGCCATGTGGGCCATATCCCCCTCCAGGGAGGCCGCCCCCGCCTCCACCGCCGCGGCGAAGGCGGCAATCTGGGCGGTGGCCTCGGTGCCCGAGCGCAGGCCGTTCTCCTGGCCGCCCCCCCGGATCATGGGCGGGAACTTCAGGCCGCTGCGGATGTACAGGGCCCCGATCCCCTTGGGGGCGTGGATCTTGTGCCCGCTCACCGTCAGCAGGTCCACCCCCAGCTCTTTTGGTGTGAAGGGCACCTTCAGAAAGCCCTGGACTGCGTCGCAGTGGATGAGGGCTCTCGTTTTCTGATGGACCAGCCCGGCCGCCTGGGCCACGGGCAGGACGGTGCCCAGTTCGTTGTTCACCAGCATCATGGACACCAGCACCGTGTCCGGCCGCAGAGCCCCCTCCAGGTCGTCCAGGGAGATATTCCCCGCCCGGTCGGGCTGGAGATAGGTGACCTCATACCCCTGCCGCTCCAAGACCTTGCAGGGCTCCAGCACGGCAGCGTGCTCATAGGCGGTGGTGATGATGTGCTTTCCGGTGCGGCGGCCCAACTCCGCCGCCCCCTGAATGGCCCAGTTGTCCCCCTCGGTGCCGCAGGAGGTAAAGAAGAGCTCCTCGGGCCGGCACCCCAAGCCGGCGGCCGCCTGGGCCCGATAGCGCTTCACCGCCTCCGCCGCCTGGGTCCCCAGGGCGTACCGGGAGGATGGGTTCCCCCACCCCTGTGTCATGGCCTCCACCGCCGCCTGGACAGCCTCAGGCCGTACAGGCGTGGTGGCCGCGTTGTCAAAATAGTGGATCAAACTCCGTCACCTCGGATATTTGGATTCTGGCGGGGTGTATCCCCCCTAATATACTTTTTTATTGTATGCGCCGCCGGGGGGAAAGTCAAGGCGGCGGAGCCGCCCCCCAAAAGGCGCGGGGTAGGCATGTCAAAGGCAATCCGCCCAAATTCCAGAAGCTTTTGGGAGCAAGATACTCCCCGACTGTTTGCGCACATCCCCGGGGCGGCGCATCTGCCGTACACAGAAAGTTAATGGGATTTTTCCCTCCCCACTGGTACAACGCCTCCCACCTGTGTTATAATGGTGCTCAGAGAGATTTTGGGGCCGGGAGTGCCTATGGACCGGCCATTGAAAGGGGTGACCGCTCTTGGAACGGTCGATCTGTTATGTAGTGGGGGCCATGCCCCTGTCCTGGTCCCTGTGTCCCCACCCGGGGGCACAGGACTTTGTCATTGCCGCCGACAAGGGGTATGAGGCCCTGGAGGCCTACGGCGTGCCCCCCGACCTGGTGGTTGGGGACTTTGACTCTCTGGGCCGGCGGCCCAGCCACCCCAATGTGATCCAGCTCCCCTCGGCCAAGGACGACACCGACATGGTGTACGCCCTGCGGGAGGGCCTGGACCGGGGCTTCCGCCGCTTCGTCCTGCTGGGGGGCGTGGGGGGCCGTCTGGAGCACACCCTGGCCAACCTCCAGGCCCTCTCCTGGCTCACCACCCAGGGGGCCCGGGGCGTTCTGGCCGGCGAGGGGACGGTGGCCACCGTTCTCCGGGATGAGACCATGACCTTCCCCGCCGGCCTCACCGGCTTCTGGTCCGCCTTCTGCCTGAGCGGAACGGCGGAGGGGGTCACCCTGCGGAATCTGAAATTTGAGCTCACCGACCACACCATCTCCGCCGACTTCCCCCTGGGGGTCAGCAACGAGTTTTTGGAGCAGCCCGCCCAGGTGTCCGTCCGCAGGGGCGCCCTGCTGGCCATGTGGCGGGAGCAGGGGGACTTCTACCGTCTGCTCCCCCAGCTGTGGAACCGGGAGCCAATCCAACACGAAGGAGAATGACCATGGATCATACCGTAAAAGCCCTGGTGCTGGCCGCCGGGAAAGGGACTCGGCTCCAGACCGAGGGGATCGACCTGCCCAAGGTGATGCGGCTGGCCGACGGAAAGCCCCTGCTCCACTATGTGCTCTCCGCCCTGGACTTTCTGCCGCCGGAGGACGTGATTCTGGTGGTGGGCTGGAAGAAGGAGGCGGTGCTGGAGGCCTATCCTCAGTACCCCCACGCCGTCCAGGCCGAACAGCACGGCACCGGCCACGCCGTCCAGTGCGCCGCCCACCTGCTGGAGGGCTTCCAGGGCCACGTGATCATCTGCTGCGGCGACGCCCCGCTGATGAGGAAAGAGACCTTCCAGGCCCTGGCGGATACCCACCTGCGGGAGGGCAACGCCTGCACCCTGCTCTCCGCCGTCCTGCCCGAGGGGGGCAACTACGGCCGCATCCTCCGGGAGGCGGACGGCTCCTTCCGGGCCATTGTGGAGGACAAGGACTGCACCCCGGAGCAGAAGCAGATCCGGGAGGTGAACACGGGAACCTACGTGTTCCATGTGCCCGAGCTGCTCTCCTCTCTTGGCAAGCTGAGAAATGACAACGCCCAGGGGGAGCTCTACCTCACCGACGTGCCCGCCTTCATCAAGGAGGCCGGAGGCCGGGTGGGCCTGTGCGACACCTGCTCCCCCGACGAGATGCTGGGGGTGAACACCGCAGAACAGCTCCAGGAGGTGGAGGCCATCCTCCGGAAAGGCGGAGTGAGCCGTGGCTGAGAACGAAAACGATCTCCGATTGGCCGTCCTCATCGACGCGGACAACGCCTCCCGCACCGCCATGAAGGATGTGATGGCCGAGGTGGCCGTGTACGGCACCCCCACCATCAAGCGCATCTACGGGGACTGGACCAGCCCCAACATGGCCTCCTGGAAGTCCATCCTGCTGGAATGCGCACTCACCCCCATCCAGCAGTACGGCTACACCACCGGGAAGAACTCCACCGACTCGGCCATGATCATCGACGCCATGGATATCCTGTACTCGGGCAACTGCGACGGCTTTGTGCTGGTGTCCAGCGACTCCGACTTCACCCGCCTGGCCATCCGCCTGCGGGAGGCGGGGATGAAGGTGTACGGCATGGGGGAAAAGAAAACCCCCAAGCCCTTCATCGTGGCCTGCGACAAGTTCGTCTATATCGAAGTCATCCGGGCCGCCGCAAAGCAGGCCGCCGCCCAGCAGTCCGAGGACGAGCTGTCCAAAGCGGACGCCAGGGCCCAGAAGCACGCCTCCAAAAAGGAGAGCAAAAAGAGCGCCGCCAACAACTCCGGCATCCCCGACGACATCGCCGAACTCATCGCCGAGTCGGTGGAGGACGTGTGCGGAGAGGACGGCTACGCCCACATGGGCAAGCTGGGCAACCTGCTGCTGAAAAAACAGCCCGACTTCGACCCCCGGAACTACGGCTTCTCCAAGCTTTCCAAGCTGATCCGCGCCCTGGGCCGCTTCGACTGGAAGACCGAGGGCACCGACAACTCCGAATACTTCGTCCGGGACACCCAGCGGGACCGGGAGTGACCCCCTCCCCCTTGTTTTTTCCCCCGCATTGTGTTATACTGAACACCCCAATGGGGGTACAATACCGCAAAACGGCACAGAGGAGAGGGGGTGTCCGCCGTGGCTGAGAGCAAGGGCATCAAGATCGTGGCCAAGAACAGCAAGGCCCACCACGATTACTTCATTGAGGAGAAATATGAGGCCGGCATCGAGCTGGCGGGCACCGAGGTCAAGTCCATCCGCCAGGGGCATGTGAACCTGAAGGACTCCTTCTGCATCGTCAAGGACGGGCAGATGTCTGTCATCGGCATGCACATCAGTCCCTATGAGAAGGGCAACATCTTCAACAAGGACCCTCTGCGCCAGCGGCGGCTCCTGATGCACAAGCGGGAGATCTTAAAACTCTTCGCCCGCATCAAGCAGGACGGGTACTCCCTCATCCCCCTGTCCATCTACTTCCGCGGCCCCCGGGTCAAGCTGGAGATCGGCCTGGCTAAGGGCAAAAAGCTCTACGACAAGCGGGAGACGGCGGCCCGGAAGGACGCCAAGCGTGAGATGGACCGGGCCATGAAGTCCCGGAACAGCCGGTATTAACTGAAAATCTGAGCCGGGCGGCGCGGCCGCCCGTAGAAAAGGAGTGTTTCCCATGGCACAGAATCCCATCGTCACCATTGAGATGGAGGACGGCGGCGTCATGAAGGCGGAGCTCTACCCCGATGTGGCGCCCAACACGGTCAACAATTTCATCAGCCTGGTCCAGAAGGGCTACTACGACGGTTTGATCTTCCACCGGGTCATCCCCGGCTTCATGATTCAGGGCGGCTGTCCCGACGGCACCGGTATGGGCGGCCCCGGCTACTCCATCAAGGGGGAGTTCACCGGGAACGGCTTCCAGAATAACCTGGTCCACGACCGGGGCGTGCTGTCCATGGCCCGCACCATGGCCCCCGACTCCGCCGGCAGCCAGTTCTTCGTCATGGTGGAGAAGGCTCCCCACCTGGACGGCCAGTACGCCTCCTTCGGCAAGGTCATCGAGGGCATGGAGGTGGCCGACGCCATTGTCTCCGCCAAGCGGGACTGGAATGACAAGCCCCGTGACCCCCAGCGCATGAAGCGGGTCACGGTGGAGACCTTCGGTGTGGACTATCCCGAGCCGGAGAAGTGCTGATTTAATTTTAAGCCTGCGGGGCGGAATGCCCCGCAGGGTTAAAATATGAACTCCTCGCCCGGCGGCGCAGCCGCCATCCGAAGCGGAGCCCAGCGCAAGCGGGGCCGGTTCGGTGAGGAGGAGCAAGGGAGCCAGCGAAGCTTTCGCCGCCAGGCGGAAACGGAGCTGAGCAGACTTTGTGACGACGAGGGGGCGTACCGGTTTCGACGGGGACGCGGAAGCAGGAATAGCGGGCGGTGGCGCCTGACCACCTGAAAACGGGCAACTTATAAATTAAAGAACGATAACGATACCGTTCTCGCCGCTGCTTAAATAGCGGTCGTCTGACCCGGGAGGACCACGGCCCGGGAACAGGCGTCGTTTCGTGGTGCACGTGCGCCGGCAAAGCTTTGAACCGGCCATGAACGATGAAGCTCACCTGACCCGTCGGCGTGACGGCTTGCCGGCAGGAAAGGGAACTGGGAGAGCAAGACTCCCAAAATAACCGTCTGCGCCCGGAGAAGTTCCTGGGGAAGCGTTTTCGGACGGGAGTTCGACTCTCCCCGCCTCCACCACGTCGGAGCAAGCGTCATATCGCTTGCTTCGACTTTTTTGCGGGAAATAGCAGGGGCAAGGCATCAAAGCCGGAAGCGCTGTCCACGAGTGGAGCCCTGCTCCTCGTGGGAATGTGTCCGGACAGTCCCCGTATAAAAGTGCGGAAAAAGAATATGCTAAGGGCGAAAAAACCATCTTTTGCCTGGAGGAGGAGGCCAATGGAACGAGCGTTCTGCTTATTGGCAGGGTATTTCTGCGGCTGTTTCCTGACTGCAGAGCTGGTAGCCAGGAAGGAAACGGGAAAACGGGCGCAGGACGTCGGCTCGGGAAACCCGGGCATGGCCAACATCGAGCACCTCGGTCTGCGATGCGGCGCAGCGGTATTGGCGGGCGATGTGGGCAAGACCGCGTTTGCATGTCTGCTATGTCGGGCGCTCCTGTGTCGGGAGCTGGGACAATTGGGGGTGTTTTGGGCCGGATTGGGAGCTGTACTTGGACATAATTTCCCGTTTTGGAACCGATTCCGGGGCGGGAAAGGGGTGGCTGTGACCTGCACATGTTTGATTTTAGGCGCACCCATATGGGGAGCCGTAAGCTGTTTGGCGGGGCTCGCCGTGGTATGGATCACAGGATACCTGCCCTTGGGCGCTGTGGTGATCCCAGGCACGTTTTTACTATTTGCAGGTTCTTTTCTGGGGGCCGAAGCCGGAGGGATTGCTGCGGTGCTGACCCTGGTGATGCTCTCACGACACACCCACGGACTGCTTCGGATCATTCGTGGGGCAGAGAGGCGGTTTGGCCCGGCAGGGAACACGGATTCGGGCCGGGAATCCGGGCCCCGCAGATGAGTGGGATTCTTGCAAAATCGCCACAAATTATTTCTGAATTTGCAAGCGAGGGCAAGGAAGCTTGAAGGATGAACACATTGTGCTGCAATGGATACATGGCATTTGACAAAATAAAAGAAAAAATTGGGCTTGCAATTTATTCGGAAATGGGTTACAATCTGGTTACAAAAAGTAAATAACAAGCTACAATAGCAACAAGAAACTACAACGAAACAGTAAGGAGGAAGCACGCGACATGCAGAAGCGTTTTTTATGTCTCATGCTTTGCCTGGCTATCGTACTCCCGGTGGGAAGCTTTGCTCTGGCGGCGGAGGGAATCCAGGCGGAGGAAGAAGCTGCCCCATATTTTCTTGTGGATGGCATAGCCTATGAGGATCCTGGTCTTACGGTATATAACAATATCACCTATGTATCCCTGATGAACGCGGTTCTGGCTCTGCGGCCGGACGCCGTCATTACGTGGGAAGGGGAATACGCGGTGGTCAGCGCCGAAGGCCTGACGATCCGTGTCCGAGTGGGGGATCAATACGTCGAAGCCAATGGCCGGTATCTGTATGTCCTCAACGGTGTGATTGCGATGAATGGCCGTGTTCTGGTCCCGGTGCGGACCATTGCCCAGGCCATGGGCGCATGGGTGGGCTGGAACGCTGAAACCGGAGAGGTGGAGATCTACAGCGGCAGCGGCGCCATCGTCTCAGGTGAGAGTTACTACGACAGCGATTCCCTCTACTGGCTGTCCCATATCATCAACGCTGAGAGTGGGAATCAGTCTTTGGATGGAAAGCTGGCTGTAGGCACGGTCATCATGAACCGTGTAGACAGCCCACGTTTTCCCAATACGATTTACGAGGTCGTCTGCGCACCCAACCAGTTCACGCCGGTACAGAATGGTGCGATTTACCGTGAGCCCAACGCTGAGAGCGTGATCGCGGCCAAGCTGATCCTGGAAGGGGTCAGAGTGGGAGGAAACAGCCTGTATTTTGTAAATCCCAGTATATCGCCCAACAGTTGGGCACAGCGGAACCGGCCCTACGTGACCACAATTGGCGCGCACGCATTTTTCGGGTGACAGGAAAGGGACCGGGGCCGCGAGGTCCCGGTTTTTTCCTGAAAACTGTTGACATAGCGCGTCTGATATGGTAAGATAACACTCGCGTTTGGTGTGCTTGGTGGCGCTCGGCTTGTGGAGAGATGTCCGAGTGGTTTAAGGAGCCGGTCTTGAAAACCGGTGACTCGCAAG
>ERZ1106929.1423-NODE-1423-length-20423-cov-6.064758_pt1 | contig 20423 bp, 25 predicted proteins | sample MGYA00403662_ERZ1106929 | MGnify/ENA primary metagenome ERZ1106929 (study PRJEB35170, sample SAMEA104062442) | human gut metagenome | biome: human gut; feature: human-associated habitat; material: faeces | place: Denmark | collected 2013-02-20 ... | reverse complement strand
CCCTGCTCCCTTCTTAGGATATTCTCTTAAAAGACGGGAACCACAGCGCCCTGATAGGTTTCCTCCATATAGGCGCGGACCTCGTCGCTGCACAGGGCCTTCACCAAGGCCTGAATTGCCTCGTTGTTCTCATTGCCCTCCTTGACGGCCAGCACGTTCACATAAGCGGTGCCTGCGGTGCCCTCGGAGGACTCGATGGCTAGGGCATCGGCCACGTCCAGACCGGCGTCAATGGCGTAGTTGCCGTTAATGACGGCAATGTCCAGGCTGTCCAGGGAACGGGGCAGCTGAGCGGCCTCTAATTCTTCAATCTGATAGTTGTGGGGATTGTCCACGATATCCAGTACGGTGGGCTCCAGGCCGGCGTCCTCGGGCAGAGTGATGAGTCCCTGCTCCTGGAGCAGCAGCAGTGCCCGGCCGCCGTTGGTGGGGTCGTTGGGAATGCCGATGACTGCGCCGTCCGGCAACTCAGACAAGCTGGACACCCGGCCGGCGTAGATGCCGAAGGGTTCATAGTGGACCTCAGCCACGCTGACCAGATGGGTGCCATGCTCGGCGTTGAAGTTGTTCATGTAGGTGATGTGCTGGAAGTAGTTGGCATCATTTTCGCCGGACTCCACCGCCTCGTTGGGAACGATGTAGTCGTTATACTCCACGATCTCCAGGGTGATGCCCTGCTCAGCCAGGATGGGCGCCACCTGTTCCAGAATTTCCGCGTGGGGAGCGGGGGAGGCGCCCACCTTGAGGGTGACGGTATCGCCGCTTTTGTCATCGCCGCCGCAGCCGGCCAGCAGGGTCAGGCAGGCCGCGCAGGCCAGCGCCAAGGCAAGAACTTTCTTTTTCATAGTTGTAAGCTCCTTTGATAAAATTTGATGGCATTATCTATGTGGACCACGTCGTTGTGGGTCGCACCAATAAGGGGGAATAAGGGCAGAAAAAACAAAAACGTCCTTGACGGCTGTCAAGGACGAAAGCGTTTGCTCCGTGGTACCACCTTGCTTCACCCGGACCTCACGGCCAGGGCCTTACAGAGTGCGGGACTTGCGTCCGATACTCCTGCGCTGTGACGGGCGCCCCCGTCGCGGCCTCAAGGATTCATTCCCGTTGCCCGCGCGGCTCCAAGACCATGTTCGGTGAAGTGTTCGGTACCCGTTTCCAGCTGCCCGGGCTCTCTGTGACCTATTCCAACACGTACTCTTCTCTTCATTGCCTTTGAAAAGCATATTCACTTGAGTTGCATTTAGTTTAACCGAGAAAAGCGCCGGTGTCAATATATGATTTTACACAGAAGAAGAGCAGACAAAACAGCTTGTTTTGTCTGCTCTGTGCAGCCTTATTGGAAACCGGCCTTTTCTGGATGGTGTTTTTTTGACTTTGGTGTAGTTTTAGTGATGCGGTGGTCCATCCGGTTGGCCAGGTAGGAGCCAAGGGCTTGAAAAATAGTCACCAAAATGACGATCAGGATGGTGGCGATGAGCATAACCGCGTAATTATAGCGGTTGTAGCCGTAGTTGATGGCGATTTGTCCCAGGCCGCCGCCGCCAATGGCGCCCGCCATAGCTCCGTAGCTCAGGATGGTGATAAAAGAGGTGGTAAAGCCAGAGATCAGGGAGGGCAGGCACTCGGGCAGCAACACCTTGCGGATAATCTGAAACGGAGTGCACCCCATGGCCTGGGCCGCCTCGATCACCCCGTGGTCCACATCCCGCAGGGAGGTCTCCACCAGCCGGGCCACAAAGGGGAAGGCCGCCACCACCAGGGGAGGGATGGAGGCTGGGGTGCCAATCTTGGTGCCAAGCAGTAGCCCGCTCAGAGGCAGGACAAACAGCATCAGGATGAGAAAGGGGACGGAGCGCAGGATATTAGTGATAAAGTTCAGCAGCTTCATCACCGGAGAGGGCAGGGGGCGCACCCCGTTTTTTTCCCCCGCCACCAGCAGCACGCCCAGGATCAGGCCCAGAATACAGGCGGCCGCCGTGGCCAGCACCGTGGAGTACAGGGTTTCCCAGATACCGGAGAGGAACATCTCAAGATATTTTGGATTGGCAAAGACCTCCGCCATATCCGCCATAAACTTATCCATGGTAATCCCGCACCTCCTCTACCGTCACATTTGGCTGGGTCTTGATGTAGTTCATGGCCTTGGCAATCTGCTCTGGGTCGTCGGGCAGGCCCAGCAGCATGGTGCCGAACGCCTGACCGTTGACGTTACGGGTGTCCGCGCCCAAAATATTGGCCTTCACCCCACAGTCGATGGCCAGGGAGGCGATGAGAGGCTCGTAGGACGAGCCGCCGTTGAAGGCGATGCGGATGACGTTGGCCGCGGGCAGCTGGTCGATGATTACCCCGTCGGGGTAGACCAGGCGGCGGCCCGCCTCCGTCTTGGGGTTGGAGAAGATCTCCTCCACGGTTCCTGTTTCCTGGAGTACGCCGTGGTCCAGAATGGCCACATGGGAGCAGATCTCCTCCACCACCGCCATCTCGTGGGTGATGACCACCACGGTGATGCCCAGCCGCTGGTTGATGTCCCGGACTAGGCGCAGGATCTCCCGGGTAGTCTTGGGGTCCAGGGCGGAGGTGGCCTCGTCGCACAGCAGGATCTTGGGGTCGGAGGCCAAGGCCCGGGCGATGGCGATGCGCTGCCTCTGCCCGCCGGACAGCTGGGCGGGGTAGGCGTCCGCCTTGTCGGGCAGGCCCACGATGTCCAGGTACTCCCTGGCCCGGCGGGCCGCCTCGTCCCGCTTCACTCCGGCGATCTCCATGGGGAAACAGATATTTTTTAGACAGGTGCGCTGCATGAGCAGGTTGAACTGCTGAAAGATCATGGCGATGGAGCGGCGCTGGCGGATCAGCTCCTTCTCCGGCATGGCGCACAGGTCTCTGCCGTCAATGAGCACCTGACCCTGGGTGGGCCGCTCCAGTAGGTTGATGCACCGCACCAGGGTGGACTTGCCCGCACCAGACATGCCAACAATGCCGAACACATCGCCGTCCTGAATGGCCAGGTCGATATCCCGAAGGGCCTGAAGCGCTCCATCCGGGGTGGGGAAGACCTTGGAGATATGCTTTAATTCGATCAATCGGATCACTTCCTCAAAAACAGGCGAATTACGATGTAGTGAATTGTATGCCAAAATCCGGGGGATGTCAAGGCGGAGAAAAGAACCGTAGGCGTTTCAGGGGGGTGTTGAAGAAACCGCAGGGGGAGGGCCATCGCAACCCCTGAAAAATTTCTGATCCCACCGCGCCTTTTCCCCCGGGACATTGAAACTGGATGGAGGATATGGTAAACTGAAACAAAGGGGAAGCTCCCGCCCGCAGAGGGCCGGGAGCCGTCCAAAGCCTGCCGGATCATACTGGCAAAGGAGAATGTGTTATGATCTACGATACCTTGCACCACAGGAAGCAGTACCAGAACCTTCACCCCGGCGTGGCCGCGGCGCTGGATTTTTTGGCGGATACCGACTGGGCCGAGCTGGACGACGGTCGCTATGAGGTGGACGGGGAGAAGGTGTTTGTCAACGTCATGCGCTATGAGACGAAAATGGATAACCCTACCCCGGAGCGCCATGAGAAGTACATTGATATTTTTTACCTGCTGGAAGGGGAGGAAGAGGTGGCCGTCTGCCCGATCGAGGAGCTGGGCGAGGTGGTGGAGGCCCGGCCCGAGGGGGACATCTGGCTGCACAAAGGCTCCGGGGTCCGGCTGCCCCTGGGAGGCGGGCGGTTTTTGGCCCTGTTTCCCGGAGACGGACACGCTCCCTCCATTGGCCCTAACGGTCCCGCCCCGGCCAGAAAGTGCGTGGTGAAGGTCCGGGTATGAGCCAGCTTTGCTATTTTGACTACGCTGCCACCACCCCCGTCCGGCGAGAGGTTATCGCCGCCATGACGGCGGCCCTGGAGCAGTTCGGCAACCCATCTTCCCGCTATCCCTACGGCGCGCAGGCGGCAAAGCGGGTGAAGGAGGACCGTGCCACGGTGGCCCAGGCCCTGGGCTGCGCCCCGGATGAGGTGTTCTTTACCTCCTGCGGCACGGAGGGGGACAACTGGGCCATCCGAAAAGGGGTGGAGATGAACCGCCGTAAGGGGCGGCACATCGTCACCACCGCCGTGGAGCACGCCGCGGTGCTGGAGACCTGCAAGGACCTGGAACAGCAGGGCTATGAAGTGACCTATCTCAAGCCGGACAAGACCGGGCACATCGCTGTGGATGACCTGCGCGCTGCCCTGCGGCCGGACACTGCCCTGGTGTCCATGATGCTGGTGAACAACGAGCTGGGGACGGTGTTCCCCATCGCCCAGTGCGTTCAGGCGGTGAAGGACTATGACAAAGGCATCCTGTTCCACTGCGACGCGGTGCAGGGCTTTTTGAAGCTGCCCACCGTTCTGACTGGCCTGGGGACGGACTTGGTGACGGTGAGCGGTCACAAGCTGGGGGCTCCCAAGGGGGTAGGCGCCCTGTATGTGAAAAAGGGGGTACGGCTCAGACCGCTGCTCACCGGCGGGGGCCAGGAAGAGGGCCTGCGCTCCGGCACCGAGGCCACCGCTCAGATCGCCGGTTTTGCCGAGGCGTGCCGCCAGATTATGGCCGACCGGACCCGGCTGGAGCGGATGCAGGCCATCAAGGACTACGCTCTGGACCGGCTCAAGGCGGAAATTCCCAAGCTGGAGGTGATCTCCACCGGGGACGCGCCCCACATCTGCGCCGTCACCCTGCCGGGGTACAAGAGCGAGGTGGTGGTCCGGGTGCTGGGGGACCAAGGGGTGTGCATCTCATCCGGCTCGGCCTGCCACAAGGGCAAGCCCAGCCATGTGTTCGCCGCCCTGGGCCTGCCCAAGCCCTGGCTGGACGGAGCGCTGCGCATCTCCTTCTCCCCAGACAGCACCCGGGACGAGGCGGACCGGCTGGTGTCCGCCCTGAAGGGGGCGGCGGACCGCCTGTTTACCACCCTGTCCTGACGAGTTGGACAGATCATTGGGAAGGAAGCGTGAGAGCATGAGAGCGGTCATTCTGGTGGAGAACACCGCCCCACCTGCCCTGGAGCGGGAACACGGCCTGTCGGTCTATGTGGAGCACCGGGGCCGCCGGGTGCTGCTGGATGCGGGCCACAGCGGCAAATTTGCCCGCAACGCGGAGAAGCTGGGCGTCGACCTGTCCCGGGTGGACACGGCGGTGCTCAGCCACGGGCACTACGACCATGCCGACGGGCTGGACGTGTTTTTTTCTCAAGTCCCGGATATCCCGGTCCGGGCCCGGCCGGCGGCCCTGTCCCCCCAGTACCACGCAGAGCGGTATATCGGCCTGAAGGGGGAACTGCTGGAGCGATTCCGGGGCCGTTTCCTGCTGGATGACGGCCCCGTTGACCTGGGGGATGGTTTGTGGCTCATCCCGGACGGGGTGGACCATGAGCAGTCTCTGGTGGCGGATACAGAACAGGGATTGGCGGTATTTAACTCGTGCAGCCATGCCGGTGCGGGTCATATCGCCAAAGATATCTTGGCCCGGTTCCCGGGGAAGAAGATCGCCGCCTATGTGGGCGGGCTTCACCTTATGGGGGCCACGGGGACGGATAGCTTGGGGACCGCGCCTGGCATCGTTACGAATCTGGCCCGCTGGCTGCTGGACGAGCTAGGGGTGGAGGCGCTATACACCGGCCACTGTACCGGCGCACCTGCTTTCGCCCTGCTGGAGCGGGCGGGGGACGGCCGGGTTCACGCATTGACCACTGGGGCAGAGCTAGAGCTGTAGAGAAAGCGGCTTGGACCAATTGAACAACAGGCTGCCGGAGATATTTTGCCCCGGCAGCCTGTTGCTTTTTTCTCGGGCGCTCTAAGTGCTCATCCCGATTTGTTGTTGAAAAAATTTTACGTTTTGGAAGTGCTGCGTACCAGATTAGATCTTTCTGGTTTCGCATTTGACAACTGGTTAATCCGTTCTATGGGAAAGCGATCTTCGATATCTACGATTTCAAATAAATTCATCGGCAACTCTTTTTCGCCTATCAATTCAAGATATTTTTTGATAGCGCGGCGGTCAATCGCGATTTTGCCACGGCCGGCCCAATGCCGATTGCTTTCCCTTTTTTTCAGGCCAGAGATCCAATATTCATCCCCATTTTCTATATCTACATAGTTGGAGCAGCCGCCAACCAGTTTTTGAAAGGCGTGGTCATTAAAATAAATTGTTTTTTTGCTTTTGGAAGTTTTTACATATCCGATCCAGGCCGGTCCGTCATCGGAATAGCCAGTTTTAAGTTCTATATACATCAAATCATGTATCATGCTATTGTGCCTCCTATAACCTTTGGTTTTATCAACGATTTATCTTCACTCCCGCTCATGGGGGTGGACTTTTCGACAGGCCCGACTTCTATGGGCCAAATGGGCGGTATTTTATGCAATTCTTTCCTGCCCTATGTTATAGCATTTGGGCGGCTTTTTCAACTGGTTCTCATCCGCTGCTTCAGAGATGGCGCTGGGACAGATCTGCCCCCGCCGCTATGCCGGAGAACGGTTCTAATTCCGCTGCTTTTTATCTGAAAATATCCATTATAACAATTTTTTCAGCTTGAAGACATTCGAATAGTACACGTAGTTTTTTGGGATTGCCTGCCGAATTCTTCTATGTTGTGAATGGACTTTTTGCTGATGTTCTGCTATCCTTTTCTCATATTTTTGATTAAAGGAGGCATTTCTATGCTGCAAAACCTTGATTTTGATTTTTCGCTCTTTGAAGACGTCCCCTCGCCAAAATCCCACAATACAGTCTGTCGGCTCACGCTCGCCGCAGAGGACCGACTCAGCCAGAACGAAGCCTTTCACCGCGCCCTCCAGGGGACCACGGCCTTTCGGCTTCAAGTCAGTTCAGATGGCCGTTTCCTCCGCCTGGACCCCAATGGCCCCTGCAACCTGACCTTCACCAACGCCGGCGTCCGAACCCACCATCCTTTCGGTGACCTGCTGCGCCAGAAGGGACTGGAGCCACCCTTGTCCTATCTCATGTGCTGGCGGGAGGACCTGGACTGCTGGGTGGGGCAGTACGACGGACTGACCGCTCCTACGCCTGTTCCCAGGCCCAGGGACCGCAAGCGGCAGAAGCCGGAGTCTAAGGCATGAGGCGCCCTCGATGCCTTTCCTGCCAGGAGCGTCTCTGGGTAGACAATGCCATTGGCCAGCTCTGTATCCAACATGGCGTGAGCGACCGGGACGAGGACTACCGTTCGACGGGATGGACCGCGTTTCTCGCCGCCTATCGGAATTTTCGCCCCATCTCATCTCCTGCTTTCTGGCCCTATGCCTATGGACAAATCAGCGCAGCTCTCGTTGCGGAAAAAAGGATCCGCCAGGATCGCGTGTATAAGCTGCTCTCCCTGGACGCGCCCATCGCTGCCGACAGCGATGAGTGCCTGTTACAACGCCTCCCTGCCCGCCAGGGAGACTTTACCAACAGCGTTTTATTTTGGGATTATATCCGCCGTTTGCCCAGGAGGCTGTTTCAGTTGGCATGGCGCCTGGTGAACCGGGACAGCCTGGAGGAAGCCCGTAGCGCCATGGGCCTGACGGAACAGGAACTCTGCCTTGCCGTTGGCCAGCTCCGGGATGCCCTTACCCGTTATTTTACCATATAAAAAATGGAGGACATACCATGGATAATAATCTCTGTACGGAACTGGACCAATCCTTGTACACGTTCTTCTCTGAGAATCCTCAAAGCTTTCACCCGTTTCTTTGGCACGAGCGGGAGGCCCTGTTATCCGATTCCACGTCTCCCTATGACTTAGAAAACAACACCTTTGCCCTTTTTGCCGAAATTCTCTCTCCCCGTCTGGGCTTCGACCGCAGCGATATTCCCCAGAAGCGATACTATGACTATATCTGTGAGCAGATCTATCGCTTCTTTACCCGCAGGGGATACGAAGGAGAACATCTCACTGCGGATGCCCTTCGGGAAATGCTGATTACCACCACCGCTGTTACCATTGCCCGTCAGACGGGGTGGGACGCCGCACTGGTCACCGCCGCAGTCACTCTGGTGGTGAGCACCACCTTGAAAATAGGGATTCGGGCCTGGTGCCGGTACTACGCTGACCGCCACCCAGAGGTAGAAAAATGAGTACGGGAAATTATGACCACGATAACTTTGTCCGGGTGGACTGTGCCGCCTCGTCAGAGCAGTTCCGCATCAACGCCATACACGAGACGGCCCATTTCTCGCTGATTAAACAGAGTTTTTTCGGTCTGCTTTGCTTCTTTCTCCGGCAGGACACCCGAGATGCCCGAAGTCCTTTGGAACCGGCCCAGCGCACGTTGGAACAGGCGTTTGAGTGCACCAACGAGTGTTACGCCCGAGCCAAAGAGCTTTTCCTCTGTACCCCATTTCCCTCAGCCGATCTCCGACAGCGGGAGGCCATTTTGGCTGCGCAGCGGGCCCAACCATATTTCGGGCGCTATCACATGGAACGCCTTACGCCAATCCTGCTTCAACGCTATCCACCGGAGCGCATTACAGAACGCCTTCTGGCCCGTGAGGCAGGCATTTCCTGCGCCCCTCTTTCCACCCGCCCCGCAGCCCGTTTCTTTCGCCGCCTGGCCGCTGCTGTTCCAGCGCGGCCTACCCTCCAGTCCCTGTTGGCGGCTAATCTTCAGCGCCTCCGCGACAATCCTTATCCCGCGCCTACGGCGGAGAGCCTGAAAACTGCTTTCCGGCTCTCTCTGTCCGACTGCGTAGTCCCCGCCGCATTGGAACCTCGTTTTTCCTATCGACAGACTTCCGCACCCGTGTTTCGTCCGGAGCGGAATATCCTTTGTATTTTCCTGGAACCTGAAGTCCTGCTCCCGCCAGACCAGCTAATGAATCAGTCTATCTGCCCAGGCCCCCGATCGGCGCTTCTTCGCTTTACAGATACCCGTGCCGGGCTCATTTTCTGCGACGCCTACATAGCCGACTTAATGGAGGCCCGCCTTTTGCTGGACCTCTATCCCGGTGGGGTCTATCTGTACTTGGATGACTATGCCCAGTATCATCGCCTGGGGCCTTTCCGCTCATCTCCGGTATTTTTTCGGTCTGATGTACCCTGGAATGAGTTAAAGACGGAGCTTACTGTACAGGGCTTTCATATGGAACGCATTTTTCTCCAGCGGTACTCAGATAGCGTATTCTTTTTCTTTGGCTTTGATCCCCTGGGCAACGTGGTGTTTTCCATGCTGGCACACTGGGAGATTGATAAAATTTATACCGCCTTGGCAGGAAAAGCGTTTACTCTCTGCGGCCGATCGGATGCCGAACGTTACGGACCCTTTCCCTGGTATGTTTACCGGGATCTGATTGCCGCTGTCACGGAAGATCGTACCTATGGATGTATGGATTATAGCACATTCCACGGCTTGCGATTTTTATAAAATGGGAAGCCGGATGTGGGGTGCCCCCTCGATTGACCAGCTTCCGGGCTGTGGCCTGGAAGTGGTATTGAGAGAATCAGGGGATGCAGGGATGGGCGGCGTAACAGATCAAAAGCGGTTTGTATCATGAATTGATACAAACCGCTTTTATAAGCTGAGTCACTAACATTAGTATGGCAAGCCATGTGTTTCATCAGAGAGCATTTCTCGCACTGACTGAAGGAAACGCCCTGCCGCCTTGGAAAAGATCTGATATTTTTTCCACACGATATAGCCCGACGCCTGCAGCAGGGGAGAAAACGGGCGGAAGCAGAGGCTGGTCCCTTCTGTGTGGATCAGCTTGTCAAAGCATAGGGCATAGCCCAGGCCCTCGTCTACCAGGAGGGAGGCGTTAAATACCAAGTTGTAGGTCGCCACCACATTCAGCTCAGCAATCTCCCGCCCCATCCACTGGGCCAGGCGGCGGTCATCCCCCTTCTGATGGGAGATGATCAAAGGCAGCTCCCACAGGTCTCCCGGGCAGACGGCCGCTTTCTGGGCCAGCGGAGCGTCCCGACGCATCAGCACACCCCAGATATCTCCTGCGGGCAGAGTCAGCCACTCATATTTCTTCTGGCTAGGTTCCCGGAACAGCAGGCCAAAATCAATCAGGCCCTTATCCAAATATTCCAACACGTACTCTGCGTTGCCGCTGGTAATGTGGTAGTGAATATCTGGGTACTGCTTTTGCAGGCCCTTTGCAACTCGGGCAAGCAGACGAATATTGTCGGTCTCTCCAGCACCGATCACCACATCGCCCACGATGGTCTCATCGGAATGGGCAATTTCTTCCTCTGCCTTCTGAACCAGGGAGAGGATTTCCTCCGCCCGGCGGCGCAAAATCATGCCCTCGTCTGTGAGCACAACCCTCCTGGAACCCTTGGTTCCACGGATCAACAGCTGTTTCCCCAGTTCTTCCTCCATGGCTTTCATCTGGGTGGACAGAGCAGGCTGGGAGATGTGCAGGGACTCTGCCGCTGCGGAGATGCTCTGTTCCCGGGCCACGGTAAGAAAATAGTGCAGAGTACGCAGTTCCACAAGCATTCACTCCTTTGCAGACAGTATATTGGTAAATTCTATAATTGTCAATTATGGAATTATATCATATATAAATATTTGCTATTCTTGTCCGTTGGGCCTACACTATAGACAGGGAGACAAAGCAAATCGCAATTTAGAAAGGAAGGTTGAAACGTGGAACGACAAATGCTGAAAGGCAAGGTCGCGATTATAACCGGGGCCAGCTACGGCATGGGCCGCACCATGGCGGAGCTTTTCGCCGAGGAGGGAGCTGCGTTGGTCATCACCGCCCGGCACCAAGAGAAGCTGGACGAGGTGGTGGACGGCATCCGGGCCAAAGGCGGCAAGGCCGTGGGCGTGGTAGCCGACGTGTGCGCTACCGAGGACACCCAAAGGGTCTTTGAGACAGCCTTAAAGGAGTTCGGAGATGTGGACATCCTCATCAACAACGCCGGAATCGGGGAGCAGAAGATGATTGACGAGACAGACGACGAGTGGATGATGTATGTGATGAACACCAATCTGGGCGGCCCCATGCGGTACATCCGGGAGGCGCTGAAGATCTTTCTGCCCAAGAACGATGGCGTGATCATCAACATTTCCTCAGTAAACGGCACCCGGCCCTTCTGCGGGGCCACCTACACCGCCACAAAAGGGGCGCTGAATACCCTGACCAGGAATGTGGCCATGCGGCTCATCGACACCAATATCCGCTGCAACGCCGTGGCTCCCGGCGCTACTATTACCCCTGCCCATCTGACAAACAAGGCGGGAGAGCAGCCCGGCGGCGCGGAGATGCTGAAATACAGCGGCCACTTCGTCTACTTCCCAGGCCCGGAGTGTGACCCTATGGATCAGGCCTATGCCTGCCTGTACCTGGCAAGCAAGATGGGGAGGGCCGTCCGGGGGCAGGTCATCCAGGTGTGCAACGGCGCTTTCCTGTAAATAAACGGCCATGAAAAGGCAGGAGAGATCAGCAGTGCCGTTGACAGCCCAGGCCCTGTTGGACAATTTGGAGGATGCGGGCTGTGATTCTAAATTTGTAGAACGGTTTCTGGCGCTGGAGCAATCCGGCCAATATCGGGAGCAACTGCGTCTGCTGTCTGACCACCGGCAGGAGCTTTTGGACTGCCTGCACCGGGAGGAGCGGCGGATTGACTGCCTGGATTATCTGGTATATCAGATGGGAAAGCGCTGCGCCGGAGAACCTTGAAACCCCATAGACATTGGAGGAACTGCTATGACTACCATTCAGAATCAGACCTTTGACCAGGAGCGGGCCCTGTACGGCGTGCGGGACCTATTGGTGCGAAACTGTGCCTTTGACGGCCCCGCCGACGGGGAGAGCGCCTTTAAGGAATGCGCCGGCATCCAGGCGGAGCACAGCTTTTTCAACCTGCGCTACCCCTTCTGGCATGACCACGGCCTCGCTATCCGGAACTGTGAACTGACAGACAAGTGCCGGGCAGCCCTGTGGTATTCCGACCACATCACCATGGAAAACACCAAGCTCCACGGCATCAAGGCCCTGCGGGAGTGCTCCGATGCCGTGCTGAAAAACTGCGACGTGATCTCCCCGGAGTTTGGTTGGAACTCCCGCCGCGTGACCATGGAGGACTGCACCGCAGTGAGCGAGTACTTCATGATGCGGGGCGCCGACCTGCACTTCCGCAACGTCACCTTCCAGGGAAAGTACTCCTTCCAGTACATTGAGAATTCGGTATTTGAGCGCTGTTTCTTCGACACCAAGGACGCTTTCTGGCACGCGAAAAACGTGGTGGTGCGCAATTGTACCGTGAAAGGAGAGTATCTGGCCTGGTACTGCGAGAACGTGACCTTTGACCACTGTACCATCATCGGAACCCAGCCCCTGTGCTACTGCAAGGGCTTGACGCTCATCGACTGTGAGATGGTGGACTGTGATCTGGCCTTTGAGCGCAGCCAGGTCCAGGCCGCCCTCACCACCCCGGTGGTGAGCATCAAGAACCCCCTTGCCGGCAGCCGCATCTCCGTGCCGGAGGTTGGAACGGTGATCCGGGACATCCCGGAGGCCGCCGGGGAGATTGTGGTGACCTCCCAAAATCAGACAGCTTGTGCGTAAGTGAGTGGACAGCGCAGACGAGGCGGTGATGAAAATGTGCAAGAAAGCGATATTCCCTCTTCTGGGCTGCCTGATGGCCCTGGCGCTGTTATCCGGGTGCAGCGGCCAGCAGGCGATTGGACACGCTTCCGGCGGTTCAGAGGTCAACCCGCCTGAGCAATCCGTAGAAGAAGCGCAGCCGCCCAGCCTTTCTGCCGGGCAAACGGAAAAACCCCTTCTGCCGGAAAATGAGACGATAACACCAGATGTGGAACCGATGCCGCCCGTGCCGGAAACACCTGACAGGGCCCCGGAGCCGGCGCACGGAAATACGGCGGCGGAGAGCGCTGGGAGCGAGGAAAAGATCGCGGAGATGAAGATGACGGTGCAGGTAGGAGCCAGTACGTTTACCGCCATCCTGGAGGACAACGCCGCCGTGGACACACTGGTGGAGATGCTGGGAAATGGGCCGGTGACCATCCAGATGAGCGACTATGCCGGCTTTGAAAAGGTGGGAGCCCTGGGAACCAGCCTACCCAACAGCAACAGCCAGACCACTACCCAGGCGGGGGATATCGTGCTCTACCAGGGTAACCAGATCGTCCTGTTCTACGGCTCCAACTCCTGGAGCTATACCCGGTTGGGCAGGATCGACGACCTCACCGGCTGGACAGAGGCCCTGGGCAGCGGAGACGTATCCGTGACTTTCTCTTTGGGCGGGTAAATCATGCGGAGCTTGGCACGAAACGAGAGTCCTTACTTTCACGGAGATACCGCCGCCGCGGTGGAACCAATCCCCGGAGGAGCTGGAGGAGCGCTGCCGGTTTCGGATGTTCTGGCGGCCTTTGACAGCGGGGACTCCGGCTTCTGCACGGAATTTCGGGCATCGTCGTAGAGCTTCTGGATCTCCGGCGGCAGATGATCTGGCATCATGGCCCGAATCCGTTCCTCATTGCCATCCTGGATGGCCTGTCCATAGTACCAGCATTTGAAGTCGATCATGGCCAGCGTTCTCTCCAGCTGGCGGATCTGTCCCTCCACTACCCGGCGCTGCTGCTCGAACAGGGCCTTTCGCTGGGGATAGGTTCTGCTGCCCTCGCAGCACCACTGCATGAACCGCTTGATGTCCTTGATCTCCAGGCCGGACTGCTTCAGGCACTCAATCACCCGGAGCGCCTCCAGCTCCGCTTCTCCGAACCGGCGGATGCCGGAGGCGCGTTCCAGGCCGGGGAACAGCCCCTCTTTATCGTAGTAACGGAGGGTGGAAATGGGGATGTGGAACATGTCTGAAACCTGCCCGATTGTAAACATTTCAAAACCTCCAAAAAATACTTGACCTAAAGTTAGGTTTAGGTTTTATGATAGGAGCATACCAGAGATAACGCTGCCTGTCAACTCGATCCGGCAAGCCAAACGTTTCATCAATTTGTCAGGAGGAATTTCATCCATGTTGAAACCTGCAGAACTTCAACTGACCCAGGATTGGGACAAGACGTTTCCAAAAAGCAACCGTGTAGACCACAAAAAGGTCACCTTTATCAACCGCTACGGGATTACTCTGGCGGCGGACCAGTACGCGCCCAAGGACGCCCAGGGCAGACTGCCCGCCGTGGCCGTCTGCGGCCCCTTCGGGGCGGTGAAGGAGCAGTGCTCCGGCCTCTACGCCCAGACGCTGGCGGAACGGGGCTTCCTCACCATCGCTTTCGACCCCTCCTTTACCGGAGAGAGCGGCGGGAGCCCCCGGTACACCGCCTCCCCGGACATCAACACCGAGGACTTTCAGGCGGCGGTGGATTACCTCTCCGTCCAGGACGGCGTAGACCCGGAGCGTATCGGCATCCTGGGGATCTGCGGCTGGGGCGGTCTGGCCCTGAACACGGCGGCCATCGACACCCGGATTAAGGCCACGGTGGTCTCCACCATGTACGATATGAGCCGCATCGCCGCAAAAGGCTATTTTGATGAAGCGGACCGTGAGGAGGCCCGACACCAAGTGCGGGAGAGCTACAGCGCCGCCCGGACCGCCATTTACCGCAGCGGCGACTATGGCCGCGTGGGCGGCTGCATGCCCCTGCCTGTGCCGGAGGATGTCCCCTTCTATGTGAAGGACTACAGTGAGTACTACAAGGGCCGGGCCTATCACGCCCGCTCGCTCAACTCCAACGAGGGCTGGAATACCGTCGGTACCCTATCCTTCCTGAACCAGCCCATCCTCCAGTACAGCAACGAGATCCGCTCCGCCGTGCTTATCCTCCATGGGGAGAAAGCCCACTCCTGCTACATGGGCCGGGATGCCTATGCACGCATGATGAAGGGCAATCCAAAGCCGGAGAACAAGGAACTGATGATTCTCCCCGGCGCTGTGCATACAGATCTGTATGACAATTTGAACGTCATCCCCTTCGAGAAAATTCAGGCTTTTTTCCAGACCTACTTGAAGTGATCCGGGACAAAGCAATTTGACAAGGAGGAAGAACCACCGTGAAGAAACCCTATATCGTCTGCCACATGATGACCTCTCTGGACGGACGCATTGACTGTGCCATGACCGCCCAACTGCCCGGTGTGGACGACTACTACCGGGCGCTGGGGGCGCTGCAGGTCCCCACTACCGTCAGCGGTCGGGTGACCGCCCAGCTGGAGATGGCCCTTCCCGGGGAATTTCAGGCCAGCGATCCCACTCCGGTGGGAAAGGAAGCCTTCTCCAAGAAAGCAGACGCCTCCGGCTATGAGGTGGTGGCGGATACCCACGGCAAGCTCCTGTGGCCGGACGCAGGGGAGCCGGAAAAGCCCCTGCTGATCCTCACCAGCGAGCGGGTGCCTCGAGAGTATCTGTCCTACTTGGACGGCCGGAACATCTCCTGGATCGCCGCGGGGAAAGAGAGAATCGATCTAGCCCGGGCCGCAGAGATTCTGGGGGCAGAGTTTGGGGTGGAGCGCATGGCCGTTGTGGGCGGCTCCGCCATCAACACCAGCTTTCTGGATGCCGGTCTACTGGACGAGGTTAGCATCCTTGTCGGTGCCGGCATCGATGGCCGGGGTGGTATGCCCGCAGTGTTCGACGGCCTGCCTATGGCCCGTCCGATGATCCCCCTGCGTCTGACCGATGTCCAGAGGTTCGACAGCGGCGCCGTGTGGCTTCAATATTCGATTCAGCGGTAGGAAGCCCAAATTCTGAACATGCGGCTTTGACCATATCATCATAATTTTCTTAAAAACACACAGGGCAGGCACCGTCACGGTGCCTGCCCTGTGTGTTTTTATATTTGCCATTCGTTGGGAACTTGATTCCAGCTTTCCACAACGACTTTAATAGGAGAACACCTTCTGCTGTTGCATGCCCCCTCGGACACGCTGCACGCCGCAATGCCCAGCCGCACATCCATTTTGGCTTGAAGAATGATCTTATTTCCGGCGCTGGACACCGGCGGATGGATAGCAATTTTCCCGGCCTCATCTATCGCGGTGTACATGAACAGGTTGATGGGCTGGATGATAGGCCTGCACTCTCCCATCGCCTGATTGATATTGTCATAGCAATTGGGGTGCCCGTCCCTGTTCTGATAGAAAAAGTCATACATCTCCGGGCGGCAGCAGGGAAACAGCAGGTCGTGCTTCCCCACTTCGTCATAGATTATCTGAAACATAGGGCGGTAGAGATTGGTGTAGAGGCAGTCTCCTATATGGAGCCGCAGGGATTCGTTGCAGTCGATGGTAACTGCCGGAGAGAGGAACTCATCCGGGTCCCCGGCGCGTTCTGCAAAGAAATCCGCTACCTGGCCGCCCTCCACATCAATGACTGTGACGGTTTCCCCTTCTGCCATCTCTATGGCTGCTCCACCGCAGGCGGGGATGAAATATTCCCTCATCGTTTGAGATCCTTTCGCATGATGTAGTCGGTCTGTGGGTCGTCTCCCATGACAAAGGTGTGGGTCCCGATTTGATAAAAGCCATTCTTTCGATAGAAGGCGAGGGCCTTTTCGTTTTTCTCCCACACGCCCAGCCAGACATACGCTTTTTTTCGCTGCATGGCTGCGGAAATGGCATACGTCATCAGGCGACGCCCCAAACCTTTTCCCTGAAATTCCTTTGCCACATAGATCCGCTCGATCTCCAAGGAATGGGAGTCGTGAAGATCCGTTTGGGCCGGAGCCTCGTTCAACTTTAGATAGCCTGCCAGCGTTCCGCCGCAATACAGGAAGTAAAACGCGGAATCTCTGTTCTCCAGCTCTCCCCGCAGCTTTTCCGTCCCAAAGGCTTTGTCAAGATATGCGGCCATATTCTCAGGCGTGTTCTGCTCCGCAAAGGTTTCAAAATAAGTGCGTCTGGAAAAGCCCTGAAGGACATCGAGATCATCCTGAGTACATGGCCGGAATAAAATGTTCTGATTCATCTACGATCCTCCTCATTTTGGACGTTGCATTCCTTCCCCCATTTCAGGAACACCTTCACCTTCTCCCGATTGGCTTTCAGGTAAGAGATATAGTAGAGCACGTTCAACTCCGGGTCGGTCATGGGAATCAATCTGCGGTGGGGTCCATCGTTTCGCAGATCTATAGACAGGGTGGAAATGGTGGCGAGGAAATTGGTGGTGCGGATCAGGTGCTGGGTGACATTGTAATTGTTCTTCACCAGCGTGAGAGGCAGATGGTTTTCTGTGATGACCTTTTCGATCTGCGTCATAAAGTACCCGCCGATCTGGGGATAGAGCAACGCCTGGGCCGGGATCTCCCGCATGGAAATGCTGTCCCGTCCTGCCAGGTTGCTGTCCTCCGGAACCGAGAGATATACCTGATCGGGCAGAAAGGGCAGGCTTTGAATGCGGGCGTCCTGTATTTTCTGCGGAGTGACCATCAAGTCATAGACCCGCTCATGGAGGAGTTCCACCGCGTCATTGCCCTCGTAGAGATCGTCGTTTACTCGGACCTCCGGGTGGGCCACAGAAAACCGGGGCGCGGAAAACCACCGAACGCCCTGGTCGCAGAAGGCGATGGAGAGAGTCTGGATCTGCCGGGCGGCGCTGAGCACATCGGCTTTCAGCTGTTCCACGTTTCGCAGGATCGCATGCACATGGACGAGCGCGACCTCCCCGGCTTTGTTCAGATGGATTCGATTCGGGCTGCGGTCAAATAACTCCACCCCCAATTCCTCCTCCAGCTTTTTGAGCATGGCGCTCATGGCCGGCTGGGTGATATGAAGCTGCTGCGCGGCCTTTGTCAGAGAACCGCTCTCCGCAATGATCTTGAAGTATTCCAGGGCCGTAATGTCCATGTGTCCTCCTTAGCATAAACGAGCGCTTATGCAGTATAAAAATCATGTAGTGTTCATCACAAATTAAGCGTGTTATACTGCGAATTGTAAAGAGAAAGCCGCAGACTAATCTCATTATAGCATAATGAAATCGTGAGTGTAAATCATGCGATGTAGGACAGGAGGAATTTATAATGGAGTATGTCACTTTGTCAAACGGCGTCAGAATGCCGCTGGAGGGCTTCGGAGTGTTCCAGGTGCCGGAGGCCGCCGTCTGTGAGCAGGCGGTGCGCGACGCCCTCTCGGTGGGCTACCGTCTCATCGACACCGCCGCCGCCTATTTCAACGAGGAAGCGGTGGGCGCCGCCATTCGGGGGAGCGGAATCCCCCGGGAGGAGCTGTTCATCACAACCAAGCTCTGGATTCAGGACGCCGGGTATGAGAGCGCCAAGAAAGCCTTCGAGACTTCCATGGAAAAGCTGGGGCTGGACTACCTGGACCTGTATCTGATCCACCAGCCCATGAACGACTACTACGGCGCGTGGCGGGCCATGGAGGAGCTGTACGAGGCCGGGAAGATCCGGGCCATCGGCGTGTGCAACTTCTACCCCGACCGGCTGACCGACCTGTGCCTGAATGCCCGGATCGCCCCGATGGTCAACCAGGTGGAGCTGCATCCCTTCTTCGCTCAGACCAGGGCTGTTGAGAACATGAAATCCCTGCACGTCCAGCCAGAGGCGTGGGGACCAATGGCCGAAGGGAAACACGACATTTTCACCCACCCGATTCTGACCGAGCTCGGCCGGAAGTACGGCAAAACCGCCGCCCAGGTGGCTCTGCGCTGGAACGCTCAGCGGGGTGTGGTCATCATCCCCAAGTCCACCCACAAGGAGCGGATGGAGGAAAATTTCAACATTTGGGATTTTGCTCTCAGCGATGAGGATATGGCCGCCATCGCCAAGCTGGATCTGGGCCGCAGCGAAATCATCGACCATAGCGCCGCAGAGACGGCCCAGTTCCTGAACAGCTGGAAGATCCACGACTAAAAACAGCAATAGAAAAGATCTCGGATACTCCTTTGTGAATCGACTGGCTTCACCGCGTAAAAGGACCAAAAAGTGCCGTATCGCTGGATAGACAAAGTCTTGAGCTGGCCGATGTTGACACGCTCCTGTCCGCCCAATGGACAAGTCTGAGGACATAAGCAGTCCGTAGATATCCATCTGGTACAGCTCCAGATACTCGTGCTTATCCTGCCAGATGGGGCCTAGCAGCAGCCCCCATGTTAGTCAATCCCTTGTCAATACGCTCCAGCGCTGCATCAACGTCGCCATGGAACAGGCGGAATTCTACATCAGGATATTGCTTGTGAAACGCCGCCATCCACCCGGCAATGTTCATTGCTACTGTCTCCCCACAGACGATGGATCACCCTTTTTGCCCCTGAAACCTGGTAATGAACCAGCCACGCTGGACGCAATCCCTTGACTTTCCTGCCCCTGCTCCGGTATGATAGCGTCAGGATTTTCCCATGAGGAGGGATATGATATGCACATTCGAAACGAGGAAAAACAGGATCACGGAGCGGTGGAGGAGCTCACCCGGCGGGCCTTTTATAACCTCTATGTGCCGGGCTGTGTGGAGCACTACCTGGTCCACATCATGCGGGAGCATGAGGACTTCATCCCGGAGCTGGACTTTGTCCTGGAAGAGGACGGCCGAATCATCGGAAATATCATGTACACCAAGGCAAGGCTGGTGAATGAAGCTGGCCAGAAAAAAGAAATCCTAACCTTCGGTCCCATCTGCGTGGAGCCAGAACAGCAGCGCCGCGGGTACGGCAAAACGCTTATGGAGCACTCTTTCACCCGAGCGGTGGAGCTGGGGTACGATGCCATCGTGATCTTTGGGAGCCCCGCCAATTATGTCGCCCGCGGCTTCCAAAGCTGCAAGAAGTTCCGGGTCAGCGCAGAGGGCGGAAAGTATCCGGCGGCCATGCTGGTGAAGGAACTGATTCCCGGCGCTTTGGCAGGCCACCAGTGGACCTACCACGACAGCCCGGTGATGGCTGTTTCTGAAGAGGAGGCCCTGCGCTACGATGACACGCTGCCTCCTATGGAGCGGTACCATCAACCCAGCCAGGAGGAGTTTTATATTCTGAGCCACTCCTTTGTCGAGTGAATTTTGACGCTGTGGCGTGGAGGAAATCGAATATGAGCAGAGAAATTGTGGAGGTGGCCGAGCGGACACCGCAGCTGATCGACCGGCTGCTGGAAGTATGGGAACACTCCGTCCGGGCGACGCACTTGTTTCTGTCCGACAGCGAGATCATGGAGATCAAAGCCTATGTGCCCCAGGCTCTCCGGGAAGTTCCACACCTGGTCGTTGCGTGGAGTGAGGACGGACTTCCTACGGCGTTCATGGGCGTTGACGGCCAAAAGCTGGAGATGCTTTTCCTGGCCCCGGAGGAGCGCGGGAAAGGGCTGGGCAAGAAGTTCGTTCAGCATGGTGTGAAGTGCTATAGGATTCGGGAGGTCACGGTCAACGAGCAGAACCCCCAGGCACGGGGTTTTTATGAGCACGTGGGCTTCCTGCTACAGAAACCGTTTGCCAGCATATTCCTTGCCCTATGTGC
>ERZ1106929.1422-NODE-1422-length-20430-cov-7.820761_pt1 | contig 20430 bp, 20 predicted proteins | sample MGYA00403662_ERZ1106929 | MGnify/ENA primary metagenome ERZ1106929 (study PRJEB35170, sample SAMEA104062442) | human gut metagenome | biome: human gut; feature: human-associated habitat; material: faeces | place: Denmark | collected 2013-02-20 ... | reverse complement strand
ACTGAGTAGCAGCGATGGACGATTTCTGCTCTCTTACAACGATTGTCCGTTCATCCGCCAGCTCTACAAAAACTATTATATTCTGGCTGTGACCCGGAACAATCCGCTTAAACATCAGGCCGATGCCACCTATGAAGAACTGTTTATCACAAATTATGATCCAACGCCATATCTCAATGTCCAACTGAGCTTCTTTGAGCGAATAACCAGGTCGAAGGGCGAGTTGGTCGTGATCCATACTCCGGTAAACCAAAAGGCAGCATAGGCAAGATGGAAAAATCTACCGACAGTGTTTCCTTACATTTCATTTTATAGGAGGAATACTACTATGACAAATACCTTTCTTTTTCGCGACCCCGGCAAAAATAAACAGGTGATTCCCGGTGCGGTAATGGGAATGGCCGGTCTGGAACAAGCGGAATGTCTGCGCATTCATGCCGAAGGGGGCCACATTCTGATCAGTGATTCTGATCTTACCCCCAGAGAAAAAGTGAATCTCATCACACAGCTGTATAAAGATATTGCGGCTTTGTGCAAGCAGCTGGTAGATGCCAGCAACAAGATCAGCGGGGAGTTTCTTTTGAAGAATGATCCGCTGAGCGAGGTGGATGAGGACATTGTGGCAGACTTGCTTTGCATGGGCGCAGATGAAGATCGCCTGCGTGTCCTGCTGATGAATGAGATGGAAACGCAGGATGAAGAATAAAACATATCTCTACAGAGGGAGTCTGGCGGATGCCCGGCAGTTTGATCAGGTATCCCTCTGGCGTGCCAGTCACCAGGCAAATATCGCCTGTAAAGCGGCCATAGAGGCAAGTATTCGCAAGGGCTTTGATGGAATGTACCTGAAAGAAAGCTGTGTTCAGGATGTTCTGGAGGAATACGGCTTCAAGCGAGTTGTCTGGGTGCTGGCCAATACCGTCCAGCAGTTAGACGGGGACAGCCGAATCAGTGGTCAGAACCAGAGCTGGGCAAGTCAGACATATATTCCCCCGGACAAGCGGAACACCATGGAATTTATCGTGACGGGGCATCCAGCGGTGGTGGATAGAGTGGTAGATCAGTACCGCCGGGCATATCAGGCGTTAGGACTGTTCAGCCCCAGCCAGTGCAGGCCAGATTCCTTTGAACGGCTGGACTACGAGGGCAAGGTGCTGGTCCTCTCCCCTGACGTCCTGAAAGAGTCCTATTGGAATGAACGCGCCATGCTCTGGTACGCCCATGACGGCTTTGGGTGCAGTCCCCACGCCATTGGGCGCTCCATCCGCTGTACCTGCCTGGGCGATGGGGAGATGACCCGCTGGAACCGGGCGGATTTTATGGGCGTGCTGAAAGATCAGTTTCTGCCGGACTGGGCCGCGGAGAAACTGGCGGAATTAAAAGGCATGGAACAAACGCAAAGTGAGCACCCAGCTATGGGTGATATGACGATGAAGTGAGGAGCAAGAAGAAAATGAGGATTTCTTTTTATACCATTGACGATCTCCGGCTGGGGCATGACCCCAAAGGCGTGACCGGCTGGCGGCTGTCCCAGTTCCTGAACTGGCGGGACGCGCTGGAGCATTACTACAGTTTGCCCAATGACAGAGTGAAAGAGTTTGGACTGTCCAATGGGGTGCAGGTCCTGCAGCTGGTACGTTGCCTGCCTCTGTTTCCCGGCGACAGGAGAGGCCATGACGTCCTCTTGACGGACGGCATCGTCCAGCCACTCTGGAGGGCCGAGCCGCGGGCGGCCGAGACAGCCCGGACCGTCGTTACCCATCTGGACATCCGGTACTGCCTGGATCACAACCGGATCGTTCCCGCCCCGGAGCCGTTGCCGGAGCATCTGGAGGATGTCCGCCTGCCGGATGGCGCCAGCGCGGTCAGGCGGGTGCGCATGGCCGGCGAGGGCTGGCTCACGCCGGAGGAGCTGGAGCGGCGGTCTGCGTCCGACATCCGGGACTATCGCTACCCGCTGGTCCTGATGTATCTGGTGGACGCTGTGGCCGCGGACGGCCAGCCCAGGACCCAGGAGGTCACCCCCTGGGCATACAGACGACTGGAACGGCGCGCGAAACAGGGCGCCTGCCAGAATACAATCTAAAGGAGAAGTGCTGTCATGAACGAAGAAAACACTGTCATTTCCTCGCGGGAGGAGCATTGCTTACAGGTCCTGCCCACCCAGGTGAATGTACGCATCTACGCGATCCATACCTCCGGCCCGGTCCTGGCGGAAGCCTCCGCCAACCTGAACGGCTGTTTTACCATCCGGGGCCTGAAGGTGGTGGACGTGGGGAACGGGCCCTTCATTTCCATGCCGGATTACCGCACAGGCGGCGGATACCGGGACGCCTGCTTCCCCAGCGAGAGGGAGTTCCGCCAGCAGTTCCGTCAGGCAGTGCTGGACGCCTATGAGCAGGCCCTGTATCAACTCCCCCAGCGCCAGCAGGAGTACCAGGCCGAGTCTACGCAGAATAGCGAGAGTATGTAAGGAGGTGGTCATCCATGAAACGAGCATTCAGCCTTTGCGCCGCGGCGCTGATGCTGACCCTGGCCCTGCCGGTCAGCGCCCTTGCCGCCGAGACCACGGTGGTCTGCTATCCAACCTCGGTGACCCGGAGCGAGGATGGTACGGAGCTGAAGAAGATCTATGACCTGGCCCCGGAGGAGGATCCTGCCGGTATCCCCCGGTCCGACTTTGAGCAGGACGGTTTCCGCTACACGCTCACAGACCTGCTTAAGCAGGACCTCCCCGAGCATGAGGAGCGGCAGCATACAGAGACTGTCTCTCTCCCCAGCAAGAACAAGGACATGGCCTCAGTGCTCGCCCTGCTTCCCCAGGAGCGTGAATTCGTCACCGATGACGGACTCATGGGCACCCTGACGCTCCAGCTGGACACCGTCCGGGTGGAGGTGGCCGGGTATGGAAGCTCTACGAAAGAGATCAGCGCCACCCGGTCCTATCCCAATCTCGCGGGCCAGGATACCCAGTACATCCCCAAGACGATTGAGGAGAATGGAAAGACCCTGACGCTCAAGAATATCGACTGGCAGACAGACAATACCGCCACCTCAGACGGCTACGCTCTGGGGGACCGCTATACCGCTGTGGCCACCTATACCGGCTCCGCCACCAGCAGCTACGTCAAGGGCTACACGGTAACGGCAGACTACACCGGGACGGTCAGCCGGATCGCCCTGAACCGGACACGGTATGTAGCTATCTTCGAGGGGACGCCCCTCCAGCCTGTGACAGTCCCGGAGGACCAGCTCCCCGCCCAGTTCAACTGGGCGGCTGTCCTGGTCCCCTTCGGCATTGTGGCTCTGGCGGGCGCGGGGATCGGAGCGGCGGTCTTCATCCGGCGCCGCCGTGAGGCGGACGATGATGGCGGCGAGTCCGCCTGATGGGAGGAACACACCATGAAACGAACCATAACAGCTATGTTTGCCCTCTGCCTTGCCGCGGGGATGGCCCTGCCGGCCAGCGCGTTAGAATATACCATTGAATCTCCGGATGGTCCGGACTATGGCAAACCCACTTCCGTGGAGGTAGTTCATACGGCGGACGGCGGCGTCAGAAAGAATGAGGACGTCAGCAAGAACGCCGCCCTCATCCCACCCGGTTTTGGGACACCCAGCATGGATACCAGGAACACCGGGAGCTATCTTACGCCTAACCTGGCCCCCGGCGGCGCTCCTGCCACCGGGGCGGTGGTCAACGGGAGCGGCTCAAGTGTCATAACGCCCGGAAGTCCCACTGGCTCCGTGACTGTCCCCGACACGACCGCCCCCTCTACCCGCTACACGGAGGTGACGGATGATCTCTACTACAAGGGCGGGTATCTGGCCACCCTGAAGATCCCGGCCATCGACCTGACGGTCAAGGTCTATGAGGGTACGGACAGCAAGACATTGGCCAAAGGGGCCGGTCATTTCGAGGACACCTCCATTTGGCGTGGAAATATTGCGCTGGCAGCGCACAACCGGGGCGTCAACAACCATTTTGGGCAGCTCCACACGCTGGAGATCGGGGACAAGGTCACCCTGACCACCAAGCTGGGGACCAAAACCTATGAGGTGTCCTCCGTGGAAAAAGTCAGTGAAAATGACACCTCCGGCCTGAATCCCACCGCCAACGACCAAATCACCATGTACACCTGTGTCCGCAATCAGCGGGACAACCGCTGGAAAGTGGTGGCGGTGGCCAATTGATTCCCGAATCATAAAATAGACGCTGATTTCTCCCTTTTCACGAACGCTTTCCGCTCGACTTTCAAAACCTTTTCTGATATGTTGGGCTTGCAAAGGCAAAGTCTAATAACATCGAGGAGGAAAACGGTATGAGCAGAAGAAAGAACGTGCTGATGGTGACCACAGGCATCCTGATCGGGATCCTGATGGCCGGCACCGCAGCCCATGCGGCAGAGGCGCCTCCCATCCGGGTGAGCAGCTACAAGGGCGCTGTACTGGAAGTGGGGGAACGGAGCGGCCTTGTAATCGGCCCCAGCGGGGCGGCGTACACGGTGACCTCCAGCGACCCGGACACGGTGGCGGTGGAACAGGTGATGAGCTGCTGGGTGGCCGTTGCCAAGTCCGAGGGGAGCGTGGAGATCACCGCCTCCAACCAGGCCGGGGAAACCGGCGCCCTGACGCTGACCGTGGGGCCAGACGCACCGCAGGCCCCCACCACCGGGGACAGCCCGGACCAACGTGAGGTGTCGGATGTGCGGTTGGAGCTGGTGCGGCTGGTCAACGAGACGCGCCGGGAGAACGGTGTAGCGGAGCTGACCGTCAATGAAGCCCTGATGGACGCAGCCCAAAGCATCTCCGACAAGGAGTATAGCTGGCATCACACGAAAGAGGAATGTGAGGCAGCCCTGACGTGCGGCTATCCCTACGGGTTCGGTGTGAACCTGACCGTGTTCACCGGCGCAGCCACGGAGAATGCAGCCCAACACGCTCTGGAGAACTGGATCAGCTCCCCCGGCCACTTCGAAACCATGATCGATCCAGACGGTGACAGCATCGGTGTGGGCGTGACGGAGCGCGACGGCGTGACCTACTGCTACCTGTTCGTAGGCTGCCCGAACACCCACAACCCATATGAATAAACACCAGCCAGATGGCCTCTCAAACGAGAGGCCATCTTTTATATCAGCCAGAAAGGAGGCGGTCACACCCCAGTAAACACTTCGCCGGAGCGATCCGCATGAGACTCCGGCGCCGCGCGCATCAATAAATTAAAACGCAGAAAAAGAAACAGGCCGTAGGGACCAGATCCCCGCAGCCTGTTTTTATTGTTGGGAAGCATGGTCCCCCGGCCTTTCCTTTTTCGGAAAGGAACAAGGTATGCGAAAGATTTGTTTCCCATACAAGCGAATGATCTCCATGCTGCTGGTGCTGATCTGTATGCTGGGTCTGCTGCCCACCGCCGCGCTGGCGGCAGACGCCCCCGGCTCCATCAAGATGGAGGACTGCACTCACAACGGCGTCCACTATGAGTCTCCCAGCCTGGGGACCTGCTGGCTCCATCAGATGACCTTCGATTACAACCAGAAAAGCACCATCGGCTTCTGCGCCGAGCACGGGAAAGGCATGGGCTGGTCCCTGGAGGGGCAGACCTGGGGCAATCCCAAGCCCATCACTGACCCTACCGTACAGACCATGATGGCCTACTACTACGCCCATACCACCGGCGTGTTCACCGACCAGGCTCACGCCCTGGGCGTAGATGAGGTGTGGGGCAGCGATTATTCCTGGACCATGAACGCCTGGGTGCAGGCCATCATCTGGCGCTATAAGGCCGGCCTGCTGGCGGATCCAGCCACCGCCTGTGCCGAGGAGCTGCTGTGCGTCTACAACAATCTGGAGCATACCAGCTACTCCAGTATTGATGACCTGCTGGACGGGATGTCCTTCCGTGACCGCACCCAATATATCCTGGATTTGGGCAAGCAGGGCGTGTGGGGCGAGTGTACCGTCTACGAATACCAATACACCGGCTCCAGCACCAGCTCCCATCAGGCCAAGGACGTGCAGGCCATTATGATTGGGAACCTGGACGTCACCCGTGAGAAGTACGACCTGACCGTGAAGAAGGTGGACGCCACCAATCCCAACAAGGGGCTCCCTGGGGCACGGTTCATGGTGCGCTCAGAAAACGGGACCTATGAGCAGGAGATCGTGACCGGGAGCGACGGGACCTATACGATCAAAGGCTTGGACGCCTCGACATATTCCATCGTGGAACTGGAGGCACCGGAAGGATACCAGATCGACAACGCTGGACCCCAGTATGTGGCCCTGCCCAACGGTAGCAGCAGGGCTGTGACCGTCACATTCACGGACACGCCCGAGGTCACCAGCGAAGGGACCATCCGCAAGGTGGATGCGGACGATCCCACCAAGGGCCTTGCCGGCGCTGTTATCCGCATTGACGGTGTGGATAACAGTTTTACGGGCACATATACGACCGGCATAGGCGGCTACCTGACCGACGTGCCCTGGGACACCATGCCCATTGGCAGCTATACCGCAACGGAGGTGACTCCGCCCTCTGGCTACTCCCTCAGCCCGGACCCGGACAAGGTCAAACAGGAATTTGTTTGGGATGGCAAGCATGATGTCAGTTTAGTTTTTGAAAATGACGCCCGCGTCAAAATCGAACTGCTGAAGCTGGACGATTCTGATGATCCCCTCCCTGACGCGGTCTTCCATGTGGTAAAGGACGGCCAGATCATCGCCACAGAGAAAACCGACAGCTCAGGCCGCATCGTGGTCCCCAACGTCACCGAGGGCATGTACGCATTCATTGAGAAGTCCGTACCGGCGCCCATGGCCACCCTGCTGGAGCCGGTCATTGTCCATGTGGATCAAGCTACGGTGGATGGGGGTGGGACCGTCAAGGTGACCGCCAAGGACCAGCGCCTACCCAATCTGACCATCTGGAAACGGGACGGCAGCGACGAGAATACCGTCATCCCCGGCACCGTCTTTGAGGTCAAGGGTATCCACTCCGGCTTTCACACCGATGTGACCACCGGCGAGGACGGAAAAGCGGTCCTGACGGCCCTCCCTGTGGACAGTTTCGAAGTGACAGAAAAATCCGTTCCTGCGCCTTATGTGATCGGGGATGAGCCCACTCAGACCATCTGGCTTGGCCCCGGTGATGAGAAAGAGCTGGTTTTTGTCAATCGGAAGCAGCCCCTGCTCACCATCGCAAAGTCAGACGCGGATGACCCCACGATCAAGATCCCCGGAACCGTCTTCCTGGTGGAGGGGATCGACAGCGACTACAAGGACGAGTGGACCACCGGGGAGGACGGAACCGTCTCCAAGCGGGTAGACCCCGGCAGCTATGAGATCACAGAAAAATCCGTTCCCTCCCCATATTATATCTCAGAAACGGAATCGGAACGGGTCCAGACCATCAGCCTGAACGCCGGCGATGAAAAGACGATCAGCTTTGAGAACCACAAGCAGCCTTTTATTGAGATCATCAAGGAAAACGAGATCACTCATGATCCCATCGAAAATGTCAAGATGCAGGTCTGGTACGCCTCCAACAATACCGCCACCGGAGAGTATAACGACCTGGGCGTGTACTATACGGACTCCGAGGGCCGTATCGTTCTCTCCGAGCCGGACATCTCCCTCCGGGACGGCTGGTACCGGGTAAAAGAGCTGGAGCCTGCCCCTGGATTCGCCCTGCCGGACGAGGACACGCAGGAGGTATTCATTCCGGCTGGGGGAAGCCATACCTTCCGCTTCCAAAACCAACCTCTCTCAGCCATCTGTGTGTGGAAGTATGATTCCAAAACAGGGGCCGCTTTATCTGACTGCTGGTTCCAAGTCCGGTATCTGAGCGGCAACGCCAGCGGCAGCGGCGGCACGGTGATCGGCGTCTACCAGACCTCGGAGAATGGCTCCTTTACCGTCACCGGCTGTGAAGCTGGCACTTATATCATTGAGGAGCTCGCCAGCGACGGCACTCACGTCATCGACACACCGCCTCAGACAGTCTACCTCTCCGGCAAGGACCAGGAGGTCGTGGAGGTCCACTTCGGCAACTCCCCCAAGGGCGCTCTGCTGGTCACCAAGATCTCGGATGACGAGAAAAAAGAACCGCTTTCCGATGTGGAATTTCTGGTCACCACCAGCGATGGGACGCTGGTAGGCGATGCCAACGGCAAATTCGTGACGGACAGCAGCGGGTCTTTCCTGGTGGAGAATCAGGACCCCGGCACGGTGCTGGTGGTGCGTGAAACCAGGGCCAAACCAGGCTATTTGCTGGATGATACCCCGCAGACAGCAGAGATCAAGGCCGGTCAGACCGTGACCCTCCAGTTCCGCAATCAGCCGCTGGGCAATTTGATCATCCACAAGCTGTCGGGAGCCGACAAAAAAACGCCGCTGAAGGGGGCGCAATTCAAGATCACTTATGCAGACGGTTCGTTCCTGCCGGATGAGAATGGTAAGCTGTCCTCCAACGGCCTGTACTGGAGCAATTCCGAGGGGCAGATCATTCTCTCTGGAGTCACGGGCACCGTCGTGGCAACAGAGGTACAGAGTGTGCCCGGCTATACCATTGATCCGGAAACCCAAAGCCAGACCGTGGTGGTCAACCCGGACGACACGCAGCACCTCTGGTTTTATAATGATCCTGAGAAAACGCTGATCCTCCAAAAGTACATCTACGACGGCGATAAAAACGATCAACCGCTGGCCGGAGTGGAATTTCTGGTGACAGACTCCACCGGGGCCTATGTAGGCCCGGACAATGGCCGCTATGTGAGCGACAGCAAGGGCTGTGTGGTCATCACCGGTCTCACCGCCGGCATGACCATTACGGCAAAAGAGGTCTCCACGGTATCCGGCTATGTTTTGGACCCCACGCCGCAGACCATTGAGATCACCGAGGATGATGAGGCCCAGACGCTGTATTTTTATAACAAACCGGAGGGCGGTGTCGAGATCACCAAGGTCAACGCAGCAGATAAAACGGAAAGGATTCCCAACACTACATTCGAGATCCGTAAGACCAGCGATGACGCTCTGGTGGATACCGTCACCACCGGACGTGACGGTAAGGTCTATCTCCCTATGGAGGCCGGCAATTACTACGCGGTGGAAACGGACTGCCCCAGTTCGTTCCGGCTGGACTCCGCCCCCATCTATTTTACTGTGGAGAATGGACAGGTCACCCGCAAGACGGTAACCAACCAGCCCATCAGTGGTATTCTCATCCACAAGGTGGACCCGGACGGTGAGGGAATCCCTGGTGTCGTTTTCTTGCTTTATGATAGCAATCGGAAGCCTATTTGTCAATACACCTCGGATGACCGGGGATATGTCTATATTGATGATTTGTCCAGTTCTGGCCGATTCTATCTGCGTGAGCTGGAGAACGAGGGCTATATTGTGGACGACCAACTCAAGACTGTTTATGTGCAAGCCGGAAAAGTCACCGAGGTTGAGTGGGAGAATACCCCCATCACGGGCCAGATCCAGATCACCAAGACCAGCGCCGACTATAACTCTATGAACGGATGGCCCGCTGGGACCCCTATCCCTAACACAGAGTTTGAGATTTACAACGCCCGGACGGGCCGTCTGGTGGATACCATCCGGACTAATAAAAATGGTGTGGCCGTGAGCAAGCCTCTGCCTCTGGCCCGCTATAAAATCATTGAATCCAGGGCGGCGGACTTCTACGGCCTGGACAAAACGCCCATTGAGGTGGAGATTGAGCATGAGGGCCAGATCGTCAAGGCAGCTATGACCAATAAGAGCCTCTATACCAACGTCAGCATCAAGAAGACAGGGTATGTGGAGGTCATGCCGGGCCAGCAGATCCGCTATGACCTCAGCGGCATCGCCAACAACTCCACCACCAGCCTCACCTCGTTTTATTGGAGGGACACGCTCCCCACTCAGGCGGTGCGGCTGGATAAGCTGGTCACCGGGACCTACAATGTGCCGGGTAATTACAAGGTGGTCTACAAGACCAACCTCAGCGGGGATACCTGGCGCGTCCTGGCGGATAACCTGAGCACCCAGCAGCTCTATGTGCTGGACGCATCTCCCGCCGCGCTGGGGCTGGCCTCCAATGAGTATGTGACACAGTTCATGGTGTCCTTCGGCGTCGTCCCAGCCAACTTCCGACAGGTGGAAGCCCCGCGGGTGTACTGCAATGTGGTCTCCTGGGCCACTGGCGGGTCCCAGTTCACCAACCAGGCGGATACGGGCGGCGTCTATGACGGCCAGTGGATCATGGCCACCAGCCGGTGGGTGACCAAGGTCTACAAGCCATCCAATCCCCTGCCCCGCACCGGCTACTGAGGCTTACCGCGGAAGACAAATAAAGCAGGGGCGCGGCCTTATTGGGCCGTGCCCCCCACTCGGAGAGAGATCGGTCCTTCTGAACGACGACAATCTCCCAAGAAACGTCATCGTCCAGCTTCACGCCAGTGAGGGCTTCGAATTGCTTCCGCATATCGCCTTCACAATGGAGCCGCGGGGAGCGGCCTCGTATCCCGCCTCCGCGGCGGCCTTTACCATGGCCTGAGCCTGACCGTTGAACCCGCCGTCAGAGGCGGGATGCTTCCGGGTGTACAGCGTAGTTTCTCTTCGTTCATACTGTTTCCTCCAACGCAAGCAGAGTATCCGATGGATTAAACTTGTACTATGCAATACATCGAGGGCGTGGTCAACTCACGACTGCCCCGCTCCAAGGCTTTTGGGGCGGCTGTGTTTCTGAGGAGGTGGAGCAGAAAATCAAGCGATTTCCGCATCGATTTTATAGACGTGATTTTAAAGGAGGAGAGCCTGTGAAACTGAAAAAATGGGTCTGCGTCTTGCTGGCGGTTTTCCTGCTGGCAGGGCTTTTTTGTATGCCCGCGCTGGCCGCCGCGGATGATGTGGCGGATGCGGTGGAACAGACCTGGGGAGACGCCTCAGAGCAGATCAAAACGGTGGTGGACAGCGTCGTGTTTCCGGCGCTGGGCATGGTGCTGGCCATCGCTTTTTTTGTCAAATTAGCAATGGCGTATTTTGATTATCGGAAGCATGGTCAGTTTGAATGGACTGGCCCCGCTATCCTATTCGTGTGCTTAATTTTCGTCCTGCTGGCCCCAAACTACATCTGGGGCATTGTGGGGCTCTGACGCTATGACCAGGGAAGATTTTGAGCGGAGGATAACAGACCTGCTTCCGGATGTCTCTGACCAGGCCATGAAAAACTGGCTGGAATACGCTGAAAATCTGGACCGGGACGGGACGGAAACAGAATCCGAGATTTTTGACCGCTCCTATGTGGAGCTCGCCCTCATCAAGCGGCATCAAAGCGTGGAAACCGCCGCGGCCCTGTTCAATTACGGAGAAAAGTTTGTCTTCAATTATTTTGAGCTTCGCGGCGCCGCTGAGCTTCTGAAGGAGGGCTGGCCGCTGGAGCGGATCAGCGATCACGCGGTAGAGAATGGGTGTGATCCAACGCTGGAGGCGATGGAGGAGTCCCATGCGGCTTTGGAGGAATTTCAAAGCGGAAAGTGGGATACCAGAGAAAACAAACGGAAGTTCAGCTCAGATCTGTCCCAGGGGATCCGCCAATTTTACGCGCTGGAGCAGGGATTGGGGGGCCAGGACGGGACATTCAGCGAGTGGATCCGGGCAGCCTATGAGATCAACGAGGATTTTGATCAGTCCTTTGCTGAAATTGTCAGCGGCCTCTGCGGCGCGTTTCATGACGCGGACGCTCAATATGGGCGCGACATCAGCAGACAACTCTACAATACGCTTGCTGTGGTTCTGCCCACGGAGATCCGAAGCGCGGCCCAGTACCTGAGTCTTGGCGGGAGTCTGGACCATGTGCCAGCTCTTGCGTTGGTGGGCTTCCTCATGGAACCCCAAAACCATGACAGCATGCTTCGGGCTGTGAAGCATATGAATGATGGCGGAGATGCAGCCAGCGCCTATTACGCGGCTGAGGGGGAAGTGTTCAAAGACCACTCTCCTCAGTGTCAGCAGACCATGTGATACCCCAAATTTATTTCCTTCATACCCCGCACCAGAGAGTATGCTAATATGGAATTGAATTTTGGCATAAAGACACGCGGGCACTGAAGCAGTGCCCGCTTTCTTTCTGTCGCAACGACTATATGAGGGCCGTACCGTCTGTACGGCCCTCATTTTTATTCCGCCGCAGGCGGTACGCCCCTTTCGCAAGAGGGGTGATTTTTCTTTGTTTATCTGGGACTTTGTGGCCTCCACAGTCATGGACAACCTGATCGACTGGTTCTACGGACAGATCGTGGGCTTCCTTGGGAACTTCTTCTCCGCCATGGGCAACATGGGGGTGGAGATCTTTGAACTGGAGTGGGTACAGGCCATTGTCCTGTTTTTTTCTCAGCTTGGCTGGGCGCTGTATGGTGTGAGCCTGGTGGTGTGCGCCTTTGAGTTCGGCATTGAGTACACCACGGGCCGGGCCAATCTCCAGCACACGGCGCTGGGCGCCATCAAGGGCTTCCTGGCCGTCAGCCTGTTCACCATCCTTCCCGTGCGGCTCTACGCCCTGTCCGTATCGCTGCAGGGCCGGCTCAGCGCCGGGCTCACCGGCTACGGGACCAGTATCGGGGATGTGGGGCAGCAGATCATCACAGACCTCAGCAGTGTGGAAAGCATCGCGGATATGACGCAGGTGACGCTGGATTTTGGCTTTGGCGTCATTACCAGCCCCATCATGCTCCTGTTCTGCATCATCCTTATGGCCTACGCGGTGATCAAGGTCTTTTTCGCAAACCTGAAGCGGGGTGGCATCCTGCTCATCCAGATCGCCGTTGGATCGCTGTATATGTTCAGCATTCCCAGAGGATATGTGGATGGCTTTGTACAGTGGATGAAGCAGGTCATCGGCCTGTGCCTGACCGCCTTTCTGCAATCCACCATTCTGGTGGCGGGCCTTATGGTGTTCAAGGACCACGCCCTGCTGGGACTGGGGCTCATGCTCTCCGCGGGGGAGGTGCCCAGGATCGCCGGTACCTTTGGCCTGGATACCACAACGAGAGCCAACATCATGAGCGCGGTCTACACAGCGCAGGCCGCCGTCAACACCACCCGGACCATCGCGGCCGCGGTGGCGCCGAAATAGGAGATGAATATGACAGAAGGAAACGAATTCCATCCGCCTAAAATCTACGCGATCTGGGTGGATGCAAGGCCGGAGAGTCCCATGGCGGGGCTGTCCGGCTTTTTATCTGAGAACAGCCGCCGCCTGTTCTTTACCGAGCGTGGGGACGCGGAACTGAAGATCCGGGATATGGAGGCGCTGCGGCTCAACCGCCACCCCGCCGCGGAGTACCGGTGTGTGGAGTATCCGGGCGGGTATGATGCGGAGCGGAGCATACAGGCGGAGCTGCTCAAAACAATTTCCCTACAGGCAGACCCTGAGATCATGCGGTATGAAGTCACAGACCGCATCTACGGCAACACTGGAGGGGGCTGCATGGTAGGGACACTGGCTGTACGCCTCCCTGATCTGGATAAGACCATCTGGATCAACTGCAATGACGAAGGCGTGACCATCACCTCCGCCGACTATGTGTGGAACGAGGATGACAGCGGGAGCTGGGAGCGGTACGAGGATGTAGTCATGTTTGAAGTCAACTTTCGGGATGACGATCCGCAATCCATGTGGCCCCTGCTCCCGGCAATCCACGAGGCCCTTGCCTATACCATTCGGCGGGAGACAGAGTACTCCTCCAGGCCGTTCAGCATCCCGGCAAAATGGCTGCCGGAAACATACCGGCGAGGAGCTGACCCGGCGTACCTGAAGTGGGCTGAGGAAATGGAGCAGTCTGTTGAAGTAGGCGTGAATGGTCTGGTAGTCAATGATCCCTCATATCGGCATCAGCCCCAGAGGGAGACAGACACCCAGGCCAAGGTGGTCTACATCGCTTCCCCTCTGTCCGGAGATGTGAAGCGAAACCTCCAGTTCGCCCGGCAGGCATGCCGGTATGCCATCTCGGAGGAGATGACCCCATTTTGTCCGCACTTGCTCTACACCCAGATGTTGGATGACAGCGACCCGGAGGAACGGCAGCTGGGCATTGATCTGGGAAACCGGATGCTAAGGCTTTGTGACGAGCTGTGGCTGTGTGGGGACCGGATCAGCCCCGGCATGGCGGGAGAAAAGGAGATGGCGGAGCGTCTCGGCATCCCTGTGCGGAGCGTCAGCACGGAGGAGATCCAGTCCATGGAGCTCTCGCCTACGGAGGGGATGGGGATGTCCATGGGATGAACCTGACCATGGGGAGCCTGTTTGATGGCATCGGAGGCTTCCCCCTCGCGGCGGAGCGGTATGGGATCAAAACTCTCTGGGCCAGCGAGATCGAGCCGTTCCCCATGAAAGTCACGGAGCGGCGCTTCCCAGGCATGGCCCATAAGGGCGACATCACAAAGTTGAACGGCAGGCTGCTGCTCCCGGTAGACATCATCTGCGGGGGAAGCCCTTGCCAAGACCTGAGCGTGGCCGGAGCGCGCGCCGGATTATCCGGTGCCCGTTCCGGCCTTTTTATGGAACAGATTCGGATCATAAAGGAAATGCGGACAGCGGAGAGAGAACGGGGCCGGACCGGCGCCGACATCCGTCCCCGCTGGATGTGCTGGGAGAATGTTCCAGGCGCGTTCAGCAGCGGATCGCCCAAAGGGGAGGACTTCCGTATTGTGCTGGAGGAGATCATTCGGATCCATGACATCGGCGCGGAGGTCCCGCAGTCCTATCCCTATTCGTGGCCGGACGCGGGAGACGCCGTGATGGAAAACGGCTTCTCTCTGGCGTGGCGCTGCCTGGACGCGCAATTCTGGGGCGTCGCTCAGCGGAGAAAGCGCATTTTTCTGGTGGCGGACTTTGCCGGCCCTCTCGCGCCCCTGCTCCTGTTTGATGTCTTAGATGGGAGGCTTGACTATGCAGCACTGCGACAGCGACGGCCAGATGATGCTGTTCTCTCTGGAGGAGGCTGATGAAATATATGCGAGACCTCCGAAACGAAAAAGCGGGACCTTAACCCTGTCCACGCTGATTTCCATTCCTTATTTCCACCTGGATCTGTCCAAAGGCCATGTGGACCTGTTCGGGTGCCATTATTGGGAATTCCGATCCCCGTGGCAGGAAAATGGCCCGCCGCTCAACACTGGAGCAGCTCCCAGAGAGCCGGTCAAATGTGATCTATCCAGCATCTTGGAGCGAGATCCTGACGAGAGACACGACCTGAGTCCAAAAGCCTGTCTCGGCATCCTGCACAGAGCAAAGGAGCGCGGTAAACCGCTGCCGGAGCGGCTGGAGTGGGCTTTGATGGCTCAGGCCGGCCTGCTCCCGATGAATTTCCAGGCAGCGGAGATGAGAGCGTATCACATCAATCGGAGAGATGAGGACACCGATCTATATGGTGTAGCTGGTACGCTGATGGCCACCAGTAATATGCAGATGCAGACCTTCATCAACGGCGATTCCGTGGTCTTTGCCGCAAATCAGAGAGAGAAGGTGAATTGCCGCAAAGCGGCAAGAGAAGCCACCCTGGGGCGTGAGGTACGGGATCTGCATGATCTTACTGGTGCGCTTCAGGCACAACCCGGAATGAAGCAGCAGACCTTTGTTGCCGGATTTTCTGCGGGGGCAGGAGCCAAGGCCGGAAGCATCGGCTATTCCGAGAAGATCTCCCCCACGCTGAAAGGGACAGCCAGCGGGAACTGTATGCCCTCTGTCCTGTGCCTGAACGACCAGGGCGGCAGCGTGATGGACTGTACGGTGGGGATCACGGGGACCCTGCGGGCTCAGGAGCACGGGCATCAACCCCTGGTGTATGAAAACCACGGCATCGATGCCAGATACACCGGGCCACACACCATTGCCCCGACGCTCTCCGCCCGTGCGGGGACCGGAGGCAACAATCTACCGCTGGTGGAACAGAGAGACGCGGCTCACGGGTCGCCTTCTGAAAAGGACGGCATTCTTTATGCCAGACAGCGTGTGGACGTATTTCACGATAACGATGTGGCCTCTACAGAAAGCGCCAGACAGTATAAAGATGCCACAGACCTGGTATGTCAACAGGCAGATAGCCGCCGATTGATCCGCCGCCTAACGCCGCTGGAGTGTGAGCGGCTCCAGGGGTTCCCGGATGGCTGGACGGCTCTCTCCGACGCCTCGGACTCCGCCCGGTATCGGGCGTTGGGCAACAGCGTGGCCATCCCCTGTGTGGAGTTCATCATGCGGGGAATCACCATAGCGGTCTCTTATTGATTATTCGGATGACAGAAGCAGGACAGCTCATGGTCGTTGACCACACCCACAGCCTGTAGGAACGCATAGATGATCGTGGTGCCGACGAAGCTCATGCCCCGGTGCTTCAGGTCCTTGGAGATACGGTCAGACAGCTCTGTATGAGCGCGCGCTTCATCATCCGTATTCAGGATGACTTTCCCGCCTGTGAAAGACCAAAGGTAGCGGTCAAAGGAGCCAACCTCCCTCTGAATGGAGAGATATACCCCGGCATTACGGATCGCGGCCTCGATCTTGCGCCGGTTGCGGACGATGCCTGCGTCAGCCATCAGCGCCTCCACCTTCTCCGGGCCGTATTGGACGATCACATCCGGCTGGAAGTTGTCAAAAGCCCTGCGGAACGCCTCCCGCTTTTTCAGGATCGTCAGCCAGGACAAGCCTGCCTGGAAGCCCTCCAGAGTCAGCATCTCAAAGAGCTTGCGGTCATCATGCTCCGGCCGCCCCCATTCGTTATCGTGGTAGGCAATGTATAATTCCGAGTTTGGGTCCGCCCAGCGGCACCGCTTCATCCCAGATCCCTCCTGTGAACAAGTTATCTTGATTATACACATGATCGGAACCAATGGCCACCAAAAATTCCGAAAAAGGGCTTGTTGCTTGTGCTTCGTTTTAGCCAGGTTCTTCGTCGGATTTGGTGAATAGCTTTGGGCCATAGCCTGGGATATACTTGGCCTACCAAAAGGAAAGGAGCCTACAAAATGGGAAAACTGACGATTAATTTATGTGAAGAACTCCACCAGAAGATCCGGGAGGATGTGGCGGCGGATGAGAGCCTGACCACCAGCCTCCTCATGGAGCGGATCATCCGGGAGCACTATGAGGGACCCAAGCCGCGGCCCCGGATAGAGAGCGGCGGCCGGACCATGGCCTTCTCGGTATCGGAGGAGCTGTTCCAGCGGGTCAAGCGGTATCTGGCGGCCCACGGGGGCCAGTCCCAGCGGGATTTCGTGATTGGCCTGGTGACACAGGGACTCGCTCTGTGGGAACAGGGTAAGGCCCTCAAGATGCTGGAGGGGTACACGCCCCAAAAGGGGGACCGGACGCTGGCGTTCGCCGTCACGGAGGAGCTGTTCCATCAGATCAAAGCATACCTGGCCGCGCATAAGAAGCTCTCCCAAAAGGAATTTATGGTCAGTCTGGTGGAAAACGCCGTCTCAGCCTGGGAGGCCGGGGCGGAAGCGGACGGATCGCCCATAGTGGAGGTCCTGCCGGAGCTGACCGAGGAGGAAAAGCGGCGCCGCAGCTTTAACCCACTCTCTGGAGAATACACGTACCCCTAAGAGCGGAACTGTCACAGGAAGAAACCGCCATGGGAGATGCGGATGCCGCACTCCATACCAACGACGCACAGTAATGAACAAAAGATCATCCAGGACGGGAGGAGAAACCTCCCGTCCATTTTGTTTGCCAAGGGAGGGACGAATATCTATATTTACCCTGAAAACCTGAGAGCCAAAGCCATGCTGTGGCTGTGGCCCCTGCGGGATGTGGCTATCATCGGGACCGGCTTTATCCTCTCTGTCCTGGCTCTGGCGCAGAGCGGCTTCCTGCCGCCTCTGGTGGCCACATTCCTTTTCGCGTTCCTCAGCATCCGCGTGGAGGACGCCAGCATTCTGGACTTCCTGCGCTATGCCGTCAATTTTCTGTTTTTGAAACAGCAGTATTACGAATGGGGGGAAGCGGTTGAATAAAAAGCAGAAACAGGAGCTGCGCCAGCGGCAGACCGCACGGCAGCTCATGGGCATCAGCCAGCTCACCGGCTACGGCGTCCGAACCGCGGAAGGAGAGCTGGCCTTTTTCCTCATCAAGCCGGATAACCTCTCCGTGCTCTCGGAGGAAGGGGTCCGGGGCCGGGTGACGGCCCTGACCCACCTGCTGTGCGCTATGCCGGAGCTGCGTATCCTGGCGCTGGACTCCCGCGAGTCCTTTCAGCGCAATCAGGAGTGGTACCGCCAGCGGCTGGAGCAGGAGGAACTGCCCGCCCTGCGGGAATTGCTGCGGCAGGACTCCGCCCATCTGGATGAGATCCAGACCACCACCGCCTCGGCGCGGGAGTTCGTTCTGGTTTTCCGGCTGGATCAGCAGAGCGGAGAGAGCGACGAGGTCCAGCTCCGCCAGATGGAAAAACGAATCCGGGACCAGGGCTTCCATGTGCGGCTCGCGGAGGAGCAGGACGTCAAGCGTCTGCTGTCGGTCTACTACCAGCAGGATGTGACCACGGACCGCTTTGAGGACTGCGACGGAGAGAGGGGGGTGATGGACCGTGGCTAAAAAAGTTCAGAAGAAAACGAATAAAAGGGTCCCTTCCAAGCCCTCGGAACCCCGCGTCAAGGATTTCCTGGACCTCATCGCCCCCACAGCCGTGAAGTTCAACACGGACCACTACATCTGCGGCGGGACCTACCGCTGCACCCTGGCCCTGCGGAGCTACCCCGCCAGCACCGAGGAGCTGGCTCTGCTCCGCCGCCTGGGGGAAAAGAGCGGCGTGACCCTGCACATCTATAACCGGAAGGTGTCCGTGGCGGAGGAGGACAAGATCATCCACAACGCGGAGAACAAGAACAAGCTGGACCGGGGCAGCACCAGCAGCATGAAGCAGGCGGTCACTGCGGAAGCCAACCTCCAGGATGTGGCGGCGCTCATCGCCTCCATGCGCAAGAACAGCGAGCCCCTCATCCACTGCGCTGTGTTCATTGAGCTCTCCGCCAGAGACCCGGACAGTCTGCGCGCCCTGCGGGATGAGGTGACGTCGGAGCTGATCCGGAGCAAGCTGGGCGCGGACCGGCTCCTCCTGCGCCAGCGGGAGGGATTCCTCTCCTCCAATCCGGCGGGCCGCAACACCTTCGGCTCCCAGTTTGAGCGGGTGCTGCCGGCCAAATCCGTTGCCAATCTGTACCCGTTCAACTACTCCGGCAAGACGGACCCCAACGGCTTCTACATTGGCCGGGACCGGTACGGCTCCAACATCATCGTGGATCTGGACCGCCGCACCGATGACAAGACCACAGCCAACGTCCTCATCCTGGGCAACAGCGGCCAGGGCAAGAGCTACCTGCTCAAGCTCCTGCTGTGCAACATTCTGGAAAGCGGCAAGTCCGCCATCTGCCTGGACACGGAGCATGAGCTTGTGGACCTCTGCTCCAACCTGGGCGGGTGCTTCATCGACCTGATGAGCGGACAGTACCGGATCAATCCCTTAGAACCGAAGCTGTGGGATGACGGCAGCGAGGGGGATGACCCGGATGCTCCCGCCGCGTTCCGCCAGAAGACCCGGCTCAGCCAGCATATCTCGTTCCTCAAGGATTTTTTTCGGGCCTATAAGGAGTTCTCAGACCGGCATATTGATACCATTGAGCTGATGCTGGGGCGGCTGTACGCCAAATGGGGCATGGACGACGATACCGACTTCCAGCCCCTGTCTCCCAGGGATTATCCAGTCCTCTCCGACCTCTATGACGTGATCGAGGAGGCGTACCGAAACTATGACAGCGAGGAGTATCCCCTCTACCCAAGGGAACTGCTGCAGGAGGTCCTGCTGGGTCTCCACTCCATGTGCCGGGGCGCGGAGAGCAAGTTCTTCAACGGCCACACCAACATCACCACCTCCCGCTTTCTGGTCTTCGGCGTCAAGGGACTCCTTCAAGCCAGCCGGAACGTAAAGAACGCCCTGCTGTTCAACGTGCTGTCCTACCTCAGCGACAAGCTGCTCACAGAGGGGAATACCGCGGCGGGACTGGATGAGCTATACATCTGGCTGAGCAACCTGACCGCCATCGAATATATCCGCAATTTTATGAAGCGTGTGCGCAAGAAAGACTCCTCGATCATTCTGGCCAGCCAGAACATCGAGGATTTTTTGATCCCGTCTATCCGTGAGTTTACAAAACCGCTGTTCAGTATTCCTACGCATCAGTTTTTGTTCAATGCCGGACAGATCAACCCGAAGGAGTATATGAACGCCTTGCAGGTCGAACCGAGCGAATTTGAGCTCATTAAATATCCGGAGCGCGGCACCTGCCTCTATCGCTGCGGGAATGAACGGTATCTTTTACAGGTCATTGCGCCCGAATACAAAGCCGCGCTGTTCGGCAAATCGGGAGGTCGATAATGAGTGC
>ERZ1106929.1413-NODE-1413-length-20503-cov-3.180360_pt1 | contig 20503 bp, 16 predicted proteins | sample MGYA00403662_ERZ1106929 | MGnify/ENA primary metagenome ERZ1106929 (study PRJEB35170, sample SAMEA104062442) | human gut metagenome | biome: human gut; feature: human-associated habitat; material: faeces | place: Denmark | collected 2013-02-20 ... | reverse complement strand
AGCAGTGCTCCCTGCCGGGGGAGTCCGAGGGGCGGGAAGCCCCTCGGAAAAACGTTCGCCAACCTCCGTATCCAAGGAGCTTCCCATGTCCCTCACCGCCGCCGATATTACAGATCTGCGCACCGCCCTAGAACTGCTGGACCAACACGGCGAGCTCGCCCAAACAGACGTCGAAGCCGATCCCGTGGCGGAACTGTGCGGCGCATACCGGCATATCGGCGCGGGCGGCACGGTGGCCCGCCCCACCCGCATCGGCCCGGCCATGCTTTTCAATAAGGTGAAGGGACATCCCGGCGCACGGGTCGCCATCGGCGTGCTCTCCAGCCGCAAACGCGCCGCCCTGCTGCTCGGCACGGAGCCGGAGCGCCTCGGCTGGCACCTCATGGATGCCCTTCAACACCTCATCCAGCCTGCTACCATCAAGGGAATTGCCCCTTGTCAGGAAGCCGTGCACCGCGCCGACGAGCCGGGGTTTGATCTGCGCCGCCTCGTCCCCGCGCCCACCAATACCCCCGAGGACGCCGGGCCGTATGTCACGATGGGCCTCCTGTACGGGAAAGATCCGGAAAACGGCGACGAGGACGTGACCATCCATCGCATGTGCCTGCAAGGCCCGGATACCCTGTCCGTCTGGTTCTCGCCGGGCCGCCACATCGACGTGTTCCGCGCCAAGGCCGAGGCCGCGGGCAAGCCTCTGCCCGTGTCCGTCAGCATCGGGCTTGATCCCGCCGTCTATCTCGGCGCGTGCTTCGAGCCGCCCATGACGCCCATCGGCTTCAACGAACTGGCCATCGCCGGGGCTTTGCGCGGGCGGGCCGTGGAACAGTGCGCCTGTTTGACTGTGGATGCCAAGGCTCTGGCGTGGGCGGAGTACGTCATCGAAGGCGAAATCCTGCCCAATGTGCGCATCGCCGAGGACGCCCAGTCCGGCAACGGCAAAGCCATGCCCGAATTCCCCGGCTATTGCGGCCCTTCCGATCCGCAAACCCCCGTCATGCGCGTGACCGCCGTAACCCACCGGCTGCATCCGATCATGCAGACGACCATCGGCCCGAGCGAAGAGCATGTGAATCTCGCGGGCATCCCCACCGAAGCCAGCATCCTCGGCCTTGTGGAGCGGGCCATGCCGGGCCGCGTGCGCAACGTATACGCCGCAAGCTGCGGCGGCGGGAAATTCATGGCCGTGCTCCAGTTCCGCAAGGCCACCATCGCCGACGAAGGCCGCCAGCGTCAGGCCGCCCTGCTCGCGTTCTCGGCCTTCCCCGAACTCAAGCATGTCTTCCTCGTGGACGACGACGTGGACCCTTTCGACATGAGCGACGTGCTCTGGGCCATGACCACCCGCTATCAGGGCAATCTCGACACCGTGTTTCTACCCGGCGTACGCGGGCATGTCCTCGATCCCACGCAGTCGCCGCTCTACGATGCCCGCATCCCCGCACGCGGGGTCGGCTGCAAGGCCATCTTCGACTGCACCGTGCCTTTTGACCAGAAAGAACGCTTCCAAAGAGCTCCTTTTATGGAAGTCGACCCCGGAAAATTCCTCATCTGAGCCTCACGGATGCGTCCTCGGCACGAGCCGGTCGCCTCCGCCGGAACCGTTCCGGGGCGCATCCTTGAATTACCGGGCATGCCAACGCTTCCGCCAAAAGGATAACACCATGAAAAAACGTCTTGTCGTAGGATTGAGCGGAGCCAGCGGCGCGATCCTGTGCGTCTCGCTGCTTGAGGCCATGCGGAGAGAAAAGGATTGGGAAGTCCACCTCGTCACCAGTGAGGCGGGTGAGCGCGTCCTGCGCGAAGAAACCGGCATGAGCGGAACGGATCTGGCGGGGCTGGCCTTCCGCACGCACGACATCGGCAACATCGGCGCGGTCATCGCCAGCGGCACCTTTGAAACGGAAGGCATGGCGGTCGTGCCGTGCAGCATGAAAACGCTGGCGGGCATTTGCCACGGGTATGCGGAAAACCTGCTCATCCGCGCCGCCGACGTCACCCTCAAGGAACGCCGCAAACTGGTGCTCGTGGCCCGCGAAACCCCGCTCGGGCTCGTCCACCTGCGCAACATGACCGCGCTCGCGGAAATGGGCGTGACCATCCTCCCGCCGATGCTGACCTATTATCAGCACCCCCAATCCATAGAGGATATGACCACCCACATCGTGGGCAAGATCATGCGCGAATTCCGGCTGGAAGCCCCCGGCTTCAGGAGGTGGGAAGGATCATGATCGGCGACGCGACACTGACCCGGCTGGTGCGCGGCAAGGAAATCGTCCTGAACGCCCGGCGGCAGGGCGGCGACTGCCTCGTCAGCGTGACCGGAGGCGACGCCCCGCACATCGGCGCGGCGGCATTGTGCGCTGACGGCGAAATCCGCCGTCTTGACCGCAACGGGCACCGCGAGGGCGAACTCGCCGCCGAGCTTGCCGAACGTGCGGCGTCCAAACTCGGCTGCTGCGTCTGCGCCGTGTGCGGCATCCATTTCGACGGCATCAGCCGCGCGGAAATCGCTTCCGTGGTCGCGGCGGTCAGGGATATGGCCGACACATGGCTCGGCTCGGCCTCCCATCACTGAAGGAAGGCCAAACCCTTGTTTATTTGATAAAACGGGATGCTCTCCCTAAAGGAACAATTCCGGCTCGCGGCGCTCCGTACATCGGGCTGCCAATCCCGCCATTTGAGCGGCGAACACGGGCGCGACTTCGGGACGCGGCCCGCGCACCGCGACCGGGCAGATACGCACGCAGCCGAAGCAGAACAGGCAGCGTTCCGGCTCGGTCACGGCATATGTCTCGGAATCAATGATCCGAACCGGGCACGTCCGGGCGCACAGGCCGCAGCGGATACAGGTTTCGGCGTCCAGCAACTCGGGCGCGAACGGCGTCGGTTTGTACTCCTTGTACGGGACAGCCCCCGGCACGCTCAGAGGCGGCATGGAACCGGCAAGGCCATCCGCCTTGGCCCGCAGAGCACTGCCGAAACGCTTCATGACCGCGAGATCGGAAGCGTCGGGGCGCCCACGGCCCATATCGGGATTGAGGCAGTGCTGCGCCACGAACGCGGCGGCACCGAGCGTCACGCACCCCGCCGCCTCGCCGAGCGTTTTGAGTTCCAGAACCGCATCGTCGTAATGCCGGTTGCCGTACACCGCGACCGGCACGAACGGCGTGCCCTCGCCGCGCAACGGCAGCCCCTCATGGAACAACGACGGAATGCGTCCGTAATAAACCGGCATCCCGGCGATCACCAGCTCGTCCGGCCTGGTTTTCAGGATCGCGGCGCGGCTTTTGGGATCGCCCCAGTCCGTTTCGGAAAGTTCGGAACAGCCGAAGCCTTCGGCCACCGCCCGCAACGTCCGCTTCGTCGTTCCGGTCGGGCTAAAGTACGCAATGTGCACCCGTTTGATTTCCATGGCCATACTCCTCTGGGCATCCCTCCGGGAAACCGTGCGGGGACGCTCCCTTTTCCCGTTGCAAAAGCATTTTATTTGAACAGGCTATGAACATCACTTTGATCTTTCCTCACCATTCTGCACCATTTTGGTGCAAGTGGAAAGGGCCGGGGAGCCAAGCGTTGGGACGATGCCCGGCGCGTAATCCCTTTCTGCAGCAGGGGAATGTGCCATACCTGAACAGAACCCATTACCATATGGTAATGCCCAGCAGATACTGGAAACGCATGAACGGGCCTATGCTTTTCGGGAGCGGGCAATCCGAGTGTTCGGACGCCTGATGCTCGGCAACCTTTCCCATATCAGCCGGCATCAAACAATTGTAGGAAAAATGCATCCATCTTTTTGATATTTGCCCGAAGACAAAAAGATAAACCTTATGCAACCTACGCTTCAACATGAAACAACTTCCGCATGCAGCATGAGGTGCGCTTCCATGAGAGATGCAATTGTTATCGGTGGTGGTATTGCTGGGATGTCAGCAGCTTGGCGTCTTCGCCACAGCGATGTGCTCGTTCTTGAGGGCAGTAACCGTATCGGCGGACGACTGCGTTCCGAACGGCGCGGAGCCTACTGGCTCAACTGGGGCGGGCACGTCTTCGGAGGAGAAGGTTCTTTCGCCGACAAATTGTTGAAGGAAGTCGGCGTCGACGCGCTGAACCTGCAAGGCTCCTTTGCCGCCCTGGCCTACAAAGGCAAAGTGCTCAACGACGGCAACGTCAACTTCTACCCGTTCCGCCTGCCGATCTCATGGTCGGCGCGTTGGGAAATCGTCAAAGCCGGGATCAAGGTCATGCGGGCCGTCAATGCCTACGGCAAGGTCAACAAGCCCCGCAAAGGCGAAGACTACAGAGTCCGCCAGCAGCGCATCTATGACTTCATGGCGGACAAGACATTCTCCGAGTTCACCGGTCCGCTGTCCGAAGAAGCCGACGCCTTTTTCCGCCCCACCGTCTCGCGTTCGTCGGGCGATCCCGAGGAAATTTCGGCCGGGGCCGGCGTAGGCTACTTTCTGCTGGTGTGGGACAAGAGCTCCGGTCTCGCCCGCAACATTGTGGGCGGTGCGGCGACGCTGCCGCAGGCCATCGCGCACACGCTCGGGGACAAGGTGAAGCTCGGAGCCGAGGTGCTTGAGGTCATACAGCACCGCGACCATGTGGAAGTGACCTATAAGAGTGACGGCAAGGAAGTGACCGAACAGGCCCGGTATGCCGTGATCACCACGCCCGCGGCAATCACCCACCGCATCACCAAAAACCTCGATCCCCTCGTCCACGACGCCCTTGGCAAGATCCAGTATGGGCATTACGTCTCGGGGGCCTTCCTGACCAACGAAACCGGCCGCCGCCCTTGGGACAGCGTGTACGCCTATTGCACCCCGCAGCGTTCCTTCAACATCGCCTTCAACATGTCCAACCTCGTACGGACGATGGAAAGCGAACGCCAGCCCGGCTCTTCCTTCATGGTCTTTTCCCCCGCCAAGCTGGCACGCGACCTCATCAATCTGCCGGATGAAAAGGTTCTCGAAATCTACCGCAAGGACTTGGAAGAGGTGTTCCCCGGCTTTGGCTCTCTCGTCGTGGAGCAGAGCGTCCAAAAATTCCATCTGGGGCTCGCCTACTGCTTCCCCGGGCGCAACAAGCTCCAGCCGCTCCTGATGCGCACGCCGCGGCGCATCTACCTCGCCGGAGACTACCTCGGCTCGTGGTACACGGAAACGGCGATCCAGACGGGGCTCCTCGCCGGGGAGGACATCAACAGCAAACTCTACACCGATACCCTGCTGCCCTCCAACGGCTTCTCCTACTGAACCTCTCCACAGGGTATCCTTTTGCGAAGCCGCCCCGGGACGTTTCCGGGGCGGCTTCGCCGCTTCACGGCTCAGGCAGAGGTGAAGCGTAAACCGATCCAGACCGGAATTGAGATCCGTACCCGTGATATCCGCGATCCGTTTCAGCCGATAATAGAGCGTCGACCGATGGATGCACAGTTCCTCGGAAGTCTTGGCTATGCTTCCGGCATTGTCGAGAAAGAGCTCCAGCGTGTCGAACAGCGCGGGATCCTCCTCCCGGAGCGCAGCGATATTGGGGGTCAGCGGGAGCTGGGCGTCCTCGTGATTTCGGGTCAGCAGCGTCAGGTTGCCGTAGACCCCAAGGCCTTCCCACGTCGAGCAGGGGCCCAGGTTCGGGATGGCCCGGAGCACCTGAAGCACGGACGAGGCCTGTGCGTAGGAATCGTACAGGTGCAGCACGTCCACCTCAGGGCCGATGCCGATCCGCAAGTCCGCATTGAGCCCCGAACAGGCTATGCGCATAAGGGTGCCGGGGTCGGAAAGGCTGGAATCGGCCGGGACGACGATCACAAGCTCGGGAGAAAAGTCGCTGAACAAGGGGGCCGCCTCGCCGTGCGCGGCGGTGAATTCCCTGAATTGCTTACGCAGGAAGCTCAGCTCGCTGTGCTGGCCGCCCGTCCCTTTGCGGGTTGCCGCGCTAAACGCCCGGTATTTCCGGTCCGTCCGTATCCTCCCCTGCCGCGACAGGATGGCGGCGGCCCTTGATGCCCAGCGCGTATCCACGGAAAGCAGGTTCCGGACGATCAGCTCATGCTTGCTGAAGGCCTGCTCGCCCTCAAGCTGCATGCTGAACATGGGCACGGCCAGCTCTCCGGCGCAGGCCACGGCGGCCTTGTCCTCCGCCGGGCTGACCTTGCCGACGAGCCACAAGTAGCCCAGGGTCCGCTCCTGCCAGCGGATAGGGTAACAGGAGCGCTCCTTGAAGCCCAGCTCCCGGCATTCGGGGATGCGAACAATCTTATCCCGAGTCGCCACTATGCCGAAGGAGAACAGGTACTGGCAAGAATCCTCCTCCAGCGTCCTTGCCAGAATGGCCCTGACCCGCGCATCGTCCGCATCGTCAAAATGTTTCGAGACCGCGACAAGGTTAATGCCGACGTCGTCAATGGCCACTGAGCGCTGGAGAGTCCGCGCAAGGGTGTCAACCTGTTCCTGTATGAAATTCTGGATCATACCGCGCCTCCTGAACACAGCTTTGCTGTTGAAACGCATCCTCCCTTCAAGGAATCCTTTTTTCTGTATCAAAGTCGTGAGGTTGTGCAAGGCTCCGTCGTTTGTCTCATACGCTTGTGCCCGCCGTACCTTGTAAAGTCACACCCTGTTAGAGGGAACAAAAATCCTACATGCATCTAATCCATTATAATGAAAAAACAAAAAAAACCGATCTTCAGCATTTGTGCGAAAAGGGCATAGTGGCGCGGAAAAGCCTTTTCTCCGTATGCAAAAAGCGCATGCGATGCGCCTTTCCGCCCACATTCCATCGAGTTTCCACGGAAACGCATTCATTTCACAAAGAAAACGCAGCCCCTGCCTTTTCCTACAAATGCAGGAAAAGAGGACTGCATATTTTGATATTTGTCCGATGACAGGAAGCGTCCGGCGGCGCATTACTATCAACAGTTCCTTCCCTGACATGGGAGTACCCGCCTACCGCGCCCGGAAGCGCGCCGCATATGAGGAGAGAAGCATGCGCCAGACCGTTTCAGCCACAGGAGCCCCGGCAGCCGTCGGAAGTTATTCGCAGGCCGTCAAAGCGGGCAATCTGCTTTTCCTTTCGGGGCAACTCTGCGCCAACCCGGAAACGGGCCGCTTCGAGCGAGAGAGCGTCGCCGCCCAGACGCGCCGGATCATGGAAAACATCAAGGCCATCATTGAGGAAGCCGGGGGCACGCTGGACGCTGTCGTTCACTGCCGGGCCTTCCTTTCCGACATGAAGCACTTCCCGGAATTCGAATCTGTCTACAGATCGTATTTTTCCGCTCCCTATCCGGCCCGGATGACCGTCGCCAGCGCCGGCATATACGACGGCCTTGACGTGGAAATGGATGCCATTGCCTATTTGCCCTGATGACCTTCAGAAGAGACGCTGCCAAAGGAGCCTTCCATGAGTAACGCCGCCCTCGACAAAAAGATCCTTCTCCCAACCATAGCCATCGTTCTCCTGACTTCGGCCCCCCTCATCTTCTACGCCTCGTCGTTGCAGGGGATGATCCAGTCCATCTACGACTTCACGGCAAAGAGCTTCGGATGGGGGTATATCCTGCTGTATCTGCTGGGCGGTTTCTTTGTCTTTTTCATCGCGTTTTCCCCCTACGGCAAGATCAAGCTCGGCGGGCATGACCAAAAGCCCGTTTTCAACAATTTCCATTGGGGAAGCATGATCATCGCCGCCGGGCATGGCATCGGCATGGTGAACTGGTCCATGGTGGAACCGCTCATCACCAACAACGCCGCGCCCCTTGGGCACGGGGCCAACGCCGCCTACAGCTACGAAGTGGCGACCGCCTACACCTTCTTTCACTGGGGCCCCTATTACTGGGTGCTGTACCTCATCCCGTGCATTCCCATCTTCTATTTCATGGGCGTGCGTCAGGTGAAAAAACAGCGCGTAAGCGAATGCCTCACCCCTCTTTTCGGCAGGAAGCTCATCGACGGCTGGTTCGGCGTCTGCCTCGACGTATTCATCATCATGGGCCTCGCCGGGGGCATCGGATCGACGCTCGCCACCGCTGTGCAGCTCGTATCGGGATTGTATGCAGACTACTTTGGCCTTCCCGACACTCAGGCGCTTCATCTCGGCGTGCTCGGGATGTTTACGGTGATCACGCTCGGCAGCATCCGCAAGCCGCTCAGCAAGGGCATGCGCCTGCTCAGCGACATGAACTCCATCCTTGCCCTCTCATTGCTCGCCATCGTGCTCATCGGCGGGGCCACCGGATACTTCTTCAGTCTCGGCACCAACACGCTCGGCATGGTCCTCGACATGTTCCCACGCGTTTCCGGGTGGACCGATCCCTTCAACGCCAGCGGGTTCCCCGCCAAATGGACCGTATTTTACGGCGCATGGTTCCTCGCCTACGGCCCCATGATGGCCATCTTCTTCACCGGCATCTCCATGGGCCGGACGCTCCGGGAAACCGTACTCGGCGTGTACTTCTTCGGCTGTTTGTCCTCTTTCCTGTTCAGCGTCATCTTCGGCGGCTTTTCGCTCTACCTCCAATACACCGGACAATTCGACGTCTACGCCTTCTACCTCGCCAACGGCCTGCCCAATACCGTCAGCAAGGTCGTAAGCCTCACCCCGCTCCACCAGATCATGTCCCCGGCCTTCCTCATCTGCTGTACGATCTTCCTTACGACCACCATCGACGCGGCGACCCGAGTCATGGCCTCCATGTCTTCCAAGGAAATCCTCAGCGATCAGGAACCCAGCGTCACTTCAAAGTACATCTGGTGCATTTCTCTTTCCATACTCGTCTTGGGCGTCCTGCTTGTAGGCGGGCTGGAAATCATCCAAGCACTGGTCGTTTTGGCCGCCATCCCCCTCCTCGGCATTTGCGTTATCATGAACATCTCCATGTTCAAGGCCGTGCGAGAAGATTTTCCAAACATATGGGCAGCAAACCTGCTCTATATAGATAAAGAGAAGTCCGGAGGCAAAGCGTAGCATCCTTTTCCCCATACTGAGATAGCCTCTTGCTTTGGAAAAAACGAAACGAAGGCCTATCGGAGCAGCCGATAGGCCTTCGTTTGTTGGCGATTACTGTCGCCCGACCACACCCCATTGCCCGCAAATCAAAAGACGCTGAAATATATACAGTGCCCTATTCCGGAACGCCTTCCGGGCGAAGTGGGAGCTTTCCCGCGCACATGAGAGAGGCCCGCAGCAAGGCCGGGGTGCTCCCCCTCTCGGGTCATGCCGGAAGGGCCTCTCGCCACAATCCTTCCTCCGCATCCAAATACAATGGCAAAGGGCAGGAGACCGTTTTTTTGCCTTCACCAAGATCCTTGGCGCGCTGTTATTGTAATCCAATCATCTTATTATGGGATACTTCCCCATTACAAGAGGCTCTCCACAGCCCGGATAATACAGACGCTCCCGGCGAAGGCGATCATGACGAGCAGGATGCCCTGGAAAACGCTCTCCCGGACGAAACGGGCGACGGGCAGGGAGACGACGAGCCCCACCAACGCGCCGGGCATCCCCCAAAGTGCGGCCTTGACCACGACGGGAGTATACAGTCCGGCGGCGGCTTGAACAATGCAGGTGCAGATGCTGATGCCAAGAAAATACAGGCTGAGCGTCCCGCGAGTAGTGTCCTTGTCCCAGCCAACGTAGAGCGCATAGATCGCCACTGGCGGCCCGCTGAAGCTGATCGCCGCGTTGGCGAACCCCGATGCGAACCCCGATACGGCGCAGCCCCGCATGCTCTCGGGGTGCGCCGTACCGGCTCGGTGCAAGAGTTGCCACGCCACATATACGATCAAGGCAGCCCCAAGCCCGCCCTGTAGCCAGATTCCCGGAACCACCCGAAGCACGCACACGCCGATGATGAGCCCCGGGATGCATCCGAGCAGCATGGGAATGATCGGCGCCACCCGCGAATGGGCGCGGTACATCCATGCCACATAGACCGCAAGGGGCACCGCTACGAGGCAGGTAGCCGGAACGGCCTCGCTCATCTCCAGCACACAGGCCACAATGGGCAAGGCGACCATCGCTGCCCCCATCCCGCTGACACCGTTGATGAAGCCGCCGAGAAACCATGCCAAAAACACGAGGGGGTAGCTGGATTCGAACATAGAGGCCCCGCGCGGCCTGTCCGGACCTCCGGAACACGCCGGATAAAAAGCGATTGTGAGAGAATACCCTTTCTTGCTCTAACAGGAGAACCCAAGGCTGTACAGAGGGCAAATGCCCTCTGAAAACGGCATGGGACCCCGTGCGAAAACGTTTTCGCTCTTATGTTGAAACGTTGCGGATTATCTTAAAAAGAGTACGCCACCGATGCTGCTGAAGGCGGCACCTTCCCTCGCGGACCCCCCCCGTTTTCCACAACGAAAAAGACGAGGGGAAAGCCTCGTCTTTTTCGTGTTGCCCAAGCTCATCCTCCGCCGTCCGCAAAACCGAACGGAAGCGGAACAGGGGATCATTCGTGCTTGTTGAAAAGGAATTCGGAATGCGGGTTACAGTCCTCATCGTCCTCATCGCCCTCGTAAGGGCAGATGCCCTTGGGGAGGATCTGATGGACGATCATGGCGGTGACGCCGCCGGAAACAATGGCGGAATCAAAGAATATCTTGAGGAAACGCGGCAGGCGTTCAAAAACTTCCGGGGTAGTCATGGACATGAGGCCCACCCCGATGGACACGGCAATGATGATGGATTCACGTCGGTTCACTTCATGCTGCAACAGGATGCGGATACCCGAACAGGCGATGGTCCCAAAAAGGACGACCAGCGCGCCCCCGAGCACGGGGCGGGGCAGAAGCTGGAAAAACACCACTATAATGGGAAACAGAGCGAACAGGATAAACAGCACGCCGCAGAATTTGCCCACCTTGCGGCTGGCGACGCCGCTGAGCTGGATGACGCCGTTGTTCTGGGAAAACGTCGCCACGGGGAAGCAACCGAATATAGCCCCGAGGGAGGTCATCATGCCGTCGCAAAGGATGCCGCCCGCCAAACGGCTACGGTAGACGCGACCACGCACGGGCTGTTCAGAGACGACGCTGGTGGCCGTCAAGTCGCCGATGGCCTCAATGACCACAACAAGAAAAAGAAAACTCAAGACAAGGAATGAATGCAAGTCAAAGCCGAAGAAGCCGAACTTGAACGGCACGGGCATGATGAACCAGGTATGCTGTTCGGAAAGGATGTTCCAATTGACCTTGCCCATTACTATTGCCACTGCGAAGCCGACAAGGATGCCCACGATGAGCGAGCTCATGCGCAACAGCGGGTTCTTGCTGCGGTTGACGCAAACGATAGCGAGAATGACCAGCGTGCCAAGGAACAAGTTGGAGATGTCCCCAAATGTTCCATCGGCCTTGGCCGCGAACCCCCCTGCGAGATCGATCGCTCCCACGCGCACGAGGGAGACGCCGATCATCATAACGGTGATGCCAGCCACGGTGGGCGTGATGATCTTGCGCAGGAACGGCATGATACGGCTGCCCGCCATGACCACAAACCCGCCGATGAAACACACGCCGAAGAGAGTTGATAGCGCCTGCTCCCACGACATGCCCTGCTCTTTCATGAGGAGGGCCCCCACCGCAATGAGCGTGCCGGGAAACGCGAAGCTCGTCGCCTGGATGCTCAACATGCCGGAACCGATACCGAAGGGCCGGGACACCTGAAACCAGATCCCGATGCCCGCGAACAGCAGGGACATGCTGACAAGGTAGGCGATGGCTTCCGGGGGGACGCCCAACGCGCCCGCGACGATGGCGGGCGGTGCCATGACGCTGAGCACCATGGCCAAAATGTGCTGGAGGGCGGCCAGCAAGGACGAACCGAAAGGCGGATGGGACTCGAGGCCGTAAATCAGTTCGCTTTCTTTTTCAGGATTGGGCGTAGCGGGCTGCGAGGCCGGGGCGCTGGACATAGGCATCCTCCAGAGGCTTGGGGATGGGAGATCTTCGCCGGGAAAACCAGCGGCGGCCAACCAAGGCCGCGTGCGATCTCTTCCGGGGTTGTTCCATTTCTTACGGAAATCAGGTTTCCGTGTACAGTATAATGAGGCCCCGCATCACCACGTATGGCAGATGAGGCAGTAATTCTGATCTTCGGCGTGTTCCTTGTGGCAGACCCAACAAGGAACCTCCGTTCCCCAGTGCGGAGAAATATGAGGATTTTTCTTTCCACGGGAGGCTGTCCGTTTGGCGACCTCCGATGCATCATGGCATTTGGCACAGGATACCGCCCCGGCCTGTTTTGGATTTTTCTGCCCGGTGTGGCAGTCCGCACATGCGAGATCCACATGAGCATCCCGAAGCGCCTTCTGTGGCGCGGCTCCGGAAGGGGCGGCAAGACACAGGACCGCCAGACATATCGCCAGTGTCCAAGCGTACTTCATGGTGGTTCAAACATCCTTAAAGTAATACGTTAAAAACAGTTGCCGTAACCGGACCATCAAATGCGCTGGCCATAGGGCAATGGCATTCAAGCACACAATCCCACCATCAAGACCGGATATGGGCCGTTGGGGAATTGAAAACACAGGATGCTGCTTTGAGCCCATGAGAGACATACTCCCAACAACTCAAAAGCATATCTATATCTTATTTCACAACAATCATTTTCAGAGCAAAAACGCGGCATGGCCCATTATAGAAAATACACCATTGGTTCCCCATCTTAAAAAGAACCTTTTTCCACGCGGAACCGGACCCTTCCGTTTTCTTCCGATCCCAATGGGCGGCAATATCACTTGCTGATTCCTTATCCTGTTGCACCTCCCTAGTAAAGATTCTCACAAGGGATTTTCTGATAAGGACATTCCCGAGGCGACTCTTTTCCTTTTTTTCGCCTGTCTCGTCAGCATGTTCCATTTCCTATGCCGCATACGATAATACAAACTTTTCCGTGCATGGGTCAAAACGGTTTACGCGTGGGCTTCAACGGGCATTCCCATATATTCACGTCGCCGCTCCAGAGACAGAAGCCTCAGATGGTACTCTTCTTCGATTATCTGCTGTTCTTCCTTATTCAATTTTTGATAAAAAAAGCGGAAGGTTTCCCTTCCGCTTTTGCTATGAGGACCGATGAACCCCGCGTATCAGCCTTTCATGCTGCGCTTGGATGCCTTAAGAGGGTTGACCTTCTTTTTGGATTCACCTGTAATTTTGGGGATGCGATGCCGGTTCTGCTCAAGCAGGCTATCCGCATCAAGGCTCAATGCATTCAATCGGGCAGCCACATCTTTACGGTTTCCGGCGTAGCGGTTCGGATCGGCAAGGGGCCGATCCACATACGCCGGCGAGGTCAGGTACAGTCCTTTTTCGTCAATGGCGAGGCAAGCGCATCCTTCTTTTTCCTGCACCGTCTGAATGATCATGTCCGAAGTCGTTCCGAAGCGATTGTTCATAACTTCCTCTCTGGTTGTATTGCGAATCGGCCGATTGCCGATCTTCATTATTGACAATAAAAATCTTAATCAACTATAAACAGCTATTCAAAAATGTAAATGAGATTACCCGGTTTTGCCGCTGTAGCAGCAATATCGGGGGAACAGTGGAGGTTCCGCTTTTCAAGTTCATGTCGGGAGCTTCGCTCTGGAAGGGGTGCCTTGGAGAGCCCATTAAACCGTCTCGGAAAGTCGTTAGAGACTCCCACGGCACCGGAAAAAGGAGGATTCACCTCGGCAACGTCAGTCATCCGTGCTGACGGTAACGTCCTCAGCGTCGGCCACACGTAAAGCCAGCGTGGTTCCCATCACACGGAGAGACAGGAGATCCCCCATCGGAGAACGGCCCATGACGGTAATCCCGACACCGGGAAGCAACCCCATATCCCGGAGGCGCTGGGCACGTTCGCCCGCAGCGGCGATGGCAACGACAAAACCACTCTGCCCGTTTCTCAGGTGATGCAGCCTGCGGATCATTCCGTTCTCGCCTGCCCGTCAGCCGCCGCTTTCGGTTCCGACGCGGAAGTATCCAACAAGTCCCCAAGGTTGCGCAACAACCGCGGGATTTCCCGCCGTGCTTGACGCCAGTACCAGCTGATCCCCCTCGGCAGGGCCAACGACGCCACGACCACGGCAAGGAGAAGCACGGCCAACGCCTCAATAAAGGCGACGAGAGCCCGGACAAGCAACGCCAATCCAAGCAAGGACACGGCAATCAGCGTTAGTACCCGCGCGCACCGTTTATACGAAAAAGTCAACTCGGCCTCCTGAAGAGCCAGAATCCCCGTGAGATGAACGTATGTGCAAGCCATCGCAGCAGCGTTTTCTTTTGGCGGAGCTTATTGATTTTGAAATTTATTGTCAAATATAAAACTCACTTTTTACGGAACCGCTGCCGCATTCAGCCTTGCGGCCTGATGCGCCATGCACATCCGAACTGCCACGCTCGCGTGGTGCATCTTGTCCACCTACCCACAGGTTTCGGCATATAAACGACCGATACCAGTATTGTCGAAATCCACCCGGCCCAAAACGCCGCCCTGCAATAACAACGGGAAAATGGAGGGGCACAAAAACATGCGGCGGTATTGATATACACTGTCACGGAACCGTCCCCTTTTGAACTTCTTCGACCTCACGGCGGCCCGTTCCCGCTTTCCCTCGCCCCATGCATAGCCGGGCACCGTACCGCCCACCCAAAACGAAGCGGCATGAACGCCTGTCATGCCGCTTCGTTATCCAAATCCGAAAAGGAAGAACAGAAAAGGCCTCTGCTTCCTGATATTACCGCTTATCAAGCGCCCGGGCGCGGTCGAAGTCTCCCTGATACGTGAAGCCCGCGCACAGGAGCATGAGCGCGCCAAGCACAAAGACGAACTGCACATACACAATGGCGATATTCAGGCCGAACGCATCGGACAGGGCACCCACCAGCATGGGGCCAAAGAAGCCGAGCCCCTGGAGGAACGTCACATAGGTCCCGTAGGCCGACGCCTTGTAGCGGGCGGGAACAAGCTCCTGCGTAGCGATATGGATGCCGGTAACCGGGATGAGGAAGAGCATGACCCCAAGCGCGATGAGGGGGAAGCTCTTCAGCATAAACCCGAAGCCGAAACAGGCCGCCAACAGGACGAAACAGGGGACGCCGAGCCACGCACGGGTTTTGCGGCTCCACCGGCCGAGACGGTCGGAAATGATCCCGGACAAGGGCGTGATCACAATGCCGGTGAACAGGTATACCGGGCTCATATACGCCCCCACTTCCGCGCTGGTCCAGCCCATTTCGCGGACGAGGAACATGGGAATCCACGCCACCATGCTGGAATAGACCATGTTGCCGAGGCCGACGCCGATACCGAGCATGACGAGCGTCTTGTTCTTCAAGGTAACGCCAAAGGCTTCCTTCAGGCTCACGTCGTCTTTTTTGGCGTTTTCAGGCTTGGCCGAAGTCTTCGGCAGAGCCATGGAAAGCACCATGAACAGCAGCGTCACCACGCCCATCACGATGAACGGCGCGCGCCAGCCGATGCTCTGCGCCAGAATGCCCGCTACGGCCGTCCCAGCGGCGAGTCCCACGGACATGGAGGAGTTGTACAGCCCGATCACCGAGCCCCAGCGGGACTTCTTGGTCCAGCTCGTCAGCATGGATACGGACACCGGAGCATAGCTGGCGTTGCCCATGCCGACCATGAACCGGCCAAGCAGAATGAGGAAGAAGTTCGAGACGAGCCCGCACAGCAGACAGCCGACTCCCCACAGGCCGGACATGAGGGTGATGGCTTTTTTCTTGGACGTTTTGTCCGCGATGAAGGAAAGCGGCAACACGAACAGGGTCATACCGCAGAGCACGGCGGAACCGGCCACGCCGATCTGGGAGTCGGTCAACCCGAGGGCTTTCTGCATGGCGGGGAACACGGAAGTCACGCCGAGGCGCGCCGAGAAGTCAAGCAGGAACAGCATGTACAAGACGACAAAGGCGAACATGAAACGGGGGCGGCTGACAGGAACGGCCGGTTCTTCCGCGGGAGCCTCGATCGGGGTCGTCTGGGTGGCTTGGGACATGGGCGGATCCTCTTGTTCGTGCGGGAGCGGAGCCCGCGGTTGAAGGAAGACGGCGCGGGCGGATGAGCACGCCCGCGCGTCAATCAGGCACGGGCGGAATACACGGTTTTCCCGCCTACAATGGTTTCCAGAATACCTATGTTGCGCAGAGCGGCGGGATCGACTTCCAGCGGATTGGCGTCGAGGACCACAAGGTCGGCCAGCTTGCCGGGCTCGATGGAGCCTTTGGCGTTTTCCTGGAAATTCTGCCATGCGGGATTAAAGGTATGGGCGCGCAAGGCTTCGAGCACGGAAATGCGCTGATCCGGACCAAGAACCTGACCGGAGGATGTCAGGCGGTTGACGCTGACCCAAATGGACAGCAACGGATCGGCGGGGACGATGGGGGAGTCGCAGTGCGCGGTGATCACGAGGCCGCGATCCAGCGCGGAGCGCATGGGGTCCATCCGGGCGGCGCGTTCGGGGCCAAGGAACAGATCCCGGTGGCGGTCGCCCCAGTAATAGACATGGGCGGTGAAGAACGAAGGCGTGTAGCCCGCCGCTCCGAGGCGATCGAGCTGTTCCTCGCGGATCGTCTGGGCATGGATCAGGATGTGGCGGCAATCTTTGCGGGGATGTTTGGCCTGCGCGGCTTCAAGCGCATCAAGGGCGTCGTCGGTGGCGGCATCGCCGTTGGTATGGATGAGGAACTGCCCACGCCCATGCGCGGCTTCGATCAGCGCGAACAGATTCTCGCGGCTGTGCGTGGGATAGCCCCGCCATTCGGGGTCGCCCTGATACGGGGTGTGGTAGGGTTTGGTGAGGTAGCCGGTATAGCCCTGCAAAGAGCCGTCCGCGAGCAGCTTGACCCCTCCGATGGTCACATCCTTCCCATCGAACGCCAGCCGCGGATCGTCAGGATCAAGCGACGTAAAGGGATTGACGTGCACCCGGACCGCGAGGCGCCCCTGCTCCTGTACGGTGCGCAAAAGCTCCGCGTCGTCGTAGGAGAACAAGGCCGCGTCCACCGCCGTGGTGATGCCCCGCGCGGCATAATCCCGCGTGGTGGCGGCAAGGTCGTCGATCCGCTGCTCCCGCGTCTGCGTGGGCAGCAGCGGCATGATGGTTTCATAAACCGGGCTTTCCTCAAGCACGCCGTCCGGTTCGCCGTCCGCATCGCGCCGGATGATGCCCCCGGCGGGGTCCGGCGTATGGCGGTCAATCCCGGCCAGCTTCAGGGCCGCGCTGTTCAGGGCGCACAAATGGCCGGAAATGTGCTGTGCAAACACGGGATTGTGCGGAGCCGCCTCATCCAGTTCCCAACGGCTGGGGAACCGCTTTTCCGTCAGCAGCGTATCGTCGAGGCCGCAGGCAAGCACCCATTCGCCCTCGGGCGTTTCCGCCGCACGGGCCCGGATGGCGGCAAGGATGTCGCCGAGCGTCCGGCAGGTCCCAAGAGGCGGCGAATTGAGGTTTACGCGCCCGCGTCCTTGCGCGGTCATCAGAATATGCCCGTGGGCGTCGTAAAAGCCGGGGAGCACGGCAGCGCCCCCCATGTCCCTGCATTCCGTGTCCGGTCCGATGAGCGGAGCGAGCCCGTCCCGATCGCCGACGGCAAGGATACGGTCGCCGTCCAGCGCGAGGGCCGAAGCCACGGCATCGTTTCCATCAAGAGTCAGGACCACGGCGTTGAACAACAACACACTGGCATATTGCATGAAGACATCCTCCTTGAGGCATTGGAATGCGCACCCTCCAGCGGGTACATGCGTTTAAAAGAGCAAGGGGGATGCCAAAAGGCTCAAGTCATGCAATCGAGCGTTTTTCAAGAAGTTCTTGACAGCATGATAAAATGCGAACTATCACTCGTCTAGAAAACGGGATGAACAGCGTCCAGAAACCAGGATGCGTCTAAAAAACAGGACGCCCCCCAAGGAGTCCGCGCCATGCCCACCCTCGCCTCCAGTGTCCCTCACGCTTCGCTCCTGCTCGCCCTCCAGCTTTCCGCACGCCCGCTCCACGAACGGGAACTCGCCTCCATCACCGGATTGCCCGAAATCCGTGTCCGCTCCGCGCTGAGGGAACTCTCCCTTCAAAAGCATGTCGCCGCCGCTCCCGCAGAGGGCTCCCCTGACGGCGGTTCCGGAGCCCCGGCATGGGCCATCACCCGCATCGAGCCGGATCTGCTGGAAGACATGGCCGAGACCCTGTGCAGCGCCTGTCCGGATACGGGCGTCCCCTATCACATGGGCGTACTCGGCGGAGACGCTACACTGGAAGACTGCGAAATCGTGGTCCGCTTCATCGACGACCGCCTCAAGGACAACGAACCTGCCGTATTCGCCTGTTTCGAAATGGTCGTGCAGTTTCTGCTCCGCTGGGGGCGCGCGCATATGGACGATGCAGGCCAGAAAAGCTGGCGGTACGCCGAACTCGTACTCGTGGTCCAGAGCATGTGTATTTTCTCACACCACTACCTCCAGCTCGCCACGGAACTCTCCCCGCTCGCCTACGAGCTTTCGGCCCGCAACGGTAGCGAACGCTTCATGCCCATGATCTGGATCTTCCGGCATTACCTGCAATTGTTCTCGGGCGGAGAGCCGCCGCTCACGGACCGCTTTTTCCACGGTTCGGAAAAGATGCGCCATTTCAAGGAACAGGACATGCAGGATCGCATCCCGGTCTTTGAAGGCATCGAGAACTTCCTCAAGGGCCATTTCCGTGAAACCCTGCAGTGTTATGCGCGCCGCCCCGCGCAGGATCACTGGTGGTACAAACGTTTTTTCGAGCCCCTTTCCTTCTGCGCCAGCCAGGCCGCCATGTACTTGCGCGAGTACCCTCTCGCCACCGGCATCATCGAATCCGCGCGCCAGACCGCCGAACTCGCCGGGGAACGCCTCGTCGCCGTGCTCTGGATCGCCCACCTGTGCTTCCTGCTCCTCCGTAAAGGCGCCCTGGACGAAGCGATTGTCAAAATCGACTACCTCCTCAACTGCGTCCCTCCCGAGCAAAACCATAAGGTCGCTTCCAGCGCCGTGCGCGCCCTCGCCGTCTACCACCATCTTTCGGGCCGCACCGACGCCGCCTACCGCGTCCTCCGCAACGAAACCCTGCGCGCCGCCGCGCGCGGGGTCCCCCATTCGCCTTTCCTCGATCCTCTCGTGCTGGATCTCCTCTACGTCTTCGAGCAGCGGGGCTACCCGCCCATCCCGCGTTATGAGGTGGAAGCCACGATCGAAACCTTCCTCCGCCAGCCCAACCGCCAGCTCCGGGGCACGGCGCTGCGGGTCCATGCCCTGCGCCTCCGAGGGCGGGGCGCACCCGCCGAAGAAGTCGTCTCCCTCCTTCACGACAGCCTGCGCGAACTGGAACCCACCGGAGATCCCCGCGAACTCGTGCTCACCCATCACGAACTCGCCAACATGCTTGAAGCGATGGGCCAGCACCGTGAAGCCCACCAGCAGCGCAAGTCCGTCGCCGAGATCATCGGGCACCCGCTCGACGAAAACGCCTCCTACCGCACCGCCGCCATCGCGGCGACCGGGGAGGCGTTCCCGGCCCTCGTCCCCGCACCCGAGCCGGAGGCCGAGGACACGCCGGGCCGCATCCTTCTCGACCGCTGCCACGCCGCCTTCAACCGCGAACCGACCTCCTATCGGAGCGACGAGCTGTTCCAGCACCTGCTCGACATCGCGCAGCAGGAGCTCCAGTCCGAGCGCGCCGCGCTGTTCCGCCCCACCGACGACGGCAGGCCGGAGTTCGTGGCCTCGGTCAACCTCACCCGCATGGAGCTGGAAAGCGACGGGATGCGGAGCTGTATGGAGTGGCTGGAAAGCATCCTCCGCAATGCCGCCTCCACCCACAGTGAACACCAGCGGCTGTGCCTCGCGCTCGACGTCGGCGAGCCCTACCCGTGGCTCCTCTATATGGACAGCGCCTTCACCAGCGGCATGTTCCAACGCCTCTCCCCGGCCCTGCTCCGCGATCTCGCCCGGCTGTTCGCGGCTGAGGTCCGGTCCGGCCTGCGGCTTGAGCTCGTCCGTACCGAAGAAGCCAGCCAGCAACAGGATCGCCTCCTTGCCATTACCCGACAGAAAGACGGCGACATGATCCCGGTCGTCGGCGAGGGCCTGCGGGCCTCCCTCGAACAAGCCCTGCGGGTGGGCATAACCGACGCGCCCGTGCTCATCCTCGGCGAAACCGGCGTGGGCAAGGAAATCATGGCCCGGAACATCCACCAGATCAGCCTGCGGAGCGGGCCGTTCGTGGTGGTGCACCCGGCGAGTATGCCGGAATCCCTTTTCGAGAGCGAATTTTTCGGCTATGAGCGCGGCGCGTTCACCGGGGCCATCCGGCAGAAGATCGGCCTCTTCGAACTCGCCGACCAAGGCACGCTCTTCATCGACGAAGTGGGCGAGATCCCGCCGCTCATTCAAACCAAGCTTCTGCGCGTCCTGCAGGATCAACGCTTCATGCGTCTGGGGGGCACTCGGGAGATCCTTTCCCGGTTCCGGCAAAGGATCTCCC
>ERZ1106929.1411-NODE-1411-length-20511-cov-17.128226_pt1 | contig 20511 bp, 23 predicted proteins | sample MGYA00403662_ERZ1106929 | MGnify/ENA primary metagenome ERZ1106929 (study PRJEB35170, sample SAMEA104062442) | human gut metagenome | biome: human gut; feature: human-associated habitat; material: faeces | place: Denmark | collected 2013-02-20 ... | reverse complement strand
AGCTCTTTCAACAGCTTTTTTATCTGGCAGACCACAAGTACGGCGGAAGCCTGCCCGTGCATTGCCACTTCATAATGGACGAATTTGCGAATGTTTCATTGCCCGATGACTTCGATAAGATTTTGTCCGTTATGCGTTCCAGAGGTGTATCGGTATCCATTATCCTGCAAAATCTGGCACAGCTCAAAGCCCTGTTTGAAAAGCAATGGGAAAGCATTGTCGGCAACTGCGATGAGTTTTTGTATCTGGGCGGCAACGAGCAAAGCACCCACAAATATGTGTCGGAGCTTTTGGGCAAGGAAACCATTGATACCAACACCTACGGCAAGAGTGAGGGTCGGAGCGGCAGTTACTCTACCAACTATCAAATATCGGGGCGTGAGCTGATGACCCCAGACGAAGTGCGTATGCTTGATAACCGCTACGCACTTCTTTTTGTCCGTGGGGAACGCCCTGTAATGGACTTCAAGTATGACATTATGAAGCACCCGAATGTGAAACTGACAACTGACGGAGGACAACCGCCGTATATCCACGGAGAGCCAACGCAGGCTGTCGCAACCCTTGTGTTTGACAGCGATATTCCTAAGAACGCCGTGAGCGTAAATGCTGTCAGCACTTCCTATGAGCTTCTGTCCGATGAGGACTTGGAAGAAATATTCAACATCTAAAGGAGGATTTATCTATGAAACTTTTTAAGAAGAACGAGGACAAGAAAACTACAAAGTTGCCGATGTCTGGCAAGGTGAAAAAGGGTTTCCGCTTTTACTGTATGGCGGTAATGGCAATGACCTTTATGGTCGGCACATCTATGACTGCCTTTGCCGCAAGCGACCCTCTTACCGTGGTCAATAATCTGTCCGATTTCATTTTCGGTCTAATTAGGGCTGTCGGTATGATTTTGCTCGGCTTTGGTATCGTGCAGATTGGTCTGTCCCTCAAATCTCACGACCCGTCCCAGAGGGCGAACGGTTTTCTGACCCTTGCAGGCGGCGTCATCATTACCTTTGCAAAGGAAATCTTGACCCTTATCACAGGCTAAGATAACAATAGGTTGACACAAGACTAAAGATAACGGAAGCAGATCCGCCGTGCGGACTTGCTTCCGTTATCTAATATCATCAAGGAGGTGGTCGAATGTCTGATAATTGGGTCGTGCAGAACTTGGAGAACGCTCTTGATACTTGGAACGATAAACTGTCGGAGATATGGCAGCTCATTACACAATCCCCAGAGAACTTTAAGGGCGGCACGATATGGAATGTTATCGTAGATATACACGGTGCGGTGCAGGCTATCGGGCTTGCGTTGCTCGTACTGTTTTTTGTCATAGGTGTGATGCGTACCTGCGGCAGCTTTGCAGAGGTAAAGAAACCCGAACACGCATTGAAACTGTTTATCCGCTTCGCTCTTGCAAAAGGTGTTGTGACCTACGGTTTGGAGCTGATGATGGCTCTGTTTAACATCGTGCAGGGACTTATTTCCACCATTATGAACGCCGCAGGCTTCGGAACGGCACAGCAGACGGTATTACCGTCAGAGATTGTGACTGCTGTTGAGGACTGCGGCTTTTTTGAGAGTATTCCGCTATGGGCGGTCACGCTGATAGGCGGTCTGTTCATCACGGTATTGTCGTTCATTATGATTATGACCGTGTACGGCAGATTTTTTAAGCTCTACCTTTATACCGCAATCGCCCCTGTTCCGCTTTCCACCTTTGCAGGAGAGCCGAGTCAGAGTGTCGGCAAGAGCTTTATCAAGAGTTATGCCGCCGTATGTCTGGAGGGAGCAATCATTGTACTTGCCTGTATCATCTTTTCTCTCTTTGCGGCTTCGCCCCCTGCGGTTGACCCCGATGCTGCGGCAGTGTCTATGGTATGGAGCTATATCGGAGAGCTTGTGTTTAATATGCTCGTCCTTGTCGGTGCAGTCAAAATGGCAGACCGTGTTGTAAGAGAAATGATGGGCTTATAAAGGAGGTGCGACTATTGGAAGTAAAGATAAATAAAGAAATCCGCAATTACACGGAGAGTATGTTTTTTGGGCTGTCGCTTCGGCAGTTCATTTTTTCTGCCGTTGCCTGCGGTGTAGCGGTAGGACTGTATTTTATTCTCCGCCCGTACTTCGGAACGGAAACCCTCAGTTGGGTGTGTATCCTCGGTGCATCGCCCTTTGCAGTAATGGGCTTTGTCAAGTACAACGGAATGACCGCCGAGCAGTTCGTCTGGGCGTGGATTAAATCGGAGTTCCTGATGCCGAAAAAACTGATGTTCCACCCCGACAATCTCTATTATGAAACGCTGAAAACCACAATCCAAAATCACGAAAAGGAGGCTTTGAAAACCAATGCTTAAAACACTCAAAAATCTGTTCAAGCAGGACAAGGAAAAGTTTGTTGTACCGAAGTCGGTGCAGAGCGTAATCCCGATTAAAACAATCTGGGAGGACGGTATTTTCCTTGTCGGCAAGAACAAATACGCTAAGACCTTTAAGTTTGAGGATATAAACTACGCCGTAGCAAGCCGTGAGGATAAGGAAGCGATGTTCCTTGAATACTCGGAGCTTCTTAATTCCCTTGACAGCGGAGCTACCACGAAAATCACTATCAACAACCGCCGCTTGAATAAGGCGGACTTCGAGCAGACAATCCTCATTCCTATGGCTGATGACGGTCTGGATAAGTACCGCAAGGAATATAACAAGATGCTCCTTGATAAAGCCACAGGTGCGAATTCTATCGTACAGGATAAATATGTGACCGTATCTGTCTGCAAGAAGAATATCGAGGAAGCTCGAAATTATTTCGCCCGTGTGGGTGCTGACCTTATCGCTCACTTTGCCCGTCTGGGGTCACGCTGCGTTGAGCTTGATGCGGAAGAAAAGCTCCGTATCTTTCACGATTTCTACCGTACAGGCGAAGAAACGGAGTTCCGTTTCGACATTTACCAGACGATGCGTAAAGGTCACGACTTTAAGGACTTTATCTGCCCCGACACCTTTGAATTTGAAAGCGACTGTTTCAAAATGGGCGACAGATACGGGCGTGTGATTTTCCTCAGAGAGTACGCCGCCTATATCAAGGACAGTATGGTATCGGAGCTTTGTGAACTGAACAGGAATATGATGCTGTCCGTTGACATCATCCCCGTTCCCACAGATGAAGCCGTGCGAGAGGTGGAAAACCGACTGCTCGGCGTGGAAACCAATATCACGAATTGGCAGAGGAAGCAAAACCAGAACAACAATTTTTCTGCTGTTATCCCGTATGACTTGGAGCAGCAGCGAAAGGAAAGCAAGGAGTTCCTTGATGACCTTACGACTCGTGACCAGAGAATGATGTTCGCCGTGCTGACTATGGTGCATACCGCAGACAGCAAGGAGCAGCTTGACAGCGACACGGAAGCCCTGCTCACTACCGCCAGAAAGCATCTTTGTCAGTTCGCCGTGCTGAAATATCAGCAGATGGATGGGCTGAATACGGCTCTGCCGTTTGGTGTGCGAAAGATTGATGCCCTGCGTACCCTAACCACGGAAAGCCTTGCGGTATTTATTCCTTTTAGGGCACAGGAAATCTACCACGAAAACGGCGTTTACTACGGGCAGAATGTAATCAGTAAAAATATGATTATCGCTAACCGCAGACAGCTCCTTAACGGTAATTCCTTTATTCTCGGCGTATCGGGTGCAGGAAAATCCTTTACGGCAAAGGAAGAAATGACGAATATCATTCTGACTGACCCTAATGCTGATGTTATTATCATTGACCCAGAGCGTGAGTATTCGCCGCTTGTTAAGGCTATGCAGGGCGAGGTAATCCACATCTCTGCTACAAGTAATAACCACATCAACGCTATGGATATGAACTCCGATTACGGTGACGGTGCTAACCCCGTTATCTTGAAATCGGAGTTTATTTTATCCCTCTGTGAACAGCTTATCGGCGGCACAAGTCTGGGAGCAAAGCAAAAATCCATTATTGACCGTTGTACGGCTTCGGTGTACCGCCATTATCAGCAGGGCAACTATATGGGAACACCGCCCACCTTGCAGGACTTCCGTGAGGAGCTGTTAAAGCAGAACGAGCCAGAAGCACAGGAAATTGCCCTTGCCATTGAGCTGTTTACGGACGGCAGCTTGAACACCTTTGCCAAGCATACGAATGTGGATACCCACAGCCGCCTAATCTGCTATGACATTCTCGACCTCGGCAAGCAGTTACAGCCTATCGGTATGCTTGTGGTGCTTGACAGCATCTTAAACCGCATCACGCAGAACAGAGCCAAAGGCAGGAACACCTTTATTTTCATTGATGAGATTTATCTGCTCTTTCAGCACGAATACTCTGCAAACTTCCTCTTTACTCTCTGGAAGCGTGTGCGTAAATACGGTGCGTACTGTACGGGAATCACGCAGAATGTGGACGACCTTTTGCAGAGCCATACGGCAAGGACGATGCTTGCAAACAGCGAGTTTATCATTATGCTTAACCAAGCATCTACGGATAGGATTGAGCTTGCCAAGCTCCTCAATATCTCCGACCTTCAGCTAAGTTATATCACGAATGTCGGTGCAGGACAGGGACTTCTCAAAGTCGGCAGCTCCCTTGTGCCGTTTATAAACAAGTTCCCAAGAAATACCGAGCTTTACAAGTTGATGACAACCAAGTTTGGAGAGGTCTAAGAAAGGAGGTCTTTTATGGCTGATATTAAATTCCGTGATACGGCTCACCGTGATTTCTTTCTGGAAAATATGATGAAATGCAAGGTCAACGACTGTTACCACAGAGCCTTTTTCTATGTAATGGGTATCTCTGCGGAAACAAGGGCGAACATTGGTAGAATGTTCAATTTCAAAGAGGACTGTATCGAGCCAGAGGGTATGCGTGGCGGTTGGCAGACAAGCGGCACGGTACGGGTGTGTCAGCTTGCTTTTAATCTCTGGAACGGTTACTCCGAGGACAGGCGTGGCGATGAGTACACGCCTAATGACCTGTTCTGTTGTGAATATGCTCCCTACTTTATGGAGGGTATCAAAGTAAGATACCCCGAATATTGCAGGGAGCTTTCTGTTCCCAAGAAACAGACGGAATATGCAAGATAAGAAAGGATAACGCCTATGAAGAATAATGTAAAAATCATCTACCTTATTGCCGCCGTGTGCCTGTTAGGTGCGGCGGCTTTTTGTAGCTACCACATCTACGACCACTACGCTAAGGAGAGCGAACAGGAAGAAGCCTTTGAGGAAATTGCTGAAATCGTGGAACAGGCACAGGAGCAGGAAAACCCAGAGGAAACATTGCCAGACGATGCTCCCATGAACGAGGGCGATGATGTGCTTGCACACTATAAGGAATTGTATTTACAGAATGAGCATCTGGTCGGCTGGCTTTCCATAGCCGGCACGACCATCAATTACCCTGTAATGCAGACCGTTGACAGTCCTAACTATTATCTCAAACGCAACTTTGAAAAGGAGTACAGCGATTTAGGTACGCCCTATGTGCAGGAAAACTGCGACCTTGACAGCAGCGATAATCTCATCATTTACGGTCATCACATTAAGGGCGGCAAGATGTTTGGAGCTTTGGAAGATTACAAATCCAAGAACTTTTATGAGGAACACAAGACCATTCAGTTTGATACTCTCACACAACAGGGCGAATATGAAATTATTGCCGTATTTAAGACCGTGGCATACAGTTCTGAGGGCTTCCGTTACTATGACTTTGTAGATGCAGAGAACGAGGAAGCCTTTAACTCTTATATCGAAAAGTGCAAGGAGCTTGCCCTGTATGATACAGGCGTGACTGCCGAATACAGCGACAGGCTCATTACGCTATCCACCTGTGAATACTCCGCACAAAACGGCAGGCTTGTTGTTGTGGCAAAAAAGGTTGCCTAATATCCGCACAGCTTCTAAGAAAGGAGGTTTGCTATGGCTGATATTAAAACCAGAGATGCGGTAAAAGGCACGATAAAGACCATAGACAAAGCCGCTATTGCTTCGGAGCGTATGAAAGCCGCCTATGCCAAGACAAAGGATAAGGCGGAACAGGGCTATTATGCCGATGAAAACTCCGCTGCGGAATACGCCGCCGACAGGTATTCAAATGCCACGGAGCGTATTGCCGAGGAGGGCGTACACCAATTCAACAAGCAGGGTCAGAAAGGTGTTAAGACCACACAGGAAAATATCGTCAAGGCAAAGGAAAAGATTGCTGATTTCAAGTTAAAACGGGCAGCAAAAGCAGCCGAACAGAAAGCAGTACACCATACCTCTGCCCAGACGGTCAAAACTGCCCGACAGACTGAAAAAACGATAAAACAGTCTGCCCGAAGCACAGGAAAGACGGTTAAAACTTCTGCCAAAGGCACGGTCAAGACTACCCAGAAAAGCGTTAAGACCGCACAGGCTACCTCTAAGGCGGCGATTAAAACAGCCGAGAATACGGCAAAGACAACAAAGGCGGCGGCAAAGGCTTCTGCGAAAGCGGCTCAAAGGGCTGCACAGGTGGCGAAAGCCACCGCTAAGGCTACGGTTGCGGCTATCAAGGTGGCGGTCAAAGCTACCGTTGCGGCAGTCAAGGCGATTATCGCAGGGACAAAGGCTCTGGTTGCGGCGATTGCCGCAGGCGGCTGGGTGGCTGTCATAGTTATTATTGTTATCTGCCTTATTGCTCTGCTTGTCGGCTCGGTGTTCGGCATCTTCTTTTCGGGCGAGGACTCTGGCAACAGTATGACGATGCAGGGCGTAGTCCGTGAAATCAACACCGAGTATGACACCCGACTTGATGAAATCCAAAGCGGCATAGCCCACGATGTTCTGGAAATGTCGGGAAGCCGTGCAGTCTGGAAAGAGGTGCTTGCGGTCTATTCCGTAAAGACCACCACCGACCCAGACAATCCGCAGGAAGTGGCGACTATGGACGAGGGCAAGAAACAGCTCCTGTCGGGCATCTTCTGGGAGATGAACGAAATAAGCTCCAGAACGGAAAGCAAGACCGAAACCGTAATAACCGAGAGTGATGACGGTCACGGGAATATCGTACAGACGGAAACCACAGTCACACGGACTTACCTGTATATCACGGTCAGCCATAAGACTGCCGAGGAAATGGCAGACCAATACGGCTTTAATGAAGAACAGCGACAGCAGCTCTCAGAGCTACTTGCCGAGGAAAACAATTCGCTCTGGTTGCAGGTGTTATACGGTATCTCTGTGGGCGATGGAGAAATCGTGTCCGTTGCCTTGTCGCAGGTAGGTAATGTCGGCGGTCAGCCTTATTGGTCGTGGTACGGCTTTGAGGGTCGTGTGGAATGGTGTGCCTGCTTCGTGTCTTGGTGTGCCAATGAGTGCGGCTATATCGACAGCGGCGTGATACCGAAATATGCCCTTTGTTCGGACGGTGTGAATTGGTTTAAGGACAGAGGACAATGGGCGGACAATACCGCCGAGCCGACAGCAGGACAAATCATCTTCTTTGATTGGGACGATGAAAACGGACAGGATGGCGTTTCCGACCATACGGGTATTGTTGAGAAAGTCGAGAACGGCATCGTTTACACCGTTGAGGGCAATTCTGGAGACACCTGCAGGCAGAAACAATATCCTGTCGGATATTATGAAATCCTCGGTTACGGTATCCCTGCCTATTAAAACAGAAACCGCTTGTATAACAGGCGGTTTCAATACATATCCTATGTATTTGTAACTAAAGTTTGAATATGCGAACCTAAACATTGCTTTTCTGGACTTATGATGATATAATAAGAAAAACATACTGATGAGGTGAGCCGAATGCGAGTGAGTTATAATAAACTTTGGAAACTTTTAATTGATAAGAATATGAAAAAGGGCGAGCTTCGAGATGCTATCGGAGCAAGTAAAAGCACTTTTGCTAAACTTGGTAAAAATGAGAATGTTACGCTCCCTGTATTATTAGCAATATGCGAATACTTGAATTGCGATTTTGGAGATATTATGGAAGCCTTGCCAAACAAGGTTAATAAGGAGTGCGAATAATATGAATGAAAATATTTTAATAGTTGATGATGAAAAAGAGATAGCCGATTTAATTGAAGTCTATCTAAAAAATGACGGTTACACGGTACATAAATTCTATAATGGTATGGACGCTCTCAAATGTATCGAGTCACAAAATTTGGATTTGGCAATTTTAGATGTGATGCTTCCAGATGTCGATGGATTTCGTATTTGTCAGAAGATTAGAGAGCAGTATTTTTACCCTATTATAATGTTGACTGCAAAGGTCGAGGATACCGATAAAATTATGGGACTTACCATCGGAGCTGATGATTACATTACAAAACCATTCAACCCTTTGGAAGTTGTCGCAAGAGTAAAAACACAGCTTCGCCGTTATGTTCGTTATAATAATGCTACTAATGTAGAGGAAAAAGATGCTCCGATTACAGAATATGATGTCAAAGGACTTATTATAAATAAGCATACTCACAAATGTACTTTGTATGGAAAAGAGATTACTTTGACCCCGATTGAGTTTTCTATCCTTTGGTACTTGTGTGAGAACAGAGGAAAAGTTATTCCATCTGAGGAATTATTTGAAAATGTTTGGGGAGAAAAGTTCCTTGATAACAATAATACCGTTATGGCTCATATCGGAAGATTGAGGGAAAAACTCAAAGAGCCTGCCAAAAATCCGAAATTTATTAAAACTGTGTGGGGAGTGGGATATACCATTGAATAAGAATAGAAAAACTACAAAAATAGGAAATGATTTCAAGCAGCTACAGACAACAATTTTTTTAAGAACAGCTATTATACTTATTGTTGCAGTTGTAATCATATTTATAATTTACAATGGTTTTTTTCAAGGGCATTTTGCAAATGCGGTTGTCGGTTTTTTGAACAGATTTATTTATGATGATTATGAAGCTGCATTAGAAGCATATCAGCGTGTCGTAAGAAATTATATGGACTTATACATTCTGGTTGCTATATTATCGGTTTTTCTTATTATTTTACGCATATATTTAAAAGGCTTCACCAAGTATTTTAATGAAATCAATCGAGGAATAGATGCGTTGATTGAAGAAAATTCTGGAGATGTAGTTTTATCTACTGAACTGGCAGCAACCGAAAAGAAAATCAATCATATTAAGCATACGCTTACACAGCGAAAATTGGCAACCGAGCTTGCGGAACAACGAAAAAATGACCTCGTTGTTTATCTTGCCCACGACTTGAAAACTCCACTTACATCGGTCATTGGATATTTGACCTTGCTTCGAGACGAAAATCAAATATCCGAAGAACTCAGAGAAAAATATTTGTCAATATCCTTAGAAAAAGCAGAACGGCTTGAGGATTTAATCAATGAATTTTTTGAAATCACACGGTTTAACTTATCAGATATTACACTTGAGTACAGCCGAGTTAATTTGACCCGTTTGCTTGAACAGCTTACATATGAGTTCAAACCAATGCTCTTAGAAAAGAACTTAAAGTGTGAGCTTGAAATAGCATCTAATGTAATGTTAAAATGCGATGTTAATAAGATGCAGCGTGTTTTTGATAATCTGCTGAGAAATGCCGTAAATTATAGTTTTGATGACGGAACTATTCATATTGTTGCAACACAAAATGAGAATAATTTGAGCATTAAGTTCACTAATTGCGGTAATACTATTCCGCAGGAAAAACTCGAACGCATTTTTGAACAGTTTTATCGCCTTGACACCGCACGAAGTTCCAGAAGCGGAGGTGCAGGCTTAGGTCTTGCCATTGCAAAAGAAATAGTTGAGCTTCATAACGGAACGATAACAGCCAAAAGTGAAAATGAGGTCATAGAATTTGAAGTAACAATTCCTCTTTCGTAGGAAAATCGTTAGAATTTCCGTATATAAAACGCAAGAAAAGGCATTAGTGGTTTTGATATAATAATCAGAGCCATTGATGCTTTTTTATTGGAGGATAATTTTATGCTTATAATACAAGAAATACTTGGTTACTTTTTGATTGGATTTATTGGAATGGTATGTTTGGCAATTCTATTTTTGCCTATCTATTTTTCACTTAGAAAAAGAATACCACTATCACGACAAATAGTGTTCTTTCTTTTGGTTGTCTGCATTTTGGTTATTATTTCTGCAACCTTTTTAGAATGGATTATTGTTTGTCTGTTAGATGGTAAAGAGATATTTGCTTCTGAACACTCTTTGAACCTTATACCATTTAATTTCATTACTGAAACTTGGCTTATGTCAGCACGGAAGCAAATCACACAAGCAATAGCGAACATCCTAATGTTTTTGCCGCTGGGCTTTATTTTCCCTATTGCGTTTACGAAGATGCGAAAACTTTGGTCAACGACAATATGTATGATGCTATTTTCTTTTTTAATTGAGTTAATTCAATACTTTGTCGGCAGGTCTGCGGATATTGATGACCTTATGCTTAACACATTGGGCGGAATACTCGGTTATGGTGTTTTCTATGTTTTTTCAATACTATTTAAGGACAAAAAATTTTGGAAAAAAATAAGCGGTGCGGCTTCGTAGGAAAATTGTAAGAATTTCCGTAGAAAAATAGTGGAATACCTTATGAGTAAACAAATAAACGACACTCTTGTTATTGGTACAATTATAGTACCGAAACAAGAGTGTTTTTGTTTTGGGGAGAAAAGCAAACGAAGGAGCGATTTTTATGTCAAGAAAAAGATTAACGCAGGTGTTTCCTTTTCTGCTTCCTCTCCGTAAATGGCAAAGAAAAAAATTGTTTTATTTGAAAATGCAATTAGACGGACACAGGTACGCAAAAAAGACATCTGACAAATTGTTACCTAATGTGGTATTTGAAACCTCATCGCTTATGTTGAATGAGAACAGCGGCTTTGATATGAAATACCAAATCAATAAGGTACACAATCTTAAACTTGCCGCCAAAACAATCAATAAGGTGGTTATTGAGCCAAATGAAACATTTTCTTTCTGGCAGCTTGTACGGTGGGCAGACCACCACGAGAAATATAAGGACGGATTAAACCTTGTTGACGGAAAGATTGTTGGCTCTTACGGTGGAGGTTTGTGTCAATTAAGCAATATGTTATTTTGGCTGTTCTTGCACACACCGCTAACGATTGTTGAGCGACACGGACACGCTGTAGAGTCGTTCCCATCCACAACAGAAGATTTACCCTGCGGAACTGATGCTACGATTAACGAAGGTTGGTTAGACCTAAAACTCCGTAACGACACGGACAATACTTTCCAGATTGAGATTAACTTTGATGACAGCTTTATGTATGGTCGAATTTTGTCGCAATGCTCCGTAAATATTGATTATACGGTTTTTAATTCGTCTGTTTCCTATGTCAAGCGAGAGGAAAAAGTATATCAAATAGCTTCTGTTTGTCGTGCAGAAAAAGACAAAATTACTGGTAGCCCTTTTATTGTTGCTTCAACGACTGATAGTTCCTTATTGTCCAGAGTATCCAGAAGTGTGTCTATCTGCCTGCGGAGGGTACTCTTATCGGACTTTTTATCTGGAAATATGTATTGGTCAACAGAAATATCAAACATAGTAATAAGCTGAATGAATAGCTCGATACTTGGATACTGCCCCTCGTTTTCGATAGACTGAATATGTCTGGGAGCATAGCCGATTATTCCAGATAGTTGCTCCCTTGTCATCCCTCTGGCTTCACGGGCTTTTTTGATAGCCTGTCCTATCGGAGTAAAATCGAAGTCAAAATTATTGTTCCTTTCGTCCATTAGCTCACCACCTATTCTCTGAAAATGTTACTCTTATATTTTACAGAGATGCGGCTTCCAGTTAAACGATGTGAAATCTCTTGGTATAGGAAGTTTAATCTCTTGTAACAAGAGATTAAAGCACGCTTGACATACTTGAAACTAATTTTTTATTCGGATAAACTATAGATAAGTTTACAAAAGCGGACATGAAAAGCGAGGAAAATATGCTCGTATTCTTGTATGCTTATATATGAGGAGGTAAGTAAATGGAATGGTTGAAAAGACTTGGAGCAGCCATTGATTACATAGAGGAAAACTTAGACAAGGAAATATCCTATGATGAAGCAGCTCATATAGCTTGTTGTTCAACATATTATTTTCAACGGATTTTTTCTTATGTATCAGGAGTGTCACTATCAGAGTACATACGCCGCCGTAAAATGACACAGGCTGCATTTGAGTTACAAAGAACAGATAATAAGGTTATTGATGTTGCTCACAAATACGGGTATTCATCTCCAACATCCTTTAACCGTGCTTTTCAAAGCGTACACGGGATAGCACCTATAGCGGCAAAAAGTATGGGATGTACCTTGTGTGCATATCCATCAATCCAATTTTCTATAATAGTTTTGGGAGGCAGTGCAATGGCATATCACATTGAAGAAAAGAAAAGTATTCGCATTATAGGAATTAGAATACCTCTTGTTGAAGATGCAGAGGAAAATATGCGGAATGTTCCTGCGTTCTGGAAAAAGGCAGTATTGGATGGCAGTATCTCCAAATTAGCAGAGCTATCAAACAAAAATCCAGACGGCATTTTAGGAGTCAGCGTTTATAATAATCCAGAGGATATATATTATTATATCGCTGTTTCGAGCAACATTCCCGTGCCAGAGGGAATGGTAGAATACATGATACCAGAGGGTATGTGGGTTGTTTTTGAAAACGACGGAGTATTTAAGGAAGATGTGCAGAGTGTTTTTCGCAGATTTTTGACAGAATTTCTACCGTTTTCTGGTTATGAATATGCAGGACTTCCAGATGTTGAAATATATCCAGTCTGCAAAGGACAGCCATCCAAAGGACATTCCGAGGTGTGGATTGCAATCAAAAAAGCAAAGGAGATTTAAGTATGTATCATTTAAGATTAAAAGGCGACCATTATCAGATGGGCGTAAAAAGAGGAAACATATTTCAAAAAGCTCATATTTCCTTTCCACTCCAGTTGGATAATTTTCAATTGGAACACGGGAAACAAAGCGAAGAAATTTTAAGAAAGTTTTTCCCAGAGATATGTGAGGAAGTAAGAGGCGTAAGTGACGCCATTGGCACAGATTATCTACACTTCATTTCTTGGATGTTGTGTATGGGCTGCTGTATGTATAACTTGGAGAACAACATCCCCGTTGAGGTTAGGGGCTGTACTGCTTTTGCATATTCAAGCAATGGCAGAACAATATACGGTAGAAATAATGACTTACCACCTTATCTGCGTGAAGGAAGCAAAAGTGAAATCTATGCACCGAAAAATGGAAACAGGTTCAATATCACTACTTCCTCTTTCATTAACGGCGAAGAAGGAGTGAATGAACACGGATTTGCTGTAGCAATGACTTTTGTAATGACCGACCTTGAAAAGATAAAAGCAGGTTTCAATTCTTGCTTTATTGTAAGATATTTGCTTGAAAAGGCAGATAATACCGAACAGGCGGTTTCCCTTCTTATGGGCTTGCCAGTATCTTCTAACTGCAATATTTTACTTGCAGATAAAAAAGGCAATATGGTAGTGGTTGAATGTACGCCAATTCTCAAAAAAGTTCGGGCGGCAGAAATTTTTGAAAATGGCAGTATTGTTTGTACTGTTAATAGTTTTACATCTGATGAGATGAAACCATATGACGATGCAAAAGGAAATGATTATGACTCGCACAGGCGTTACAGGACAGTATTAGACAGCTTTTCTTCGGAACGCATAAAAGATGAATACATTGAAACTACCGAACATCTCTTAAAAGGTGATTATGGGTTTATGTGCCAATATGATGATGAGCCAGATTTTGAAACAGTTTGGAGTTCAATATTTGATTTAGACAGCTTAGTAATCTATCGTGCAGAGGGTGACCCCAGAAAAAAGAAATTTGTTACAGATAATCGGTTACATGACCTTATAAGGCGAGGATAATATGCTGAGTATAAATTCCCAATGGATTTTATGTCCTCTTTGTGGGAACAAAACCCGAAACAAAATCAGAGAAGACACAGTTTTGAAAAACTATCCTCTTTACTGCCCGAAATGTAGACAGGAAACTTTAATTGAAGTCGAGAATTTACAAGTAACCGTCATCAAAGAGCCAGACGCACAGACGCAGAGCCGATGAACTTGTGAGAGATAAACTCACAGTTCATCGGCTCTGCCTATTTGGAAAAGTATCTTATGGGGGATTGTAATTATTCGTATTTTAGTTTTAATTCATCAATCCATGTTTCAATGGATTGTGCAAGAATGAATTGTTGTTGCAAGACCGCTAATCCTGCTTGTGGGATTTCGGGTACATTTTCTTTCGCTTTCAAATTTTTTTCCAGATATGATTTTAGTGTTTTTATATTGGCTTCAATATCTGTTAGGCATTTCATTTGATTTTCTGGCAAAAGGGCATCCAAGTTGACAATGACTGCATTAAAATCCAAGAAGATTTGAATGGGTTTTGCGGATATTTCAAACATAAGATTTTCAAGCTGTTTTTCACCCGCTTCTGTTAAGGAGTAGATTGCCTTTTCTGGCATTTTTCCCTCTTTGACTATGTTGCTTGAAATGTATCCCTTTTCCTCTAACTGGATAACTTTTTTATAGATTGACGGAGTGCTGATTTTTACCCATTTTGATATGTTGCGGTATTCAACCAATTTTTGGATGTCGTAAGCACTTAGGGCTTCCTTTTTCAGCATTCCTAATACGATTAAATCTATTGTTGCCATGATATTCTCCTTTCTCTATTGACAACTACTATAATTTATAGTAGTATATACAACACAGCTTTAATTGCTGTAATTTATACTACTATATTTTATACTCAAAGTCAAGAAAAGGAGTGTTAATTATGAGTCAACAAAACAAGAAAATGCAGCTATTAGGTAACGCACCTATCCCTCAAGCCCTATTAGCAATGGGTATCCCGACAATGATTGGAATGTTGGTAAACGCATTATACAATCTGGTGGATGCCTATTTTGTTGGAGGATTGGGAGAGAGCCAGATGGGAGCAATTTCAGTTGTGTATCCATTAGGACAGGTTGTGGTTGGTTTAGGGTTGCTATTTGGAAATGGGGCAGCATCCTACATTTCCAGATTGTTAGGACGCAATGATAAGGAAAAGGCAAACCAAGTTGTCAGCACAGCCTTATACAGCAGCGTTTTTGTCGGGGCAGTTATGATTATCCTGTCTGTCATTTTTCTAAAGCCGATACTAAGTATTTTGGGAGCGACAGAGAGTATTTTGCCCTATGCGGTCACATATGGAAGTATTTATATTATTTCCTGCATCTTCAATGTCTTTAATGTCACAATGAATAATATCGTGACAAGCGAGGGAGCAGCAAAGACGACCATGTGCGCTCTGCTGATTGGAGCCGTACTGAATATTGCATTAGACCCTATATTTATTTATGTACTGGATTTGGGAGTGGCAGGAGCCGCCATTGCTACTGCAATTTCACAGGTAGTATCTACTCTGGTGTATCTATTTTATATTTTGGGAAAGAAGAGTGTATTTGATTTTAAAATAAAGAATTACTGCCTTTCAAAAGAGATTGCATCGGAAATTTTTAAGATTGGTATTCCAACGCTTGTGTTCCAGATATTAACAAGCCTTTCCATTTCTCTCATCAACAATGCGGCGGCTGATTATGGAGACGCTGCAATCGCAGGAATGGGAGTTGTGACACGCCTTGTTTCAATGGGAAGTCTAACAATATTTGGTTTTATTAAAGGCTTTCAGCCAATCGCAGGGTACAGCTATGGAGCGAAAAAATTCAACCGCCTGCATGAAGCAATTAAAACCTCTATTATCTGGTCAACCATATTTTGTGTTGTTTATGGATTGATACTGGCTTTATTTTCAACGTCCATCGTGTCACAATTCGCAAGTGGCAATCTGGAGATGATTAAAGTAGGGGCAAGCTCATTAAGGGTAAATGGAATTTCTCTCATGCTGTTTGGCTTCTATACCGTATATTCCTCATTATTCCTTGCTTTAGGAAAAGGGAAAGAAGGCTTTATTCTCGGAGCTTGCAGGCAGGGAATTTGCTTTGTGCCAGTTATTCTCGTTCTGCCTATGATATGGGGATTGAATGGTATTCTGTATGCTCAGCCAGTTGCAGATGTGCTTTCTGCTATTATTACGGTATTTATGGCTATCCATCTTCACAGAGAATTAAATGAAGCGGAAAAGCAAGCGGCTATTGCAAGAACTAATGAAGTACATTAAGGGAGATGTTTTATGCAAAATGAAAAATGGGTGCTTTGCCCCGTTTGTGGAAACAAAACACGGATAAAAATAAGAGAAAATACGGTACTTCTTAATTTTCCGCTTTTTTGTCCTAAGTGTAGGCAGGAACAGCTTATAAATGTTCAACAATTAAAAGTAACTATCATCAAAGAGCCAGACGCACAGACGCAGAGCCGATGAATTTGCGAGGTAACTTGCAGTTCATTGGCTCTTTCTTTATGCAGAATAGGTTGGATAAGCCCGCCAAATAAAAAAAACGGTGCTTTGGTGGGCGGCTTTGTCACGCCCAGACTAAATTTTACTGCCCTCTAAACCCGTTTTCGAGTTTGGAGGGATTTTTATGTGTTGGTCAAGCACGACCATCATGCTGCTTATCAGAAGTAGCAGTTATTTACATAGTGTCACGTAGAAGTGAGGATAACTTATTAAAAAAAGCCTTGCTTGCTCGTGGCACTTTTCTACTTTTCAAGTAGAAGTCACATATCTATATCATAGAGATAATTATGCGTATTGCCGTAGAGGTCTTAGTACCTTTGCGGCTTTTTGTTTGTTGTTTTTTGTCGCAACACAGGATAAACCTGCTTCTGGCATTGGGTGCCGTAGCCCACCTCAATCTGAATTTCTCAAAAAAATTCAGATTGGAGGTACACATTATGGCTTACAACAAAGCCAGAGAAGAAAAGAAATGGCGGCTCTGGAAAGAAGCCGAGGAAAAACAGTTACGGAGCTTGGGGGTTAATGAGGACGATATAGAAAAGCTCCGTGTTCACGATTGGGCGATTTTTAATTCAGACAGACGGTATTATCAGCGAGTGCAGGAAACAGGTACATATCTTGACGAGCTTGCCGAAGATACTACGCAACCCGAAGTGAAAACGGTTGAGGATTTTCTGGACAGCATTGAAAATCAATGCCTATATCAAATCTTGATTAAGGTAGACAGGCTTACATTGCAGATTGCTTTGATGAAGATACAAGGATATTCAACCCGTGAAATTGCGGTGTGTCTGAATATTACTGAAAAAGCTGTTTACAGACGAATGGACAGGCTCAAAGAAAAATTAAAAAAGTTTTTTGAGTAGAGGGGAAAATCGAATATTCCCACGGGCTACAGGGTGAGAGGACAAAAACCTCTTACCCTGTTTTCCTTTGTGTGGCGAAAACGGGGGGCGTTCCTTGACAAGTGAATACCCATTCGCCAAATACTTTCTCTTTGTGATTGTGATGAGCATAAGCGTGTGCAGCGGTACGCCAAGACCTGCCGACAGGCAGCGAGCGATTGAAAGGTGGTGAGCCAATCTTACCGACTCAAAAAATCGGGTAGCTCCCGATTTCGCCATAACCCACAAAGAGGATAATGATACTCCCGTCCAGTCACAGTCCGAGCGTGATAAAACCGTCGCAGGCAATGAGGGCGGCTCTGTCAGAACGACAGTTGGGGTGGAACTCCCGTGGTGTCAGTTCGCTGCTGACCGTTTGGCGACTTCCCATAGCATTTCGGGGTGTCGAGGACAAATTGAAATGCTCCTATCATATTCAGCCAAACGAAAGGCGGTCATAAGAACAGAGATTTTGTTTATACTCTCCCGACCTTAAATACTTCCTTTTGTTTGGCTGCCTACATAGGCAGAACATACCTGCCTAAATAAATCTGGGAGGTCAAACATAATGGAAAGAAAAATCAAGCGTGGAGATATTTACTACGCAAATCTAAATCCCGTTATCGGCTCGGAGCAAGGTGGCAGGCGACCTGTACTTATTATTTCAAACGATGTCGGTAATAAGCACAGTCCTACGGTCATTGTCGCACCTATCACAAGCAGAATAAACACCAAAGCAAAACTGCCGACACACACTCTAATCAATAACTTTGAGGGATTGGATAAGAACTCAATTATTTTGCTTGAACAGGTACGAACGATTGATAAACAGCGATTAGAACAGTACTTAGGAATGATACCAGATGATATGGTGGCAAGGGTTGATAAGGCTCTTGCCATTAGTGTTGCATTGGAGAAAATAAAGGCAACAGATGTGTAAAAAGGGCGAGAAGAATAAATTTGCACATTGGTAAAAATGCGGCTGTATTTCTATAATTAGAGTACAGCCGCTTGTTTTATAGCGGAGGTACTCATTATGGGAAATGAAAAATATATCCAAAATTCCGAATTGCAAAGTAAACAGATGCAAGATGAAAACGAAGTATTCAATTCATTTATCAATATTATGGTACAGATAGTTGAAAAGTACGGAAAGACAGTTTTGCAGGAATTGGATTGTGCTGCGTAAGCTACGCAGCCTTACATATCACATTTTCCTATAAAATTATGGAGGTGGTACGATGAACAGAGAAGGAAAGAAATGTGTCCTGTATCCAAGAGTAAGTACCGAGATGCAGGTGGACGGATATAGCCTTGAAGGACAGAAGAACAGCTTAAAACGCTTTGCTGACCGAGAAGAAATGGAAATTGTCGGTATCTATGAGGATGCAGGTAAATCAGGAAAATCTATTGAAGGACGACCCGCATTTAAGAAAATGCTTTCCGATATAAAAAACGGATTGGAGATAGACTATATTCTGGTTTATAAACTTTCCCGTTTCGGAAGAAATGCAGCGGATATTCTAAATTCATTAGAGTTTGTACAATCTTATGGAATAAATCTTATTTGTATTGAAGAAGGAATTGACTCGTCACAGACAAGTGGAAAACTTTTAATCTCTGTTTTGTCTGCGGTTGCAGAAATAGAAAGAGAAAATATCATTGAACAGACAATGAATGGACGGAGAGAAAAAGCACGACAAGGTGGGTGGAATGGTGGATTTGCACCATACGGATATTATCTGAAAGACAATCAGCTCTTGATAGAAGAAACGGAAGCTGAAGCAATCAGAATTATATTTGATAAATTTGCTAATTCTGATATAGGACTTGGCGGAGTAGCAAAATATCTTAATCTTCAAGGTATAAAGAAGATACCTCGTCAGAACGGCACATTGGAAACTTGGAGCAGTCATTTTATACGGTTGATATTAGACAATCCTGTTTATTGTGGAAAGATTGCTTATGGCAGAAGAACACGAGAAAAGGTAAAAGGTACAAAAAATGAATATAAGCAGGTTCATGCAGAGGATTACATTCTGGAAGATGGACAACATGAAGGAATTATCAGCGAGGAATTGTGGCAAAAGGTTCACGCAAAGCGTATGGCAACAGGAATTAAACAGCCATCCAAAATCGGTAAGGATAGGTCACACCTTTTGACGGGGATATTAAAGTGTCCCCTTTGTGGAAGTTCAATGTATACGAACAAACACGCTTGGACAAATAAAGACGGCACATACAAAGAGGTTTACTATTATATTTGTGGTAGAAATAAGCAGGAGCGAGGACATCATTGTGATTATAAAGCATCGCTAAGAAAAACAGATATTGAGCCACTTGTAATTGAAGCTGTTAAGGAATTGGTAAGCGATAAGTATTTTGCAAAAGAGATTGAAAAGCGTATTGGCGTACAGACCGATACAACAGCTATTGATAAGGAACTTGCCAATTACGAGAGTAAGCTGAAAGAAGTAGATTTGAATAAAGCCCGTCTGGAACGAGAGATTGATAATCTGCCTATTGATGCTCGTTTCAGAGAAAGGAAAATCCACGACATGACTTTAAGACTTGATGCCTTGTATGATACGATTGTAGAGTTGGAAGAACGGATTGAAGATGCAAAGCTGAGAAAAAGTTCTATCGAAATGGAAACAATCACTCTGGACAATATTTACAAGCTTATGCTGAATTTTGGAAAGCTCTATGATATAATAAGTGACGAGGAAAAGAAAAGCCTTATTACTTATCTCATAAAAGAAATTCAGATATATCCAAATGGGGAGTCAGAGCAGCCTTTGAAGTCAATAGAGTTTAATTTCCCAATATATCGGGATGGTCAAGAGGTAAGGCGGCTCTTGTGGGAAAAAGGTAATACCGTTGAGACGGTTGTCCTTTTGTCCCAACTAAAATAAACGCCGGATGATTATATTAATGTCACGATTGAACTTGATGATGTGGATATAACATCTGCAGAGACTAAGGCAACATATGATGAGATAAAGAAGATAGCAGGCAGCCACAGTGCCCAGAAGATAAAGAAAGTGCAATTGTGGAGGCATTGAAGCATTTTAAGATGATTCAGCAGAAATAAAAGGAGTTTGATAAATTGGAAGTTGGAGGATACACGCATGAAAATTGTAATCATTAATGGAAGTGCCAGAAAAG
>ERZ1106929.1410-NODE-1410-length-20515-cov-30.241593_pt1 | contig 20515 bp, 20 predicted proteins | sample MGYA00403662_ERZ1106929 | MGnify/ENA primary metagenome ERZ1106929 (study PRJEB35170, sample SAMEA104062442) | human gut metagenome | biome: human gut; feature: human-associated habitat; material: faeces | place: Denmark | collected 2013-02-20 ... | reverse complement strand
ATATATATTGTGTAATGTTCCTGATATCCATATTGTGCCATTTGGCTTTAGTACTCTCTTACATAACCTAATCCACTTTCTGTTAAACTTATGTTTTTCTTCGACACTGGTTCCGCCTTCTGAAAGCTTATCCCATGAGCCTTTATTTACTGAAACCATCTTTCCACCCTGGCAGGTAATTCCGTCATTACTTAAAAAATATGGTGGATCCGCAAATATCATATCTACAGATTCTGGTTTCATTTTTGTTAGAATTTTAAATGAATCACCTGCAATCAACTGTGATTCATCAGTCTCAAAGTATAATGGCACTTTTTTAGTAAATAAGTTATCCATTATATGTCTCCTTGTTTTTCGGAACTAAATGCAATCTTTATGAACAGATGCATTATCTCCATTTAATAATTGCATATAATCACTTCTTCGCCAACTCGGTTAGAAGCATCTGAATTAATCATACGCTTTACGCTTACAACATCTATCTTATAATCCTTATTTCCATACAACTCATTTATCAACTCTGTATTATGATTCATGAGCATACAGTAGCAACCTCTAGCAGTTAATTCATCATAAAGTTTCGCTAATCGCTTGTGACTTTCTATATCAAAACCTTCTTTTGTGTAGGATTCAAAGGATGTAGGATTCAAAGGTGCATACGGACTGTCTATAAATACAAAATCGCCTTTCTTTGCATTCTTACAAGCCTGTTCAAAATCACCATCTATAATAGTTACTCCCCTAAGATACTCTGATGTAGCTATAATAACATCTTCATCAACAGAAACCCTGCGGCTGTTATTATATGGAACATTAAATAATCCCTTGCCATTCACACGATATAATCCATTAAAACAATGCTTATTTATAAATACAAATAATGCTGCCAGCTCTACATCATATTCAGACCGCATAAGCTTGTCATTATAATGTTCTCTGATAGAATAATAATACTTTTTCCCATCTTCCCACATATCATTATCTAGCCTGTTGACCTCTTTCAGAAAAGCATCAGATTCATTACATATTGTTCTGTATGTGTTAATCAAAGCTTTATTTATATCATTAATCAGAGCATTTGCAGGCAGTAGATCAAATATTACAGCGCCACCACCTACAAACGGCTCATAGTAATCATTATATTTTTCAGGCATTCTTTCTCTTATCTGCGGAATAAGCTGACGTTTTCCTCCAGCCCACTTCACAAATGGAGCGACACTTGAATTACTCATTTTGATTCCTCTTCTCTAGTCACTAAGTGACAAAATCTCATAAATTTATTATACTTGCTAACATAGAAAATAACAATCAAAACTTTCACTCAATGTGAATCCCATATAATTCCAATTACTTCTCAAAGACAAATATATACTCATGTGCAAGAAGCAAAAAGTTATTATTCTGTTTTTCCCAGTAACCAGTAGATTTACAATTATGCTGTTCTTTTATAATTATTTCTTTGTTGATAAATCCAGCACGCAAAAAACACTCCATCATACGAAACCCTAATGGAACAACTTTTCCACATTTTCTTATATCACCAATCATAACAGAACACATCTTTCCCTTTTTCAACACACGATATGCTTCATATGCCACCTTATCCATTGCATCTATGAATGGCTTTACTCCCAGCATGGAAATATCCCCTTCTATGCCTTCGCTGTACTTTATGATATCAGCATATGGTGGATGAGTGCAGATAAAATCTATATGAGCATCTTTGATAAAATGTAATTCTGCTGCATTTCCCTCTCGTATATATATTTTTGAACTTGCATCACATTGGAATTGTAAATTTGTTTCTGAAATTGAAACTGACTGCGGATTAATATCTATACCTACCGCATTACGACCTAGTAGTTTTGCCTCAACCAGTGTGGTTCCACTACCCATGAATTGATCTAAAATCCAGTCACCTGGTTTAGAATATCGAAGTATCAGATTTCTTGGTACATATGGTGACCAATTTCCCCGATACTTTCCTGAATGCGTTGCCCAACTTCCTCTGTCTGGAAACGACCAGACTGTTGTTGGTTCAAGCTTGAAATTATTTGGTTGTAAACCTATAAGTCATGCCCCCTTTTCATTTCCATTGACTGAAGTATTCTGAAACACCCTCGATACCTTTTATCATGAATACTCTCCTAACATCATTTTGAATCTTAATTTTATTTGCATCAGAAAGGGTATCAAAATCCTGTTGTATCTCTTGAATTTTATGTGCTGTCTCTATTACAAATTTATCATATTCATACTTTTCTTGAAATGAATCCATTGTAATCCCCACCTTCCATCAACCATATATATAAGTTTACCCCAACTCAGTTAAAAAAGCCATCTTTTTTTCTTTCACAATAAGTGAATTTGTATATCATTCATAGCATGAGATAATATTCACAAATAGTGAAAGAGGTGTAGCTATGCATTTTAATAATGATACTGACCTATATCGTACTATAGGTTCAAATATAAAACATTATAGACAACAAGCTAATTTAACACAGATGCAGCTTGCAGAAAAGGCGCAAATCAGTATCAGTTATCTTTCTAAAATTGAAGCTTCTGGTTGTGATAAAAGTCTTTCCATATCTGTACTTAATCAGATTGCAAATGTACTCAATGTTGAAATCAATGACTTTTTTAAGGAGGCACTATGAAACTATATGAAGCTAAACAGCAAATCGATAAACTTGCCTGTATTCCCTTTAAGGAATACCTCGATCCCGATATCTTTCAAGATACAATGTTAAAATTAAACAAAGGTCGTACTGGACAACTTCTTGAATTAACAATCGGACTTAACCTTTCAAATACCACTCTTGACTTTGAAGATGGCGAATTAAAGACAAATAAGTGTGATCGTTCTGGCAATCCACTTGAAACAATGTTTATTACCCAAACATCAACTATAATGGACGAAATATTATCTGGTAAAGATTTTTACAAAACTAAGCTTTATACCAAATTACAACATTTATTATATGTCCCTATAATCAAAGATGGTCCTCAATCTGATTGGATGTTCTTACCTTGTATAGAAGTTGACTTATCAAAACAGATTTATCACGAATTATGTCTTCAGCTAGAAGCTGACTATTATAGTATATGCGACCAGTTTAATACTATGCTTCAGGCATCTCCAACAGCTATGTTACATACTGCAAGCGGCGAATTTATTCAAATCCGAACTAAAGATTCTAAGCCATATAGACCAATATATTCAGAAATATATCAAAGAAATGTCTCTGACAAAAATAGAGCCTTTTATTTCAAAAAAGAATTTATGAAATACATTGTATCTATAAATAAATAACTTTATCCTTAGTTATATAATATATAAGGCAGGTGTTCTAATTTGCTTATTATATCAACAAGCAGCACTATCTACTAAAGAAGCTTTTGCTTTTATTCATGCAAAAGCTTCTTTATACAAATTAACAGCACCGCCTCTTCTCCCACTTCTTCTCTTCCTTCTCCTGCAATCTGCCACTCTCCTCATATATCCTGTCATAATCCTGATAAATCTCATCAAAGTCTTTCTTAACTCCAGCCTTTTCAAGCACATTACGATACACCGACATTCCATCACTATAGGTCAGATTTCCAATCTGCAACACCTGTGCCTGCTCCGCAACAGTCATATCAACCATATCACTATACACAAATCCTCGTGCAGCCAATCTGTCACTAATCCGATCAAGTTCTGCCTTAACAAATAATTCCTTTTCCATCTGCCCATATACATTCTGAACATTCATTGCCTCATCAATAATAGTTCCCGACTTATCGCTATAATGGATAGCCTTCAAGTAATTCATAATCTTAGTGCCATATGCATCCGAGCCATCAAAATATCCATTCTTATAAAACAGTTCTGCTTTCTTGCTATAATCAAGCTTCATATAATCAGCCTTATTATCTGGAAGTTTCCAAACTGAATTTACTTCTATTTTCTCACCAACTGCATTTGCTTCAACAATATCTTCCGAATAATAATCATAGATACCATCTGTGTCCACATCTGCCTTTTCGCCTGCATCTGCTTCTGTATCTATATCCACATCTACACCAATCGTCACCACTTCTGTCCTCATATCCTCATCAGCTACACCAATCAGTTTATCTTCAATATCATCATTGCCAACCCTCTGAACTACTGACTTATCAACATATGGATTCTCTGGCACCATCCACTCATTCTGTTCATCCAGATTCTCACTCATATCACGGATTGGAACAAGTTCTTCCAGTCTATCTTCCCTCAGCAATTCCGACCTGTCTATTTCCCTATAGATACATCTGGCAGCTATCTTCTTTTCCTGTCTAAGCTCTTTCTTTCTGTTTTTTATCCGTTCCAGTTCATTTCTATAGTAATTCTCCGTCTCATCATATGCCTCCAGCTCTGCTTCGGTCTTACACTTACGTTTCTGACTGTATCTTACCTTATAAAGCTTGTCCTGCTGCTCTGTCAGGCTTACCATTTCGTCATCTATCTGCTTGTGTATTACAAGTAACTCATCCATATCTTTAACATTATATTTATAAAGAAAATTGTATTCTTCCTGCAATTGCTGCATTGTCTTTATCTGCTTCTGTAATGCGGCAGAATGATACAGAAATGGCTGTTTTTCTGCCTTATACCTGCGATATATTCTTGTGTAACATCTGCGTTGAATCGGCGTAAGCCTCCTGTGTGATGAAAGAATATATCCGACATTAGAAGTCCTGTGATAAAATCCTCTTCCCTGCTCCGAATACTTAATCAGAATATCAAGATTTTCTTTCGTATAATTCTCACTCAAAGTATCCAGTCTGCGAAAACGCTTCATTCCATCTGCCTTCACTGCAATATGAGCACCATCTTTCACTTCATATCCCAGTGATTTTAACAGGTAAAGAAAATGTGGCATACTTTCAGCCTGCATTGCGCAGAAGTTTACATGTTCCTTAATTAAGGCACACATATCTTTTTCATACTCCCACTGTGGTCTTACCACATTTTTAGGCTCCTCACTATATTCAGCTGGCGTTATATGAAGTCCGTATTCTTCACACAGCTTATTAGTAATCGGCTGATATTTATATTTCCAGTCACCATCACGATATTGGAATTTGTACCCTGTCACCATATTTACGCTATTTATTATGATATGTGCATGAAGATGTTCCTTATCTGTATGAACTGCAACTACCGCTTCATATTCACCTTTAAACGCTTCTTCTACATACCGCATTGCTATATCATACATTATCTCTGGTGTACCTTCTCCCGGCTTTAGGGAAATAACAAAATGATAACCTTGTCTGCCACCAGTCTTTCCAAACATCTGCTTTGTAGCTTTCATCTGTTCATAAGCCATCTCTGGCAGGCAGTTTACACCGCCCACCAGATTGGCTTTTCCAAGTTTCTTCGGCTGCATGATATAGTTGAGTGCATGTTCCAAATGAATGTCAATCTTTCCCTTTGCACTCGCTTTCATGTGCATCGTCTTGGTTATTGCCATTTATTCGTCACCTCCCTCAACAAGTCTTTTATCTGTCCTATCAGCTCGTTGCCCCTTCGCATTGTGCTGTCAAATACATATCCACAACCATTTGCAATCTTTGTCATCTGATTATAATTATTACATAGTCCAGAGATCTGTCTTATGATATCCCTTCGGTCAATTGCCAGTGTATTATCAATCTTCCCGCCATGAAGTATAAGATATCTTACATAATCCGAAAGTTTCATTCCATTAGCGGCTGCATCATACTCTGCCTGTTCACGCTCTTCATCTGACAACCTGATTGTGAAATTTTTCCTTGGTTCAATTAATTGTCTTCCTCGTCCTATAAGCAATCCCTCCTTCTTTTGCTCTGTTTCTTTTGTAATTGATTAAATCTTACATCTCACCAATTTCTACCTCTGTCTTAAAAATGTTGATGATAATATTTGCCAGATTCGTAAAACGCAATGCGTTTAACAAAGATCTGGTCAGGGAGAATTACTCTCCCTGAAACCCTCTTTAATATATAGGCATTTGTGAACAGAATTTCCGTTCACAAAGCCAGTTATTATATAAATCTTTATAATACACTCAGTATTACATGCTGGTTACTGTAATACTTGTGGTGATACAAATGTTCAACTCCGTATTACCATTCGTATTACTTTAATTTTCTTTTTCCACTTACATATGCTCCTACAACTACACAACTTGAATCTACAAATCATCCAGAAACGACATCACATCTTCTGGTATTGCTTCATCTGATTCATCAGGAATCTCTCCAAAAATATGATTAGATTCATCAACGCCAGCTTTCATTTGATTGGCTCCTTGCACTTCTACTTCCATCCGATTAACATTTTCATTACTCCCTGCTATGCTTTCAATATCTTCCTTTGAAGCCTGTATAATTGCTGCAGCTGCCTTTTCCATTTCCTGCTTTATACAGATTTCCACCATTTCCCTCTGCTTGCTGATTTCTTCAATAATATTTGCATCGCTCATATCTTTCTGCACCGCCTCAATTGCATTGTATACAGCAGTTTTTATGAACTTGCTCTTATCACCAAAATATTCTCTCATCTCATTATCCTGGCAAAGCTGATTGAAAAATTTGTATATCTGCTTATCCATCTCAAGTGCCAGATTTAATCGGAAGCTTATCGTAACAGTTCTGTCTTTATTCACAGTCTGCACCTCCTTATCAGATGCCTTTACGTTTCAGTTGATTCATAGCCAGATATGCATATCCAATCGCATTTGCCTTCACATCTTCTATATGCATGATGTTTCTTCCTGTGATAGTACCGAATCTTCTCATTACCACAGCTCCACCACCCACATATACAATCGGTGTTATCTCTGGATCAAAGCCATATTCTTTCAGCGTTGCCTCAATTTTCTTGGCAAATTCTGATAGTCCTTCTTTTACAATCTGCACCATATTATCTGAATATGCTACTGTTCCATGAAGCATTACTTCCTGAATCTGTTCCTCAGTAAGTCTGCGGTTTGTCTTTCGATAAACTGTGTTATTGATACCTGCCATACACTGTATCAATGCTGACGGAATTGTGATTGAATCGCTCTCAACCGGAATATGCTTTCTTGTATGGATAATATCAACTGTCTTGCTTCCAATATCTACTATCAGAAGCTCCGCAGGCAATTTTCCAAGTCTGTCTGCAACTGCGGCATAACACTATGGATACAGCATCACACCCTTGCAGTTGATTTCATAATCTTTTCCATTGTACTGATAATTCATATGGTATGGATTCAGATATTCCTTAAACTCGTCCTTCTCCTGTCCGAATCTGGTAAATGGAAGCCCCGCCGCAATAATTACATCGGTATTAGTAAGATTGTAATAGTCCATCTCCTTGGCTATCGCTGCCAGCGTCAGTAGAAAATAATCCTCATCCTCAACCTTGGTATCCTTAATAGGAAGCCTGCCTTCGCCTACCTTATACCAGCTGCCTTTGTAAAGCATTGTATTCGTCTGTAAAGTTGCCTCACTTCCAAGCTTCTTTACTCCGTTTTCAAAAATGAAATGCTCTGTTTTGATTGTGGAAAAACCATGATCAATTGCACATAGTAAAGTCTTTTTATCTTCTAAATACATAAAATACCTCCTGCCTTTTGGCTCTTTATTCTTTTTTCAATGTTCCATAAATCCTTCCATTATTCGGAAGGATTTTCTTCTGCTGCATATTCATCTGATTCCTCAGCGACTATACATTTTCTCTCTAAATCCTGACTTGGATTATAGAGGTCTTCGTACCCATATATCTTCTGTTCAAAGTATTTGCGTGGACATCTGCCACGAATGGTAAAATATCCTTTATCATCAAGTTCCTTATTGTATGCCTTAATGATTGCATATGCTTTTGTCATTCCGATACCAAGCACCTGACTTATCTCTTTTGCTCCGATAAATGCATCTTTTACATCAACCATACTGCTCCTCCTTTCTCATTTTTCTATTGTAAATACGGATTTTATAGTGTTTCAAAACTATTTCATTTCTTAATCCGTATTTTTAATTCGTGTTTATAATAATATTCTTTTCAAAATATGTCAATAGAATTTTTCAATAATACGCACTTGCAATTCGTTTTATCTTGTGATAGAGTATTCTTACAATCATATAAAAGTCACTTGCTGATACGCATTTCATCGATTATCAGATGATTACGCATTTTAGCAACGGACTATTTCATAATAAGGATGGTGAACAAAATGGCTTACTCTGATTCCATTAAACTGAATATGTCTTCTCCAGAAGAAATCGGAAAGGCAATACAGAAACGGCGCAGAGCACAAAAGATTACACAGAAAGAGTTCGCACAGCGGCTGGGTAAATCAGAACGTACTATTCAGAAATATGAATCTGGTGAAATACTGATGAAGATAGATGTTGTAAAGCAGATTGCTAATGAACTGAATGTTCCTTGGCAGGAGCTTTTATCATCAGAAGATACCAATATTTCTGATGATAATACTACATCTGAATATCCTGCCTGTAAATTTAATACAATGGCAGATGTTATCAATGCTCTGTTTGCCATAACAGAACTTACAGATTTTTCATTTGAACTTACTAACACTAAACCGCCTGAAAGCCCTGAATGGACTGCTGGTATCAGTGTTAATGGCAAGGGCAGTGGAAAATATGATGCAGATTTCTGTCTCTTTATGGAAAGCTGGATAGAAAAGCAGCATATGCTGCAGGCTGGAAGAATCACTCAGGAAAAGTTTGATTTGTGGAAAGCTGATATGTTAGCATATTACAAAGATACTCATCTTGACAGATAAGCTTACACATTTGAAAATGAAATAGACCAAAGATTCATTACTTGCGTAAAAAGAGCTCCGGCACAATCCTTCTCGCAAAAGGACATACCGAAGCTTATGTAAGTGACTTACCCGAAGGCTTTATAATCACCCTAGACAAGTAGATTATATCATAGCCTTTGGATGATTGCACAACAATTTTTACAAAAGGAGATGATATTTATGCCAGCATACAAAGATAACAATACTGGTAACTGGTTCGTCAAGTTCTATTATACGGACTGGCAGGGAACCAAACAACAAAAGTGGAAAAGAGGTTTCGCCACCAAAAAGGAAGCCTTGGCATTTGAAAGAGATTTCTTAGAGAAGCAATCTGCTAACCCAGATATGACTCCGCAGAATCTCTACGAACTTTATATGGAAGATATGGCAGCAAGATTGAAGCCTTCCACGATTCTGACAAAGAAAAACATTTACAGGACTCACATTCTTCCATTCTTTGGCAAGAAGCCTGTCAATGAAATAAAGGCATCAGATGTGAGGCGGTGGCAGAATCAGCTAATGAATTCGCCTAAGGAATACTCAAAAACTTATCTTAAGACAATCAATAATCAGCTTACATGTCTCATTAATTATGCCAAACGCTTTTACGACCTTAACACTAATCCATGTGGCAAGGCTGGAAGCATCGGTCAGGCAAAAGCTGATGAAATGGACTACTGGACTTACGATGAGTATATCGCATTCCGAGAAGGTGTGAGGGATAAGCCACTTTCCTATCTCTGCTTTGAAGTCCTGTATTGGACAGGTATAAGAGAAGGTGAGCTGTTGGCACTGACATCCGCTGATATCGACTTTGATAACAAGCTTATTGATATCAATAAGACTTACCAGAGGCTTCAGGGCAAGGATGTCATCACAACTCCTAAAACGAGAAAGAGTAAACGAAAGGTTCCAATCCCAGACTTTCTGTGTGACGAGCTAAGGGAATTTATCTCAACCAGATATATGATTACTCCTGATGAGAGACTTTTCCCTATAACAAAATCCTATCTCTCACACGAAATGATAAGAGGCTGTAAAAACACAGGTGTGAAAAAGATACGAATCCATGACATTCGTCACCCGTATGTCAAGCCCACGACAAAAAAATTTGCATCTTTTTTGAAGTTTTTTCGGGCAGCTGCAATAGCTGCCCGTAGCTGTTCCATACGGTATTCATGGCTCATGCTTCCTTTCCAGATTTCTCCGTTCCTAAAAAGTCCTGCGTAACATATTCTATCTCAATCCGATCCCCAGGAAAAACATATACCCTGTTGATAAGCCGGTCTATCAGCGATTGCGTCAGGACATCGGTGCTGCCTACTTCCTGAACAATTTCCCGCTGTTTCAGCCTCGCCTCATAATCACTCTGTATCTGTTTGGTCTGCGCTGTGATAGCGGCATGGACATTCTTGGCCTGTACCAGTTCCGCGTCATATACTGCTTTCTGTGACCGGTAGGTTTCCAGATCGATCTCGCCAAGCGCATACCGTTCATAAAGCTGCCGTTTGCTGTCCTGTATAGCCCGCAACTTATCTTCATGCTCGGCCTGCTGGACCGTCTGTAAATCCAGCTTATCTTTACTGCCGTCGATTCCCAACGCCGGACACATCTGCGCCCGGATCGTCTCAAAGACTACCTGCTCCAGATCAGCCATCTTTACCCGCACGCCATGACAGGGAAAACTTTCTGACACTTCGGAATGACGGCAATAAAACCATGCTCCATTTCTGAGTGACATAGCATGATCGCAGCATCCACAAAACACCTTTCCCCGAAGCAGATAGTCACGCCTTTTTTTATTGGGGAGGGAAAAACGCTTAATAGAAGTATTGGCCTGCTCAAACAATTCCTTGCTGACAATCGCGGAATGATGGTCGGGGATTTTGAACCACTCGCTTTCATCTTTGAGCTTCATGCAGCGGCTGCCGATTTCCTGCACCTTGCGTTTGCCGATTATGTAGGTGCCGATATACCGCTGATCCTCCAGCATCCGCAGGACTGTTGAACTGCTCCATACGCCGTGTGTCCTTGACACATTATAATGGTCTTTTCCGTTATCCCTCCGATACTCTCCAGGCGTGGGAATATGGAGGGCGTACAACTTGCGGGTGATCTCTGCTGCGGTATTGCCTTCAGCCGCCCATTCAAATATCAGACGGACATTTCCCGCAACATTTTCGTCCGGCTCCATACGCCCGTCTGCGCTTTTGCGGTAGCCGTAAGGACAGATAACGCTCTGGTACTCGCCCCGGCGCATCTTCGCATATTTGGCGCTTTTTGTTTTCATGGACATATCACGGCTGTAGCACTCGCTGATAAGATACTTAAAGGCAACATCAATCCCTCCGGTATCTCCTTTGAAATTGACGGTGTCAAAATCGTCGCTGACAGAGATAAACCGGGTGTGATAGAGCGGAAACACCCGCTCGATGAAATAACCGGTCTCAATGCTGTTGCGTCCAAACCGGGATAGGTCTTTGACAATGATACAGTCGATACTTCCTGCCTGCACCATCGTCAAAAGCTCCTGCACTGCGGGACGTTCAAAATTCGTACCCGTATGGCCATTATCGACAAACTCCAAAACCTCGCCATTATCCCATTCCGGCAGCGACATGGCTTTTTCCCGCAGGATAAGGCGCTGGTTCGGAATACTCAAACTTTCTGTCTTAATATCCTCCACGGATAACCGAATATAAAGGGCAATTACATATTTGCGCATGACTCCACTTCCTTTCCCTGAAATTCACTCTTAAAGCGGAAGGTCACATGAATATCCCGTTTGTGGTCTATCTCGATCCGCTCAATCAGCCGGTCAATCAGTTCTGCCGTAAGCAGGTGATCCTTTGCCAGTGACTTTGCATCCTTTTCCATAGTCCGGTAGCGTACAAACTGTTCGTCGAGAGCATCCATATCCCTTTCAAGCTCGGTGATCTCACCGGACAGTGTATTGATGGATTCCTCATAATCCGCTTTCAGTTCAAAGTATTCCTCGCTTGTCAAAACACCCTGTACAAAGTTCTCATATAGGCCGCGGATCAACCGGCGTTTCTTTTCAATTTCCTGCCGTTTGGATGACATCTGGCCCCTGAGTTTATCCTTTTCCTGTTTTTGCCTTGCCTCCAACTGAAAGAGGGGGAGAGACATTCCCAGGGCAACCGTCAGCTCTTTCTCCAAAACAGATGTGACCGTAGCGATCAGCTCCGTTTCCTGTATCATCACACCCTTGCAGCTATCTTTTTCTACCCGGCTGTTGGTAAGGCAATGAAACCAGTAAATATCCGGCCCTTTTTTGCGCTCCGCCCGCTGCCGGTGGAGACTCCTGCCGCAATCCGCACAGAATACCTTTCCCTTAAAGATATTGGGGGTATATGGTTTTTTTGGCACAGCCTTGCTTTGCTCGCAGACCTGTTTCCGATAGTCCTGTACCGCCTCAAAAACCGCATGGCTGATAATAGGCTCATGGGTATGCCTTGCAACGATCAGATTATCGTCTCCGGCCTGTACCTGCTGGTGGTCTACAATTTTGGTCTTGCCCTGTACCAGATCACCGGTATAAACCTCACTTTCCAGTATCTTCATTACAGTACGGGTCTGCCATTTCCCGCTCCCGATCAGCCCAGGGCTGGTAATTTCACCGGTAGTCTTTTTATAATGGCTTGGGGCAGGAATCCCCATTTCATTCAGATTACGCACAATACGGTTTAACGCTACACGCTCATAAGCCCACTGGAAAATCTGCTGCACAACAGGAGCGGCGGCCTCGTCAATCAGCAGTTTATGACAGTTCTCCGGGTCTTTCCGGTAGCCGTATGGAGCCCGTGCGCCAATATAGTCACCGTCTTTCATGGCCTGCCTTGCCTGGGCCTTGATCTTCCGGCCAATATCCAGCGAATAGGCTTCATTTATCATGTTTTTCAGCGGAAGCATAATGCCTCCGTGAAGATTGCCGGGGTCTGCCGTATCAAACTGATCTGTAACCGCAATAAAACGGACATTGTGCGTGTAGAAATACTGTTCGATATAATAGCCGGTATCAATGGAATTACGCCCCAGGCGGGATAGGTCCTTAACAATCACACAGTTGATATAGCCTGCCTCAATATCCGAAAGCATCTGTTGAAAGCCCGGACGATGGAAATTCGTGCCCGTCATGCCGTTGTCGATATAGGTATCATAGACGACAAAATCCGGTTTATCAGCAAGAAAATCATTCAGGACCAGCTTTTGGTTTTCCACCGAACATCCCCGTTTCTTGTTATCCTCCACGGAAAGCCGGATATACAGTGCTACATGAACATATAAAGATGGTACTGGCTCAGCCGTGATTACTGTTTCTTTTCTGCTCTTTCTTGCCATTTAACCCACCTTCCTTTCCGCGGCCTGTTCTACGATCTGCTCTGCCAGGGCAACCGCTTTTTTGTATTCGTCCTGATAATTAAATTCAATATGCAGCTCGTCCTTGCTAATCACGCGAATACTGCGGATAAGCTGCATGACTGCGCGGCGGTCAATTTCCTCCATCGTGGAAAACTGCATGAAGTGATTGATCCAGCGGTTCCGCTCGCTGCGGTTTTCCAATACATCTGTCAGCCGTTCCTCCCATTCCGCAACTGCCTTTTGCAGCAATTCAATGTCCGCATTGTATTTCCGCTTGTAGGATAGATATTCTTCTTTGGTAAGAATCCCGCTCACCAGATTTTCATAGAGCTTCGTCTTGAAACCCTCAATCTGTGCCAACTGTTTTTCATTGGCTCTGATCTGTCCGGCGTATTCCTGGGCCAGTTCCCGGTTGATCCGTTCCTGACTGATACTGGACAACAGCGAATCCAGAGAAGCCACATTTTCAATATGGCCCTTTAAGCTGTCCTGCACACACTCGATCAAGTCGTCCTCTTTCAGCATCACAGAGGAAGCGCAGCCATTCTTTTTGCCCGTAGGGCAATAGTAGTAGTGGTATTCCTTGTCTTTGTAGCGGTTTGTCTTACGGGTCATGCGGCAGCCGCAGCATCCACAGATCAAAATACCGGAGAACAGATATACCTTATCCGATTTAGGAGAGGTCCGGGTGTCAATCCGGCGAAGTCGCTGAATCAGGTCAAAATCGTGTTTCTGGATAATCGCCTCATGGGTGCCCTCTACACGAATCCACTCGGATGAAGGCTTATCCTCACGCTCCTTCAATTTGAAGTGGGGCGTTGTCTGTTTTCCCTGCACCAGTGTCCCGGTATAGGTTTCGTCCTTCAAAATGCGGATGATGGTAGTGGCAGACCATTTACAATCCTTACGGTCCGTATAGCCGCCTTTGGCATGGGGCATCCCGTGATTCCTCTTATAAGCCAGCGGAGAGAGAATACCCATGCGGTTCAGTTCATCAGCAATATGGGAAGCACTGAATCCTTCCAGACGCTTTCTGAAAATATCCCGTACCACACCCGCTGCATACTCGTCAACTTCCAAACTCTTATGCTTGTCGCCAGTTTTTACATAACCGTAAATAGTAAAAGCTCCAACAAAATCACCGCTGCGTCGTTTCACATCCAGGGCACTCCGGGTCTTTACGGAAATATCCCGGCAGTATGCCTCGTTCATAATGTTTTTTACCGATACGGTGAGATCATCTGCAGCGTCATTTTCCGTGTCTACATTGTCATTGATGGCGATAAAACGGACGCCGTAGGCCGGAAATACCCGACGCATATAACGGCCCGTCTCTATGTACTCACGCCCCAGGCGGGAAAGGTCTTTTACAATGACACAGTTAGCCTCGCCCTGTTCGATCATCCGCATCATTTCCTGAAATGCTGGACGGTCAAAGAGGACACCGCTGTAACCGTCGTCAATCTTTTCTGCCACAACCTCAATCTCCGGGTGCCGGGCAATGAAATCATCAATGAGCCGCCGCTGATTGGCAACGCTGTCACTTTCCACCGACTTGTCATCCGTATAGGAAAGACGGATATACTTAATAGCTTTATAAACCTGCATAAAAAAACACTCCTTTCGTTGCGCAGAAAAATCCCCGCAATTCAAGAAGTGTGGTTATGCCGTATTCAATTCCTTTTCCGACTCTTATTGTACCACGCTCTTACGGGAAAGTCAGCCCTTTTCTGGAAGAAATTTTGCTTCACCGTAAAATACCCTTGATACATTCCTCCAGGGTGGCACCGCCAGGGGCAAAGCTGGCCCGGACGGTAAAACGTCCGCACTTAAAACGGTAAGGGTTTTTGATCTGGCGCACAAATTCAGTGATTCGTTCCTCGCGGGGAAGCTCCTTATCCACGGTGACATCCCGAATGTCTACCAATGAACCGCTTCCGCCAGCAGTAATATTCTCCATAATACCAACTCCTTCCTGAAATTACTGGTCTATCAAAACCACATGAATAAGCCGGACCCGCCCTATAAATAGAAACAGGTCCGGCCCATTGTATCTGATTTCGATTTTGCTTGCCGTATTTGCCACGCCCCCCGGCAGCTCTGTCTACACAAAGCGGGGTTGCCATAGGCTGCGGCCAGCTTTACCGCATCATAGCCCCGCAGATGCCGCCGCTTTGCCAGAGCAAGCGCACACCGCAGGGACTTCCCTTCAAGTCCGTGAGAGATTGTGAAAAAGTACCATTATGATCTGCGCCGTCGTCGCGCCCGGCCTGCCACAGCCGGGTCAATGGATTGCGTGGATCGCTCGGACAGCCGGATTCATCACCTCCCTGGCTGCCTGTCTTTGCGCCGCTCCATTTGCCGCTCGGAACACAGAATGACGTACCCATAGCAACGTATATTCGGTTGTCAAAGTGCAACGAGGGCACGGCCATTATGACATTTTATAGTTGGGGTGGACCAGAGCATGTGCTGTATGGCCGCACCCATTGGACTTGTCTGCCGAATATGTCCCTCTATTATTCATTTCATTTTCGGGGGCAAAGTTGCCGTCTGTCAGGAAAGTTCTTTCAAAAACTTTTCCAAACTTCGCAGGCCGGCATTGATAGAGCGAGTAATTCGGCTCTTATGGGTGCCCTCCGCTTTTGCAATATCCGATTTGCTCATGCCAAGAAAATAGTGCGCATAAATCCGATTCCGCTGTTTCTCCGGCAAAGAGGCAAGTGCCTGATACAGCCTGGCATTTTCTTCTTTCCGTTCCAAAATATCCGCAGGTGTCAGGACAATTACCAGAGCGTCACGCTCGACATTGGCATCATAGTCCAGCGAAAAATATGCTTTGTGCCGGTATGTACGCAAAATATAAGCCGCCTCATTCAGCTTATACTCATGGAGCAAATCAGCCACTTCGTCCGGCACTTCCACAATGGTATCAGTTGTATAAAACGGGTAATAATCCCGCAGATTGATCTTTTTCATTAGATTATCCTCCAATTTCAATTTTTGAGTTGATAGGCAAAATCGAAATCAGAGGGCGGGGAGCGACAGCCAGGAGTTCCGCCTACAAGAAAAAAATCAGATAGGCTTGTCCGCCTTTCAGATATGAAAAAAGCGCGTACCTGTTTTATTTCAGGAACGCGCTCATAGGAATATTTTGTTGAGTATTGGGGAAAAGGATAAAAATATGTCGATACAAAAAGCGCCGCAGCGTTTTGAGCTGCGGCACTAAAAGATTTTCGGCTATATCGTTGTCGGTTTCTGTAGAAATATTGGACCTTCCAAATGTGCATGTCTGCCCCCATACCTGGGGGAGCACAAACAGATTAGAACGGTATTGCTTTTATACTTCCCCCAATCTGTTACTTTGGGGACATTATATAGGGTATAGTAATCAGCCTCCGTTCACCTTTTTCTCAGAAGTTAATCAAGATGTTGTAATTTCACTTCTTTTGCTGCGTTGTGTCAAATTTATATCCAACACCGCGCACACTGATAATATAATCTGGAATGTCCGGGGATATTTTGAGTTTTTGCCGCAGCCGACTCATTATGTTATGAATCGCAGTTAGTTCGTTCTCAACATATTCCTCACTCCATACATGGTAGGCTATGGTTTCAAAGGTCATTACTCGTCTTCGATTCATAAGCAATAAGTAAAGGGCATTAAACTCTCTGACCGACAAATCTACCTTTTTCCCTTGGACAGCGACCTCTCTTTCTTCCAGACAAAAATACAGATCACCTTCCCGAATTTCTGTTAAAGGTTGAGACGTATCTATCCGTGCGCCAAAAGAATCCGGGTTAGTACATGGGATGGCCGAAAAGCCCTGCTGTTGTTCTGTTTCAAGGACAAACTGTATCATTTCGCGTTTCTGCTCAACATCAAGCAAAACAAAAAGTTTCTCACCAATCTGCCGGCCATTCTCCGATAAATCAAGTACCGCTAGTTTCCCATGTCATCACCTTCCTTCCTTAAAGCGTCTTTCAATTTCTGAAAGGATTCCTCGCTGATTGCGTGTTCTATCCGGCAGGCGTCTTGCTCTGCCGTTTCCTGATCGACACCGGCAGCGACAAGCTGCTCCGTAAAGAATCGGTGCCGTTCATAAATTTTCTCGGCAATCTCCCGGCCTATGTCTGTCAGATGGAGAAAACCATCTTTATCCACGGTCAGAAAGCCACCGTCCCGCAGGACACCTACTGCATGGCTGATACTCGGTTTGCTAAAGCCCATGTGTCGGGCAAGATCAACAGAGCGTACCATGCCGGATTTCTTTTGCAGCATTAGTATGGCCTCTAAGTAGTCCTCGCCTGACGCATGAAGTTTCATCCGTTCCTCCCTTATGTAAGGCTCCATCCAGCAGATTTTTTTCGGATATTGACAAATTCCTGATAAATTCCGGCTTTTGCCATAAGCTCATCATGGGTTCCCTGTTCGCTAATCTGTCCATTAGAGATTACCAAAATCTGATCTGCCTGCCGGATGGTATTCAGCCGATGTGCAATTACAAGTAATGTCTTACCCTTGACCAGCTCATTGATTGCCTCCTGAATGTAACTTTCATTATCAGTATCGACACTGGCTGTTGCTTCGTCTAAAATTACAATCGGGGCATCTTTCAGAATACAGCGGGCAATAGAAATACGCTGTTTCTCGCCGCCGGACAAAGTAGCGCCGCCCTCGCCAACAACAGTCTGAAATCCATCCGGCAGAGCCATGATAAAGTCATAACACCGAGCTTTCTTAGCTGCCTCATAGACTTCCTGTTCAGTGGCGTCAGGTTTGCCCATGCTGATATTGTTATAAATTGTGTCTTGGAATAAGTACACGCGCTGGAATACCATGCTGATTTGTTCCATCAACTCAGCCAGCGGCACATCCCGAATATCCGTCCCGCGAACCGTTACCGTTCCAGATTTCACATCCCACAGCCGCGCCAGAAGGTTCGCAATCGTGGATTTGCCACCGCCAGACGGTCCCACAAGTGCGGTCATGGTATTCTTCTGCATAGAGAAGCTGATGTTGTGCAGGACTTCCTTGTCCTGATAGGCGAAGGCCACATCGCTAAATTGTACTTCTGGCTGATCCGGCTGTGCCTGTGACAGAATATGTTGATTTCCGTTATCGGGAAGTTCGGGCTCGTCCAAAACAGCTTCAATGCGGTCTAATGCGGCATTCATCACGGTCAGTCGGGTTGCTTCTCCATAAAGAGCTTTCAGAGGTCCAAAGAGATCAAAGACAAACAGCAGCACGCCCAAAAGATAAGCCAGGGAGAGTACGCCTTCCTGATGTAAAAAAACGGATAAACCGAAGATAGCGGCAATACCCACGCCATAGAGAATGTTTAAGCCAGTGGTCCACGGTGTCATTTTCTGCTCAAACTTCGTATTGACATCCCTTGATTTTTTGAAGTTTTCCGTTAATTCGTCAGATTTTTCTCCGAGCAGATTGTAACTTTTGATAACCCCAATTCCTTCAGCAAAAGACAAGACCGCATCCGTCAAATTCTCGCTTTGGTTTTGACGCCCGACAGCCTCCTTGAAGGAAACCTTATTCATATATTTTGCAACCAGTGATGCCAGCAAGGTAATGATTACCGCAATCAGCCCAAGTCTCCAATCCAGTACGAACATAAAAACAGCTAAAACCAAAGTAGACAGCATATAGCTCATCATGTTGCCAATGGTACTCATAGAAACTTCCTCAATGAAAACCATATCCGTACTGAGAACAGAGCTGATTTTGCCAATATTCCCCGATGTAAAGTAACCCATCGGCATTTTTCTTAAATGATTTCCCAACTCCATCCGTTTATCAGCAAAGATCATAAATCCAGCGGCACTTTGCAGACGGTCGCTCAAATAGTGAACCACTGTCTGAACCACTACAACAGCTAATAATCCAAGTCCGACAAACAGACAGGTCTTTCCAGTCAGCGTATTATCAGCAAACCCGGCCAAGACAATAAACGCCATGAAGATCGGCATTTTGGAGAGAATGGACTCGACAAATGCACATAGAAATGCAGCCTGAATACGGCTTTTATACCTCCCGGAGAGGTTCAGGATTCTTGAAATCAATGCAAACATTTATCTTCCCTCCTTTGCAGTAGATACTTTCCACTCGGCGCTGTCCTGAGCCGCTTTCCACAACTTTTGGTATTCTGGGCAAGCTTGAATCAGCTCCTGATGTTTTCCGGTTGCCACCATCTTTCCGTGATCCATAACGCATATTTGATCTGCGTTCATTATAGCGGGAAGTTTGTGAGCGATAACTACCAAGGTTTTTCCCTTCACCAGCTCCGCAATAGCAGCCTCCATTTTTTCCTCATTTTCTGGATCAGCATAGGCCGTGGCCTCGTCAAGCACTACAATCGGGGCATCCTTCAATATTGCCCGCGCCAGGGAAATTCGCTGGCGCTGCCCCCCGGAAAGCATTTTCCCCGCATCGCCCGCCATGGAGTGAATACCTTGCGGCAGCTTTTCCAGAAACTCCATACACTGGGCTTTCTTCGCCGCCTCCATTACTTCCTCATCGGTAGCATCCAAACGTCCAAGACGGATATTTTCCAGCAGGGAGGTGTTAAACAGGTACTGATCCTGAGCCACATAGGAAATGCGGCTGTTCAATGCCTCCAGGCTCATATCACAAAGTTTCTGCCCGCCAATGGAAATGCTCCCTTTCTGCGGGTCATAGTAGTGGATCAACAGTTTTGCAAGGGTGCTCTTGCCAGAACCGGATTCACCAACCAGGGCAGTTTTTTGTCCTGCTTTTGCCACAAGGGTAATATCGTGGAGGACTTCGTTTTCCGCTATTATCGGTTTCCCATCTGGGCCAGGCTGTGTCGTCTGATACGCAAAGGAAACATGATCGTAAGAAATGTTAAAATCCTGTCCGTGGAAATCATCCTCAGCAGCTTGCAGCGGTGCCGCATTTAACATCTGTTCAAGTGCCGTGATCTTATAATTCAGATTCGGAATCGTCTCCATAAAGCCCAGTGCTTTCAGGAGAGGAATCCCAATGCTGAGGGAAAGGCAGAGGACTAAAATCAAATCAGGTAAAGTGCTTATGCCACAGAGAACAAACCATGCCCCAAGAGGCAAAGTCAGAATAACAGTGCAGGGCAGCAGACTTCCGTATATCGCCATCCAGGGCCAGGCGGCCTTATACCATGCCAAGGTATAATCCCGATAGTCCGTTACATCCTTGCGGAAGTTCTCGTAAGATTCACTCTCCCGGTTGAAAACCTTGACAACCTCCATACCATTGATGTACTCAATGATCGTGTTGTTCATTTTCT
>ERZ1106929.1393-NODE-1393-length-20735-cov-3.733607_pt1 | contig 20735 bp, 35 predicted proteins | sample MGYA00403662_ERZ1106929 | MGnify/ENA primary metagenome ERZ1106929 (study PRJEB35170, sample SAMEA104062442) | human gut metagenome | biome: human gut; feature: human-associated habitat; material: faeces | place: Denmark | collected 2013-02-20 ... | reverse complement strand
CTCCCCGCGCTCACAATCGGCACTGGATTATCAGGCGTGGGTGTGCCGTCCTGCTTGCTCCAGCCGTAGAGGGTGAGGGATGTGAGCGGGGCCTCGGCGCTATTGAGCAGCAGGGGATTGCCGGAGGCCGTCTGGTCTTTCAGCTTAGGACTTTGTCCGATTTTATATAGCCGCCCAGGTTCCAAACCGATGAATCCCATACCCGTAACCATGTCAAGCCCTACCACTTGAGACATTGCACCTCTACCCCTTTCTCTGATGTTGCCTCTGGAATAACTGTGACAATATTTGTTCCTTCAACATATGGTAATTCCCGGCATACCACTAATTGAGCCGTATTTTCCGGAATCAGTACACACTCTCCCTTCACGGACTCAGAAGAATCGGCCTCAATATCATTCAGTTTCTTTAGCGCTACATAAACATCGCCATCTGTCAGATTTTTCACCAAAAATTTAGTTCCCTTAACCGGGAACTCTAAAACTAATGCTGTATTTGCCGTTGTTGGGCTGCGCTTAAAAATTATATCCATTGCTTCCTCCTATCTGCCCTATTGCGATCTCACAACACTAAAAATGGGTATAAAAATACCACCGGCCATTTCTGACTGGTGGTTACTTATCAAGCATATAGGCTCTTCGCAAAATAGTAATTTCCTCTTTGCTGAGTGTTTCTATACAAGGGCCGATCTGCCGATCGAATCTTGCTTGCCGTTCTTCCGGCGTAAGATCTTCGATTGGACGATCGTCTATGAAAAACACCCACTCACTTTGCCTCGACACGCTCATACCTCCATCCGTACTTTCGGGCCATTTTCTCAACTATTTCATGAGGAGAAGCTCCTGAATCTTTAATGATATTATATTCTGCGTAAAGATTATTGTCAACTGTCCTTCTGCCTGTTCCAATAGATAGTTTATACACAGTTCCGTCATGGCCCCCTGCAATAATGAAATTAATCTGTGGAAGCTGCAATAGCAAATCTATATCATCCGCACTAAAAGAACTGGACAAAGGGTGATTGTGAGTAAGAACTACACTTGCATCAGCTTTCCCCTTCAAAACAGATATATCCACACTTCCGCCAAACATTCCGGTCTTACCTGTAACGGTTTTGGAACCATCCGAAAACACGAAAGCATAATTTTCTGTTTTTTGCCCACTATTTATACGGATTGCTTTTCGAGTTTGCCTGCAAACCTCGCTATTTAATTTACCTTGCTTGAACAGCTTGTCGAAGGCCATCCGATAATTTTCGGATTCTATAAACTGAATGTTAGCTATAGTATCCTTTTCTGCGGGTTCTAAGCTTTCTCTGATTGATGACAACCTGTTTCCAACCTTCTCCGCCTGCCCGCCGCCGTGCCGCTGGACATATCGGTCCATCCACGCATTCCAGTCAGATACATAAGGCGTAGCCGTGCAATGGCACCAGGCGTGCATAGGCGGGAAGTTGATACCTGGCCGGCGTTCGCTCCAAAGGAAAGTCTGTCCGTCCAAATCGTCGCAGATGTCCCGCCAGCCGTTCCGCCGGATGGCGTCATACTGTACTCGGAAAATGTATTCCTCCGTATCCTGCTCAAACGAAGCGGCCCGGGCCTCGTTCATGACAAAGGTGCCCTCTGTATAAATGAGCCGGTATGCATCATTGCGGGAAACTTTCCCAAAACGCTGCCGGAGCTGCTTTGTCAGACGCTCGTAGCTGTCCCCCCGAGCAAAACCCTGGGCTAGGTCTGTGCCCAAATAACCGGCCAGCTTTTCCACATTATCCCAAATGCGTTGTGAAAAATTTTTCCCGTTGCACCAGGCAGTATTGACCACCTGCCGCACCAGCTGAGAATTTTCCGCATAGAAGTTTTTTCCGAATCCCATGGTCTCCGCTGCGGCGCTGGCGTTCCGGGCCGCCTGCTTTTCCAGGTGCTTCCGGATCTCTTCCTCATTTACCGCGCCGATTTCCAACTGCTGCAGAAGGATGGACTGCTGCAGCCCCTCCAAGCGGTTGAGCTTGTAGATGCTCTCCCGAACCGGGAGCAAATGGGCGTATTCCGGATATTTCTCCGCAAAATCGTCCATCCGTTCCAGCAAGAGCCGCTTGTCCTCTTCCGGCAGGGATTCCATGAGCCGCCGGTAGGCGATAACGTTGTTCTCCCCATACTGGCTGTAATAGGCCGCAATTTCTTTTTCCAGTTTGCGGTATTCGGCATCATAAAAGGACGAGAGCCGCTTTTTCAGCTTCGCCTCGTCCTTCTCAAGTGCCTGATTTAGTTCCCGCTGCCGCCGTTCCCAGTAGGTCATCCGCTATCCTCCCCGTGGGGTAATCTGTACTGTATCCCGTCATATCCTGTTCCTCTTCTATGCGCTGGATTTCTTCCTGCACATCGTCCACCACAGAAAGCACTTTCAGCTGCGTCTCTCTGGAAACCACCCCGGAGAGCTGCGCAGCGATCTGAGCCTCTTCCAACACATTGGCCGGATAATTCAGGGTGAATTGATACCGCAGGCTCAGCCAATCCTCTTTTCGCATCCCAGAAACCGGGTTGGAAAAAATCAGCTTATACCGGCGGTTCATCATAGAGGCAAATTTCCGCTCTTTTGTCTTAGCCAGGTTGCTCATGGCCTGAAGTTTATACTTCAGGGCGATTCCCGAGGATGTGCCGAAATTTTCATCGGAGATATTGGCCACCATGCTGACCTGGAAAATCAGCCGTTCCAGCCGGTTGATGAGGTTCTCTTGCGTAGCATCGCCATTGGGCTTTTGCAGGAAATCTACCACCAGTCCCTCCGATCCGTCTCCGTCGAAGTTGATAATACGCCGCCGGCGGAGGTTTTCCAGTTCCTCCGTGTCCAGCTTCGCCCCAAGGATTTTCATGTAGGCGTCCGCGAAATAGTCCACATCGTTGGCCTTTTCAGAAAGAGCCTTGTTGTAAGCGTCAATCATAGGGAGGGCAGACCAGAAGATACTCTGCCGCTCGGCGTTTTCCAGGCATTCCGCCGCCGGCACGCCGTCAAAACCGTGGGCGCGGCTATCATCGAACACAAGACCGCCCGCTCCTTCGTGGAAATAGGTGACGCTGGTCGCGTCAGACCAGCTCCCCCGAAGAATCAAATTTGTATCTTGGTAATACCGGACAAAGTACACGGGGCGCTCCAGGATGGAATCATCGTAAATCATGAAACCCTCCATAGGCGACAGGTAGGTGATGCCGATCTCGCCCTCCTCGTCAACATAGTACATCTCGTATCCGTGACCGTAGATATCGCAGATTTTGGAGAGCTCCGCGTTGTTGTCGTCCTGGTCGTTGTACTGGTCCAGCAAATTGACATAGTCCCCGGCTGCCGGCACATCCGACGTCACCTTTACGGGGATACCCATAAAAAAGCCGTTCATCGTATCCACGATATACTTGGCAAAGTTCACCGGGATGCGGTTATCCGGCTTGTAATCCGGCTTTTTCGGTGCGGACAGTATTTGATACTTATCCTCATAAGCGTCCTTTAAGCGCTGATACTTTGACGCCACCAACTGACGGTGACAAGAGATGTATTCATCTAACAGCCGAGGCGTCAACTCCACATCATCGGCAATGACAAAAACGCCGCCCAGCATATAATTTTTGACGTCCATCAGATCCCTCCTTTCACAGCGTGGTAATGGATGTCGCCGCACATAATGGTGCTGACAAAATACCTCACCTCATCCATAGCGTGGTCGTTCTCCTTGAGCGGGCGGTCTTCCGGCGCTTTTTCGTCCCAGCAATACAGCCCAAATTCCCGGATGCAATCAACACACACCGGGGAAAAGAGAAGTTTCCCCTGCTGCAGAGCGGCAGCAGTACGCCGGATGCCGTCTACCACATCGTTTTTTCCCTTGCGCACAGTAAATCCGGCCTGCCGCAGCTCCGCGATAAAAGAGGCGGCCGAAGGGTCCACGATTACCGCCTCAATAGGGCGATCCCCTGCCAGCCGCTGAAGCTGTTCCAGATACTGCGTGTTGGTCAGCTGTCTCCGTGTTTTGCGTCCGCTGTAATACCACTCTGCAGCCCGGTATGCGGTCTCCCCGTCATATCTCCACAGGCCAGCAGAAAAGGCGTTCATGGTGCCATAGTCTACGGAGATATACCATCTCCCTTTTGGCAGGCCCTCCCGCCGGATATGCTTGGCCGGGTCAAACTGGGAATAAATCCTCCCCTCTGCCAAGCACCACTCCCCACGGATAAATCGGTCGTAAAAAACGCCGGTGTACTCCGCTTTGATAGAGTCTACGTAGTCCGGGTCCAGAGTGGTGTTGTCATCCAGAGTAAACCGCATATCCAACAAATCCAGATCGGTCTCCCGATCGATGTATTCCGTCTTCAGCCAGTGCTGGGGGCTGTCGGGGTTGGTGGTGGCGATGAGCTTCGCGCCGGGAACACGCAGGCGGGACAGCAGCATCACGAAAAAGTCCCGGGGGAAAAGCGTCAGCTCGTCGCAGTAGGCCCCTTGCAGGGTCAAACCGCGAATTTTGCTTTCACTCCGGGCATCGTTGCCGCCTTCCAGCAGCATCCGCCGGCCAAATAAATACCCTTCCTTGGCCGCCAGGGAGAAGGTGAAGTTTGAGCTTCCCACCAGCTCTTCCAGGGGAATCAGGCAGTTTCGTTTGAGGGTGGTCAAGGATTTCCCGCACATGAGATAGAGCTTGTCCTGGGGCATCGTCGCCACCCAGAAGGCCCACAGCACCAAGGAAATCCAGGTCTTACCAGAAGAAACGGAGCCTTCCAGGATGTTCAGGCGGCGCAGTTTATTCTGTTTCCACAGGTTCATCAGCGTCCGTTGCTTCTGTGTGTAGATCATCCTGTTCCTCCTGTAATCCGGAAATCAGCTCTTCCAGCTTTCCGTTGGATGGAGTATTCCGCTTTTTTGCCTCCTGCTTTTTGAGGGCCAACTCCTCCCGGGCGACAGTGCGGCCCAACACATCCTGAATGCGGTCAAAAGCCTTGGTGTCGCCCTCAGCCGCTGCCAGAAACAGGGCCTTAACCAATACCATCTCATTATCCATGTCCTCTGGGTCAACGCCCATAGCGGAGAGTTCTGCCTGGTCGTTGTCGGCAGCGGGGAGGGACAAAAGCAGCTGCATTTTCTGTTTCATGCTCTTTTTGCGCCGTCGGGCTTTCCCGCTTGCTTTTCCTCCGGCAGAAGCAATTTCTCTCTGTTCGCTCTCTGTTCGTTCGCCAAAAGGCACCAGATTCTGCTCATTGGCCATCAGGGCCCACCGCCCCGAAGCTCACAGAGATAAGCGCGATATCGCCTCAAGCGCTCCTCTTCCACCTCGTTGCGGTGGGGTTTGACCGCCAGCTCGGTGATAGCCTGGATGAGCGCCCGGCGCTGCTCCTCGGGGTAGATGCAGCGGGGCAGGGCACAGACGTGCTTTGCCGTAGTCGGATAGGTATTGTAGATGCATTTCCCGTCGAGCGGGCATGGCGTTGACATAGCGATTCACCTCACAGCAAAATCAGGGTAAAACAAAACCGCCCGGGGTTACCGGACGGCTCTGTTAGAAAGGTAGTGTGAAACAAATGGATATGTACGTGGCGCGGCGTGTAAGGTGCGACCTTACGGCCTCGGATGGTGAGGTGCATCAAGCCGCCGCATATGTGCCGCCGGTAAAATGGGGAAAACCCGGCGGCAAGGTAGTAAGGAGGATGTTCATCCGCCTACATCATACCATAGGTGGAGTATCGCTTTCTATCGCTTATTTATATCGATTTTATCTAAGGCCCTTCCGTGAAGCTTACATACCCACTGGAATCCATAGTGCATCTTGACCGCAACCTGCTCCCAGGTCAATCCATCGATATACCGGTACTCCATCAGTAGCCGCAGAGTATCATCCTCCAACTGACCCAGTACGGTCTTGATGTCCCGGCGCACTTCCTGTAGCTCGTCAATCTCCTTGTTAATCTCCTCTTCGATTTCCAGCACCTTATCCATGGGACGTTCTACCGGACTTCCGGATTCTCCGCCTCCTGGAGCCTGTGACAAGCTGGGAGTAGTCTTCAGACACAATGACCACCACTTCGCTTTTTCTTCCAGCAGTCGGTCAACGCGTCGGTTCAGGGCTATGTACCGGGACAGGTATTTGATTTTTTTTGCATTTTCAGGCGTCGGCATCGCTGCTCACCTCATTTGGACCCGCCTTCCTCCGGTGCTGCTGCACCGCTATCATCTGCGCCACTGGACAGGCACAGTAGGCCATACGCTTACAGTAGCGCTTCATCCATGCACCTTTCTGGGCGTTTTTCGCAAAAGCCAGCTTGATATTTTGCCCCTCTTCAATTCCTTCGCAGGTGATTCTCACGCTGGAATCCGCCTGATAGTAGGGGCAAACCGAAAGTATCCCGCTCACTCTTTAAGCCTCCTTTCTCATTCTTCCAAAAGCCCGCTGTGGTCATGCTCTTCGGGCTGTTCCACGGGCTGCGGCACGGCGATATGCTTCACCCGGTCCCGCTCCTCTGCTCGTTTCGCGTTGTTCCAGCGGTTCATGCCGCCCACCAGATAGCCGGTAATCCGGCGGATGCGGTCAAAGCCTACGCCGCGTCCGATTTCATCTTTTGGCATAGTTTATTCCTCCTCATCTGACAAAACTCTGTAAACACACAAGATTTCAAACATATCCATCTCCAAAACCTTGTTTTCGGAGATTCCTTTAGCCTCCCATCCCTGTAATTGTCCGAGTTTATTTCGTTCAATGGTAAATTCTTCACATTTCATCCTTACTTCGCATCCGTTTTTAAAGACAAAAACAATGGTCATATTCATCCCTCCTCCGGCGGCTCGGGCAGCGGCATCCAGTGGGTGACACTGGTTAAATTTACGGTGCCATAATGCTGTGTGCGCCACTTTGGGCACACCATCCCACACCAGTATTCAGCAATATCGGTATAACCATCCCAGCAAATCAGCACGGGAATTCCGAAATCCGGCAACCGCTCCTTGACGCTGATCCACTTGCTCCTATCGATATGAGCGGGTGGGTAGGAGTAGGCAAACCAACCTTCAAAATTCCAGCCCACATACTCAACGTCAGTTACAAGTCTTTTTTCTCTGCAATTTACCAACATCCAAAGAGGTTCAATGGGTGTTCCGTCAGGATGCCCGATAAATTCTACCCACACCGGCTGCCCGTCCATCTCCCGCAGCTGGTCCAGCGTCAGGGGATTGCCGGGCTGCTGGGTGGAGCGTAGGGCGGAGATAGCCATCCATAAAGCATCTTCATAGTCCAATTTTTTTGCATTTTGAAACAGGTTGTTTCTGCATGATGAGTCGAACCTCTGCTCCAAAATTTTGATTGCTTCTTCTCTGGTCACGGTTGTTCCTCCTTAAAACCATCTCAAATTTAATTCCTGATCTAACATAGCCCAACGAAAAATCTTGTCGTCCGGGAAAATCAGCCTATCATCCTCGGCCTGAAATCTCCGCTCAAAATCATGCACGGTATGTCCATCCGACTTAAAAGTGACCGGACTGTCCTTATCCCATTTTAGCATAAGCGCCCAGTATTCCGGGTAATTTTTACGCAGCAGGCGGAGTTGGTTAACGCTCTGATTGTGGCAAAACCAGCACCCGCCTCGTGTGGCCGTGGTGTAGATAGGGGACAACAAATCATTTTCTTCACACCACTTCCGGCAGTATGCTTCGTCCCATCCGGCCTCAACAAGCGGGGATTTTTTGGTTTCGGTCAGGTTGTGGAATCGGTTCGGCTCGTCAGCGGCAATGCCGATATAGGATATACAACCAGAGGAAACACTATCAAGCAAACCGGTTTTGAGTCTATCGTTGCACCAAGGGCCTTTCTGAAACGGCCATCCATACATTTGGTGTATCGTGTTTCCGTTTCGACTGGATTTTCTACGACGATAGAACACTTTCTCATAGGTTAGTTTTTCGTTGCCTTTCATAGCGCAAACGCGCTCGACCTCAATCCCCCACCGCTCTTTGATAATCTTGTCTGCCTTTGCCTTAAACTCAACCATCGGCGGCAAATCTGCGGGAATCGTGTCAGTAGCCCACACCACTACATGAACGATACGGTCCAAAGGCCATCCCAGCTTTTCGATTGCCCCAAGGCAAGCGAGTGAATCTTTTCCATAGCTCAACGACAAAATATGTTGGCTCATCCCTCCAAAAACCCTTCCTTGATGGCGATCCGGCGCAGCTTATTGACCGTGACGCGGCCAATGCCGTTCCCAGTCCCTGACAGCTCGTCCAACCTGCGCAGGAAATCCTCCACGCTGGGGAGTCTGGCGGAAAGCCCGTTGATAAACTCGCACAGCTGCTCATCCGTCATCTTACGCACCTTGACCGCCGTCTCGTGATCCTGGATTTCCTTGGGCGTCCGGCGGCAATTTCGCTTTTTTGCCATATGTACCTACTCCTCTTTGTCCTCATTTTCTTCCGGAAAATCCTCCTGAAACATCGTGCTGACCATCCGGTAAAGCTCTGCGGCTTTTTCCGGCTTTACGGGATGTGCGCCAAGCAGAGTCAGTGCTCCTACGCACTTTTCCGCCACACATTTTCCGTCAACCTTGGCAATGCAGCGTTCCTTACAGGTCTTAGCTATTTTATCTTCCACGCATTTTCACCTTCTCCGCGCCTCTGTGAGGCGATTATTTTTTATTCGATACTTTTCTCGTTATTTTTGTTTTCGTGGCTTCTGGGTGAAATCCGGGCCACTTCTGCGAGCCTTACGGTGTACTCCGCGTTTGCTCGCAGGTCGTGGAGGATAGCCAGATGAGTGGCCTCGCCCTTCTGAAACCCGAACCGGTAGTCGATGGGGACAAATTTCGCTCCCCGCCAGGCCACCAGTTCTTCGTCGTTCCAGCGTACCGCCCGCCAGCCTCCGGAAAGGTCGGTCTTAAAAGACGCCTTTTGGCAAAGGATGATGTACTCCTGTCTTTCCATGGTCTCCCCTCCTCAGAACGGCAAATCGTCCGCAGCGGTGACGGCAGGCGTTCCAGCCTGCTCCCAACCGTAGTGAAAATTCGGGTTCCCGTTGGCGGAATAGAGACGCTTGGAGCGCTCGTCATAGGCCAGGGAAATAGGGTGATCTTTTGAGGCCAGCCGGCCGGTCATGCGGTTTTTGAGTACCATCAGCCGCCCGCCGACGGATTCTTCCTCAGAATTTTTTTGGTAGGAAAGTACCACGTCTACCCGGTTGGTAATGTCCGAGGAGCCGGAAACCATGTCGTTATCGGAGACCTCCCCAGAGGTTTTCCTTGGATGAGCCACCAGGATGACCGCTATGTCGTACTTTACCGCCAGCTGCTTGAGCCTACGGACGAATTTGGACTGCTGGATGTATTGGCTGTCAGAGGAGGCCACGTCAATGGCGGTCATCAGGTTGTCGATGCATACCAGCTTGACACCATACCGCCGGATGGCGTTTTCTACGGTATCCAGCAGGCTCTCGTACTCGTCCCCGCCGTCCACAGCGTTGTTGTCGTAGAGATAAGCCAAATCGTAGTACCACTGACCTAGCTTTTCCACAGTCTCTGGTTGGAGGTAGTATTCCGGGTCGGAAAATTGGTTGTACCGGACGGACACATTCTCCGGGCCGGCCAACTGTAAATCCAGCCAACGGCGGAAGTGGTAGTCCGGCAGCTCCCCAGAGTAGGCCAGGATTTTGTATCCCTGGTTCAGGGCCTCTGCTATCAGCTGACCCATGAGCGTACTTTTGCCCTCGCCCCGCTTGCCAGTGAGGAGTACCACCTGGCCGAAATACAGGCCGCCGATCACCTGGTCCAGCTTTTGAATGCCTGTGCGGATATGGGGGAGGGACATAAGGTCCACGCTCTCCACATCGGCCAGCCGCTTAACGTGCTCTACCGGGAGTGGCTGGGCGTTTTGGACGGCCTGCCGCACTGCCTCCGGGCCGTACTTGCGCAGGATGTCGTTGGCGTCCTTTTCTCCCAGGTAGTCCTCCTGGCGCACCACCTTCACCGGGCAGGTGAGGCGGCGGCTCAGCTCGTCCACCAGGGTGATTTTGCCCTTTTCGCAGTCCCCAAAGATGGTCACCTCCTGAAACTTTGAGAGCCAGTCCCAGCAATTTTCCACCCAGGTAAAGCCCCGGGCCCCGTTGGGTACGCTGACGGCGTTGGGCACCCCGGCCTGGGCGGCGCTCAGGGAATCCAGCTGCCCTTCTGTGATGACCAAGGAATCAAACCTCTGGCACTGGTCCATGCCGAAGAGGATGGGCCGGGTGTCCTTTTCACTCCACTCCTTGTTTTTGTCCCGGTTTTTGTCGAAGTCCGTCTTGCGGTACTTGACAAACTGCATAACCCCATGCTCATCGTAAAAAGGGAAAACCAGAATGTGGTCGTTGTCCTTCCGGGTGGTGATCCGGTATCGCTTGGCCACTTCCTCTCCAATGCCCCGGGATTTGAGATACTCCAGGGCCGGCTCCCGGGTGCGGATGGGCCGCTGGGGGAGCTCCCGGTATTTGCGGTACTGGTCCCCAAAATCCAGTGGGTAGTCAAAGTCCCTGGCCAGCTGGACGAAATGCCCCTGCCGGCTGCAGCTGGAACGGAAGCACTTGTACAGCCCCGTTTCCAGATTCACTGAGAAGGTCTCCTTGTCGTGGCCGTCTCCGTGACAGTAGGGGCACCACTTGAAAAACAGCTCGTCCCCCTTGCGGCGGGTGTCGGCTCCGATTTTTCCAACCAGCCCCATCAGATCATCCGGATTCCATTCGTAGCTCATCAATATCCACCTCTTTGCTTGTAGTAGTCCCAGTTCGGATCAACCCCCGGCTCTGGGTCATAATTGGGATCAATGCCCGAAGGGCAAGATTGCGGCGCAGCCGCCTTCTTTTCTTCTTTAGAGTACGTAGTACTCTTATTCTTATATTCTTGTATATGTCCATTCGTTGCCCGTTTTTTGTCAGAGCGTTGTCCATTCGTTGTCCGTTTTGTTGTCCCTTGATTCTGGAAATCTCCGTATTTTACTATACAAATCGTTGTCCCTTGGGTTGTGGCGTTTTGCGTTATCATGTTGTCCATCTGTAGGGTCATTAAAAAACGCTTTACTTTCTTCCTGTCCCAGCCCCAGCGATTGGCTAAAAAGAGCATGCTTTTGTAAATGCAACCCCTTTTTCCTTCCACAACAGAGGAGCCAGACAGAAATTTTTGATCTTCATGGTTTGCCATCAATAGCAGGTCAATCCATGCTTGTCCTTCCGAAAAAGGTTTCTTTTGCCATAACCAATGGTCAAGTATTTTTCGATCTAACTTAATCCAACCCACCGAGATTTCCTCCTTCCAGCCGCTCCTTGGCCTCCCGGTAGAGGATTTCCCGGAGCAGGGCCCCGGTGGTCTCGGGCTGGCAGAAGAGCACTTGACAGCGATACCGCGCCAGCCAGGCCGTCATGCTGGCCAGCAGGGCGTGGGGATCCATGCGGCTGCGGTAATGCCCCTGCATGGCTTTTTCCCAGCTCCCATTTTCTACGATTAAGTAGAGCTTGGCTCCCTTGCTTTGGGCTCGCTGGAATTCCCGCTCAAAGCGCCGGCGATCCCGGGTGTAGCACTGGCATAGCTCGTCCAGGTTCATTTTCCGCTCAATGGCCACAGAGCCGGAAAGGTCCAGCTCCCGGCCATCCTCCAGGGTGCAGCGGGCGGAATAATCGCCAAAATCCAGCTTTTCCCGGGTATAAGGCAGCCCGGCCGCCGCCATGCGCTGGGCAAAGCGGGCGGTGGGCTGCTCCCGGGTGTCCACTAAAAGGGTCAGGGTATCCAGGGCGGCACGGACTTGCATCGGCGTCATGACTTAAAAGGGCAGGTCGTCGTCGGATTCGATGGCGACCTCTTCAAAGTTGGCGGAAGCAGGGGCGGAGGCAGGCGCCGGACGGTTCTGCAAAGGCTTGTCCTTGGGCATGGTGTAGCGGTTCTCCCGGATGGAGTCCGCATCCGTCAAAGCGCAGCACTCCGTAGTCCAGCCGGTGTTGCCGTTCATCTCCCATTCCCGGTTCCGGAACAGTACTCCCACGGTCTTGCCCTTGAGGCCGGCCTCGTTCCAGTCCCAGTGGTAGCCGGGGTTGCTGGACTCCACTGCCCACATGGCGTTGCCAAAGGTGCGCTTGGACCAGGCGTCCCGCTCGCTTCCATCGTCCTTGGGAACCCGCAGGCGGTAAGTACCCCTCCACTTTTTGTCTTCCTGCTGCTGACCGCGGTAGTCAGTGGCAAAGAAGTCCTTGTGCTCGCCCTCCGCAATATCGAAAGAGATCAGCAGCACACTTCCCCAGTCATATTCCTGTTCCCGGGCGTCCATAATCCGGGCCACATAGCCCCCTGCGGGGAGCTTCTCTCTTCTTGCCGGTGCTTCCGCCTTGTAACCGCTAAACTGTTTCATATTGTTAAATCCTCCTTAGATTTCATAATATTCTCTGATTTTCTGGTCTACCAGTTTGAGGTCGTTGTCGATCTCAAACTCGAACATCTCCATAGGACTCTTGGCTGTGGTAAGTCCATCGGATTGGGTCTCAAAATAGTGACGCTGACCATCGGTGCGGCACAGTAGCACGATGGAAAATAGCCCTTCCACCGTCAGCTTTTCATCCAGCATTTTTCCAATGGTCTTGGCCTTGATACGGCCGTTGTCTGCCATTTCTGTGTGGTGCAGGAAGTAGACGATCCGGTCATCCGGCATCTGTTCAATGACAAACTTCACCAGATTGTAGAAGTGCAGGGCCATATCGGTAAATTTCTGATAGCCGGTCTCCTTGGCATGATCGAACATCTCGAAACACAGAAGATACTGGCTGTCGTCAATGGCAAAGCTCTTTTTCTGGCTCTTCTGCAGCCCGGCCATAATCATCCGGTAATCGCTGGTTTTGACTTTAGGCAGCTTTTTCCGGAACGGCAGCGGCTTCCCCGCCACATTAAAAATGCTGATTTCTTCTGGGGTAAAGTTCCGCAGGCTGGCGGATTTCCCAGAGCCGGATTCTCCCAGAATCAGCACAGGGATTCCCATAGTGTCACCGCCTCTCCTTATTTGATGGTCAGCCTCGGGGCGCCCTCGGCCATCTTAGCCCCGGGCACCGGGCCAGCCTTCAACGCCTCTTTGAGATGGGCCTTGTCCACATTCTTCTCCGTCCACTCGTAGGGCTTCCAAAATTCCTCCCGGGTGCGAAGCTGAGAGACATCCGTGATTTCCAGCCGCTGGGAGGGTTTTCCCACCGTCACGCAGTTCCGGGCCGTCTCAATTTTTTTCCGGCCGGCCAGGCCCATGCTCTGGCGGATGTAGTCTTTCAGCCGATCAATAGCGGCCTCCTTCCGCTTGCGGCGCAGGGCCAAGGCGGTTTCCTCGCCCTTAATGCCCTCGGCCTCTGCGGCCAGCTGCTTGACGATGCAAGCCACGCTGTCCACCGTGTCCTCGATTTCCCCAGTAAGGCTTTCCAGGGTGTCGGCAATGGCCTCTTCCGGGATGTCCCCGTCCTCGATCATCCCCAGCAGGGTCTGATACTGCTGGGTAAGCTGGTACAGCTCATATGTAGCGCTCATGTCCGCTCCTCCTTGCTCAATTCTAAAGAGTATAATTCTCCATCGAGTTCAAAAAGGGCCCGCCCGATGGGGAGATATTTTTCTGGCGTGGCGTTAAAGGTTACGCTCTTCAGAGCGTTCCGATCCTGATCCACTATGGGATCGATTACCGATCGGTGGAAAAAATCGTACAGCGTCATATCCATATGGTTCCCTCACTTTCCAAATTTGGCCACGTATTGGCCATAGCTATGTATTTCCTCTCCGGGTTTGCAGGTGCGATTGTATGCAGCCCGCTCTAACTCAATTTCCGCGATCGGGTCTTTTGGCGCATGGTACTTAGCAATCGCCTTTTTGGCTTGCTTCGTGATGCGATATTGGCGCCACTCTTTCCGGTTGCGCTCTTTTCTGCGGATTTGTGCACACTCTGGGCAGTATTTTGTACCGCCGTGGACGCCCTCCACGACCTTCCCGCAGCGTTGGCAGATTTTCGTTGCCATTGACATCCTCCATTTTTCAGCCTATACTTAGGCTGTACTTAATCTTTAGCGCTCGTCTCCGGTGCCAGCCGGGGCGGGCGCGTTTTCTTTCCGTGCAATATCGAGGCTCAGCATGATTTCGAGGTAATGTATGCGGTTGTACATCTCCTGGGTATAAAGCATCCCAGTTTCGGGGTTTCGGACGTCCACTTGCATGGTAACCTGCAAAAACTCTGCCAACCCGCAAAAGCGCGCCGAAATGTATCTCACGTACTCAAGCCGATCCTCAGGACTGACAGAGGTTTCCTGCACCGACTGCTCTGCCTGTACCACATACTTCTGCATCCGGTCGATCAACTCGACGATAATCTCATCTCGCTCCAGTTGTAACTGGTCGCTTACTTCCAGTCGGCCTAACTGATATTTCTTAGCTTTTGCCATTTTCTTCCCTCCTTTCCAACGCGCGGGAAATCCGCGCCATCAAATCAACAGTGTCGCGGCGTCTCTTCCAAAATTCGCCCGTCCGTACATCAACGTCTCTCCGTGCCAGATTCAAGATCATAGCGTCCCAAGCTGTTTGATTCATGTCCTCACGCCCTCCTATCCATACCGCGCACGATGTCGGCGCGGTTTTTTTCTTCCAGTGCCAGTAACGTTTTAACAAGCGCTTCTGCTTGAATTTGGGCGTTATTGGACGCCTGTATGGCCTTTTCCCGGCGCCGGCGCTCCCTGCGGTTCTCCCGGGCCATATCCCGGCATATGTAGGCCAGATTGCAGGCCAGGCTCAGGGCCAGCAAGACCGCCAGCCAGGTTGTCACGAGTTCAGTCATTGGTTGTCGTCTCCTTTCGCTCATCCGCTTTCCGCTTCACAGCTTCCAGTAGCTCTTCTGGGGTCATCCCCAAAATACGGGGGAGTAGGGCAGGAGTTAGCCCCTCCCAGTGGACCACAGCCCGGTGGGGTGGGTGGTCAATTACCGTGGTTTTCATGTTATTCCTCCTACTGCTTCAAAAACTTCCCGATAAAGTACTGCTGGCCTTTGCCAGTGATCTTCGGGGTCTTGCTGATGCTCACATGGCCGTCGGCGTGGCTGATGCTGGTTTCCTTAATCTCCATCAAACCCAGTTCCATGCTTTTCTGGGTAGGCATATTGTAGTCCGTGCCCTTTCTGGCAATGAGATAGCCATGTTTCCGCATCCAGTCGAACAACCGGTTCTGGCCCATGTCGACGCCGTTCTGTTTCAGCAGCTTTGCCAGCTCTCCAATCAGGATGGAGGTGTGAGCCGTGGCTACTGCATCCGCAAAGAGGACTTTGGGCCGGTCTTTTTCAACCTGTGCCTCCAGCATATGTAACTTCTGGTCGGCTATCTGCAGCGCCCGGGCCATGACTTTCTCCGGACTGTTCCAGTCCTTTTCCAGCTGGATGAAGTACTGCCGGGCTTGTTTCCCGCGTTCATTGCGCTGGAGCATACAGATTTCCTTGGCCATCTCAATGGTGAGCTGGGCATCCTGCGCCGGACGGCCTCCGGTACTTTCCGACAAAAATGTCGAAAAGTCCATATCTTCAGAAAATCCATATTCGCACATTCTGGGGAACCATTTATCATACGGTGTTTTGACTTCCAGAAACTCATGCAAGTCCCGAGCCGATACGGTCGGGCGGTCGGTGGTGTAATCCACTTTAATCAGTTCGTTCATACTTCACGCTCCTTTTTGATGTGTAATTTTTACACACTGTTCTATTCAGTTGCCGTTACGCTCCTTCCTTCTTGGCCTCAGACGATATGGACGCCATTGCGATAGCCCCAGCAATGTAAATCCGCTGGGATTCGCTCAGCGCTTCCAGCTTCTTCGACATTTCCTCTACGTCCGCCAGCTTGACCGGGTCGATCAAGTGTAATCGAGGGCTGTGGGCAGTTTTCCTTTTCTTTGCCATCGTGGTCATCTCCTTTCGGTTGACTGTGTCTATATTATATATCGACCAAGTAAGAATGTCAATATCTTTTTTTGGAAAAATATTGACACTGTAAGTATTTAGCGGTATACTATAGATAAACATAGGAGGTGAGGTTTTGAACGATAGAATCCGAGCGGTCAGAAAAGCCGCAAATTTAACACAAGCGGAATTTGCAAGCAAGATCGGTATTAAGCCAAACACAGTTACCAGTTATGAAACCGGTTTGCGTATCCCTTCGGATACTGTAATTATGTCGATTTGCCGTGAATTCAACGTTGATGAGAACTGGCTTCGGACAGGAGAAGGCGAGATGTTCGTTCAGCTGTCAGAAGATGCCGAGTTTATTCAGATTTTATCCGAAATCGAGGTGTCTGATGATGACTTCATCAAGGCGCTGCTCCGGTCTTATTGGAGGCTTTCGGATAACGAAAAAGCCGCCATCCATAAACTGGTTGACGGCATGTTAAACGAAAAAAAGACCGGTAATTAACCGGCCTTCCTTTAGGATTTATGTTGGTGTATGGCTTTTTCCAGTTTTACCGCGTGCGTCAATATTCTGGCGGCGAAGCGGTCGTCGTTCCTCTGAATGATTTTTTGTAGCTGGCTTAGGCTGTACTCCTTGTCCAGTACAGGCTGGGGAGATTGCGTATGTTTAATCATGATTTTCCCTCCTTTACACCCGGAACGTATGTTCTAAAAGAAGTATAGCACATTTGTTCTCAAAAAGCAAGAAGATATTATTTCCATGCGCCACTAGTGGGTCATCCCGCTCGAAAGAGTGTGTTGATAAAATTTATAAGGAAGTGTAAAAGATGGGCTTTCGATTTCGAAAAAGTTTCAAAATCGCCCCAGGTGTAAAATTTAATGTTGGAAAGAAAAGCGTTGGCGTCAGTATTGGAGGAAAACGCGCAGGCGTTTCATTTAACTCGAAAACTGGAGCAAGAGCAAGGATTTCTGCTCCTGGAACCGGTCTTTCTTATTCCACAAAGCTTGGGAAAAAGGGGCGCCAAAGCCAGGGTGCAAAATCTCCTGTATACAGCGAAAATTTGAACTTTGGAAATGGCAGCGGAGGCCAGCCGCCTGCATCTCCCCCAAATCCGCCTTCTCAGTCTCCTGGAGGGATTCCCCCACAAAAGCCCAGAAAAAAGCGGAATATTCCCCTAATTCTCTTGAGCATATTTTTGCCCTTTGTCGCCATTGCTTTTCTCTGGCTTTATTCTGACTGGAAAGACCGATATTCCTTAAAATTTCGCAAAATTCTCACGGCAGTATTAGGCGTATATACCGTTATCATGATTACCGCGGCTGCAACTTCGCCTTCGTCGTCTTCTTCAGCAATAGATAGCGGAGCAGGCTATTCTATAAGTAGTCTCGCTCCTTCTGAAAGCCCAGAACCGACCGTTTCCCCGTCGCCTTCGCCTACGGCTTCCCCCACGCCGGAGCCGACTCCTAAACCTACAGCAACCCCTACCCCTGAGCCGACTGAGAAGCCTGCAGCAACCGCCGAACCTACGCCGGAACCCACCCCAGAGGCAACTCCAAAACCTACTAAAAATCCAGCACCGAAACCGACGGAAAAGCCGCCTGTTTCTTCTCAAGGAAGATATGTAGGAAGTATCGATTCTGATAAGTATCACCGACCTTCATGCCGTTGGGTAAAAAAGATTCTTCCTGAAAACGAAATTTGGTTTGATTCAGCTGAAGATGCAGAAGCACAAGGATATTCCCCGTGCGGAACTTGTAATCCTTAAATAAAAAAGAAACCCGCCCCCTGGTGTTGGCGCACCAGAGAGCGGTAAGTAGAATAGCTTACTCTGAAGAGTATAACCATCCCGCAACAAGATGATTATACCACTTCCGGGTAGGCTTTGCAAGTTATACCTTGGAGGTGTTTTTTATTATGAGAGCAGCAGCGTATGCACGCTATTCAACGGACAAGCAGACAGAAAACAGTATTGCCTATCAGATGGAGGCCATCACAAAATACTGTCTGGCCCACAATATCGACCTGTGCGCGGCTTATTCCGATGAGGCGGCATCGGGTACCAATGCCAACCGGGAAGGCTTCCAGGCCCTCGTGGAAGCTGCTAAGCGCCATGAATTTGACGCGGTAGTCATCTATGATATTTCCCGGGGAAGCCGGGATGTTGTGGACTGGTTCGCTTTCCGGAAAGCCATGCGGGCCGCTGGTGTGCAGGTGATTTCTACCACCCAGCAGCTGGGAGACATCACCGACCCCAGTAGTTTTCTCACCGAACTCATCACTGCCGGGCTGGGGCAGCATATGGTTCTGGATTCCCGAAAAAAGTCTATGGCCGGCATGATGGAGAGGGCCAAAAAAGGCTTATATAATGGCGGCCACGCACCCTTGGGCTATGATATCCGGAATGGCCAGTATGTCATCAACGAGCAGGAGGCGGAAATTGTCCGAAATATCTTCCGCTGGTACGCAGACGGCGACAGCTATAATTCGATTTTGGAGCGCCTGAAAGGGAAACACGGGAAATTCGGTCGCCCATTTGGGAAGAACTCTTTTAACAGCATCCTGTCCAACGAGCGATACATAGGTGTGTATAAATGGAACGAGCGAAATATCCGCGTCATGCGAAAATGGGCAGGAGGCAAAAAGACCGATAACCCGGTAATATTGGAAGGCGTAATTCCGCCGATTATTGATAAAGGAACTTGGGAAAGGGTGCAGAAGCGTATGAGCAGCAGAAAAAACGGGACAAACAAGGCCAAACGGGAATATCTGCTTACTGGTCTGATCGAGTGCGCAGAGTGCGGCGCTGTATATGTGGGGCATTGCAGTGTCAACCGGCGGAAAGATGGGACTACAAGGGAAACCCGGTATTATACCTGCGGGAATAAGTATCGGACGCGCACCTGCCACAGCCAGAATATCAACGCGGATGAACTGGAGCTGTTTGTGGTATCCCAGATCAAGGACGCTCTAAACACCTGGGATTTGCGCCAGGTGGCGGAAGAGTACGCTCATCAGCTTAACAGCGCCACGCCGGACTGCGAGCAGGAACGCCGCGAACTGGTAGAGATAGAGCGGCAGATTTCCAACGGCGTGAAAGCCGTGCTGTCCGGGATGGATGTGCCGGAGCTTTCCGCCGAGATCGACCGGCTCAGGCAGCGCAAATTCGACCTTGAGGCCACTATAGCCTCCAAGCAGATTAACAGCGGGCATATATACACCGCCGAGGAAATTCACGCCGCTCTGTTGTGCCTTATCAATGATTTTGACCCTAGGACAGCTGTCAAAGAGCTGGTACAAAAAATATACGCCAATACGGACGGTTCTTGCACTGTCCATATTGGCGTACATATTGATGGTGCCGGTGGTCCGGAATGTGCCATATGTATTATAAATTTCTTACCTCAGAAATGCTTGAAAGCATAAACAAAAACCGCCCCCACCCGGAGAAAAATCCGAGCGGGGGCGGTGTGCATTTAGGGTATTATTCTTTCGGTTCGGTGTATCCCATGGCCTGGTCGCTGTCGGAGCCGCCGGCGGTGGTGGGGTCGTTGACAATGCCGAACAGGGCCAGCAGGGTGAATACCGTGCCCACGATGCCCAGCAACTGCTCCTGGATGGGGGCCAAATCCAGCGTCAGGCCAAACATGGCGCAGACCTGCTGGATGAGCAACAGCAGGGCGGGAATCAGGGCCAGCCAGAAGGACTTATTCTTCAGGCGAACTTTCCAGTTAATTTTCATGGTCGTTTCCTCCAATTTCTTCTTGATATTGTTCTGTCATGATCTGATACCGGGCCTTTACCGCCCCATTGCCACCCTCCCGGACGTACTCCTCCCCGGCCTTCAAACGCTCCTCGATGGGCATCTCCTCCGACATGATGGTCAACCGGAGCATGGCGAGATAGTCGTTGTGCTGGTGGCGCTCGATGCGCTCTAACCGCCGGGAAAACCGGTAGATCGCCCCACAGAGGGTGGCAATTACCGTTAAGTAACCGCAGAGGGACGCGAGATTTTCGATTAAGTCCATGTGGCCTCCTTACTCGATGACGACCTGCAGCCGGTCCACCTGCTTGCCAAAGCTGCCGGCGTAGCCATCCTGGCTGTTTTTGGTCTCGGTGTCGTACTGCCAGGGGTAGTAGTTGCCGTTCACGGGGCTGACGCGGTACTTGGCCTTTTTGTAGGGACGGACGCTGTCAGGTGTGTAGTAGTACACCTGGATAGCGTCAATGGGCTTGCCGTTGCCAGCATAACCGTAGGCATCGCCGATGTCATACTTGGTAATCCATCCCAGCCAGCCGCCGCCCTGCACATGGACCCGGTATTTGACGTCACCTTCGCTTACCTTGATAGCCACATCGGTAATAGCATGTCCTTTCAGGCCAGCGTAGTCACTCAGGTCTTTAACCTCCGGCAGCCAGCGACCCTCGGTAGTGCGCACCCGGTAGGTGGCCGTCACGGCGTCGGAAGAGGCACCGGGGCTGGGTTTGCTGGCGGAGGTGGAGCCGGAAGAGCCACCCTTGAGCTTACTGTTTACCAGCGCCTGGATGGCGTCGGGGTCATAACCAGCGGCCTTGAGCTTGGCCTTGCGGTCGTCGCCGTTGCCCCACTTGCCAGCGATTACTTCATCCGCAATTTCGGCGTTGGACTTTTTCCCGGAGGGGGCGGACTCAGAAGAGCCGGAAGATGCGGAGCCGCCAGTGAGAGCCTTTTTCACATCGGCGCGGAAGTCATCCATATTCTTGCCGTGCTTGGGGAACCAGTGCAGCACGTCCCCATGGTTGGAAGCGATACCCCGGTCGTGGCCCTCGC
>ERZ1106929.1363-NODE-1363-length-21107-cov-5.262113_pt1 | contig 21107 bp, 17 predicted proteins | sample MGYA00403662_ERZ1106929 | MGnify/ENA primary metagenome ERZ1106929 (study PRJEB35170, sample SAMEA104062442) | human gut metagenome | biome: human gut; feature: human-associated habitat; material: faeces | place: Denmark | collected 2013-02-20 ... | reverse complement strand
AATCGAGCGTGCGGCGCTTGCAGGCAAAAAGACGAAGTGGCTGGGAATCGTCGTATGTTTATATACGGGATTGCGTATCGGGGAATTGCTGGCTTTGGAGTGGAAGGACGTCGATTTTCAAAAAGGGGTGCTTACGGTGTCGAAATCCCGCCACGAGGGAAAGGACGAAAACGGCAGGTATGCGCATATCGTGGAATCGCCGAAAACGGTTTCGTCGGGGAGATGCATTCCTCTGCCGAAGCAGATTTTGTGCGAACTTCGTATGTTAAAACGGAAGAGCCGTTCGGCGTATGTAATATCGAACGGCGAAAGGTCGATTCCCGTGAGGTCGTATCAAAGAAGTTTTGAAAGACTGCGGAGAGGATGGTCGCCACAGTACATAATAGGCAGGTCGTCATGAGTTCCGGACGAATATCCTCTCGACTGCGATGGGAGTGGCTGGGGGATACGAGGGGGTGACCACAATGTGGACAGCATTTGAAAGCCTCCGATGCTTGCTCAATCTGGGAGCCACAGTTTGGACAGGTCATTTGTCACCCTCCTCAAGTTATACGGCTGGCATATAATTTTTCTATAATTGCACCTGTATAGGTGCAATTATAACAGGAAAACATGGTACTGTCAACATAGAGATGCGCCTATATAGGTGCAAGGGGTGACGGGACTATGGATCAGGCTTATGAGTACCAGTTTGGGCAGAACCTGAAGTACTTGCGGGAAAGGTGTGGTTTGACACAAGAGCAGGCTGCGGCGCAGCTCCAGATCAGAGGATGTGGTGTGACCAGAAGCGCTTTGGCCAAGATCGAAGTGGGACAGAGACACGTCTATCCAGATGAGATCAAATGCTTTGCGGAGATATACAAAGTACCCTTTGAATTGATCTTCCCATAGATAAAGCAAAGGCCGCCGGAGTACCGGCGGCTTTTGTCGTGTCTGCGGCTAGGCGCTGTAAAAATGGAGGCGGAAAGTGGATCCCCAAAGAAGGCATTGGATATGCGTGCAAGAACGCGGCCTTTGGCCCAGCCTCAATCCCGCCGGGTGAGGTCCCACAGCAAAAAGCTCAAGAGCAGGTTCATCAGCGTCTTAGCGTCCTCCAGATCTAGATCGAACAGTTCCGAGATGCGGTTAAGGCGGTATTGGAAGGTGTTCTTATGCAGCTCCAGCATAGCCGCCGCCGCACGCTTGTCCAGCATGTTCATGAGGTATTCATAGAGGGTCTGGAAATAGTCGGTTTTGTGCTCTTGATCATACAGGTGGATGGCGGACAGGGCGGGATGGAGAAAAGTGTCCGCGTCCTCGTGCTCCAGGATGGAGGCAATCATGGGCAGAGGCATATAGTCGGAAAAGACCGCCCGGGAGCCGCTGCCCGTCCGCAGGGCCATTTTGGCGGACAACAGGGCCTGACGGTAATAGGTGTGAACTCTACCCACATCCTGAAAGGTGTCACTCAGCCCGGAAACCAGATCAAATTGCTCAAAAAAGTGGAACAGATTGCGCACCTGGACGCTGTTGGTGGGGCGAAAGCGCTGACCGGAGCGGCTGGTCCGTACACCACCCAGCAGGGTTACGATAGATTCCGCTTCCTGATGAACTAAGCAGACTGCCCCCCGAAAGCGCTCCCGCAGCTGCATGGCAGTGTAGTCGGCGAAGGCCCGCTGGGAGGCCATAGTTCCGAAGGGAGTGACCATAACGGCGTAGGGGCCGCTGATAGCGGAGCCAAGGGCATGGACCGCTTTGGCCACCAGGTGTTGGGGGCTGCCCGGGTCCAGCAGAAGCTGGAGATGGGTGGTGATGGCCTGGGTCCAGTTGTCCATGCCAGCGGCCCGGCGGTCCGCCTTCTGGCGTAGCAGTTCCGTGAGAGTGTCCATGATGGCCAGGTCATCCCCCTGAAGAGGGGAAGAGCCCAGGTAGACGATGACATGTCCGCGGACCGTTTTATTGCGGACTACTTCTCCAAATAGCCGGGGGAGATCCCGACACAGGCCGGAGTCGGCGTAAAAGGGGCGGTAGAAGGGTTCCGCCCCGGACAAATTTTCATCTAGAATCTTCCAAATCTCATCCAAAGGCAGATAGCGCTGCTCATAGATCTGATCCCAGTTGACCTGGCCGGTAGGATGATTGGGATACATAGCCCGGATCTGGAACAGTTCGTTGGTGTAGACCACCGGGGCCTGGTAGATCTCACTGGCAGTCTGGATGAGAAGGGTTAATCCAGCTTCCAGAGAAGCGTTGAACAGCTTCCAGGTTGCGGCGAGCAGCCGCTGCGAGGGCATCTGTTCCATAGAAGGCTCCTTTCCCTCGGAAACGCGAGGTCGATAAAGTTGTTTTGATTATAGCATAAGTTTTGGCAAATATCCAGATATCGGGGTGCAGTATAAGAAAACTGCGAAGGTAAAAAGAGAACCTGCCCGCCTGCACACGAAAGATTGTCAAAAAACAAAACAATTTTCTTGTGCGAAAGAACAAAGACAGAGAGGGAAAACAGCACCTTTGAACAAGACAATAAGAAAATGGACCGCTATAATAGAGGCAAGAACAGAACAAGAGCAAGCAACCTGTAAGGAGTGACAGAGATGAATGTGAAGTTGAAGGAACAATACGGACTATACATCAACGGTCAATGGGTGACCGCTTCAGACGGTGGGACCTTTGAGACCCACAACCCCGCCAATGGTGAGCATCTAGCCTACTGTGCCGAGGCCACCCGGGAGGATGTGGACGCGGCGGTAAAGGCAGCATGGGGGGCGTTCCCAGCCTGGAAGGCGGTGGAGCCCGCTCAGCGGGCAGACCTTCTGCTGAAGATCGCCGACCGCATCGACGCCAACGCCGAGCTGCTGGCTACGGTGGAGACCATGGACAACGGAAAGCCCATCCGGGAGACTATGGCCATCGACGTACCCTATTCCTCCGACCACTTCCGGTACTTCGCCGGGGCCATCCGCACCGAGGAGGGGTCTGCCAAGGTGCTGGACGGCAATTTCCTCAGCCTGGTGCTCCAGGAGCCCATCGGCGTGGTGGGCCAGATCGTGCCCTGGAACTTCCCGCTGCTGATGGCCGCCTGGAAGCTGGCCCCCGCTCTGGCCGCTGGTAACTGCGTGGTGCTTAAGACCTCATCCACCACTCCCCTGAGCGCTCTGGTGCTCATGGAGCTCATCGGTGACCTGCTCCCGGTCGGCGTGGTCAACGTGATCACCGGCAAGGGCTCCAAATCCGGCCAGTACATGCTGGAGCACCCCGGCTTCCGCAAGCTGGCTTTTACCGGCTCTACCGAGGTGGGGCTGGACGTGGGCAAGGCCGCGGCAGATAAGCTCATCCCCGCCACTCTGGAGCTGGGCGGCAAGAGCGCCAACATCTACTTCGACGACTGCCAGTGGGACATGGCTCTAGACGGTCTCCAGCTTGGCATCCTGTTCAACCAGGGCCAGGTGTGCTGCGCTGGCTCCCGGGTGTTCGTCCAGGAGGGCATCTACGACCAGTTTGTGGCTGCCGCCGTGGACGCGTTCCAGAAGGTCCGGGTGGGTGATCCCCTGGACCCCAACACCCAGATGGGGTCCCAGATTAACGAGGGACAGCTGCGTAAGATCCTCTCCTACATCGACATCGCCAAGCAGGAAGGGGCCACGATCGCCTGCGGCGGCGCGCCCTATACCGAGGGAGAGTGCGCCAAAGGCAGCTTCATGCAGCCCACCCTGATCACCAACGTCACCAATGATATGCGGGTGGCCCAGGAGGAAATTTTCGGTCCTGTGGCGGTGGTCATCAAGTTCAAGACCGAGGAGGAGGTCATCGCCATGGCCAACGACTCTGTCTATGGTTTGGGCGGTGCGGTATGGACCCGGGATCTGAACCGGGCCATCCGGGTGTCCCGTGGCGTGGAGACCGGGCGCATGTGGGTAAACACCTATAACCAGATCCCCGCCGGCGCTCCCTTCGGCGGCTACAAGCACTCCGGTATCGGTCGGGAAACCCACAAGGTCATCCTGTCCCACTACACCCAGCAGAAAAACATTATGATCAACTTAGGGGAGACCCCCTCGGGGTTCTATCCCGCCCAGTAAGGGCAGCGGCAATATCTGACGGGAGCGCATGACCATGTCATGATTTTCTTCCTACCCACAACGTCTTTGGACAGAACTGTGTGGAGGAAGTGGGCGCTCTATCGCTCCCAACATGGCGGTTCTGGGGGCCAGGCCGGAGGACTTCGGGATCATGGCAGAGAATGCCATGAAGGATGCCTGCGCGGTCACCAATCCCCGCAAGGCTACCAAGCAGCAGATTATTGAGATTTACCAGCAGGCCTACGACGGCACACTGCTCAAGTGAGACTTCCCTTCCAGGCTCTCCGGCAATACGGCTGGAGGTCCGGACATCAAGAATTCCGCCTTGCCTCCCATCTGGACATGGCGCCAAAAGAAAGGACGATCCACGATGAAAACCTATCCCACGAACCAGATTTTGAAGAATAAGATCGCCATTATCACCGGGGCAGGCTCCGGCATTGGAAAATGTATGGTGGAGCGGTTTGTCCAGGAGGGCGCCCAGTGCTTGGCGGCGGACTTGAACCAGGACAGTCTCGATGCTCTGGTGGAAGATTTGGGCGACTTTGCCGGCATGGTGCGTACTCTCCAGGTGGATGTTTCAGACCGGAGCCAGGTGGAGAATATGGTTGAAGAGGCCGTCAAACAGTTCGGCGGTCTGGATATTTTGGTGAACAACGCGGGTGTCATGGATAACCTGCTGCCCATTGCGGAAATGGAGGACGACGTGTGGGAGCGGTTGCTTCACATCAACCTCTATTCCGTTATGTACGGTACCCGGAAGGCGGTGCAGTACTTCCTGAATCACCGCCGGGAAGGTGTTATCATCAACACCGCGTCTCTATCCGGGCTGTGTGCGGGCCGGGGCGGCTGCGCCTATACGACCTCCAAATTCGGCGTTGTGGGACTGACTAAGAATGTGGCCTTCATGTATGGAGACGCGGGGATCCGCTGCAATGCCATTTGTCCGGGCAACACTCAGACCAATATTGGCGTGGGGATGCGTCAGCCCAGCCAGCTGGGCATGAGTAAGGCCACTACCGGATATTCCGGCGCAACCCGTTCCGGCAAGCCGGAAGAGGTGGCGGCTGCCGCCGTGTTCCTGGCTTCGGGAGAAGCAGTGTTCATCAACGGTGAGACACTGACCATCGACGGCGGTTGGAGCGCCTATTGAGAAAAGGCGAGGCCCGGCGGCACTCAGATGCCGCCGGGCCTTTTCACGTCTCCCAGGGCCTCTGGCCCAAAACCGTGGGGAAGCAGATCCCGCAGGGGGAGGGACTGAAATTGTCCGTCCCCACGGATGGCCAGTACCACCAGGTCTGGCGCAAACTCATAGAGCATTTGCCGGCAGGCTCCACACGGCCAACAGAATTCCTCCCCTCGCCCGGCCACGGCAAGGCGGGTAAAGCCGCTCCGCCGTCCCTCGCTGACGGCCTTGACTAGAGCGGTGCGTTCCGCACAGATGGTGGACCCGTAAGCGGCGTTCTCCACATTGCAGCCAGTGAACACCTGACCGTCCGCGCACAGCAGAGCGGCGCCCACGGGAAATTTGGAGTAGGGGCAATAGGAACGTTCCGTCATGCTCAGGGCCAGGGATGCCAGCTGTTGGTCTGTCATAGAAAGCGCTTCCTCCTTGTTGCGGCTGTAGTTTTGTCACAGACTTGAACGGGGGCGCCTGCAGTCGGTAAGCGTCCCGCTGTCTGGGTCATAGGCCACACCGCCGTAGCGGTGGAGCAGGGCAAGAGTTTCGCGGTCCTTGCCGGGAACAGTGACCATGGCTTTGCCATTTACCCGGCGCAGGGCGCCGGAAAGGATGCCGGCATCCGCTCCTTCCAGCCATAGGGGCAAGCGAGAGATCTCCTGCACCGCCTCCACAGCATCCAGAGGGGGTAGAGAGGATTGGGAGAAGTCCAACCGGAGGACGGGTACTTCCTCATCCTGGCGGTCAAAAACCTCGTCCAACAGATCGTCCGGGCTGTCCGGAACGGCAATAGGGGCCAAGGAGGCCAGGTCTAAAGCGCGGGCATCCACCGCCTGTGCGCCGGAGGAGAGGTAAATGGTCTGCTTGGAGAAAGGCGGGACAGGGGAGAGGCCAGCGCAGGCAGCATGAAGCTTGGCGATATGTTCCGGGGTGGTACCGCAGCAGCCACCGACCACAGCCACACCCTCCTGCGCTGCTTCAGCCACTGCGGCGGCAAATGTGTCCGCGTCGATGTCATAGCGCACACTGCCGGCCTCGGCGGTATGGGGCAGTCCGGCATTGGGCTTGAAAATGACAGGGACGGAGGCGAGGTGAACCAGCTGCCGCACAGGGGCCGACAGTTGGAGAGGACCTGCTCCGCAGTTGAGTCCAAGAGCGTCCACACCCAGAGCTTCCAGCAGCGACACCAGGGCGGCGGCATCACCGCCGGTGAGCAGACGGCCGTTTTCGCCAAAAGCCGCCATGGCCAGCACCGGCAGGTGGCAGCTTTCCCGAGCAGCCAGTACGGCAGCTTTGAGCTCATAAAGGTCGGTCATGGTCTCGATGACCACCGCATCCGCTCCTGCCGCTGCACCAGCCCGGATCGTTTCAGAAAAGGAGGCTACCGCCTCATCAAAGTCCAGATCTCCCATGGGAGCCATCAGGTGACCAGTGGGGCCGATATCCACTCCTAGCCAGCCGTGGCCCGCTTGGTCCCGGGCAGCACGGAGATTTTCCAGGGCGGCGGCCACCAGTTCGTCCACGGAGTATGGGCAGTTCCGCAGTTTCAGACGGTTGACCCCAAAGGTGTTGGATAGCACCAAGTCGGCTCCCGCCGCATAATAGCTGTGATGGATAGCGATCATGTCCTCCCGGCGCTCAATATTCCACAGCTCCGGCGTTTGGCCAGAACCAAGTCCCCGTGCCTGAAGCTGTGTCCCAGTGGCTCCGTCCAGCAGCAGCAGACGACGACCCAGAGTTTCCCTTAGGTTCATGACGCGCCCTCCTTATCGGCGGCGATATAGAAAAATCCGCCGGACAGAATGGATTAACCGGCTCTATTATAACAGATTTTTCCGGGAATGCAACCGTAAGGGCGACGTGAAGGTGACATGTGGTGTGGATTACCCATAGGGGAGGGAAGAACGAACCTGGCAGAAAAAGTTAAAAACCATGGAACCTTTTTGCCATTTCCTGCGTCTAGTACAAGAGAGACTGGTAGGAGCTGAATTTTTATAGTTGCAAACCGGGGAAAAATCTGCTATAATCACCCTTAGATATGCGTAAAATTTCAAAAGGACTGATGACGAGTGAGCGAACAGGGAAAGCGGCTTCAGAAGCGCAAGGAAGAAGATGCTGCCTTCAATAAAATGCTGCTTTGGCTGGCTGGCGCTGTGCTGCTGGAGGGATTGACTCTTCTGCTTCGGCGGTTTTATATTGACTATGCCTATACAGATTTTGGGGTAGCCTTTGCCCAAGGGCTGGACAATTTCTTCGGAGTGTTCCGTTTCTTAGGTGCGGCGTTGTTCCTGGCCGGCTGTGTGTGGACCTTCCTGTGGATCAGGGGGGGCCGGAAAAAGCTTCTGCCGGTCATTGTGACCTGTGCGGTGCTGTGGCTGTGGATTGCGTCGGTGCTGTGCTACGGCCTGAATGAGTTGGGGATGACGCTGCTGTGCGCTCTGCCGGTGGCGGTGGCGGTGCTGTCCGCTATCTTCTTCCTGTACCAGCGGGAGTTTTTCTGGAATGGTATTTTGGTTGCGGTGGGGATTACCGCCCTGTGGGTTTACCGCCAGATTTACATGAACCACCCCCGGCTGACCTATGTGGGCTTTGCTCTGGTATGGGTGTTCCTGGTCCTGGCGGCGGTGGCGGCGTTCCGTCTGAGCCGGAAGGACGGAAAGGTGGGGGCGGTCCGAGTGCTCCCTGCCGGGACTTCTTACCTGTCTATTTACCTGACCTGTGCGGTGGTGGCTGTGGCGCTGCTGGCGGCGCTGCTGATCGGCGTAACCTCTGCAATTTACATCATTTTTGTGCTGGCCGGCTGGTTGTTCTGCCTGGCGGTGTATTATACGGTTAAACTGATGTGAAACTGGCTTTTTAGAAAGGGCGCCTGTCAGGCGCCCTTTTTTGCTGCCTATTAAATGACGGATTTTGACGGAACATGTCGAATTTTGCTGAAAAGGATGAAATTTCCCGAAAATATGATAAAATAGAAACAGTCAGTCCAGTATCTTGCCTTATAGATAACGGCATACAGAGAAGGAAGTGGAATGCATGTATAAAAGCCCAGCACACAAAGCGGCGGAGGCGGTGGTGCGGTCTATGGGCGTGACCTGTGTCAATATCAGTATGAGGCAGTTCATCTATGCCTTGGAGCTGCTCCACCAGGAGCCGGACATGATCCACTCGATTACCACTAAGCTTCATCCTGCGCTCCTGGCCTTTTATCCCGATTCGACCACGGACGCCATGGAACGGAATCTGCGCTGGGCCAGGGATAGCATTCTGAAGCGGGCGGATCCGGAACGGCTGCGGCAGGTGGTGGGGTTCACCCTGCGGATTACGCCCAGCGTAGGGGATCTGCTGGATGCCATCAATTATTACATGGAGAGAGAAGCTTTGTGGCCTGACTGACAGCATGGGAATCCATCCATTTGGGACCGCCCTCTTGAAAAAGAGGGGCGGTCCTTTTATAATAACCTTGTCTGTCTTTCGACAGGCACTTTAAGTTGGGAGTGCGTCGGTACCTGAGTTGAGCCAGCCGTGGAACCGGCAGATCAGAAAGACAGGGGGAAGCGGTATTGGAGCAGCGCCAGAATGATTTTTCCAAAGGGAGCATGGCCCGGAACGTCGTGACTATGGCCATTCCTATGACCATGGCCCAGCTGGTGAACATCTTATATAGTGTGGTAGATCGAATGTATTTGGGGCATATCCCTGGTTCCGGCCAGTTGGAACTGGCAGGACTGGGGCTGTCCCTGCCCATCATCTCCATTATCATGGGCTTTGCAAACCTATGCGGTATGGGGGGCGGCCCCCTGTGCTCCATCCACCGGGGAAGGGGTGAGGATAAGGAAGCGGAGCGGGTGCTGGGAAACTCCTTTGTCCTGTTGGTGATCTTTGGTGTGGGGATCCCGCTACTGTTCCTGCCTTTTCGGGAGCCTCTGCTCTATTTTTTTGGAGCCAGTAACGCTACCTATCCCTATGCCCAGGAATATATCACCATCTATCTTTTGGGAACTCCTTTTGTGATGGTTGGCCTAGGACTCAATCCCTTCATCAACGCCCAGGGCTTTGCCCGACGAGGGATGATGACGGTGCTTCTGGGAGCAGTGGTCAATATCGTATTGGATCCTGTTTTAATTTTCGGCTTCGATTTGGGCATTCGGGGGGCGGCTTGGGCTACTGTGATCGCCCAAGCGGTTTCCGCAGCATGGGTGCTGAAATTTCTCACAGGGCGGAAAGCGATCCTCCGGCTGCGGACGGACTGCATGCCCCTGGCCTGGCCGCGGGTGCGGAGAATTCTGGGGCTGGGGCTTTCCGGGTTCTTTGTCAACCTGACCAACAGTTTGGTCCAGGTAGTGTGCAACAAAACCTTGTTCTTCTATGGCGGGGACCTGTATGTGAGTGTGATGACGGTGATCAACTCCATCCGGGAAGTGACGTTCATGGGGGTCCAGGGCATCACCAACGGCGCGCAGCCGGTGCTGGGCTATAACTATGGCGCGGAATGTTATCAGCGGGTGCGCCAGGGCATCCGCTTCACCGTGGCCGCGACGGTGGGATATGCGGCCCTGATTTGGGCTGCGGCCATGCTGGTGCCTGGCGTGCTCATCCGGATCTTCAACGATGGGCCAGAGCTTCTGGCTGCCGGCATCCCGGCCATGCGCATCTATTTCTGCATGTTTGTGGTCATGTCTTTGCAGATGGTGAGTCAGGCCATATATGTGGCTCTGGGCCGCTCTAAGAGCGCCATCTTTTTTTCTCTGTTGCGCAAGGCCATCATTAACGCCCCCCTCACCGTGCTGCTGGCCATCCCTCTGGGCACCACGGGGGTATTCGTGGCAGAAGCCATCTCCCAGCTCATCGGCGGGCTGGCCAGCTCGCTGACCATGTACTTCACCGCCTACCGCCCCATGTCCCGTCTGCCGGACCGGGGCGAAAAGGTGGAATAGGGCACGACAAAGAAAAAACAGGTTCCCTGGGCATGCGAGCAGCCTTGGGAACCTGTTTGATTTATCCCCCCAGTTGGACGGTGAGCCCCTGGGCGGCGAAGGCGTCCCGGAGGGCGTCCAGCTCCTCCTGGGCCAGGGGGTGGGTGTGCATATCATAGACCATGCCGGTCTGGGGGTATTTGACGCTGCCGTACTCGTGGTAGCCGATGAGGTCCACCCGCTGGACGTGGGACAGGCCGGCCAGGAAGTCGGCCACCTGCTCCATCTCGTCCCGGTTATAGCCGGGGATCACCGGGCAGCGGATGATGGTGGGCTTGCCCAGGGCATCCAGCGCCAGCAGGTTGTCCAGGATGGGCCGGTTGGACCGGCCGGTGTTGCGGATGTGCCGCCCCTCGTCCAGTCCCTTCACGTCGAACAGCAGCAGGTCCGCCCGGCGCAGCACCTCCCGCTGCTCCTCCGTCACTGCGTAGCCGCAGGTGTCCACCGCCACGTGGATGCCCTCCCGGTGGAGGGTGTCCATCAGGGGCAGACAGAAGTGGGGGAAGGTGGCCGCCTCCCCACCGCCGATGGTGACCCCCCCGCCGGACTGCTCATAGAACGCCCGGTCGGGCAGCAGCTCTGCCAGCAGCTGGGAGACGGTGTACCGCCTGGCCCACAGAGTGAGGGCGCCGAACCAGCAGGCCCCCTCGCAGGCGCCGCAGGCGTCGCACCGCTCCCGGTCCACCTGGACCGTCCCCTCCCGGAGGGAGAGGGCTCCCCGGGGGCAGACGTCCAGGCACTGTCCGCAGCCAGTGCACAGCTCTCCCTGGAGGCGCAGCTGGTTTTGGTAGCTCTGACCCTCTGGGTTGCAGCACCAGCGGCAGCGCAGGGGGCAGCCCTTGAGGAACACGGTGGTGCGGATGCCGGGACCGTCCACAAAGGAGCCGTGGACGATGTTGAAGATCAGGGCGGACGGCTCGCTCATACAGGCCGCCTCCTTTCCGGTGAGGTCACAGGGAGGTCATCTCCAGCCGGTGGATGATGTCCTCCTGGAGTTCGGGGCCCAGCTCGATGAAATAGGCGGCGTAGGTGGCTACCCGCACCACCAGGTCCCGGTGGCGCTCCGGGTGGAGCTGGGCGTCCCGGAGGGTGTCGGTGCTGACGATGTTGAACTGGACCAGAAATCCCCCCTGGTCCACATAGGCGCGGATGAGGTCGGCAAACTTGTGCAGCTTGTCCTCGCCTTCCACCGCCTTGGGGTCGATGCGCAGGTTGAGCACCTCCCCGTGGCGAAGCTTGGTGTGGTCCAGCCCGGCCACCGAACGCATGGAGCCGGTGATGCCCGAGGTGTTGCGCCCCTGGGCGGGGGAGATGCCCCCCTCGGAGATGGGCTGGCCGGCCAGCCGGCCGTCGGGGGTGGCCCCCAGCACCATGCCCAGCCCCACGTTGGCGGTGACCGCCGCGGCGGCCACGGTGGAATGGGCCTCGTGGAAGCCGGGGATGGCGGCCACGACATCGCTGACGTAACAGAGCACCTGGTCCACCAGCCGGTCCACATAGGGGTCGGCGTTGCCGAACTTGGGGGCGGACAGCAGCAGGGCCCGCAGGGCGGGGTCCTGCTCAAAGTTGGTGTCCAGGGCGGCCTTCACCCGGGCCATGGACACCCGCTTCTCCTCAAAGACGAATTTTTTCAGGGCGGCCAGGCCGTCCCCCACGTTGGGGGCACCGGCCAGGGACATGGCGAAGAAATAGTCCGGGGCGGTGCCGCCGTCGATGAGGTCGACGCCCGCCTCCACGCACACCGGGCACAGGGCGGACTGGAAAGGGGAGGGGGCCACGGCGGAGAAGGCGGCCTTGTCCGCGTTTTTGATGGCGTGGCAATGGGGGATGACGTGGCGGACCTGGGCGCAGAAGGCATCCCACAGCTGGTCGAAGGTAGTGAACTGGGTGCAGTCCCCGGTGTGGGTCCCCAGATGCAGGCCGGTCATCCGGTGGACGCCGTCGTTGAGGGCCAGCTCCAGGATGCCGGGCAGGCTGATGATGCCGCCGGGGACGTTGTACACCCGCCCCCCCACCACCGGGGAGGTGCAGCCGGCGATGGCATAATCCCGGGCGGTCTCCGGGGCGACGTGGTCCAGCTCCAGGTTGGACACGGTGGTGCGGTCCCCCAGGAACTTCAGCTTGCCCCCCACATGGCGGGCCACCCGGCAGGCGGCCAGGAGGAAGTCGTCCGGGGTGTCGTCGGCGATGCGGATGACCAGGTCGTCCGAGCCCATGCACACCGTCTCCTCCGCGTCCAGGAAGAGGTAGGACAGCTCGTTGACGGCGCACGCCCCCTCCGGCGTCACGCCCCCCAGGGTGACGCTGCACCCGGAGTTGTTGCCGGCGAAGCCGTGGACCCTCTGCTCGCTGTACACCACGCAGGCGCAGTTGCAGTTGACCAGCAGACTGGCGCACAGGTCGAAGGCCAGCTGGCCGTCCAGCCGCCCCGCGTCCCGGTCCCGGCGGTAGTAGGGGTAGAGGTACTGGTCCGCCCGGAGAAAGGTGTTGCCGGTGCCCCAGTTCTCCAGCATCACCGCCATGTAGGTCAGCCACAGACACTGCACCGCCTCCCAGAAGGTGCGGGCGGGCCGGGCGGGCACCTGGCGGCAGTTGGCGGCGATCTGCTCCAGCTCCCGCCGGCGGACGGGGTCGGCCTCCTTGTCCGCCATAGACTGGGCCAAGTCAGCGTACCGTTGCCCCAGGCGGCCCAGAGCGGCCAGGCACAAGGACATGGCCTCCAGCTCCTGGCGCTGCTGGGGGGTGCAGGGCCGCGCCAGCCGCTCCAGCACCCGCGCCCGGGCCCCCTCCGCCCCCAGGGCCAGGATCATGGCGTAGTCCGGGCTGGAGTGGCCGGGGAACTGGTTGTTGCCGCAGTAGGCCCCGCCGCCGATGATCAGGTCGTCATAGGGGCGGCTGTCCGGGGGGACCAGCTGCTCCCACTTGGCCCGTACCGAGCGGGTGCGCCAGTAGGGCACCACCTGGCGCAGGGTGTCCTTCTCCTGGTCGGTGAGGGGGAGGAAGGGGTCGGTGTCCCGGGTGGAGAGCAGGTCCAGCTCGTCCAGGATCCAGCCGCACTGGAGCTCCGGGCTGATGGATCCCCCCCGGACCTTGCTGGTGGGGCGGCCCACCACCAGCTCGTCGGGCTCGATGCGAATGGTCATCTGGTCCAGCAGGTCGGCAAAGGCCCGGGCCCGGCGGATGGGGGCGCTCTCCCCCTCGGTGGCCTGGAAGGAGCGGGTGAGGATGGCGCACCGCTCCACACACACGGCGGGGCGGGCGAGCATACGCTGCCGCATACGGCGGATGCGGCTGGTGTCATAGGTCATGACGGCGGCCTCCTTTCGTCCCCTTTATCTTACCGCCTGGGCGGGCGGCTGGCAAATGATTTCTTTTGAAAGATCGTTATAGACAAAAGTCTATGATGTGATAAACTAGGTTCAAAGGGGGATGTGCTATGACGGACTTACAGATTCAATATTTTTTGAAGGTGGCGCAGCACCTGAGCTATACCGCCGCAGCCAGGGAGCTGTTTGTCAGCCAGCCGTCCCTGTCTAAGCAGGTGGCAGCCCTGGAACGGGAGCTGGGCGTGGCCCTGTTCGACCGCAGCCGGAGAAACCGCATCGCTTTAACGCCGGCGGGACATCTGTTCCAGCAGAGCTTTCAGAAAAGCGTTCAGAACTTTCAGGACACTTTGGAGCAGGTGCGTCTGGGGCAGAAGGATCAGGCTTTGGAGCTACGGGTGGGGGTGGCTGCTGGGTGGGACTGGGGAGGCTTGACCGCAGCCTGCGGACAGGCACTCCTGGAATCATGGCCCCAGGCGCGGATTCTGTGGACGGCGCACACCTTCCGCTATCTTCACAGCGCTCTGGCGGACGGGGCGCTGGATGTTATCTTTTGTCCTCAGACCGGGCTGGAAGGGGTGGATGGATTGGAGGTCGCCCGGGTGGCCCAGGCGGAAGCCACGGTATACTATGGAGAAGCCCACCCTCCGGCGCGTCGGCTGGAGGACCTGCGGGGAGAACCGCTGTATGTACTGCCCCCGGAGGAGGCGCCCCTGTCCACCGATATCAACCGGGGGTATTTCGCCACCCGGCTGGTGCTGCCGGAGGTGGTGGTACTGCCCAATCGGGAGAGCATTTTGCTGGCCCTGTCCAGTGGGAAGGGCTTCGCGGTGTTTGACAGCATGATGACCCTTCGACGTAACCCCGCCTATCGGACTCTGGGCTTGGGGCTGCCCATTCCCATCTGCGGGGTGTGGAAGGCGCGGACGCCCTCCCCTCTCATCAAGCCCGTGGTCCAGTGGCTGGCCGGAGCTCTTGGGCAGTGGGAGGGCGGATGGGAGCATCAGGGCAGCGAAATGCCAACTCCTTATTGATTTCCCATAGGAAACAGATTACAATTAAAATATCATACTTCATAATGCCGGAGGTGAGAACATGCTTTGGGCGGTCAGTCATTGCTGTTCCACAGCCGCAGCATGGGCGGTGGGATGTTCCTTTATCCGAGCAAAACGCCTTCAGGCAGCCATTGTCCTGCTTCCGGCGGCCTTATTGTGTGGGATCGTGGCTTATGCGATGGATCGGATGAGCCTGCTCCGATGGTGCGGACTGGCCGAATTAGCGCTGTTTTTACTGGCGGCTGGGGCGGTTTGGCTGGGGAGAGGAAGAGCCGACAAAGATATCTGGCTGGCTTTGTTGCTGGCTCAGGGGTCAAAAGTCCTGCTGGACCTAATTGGAGACAGCGCCCTCACAGCGATAGGAACGGCCGGACTGAGCGTTTCCCTTGTTGCGCCTGGAATGTGGGTTGGCATTTGTGCCGCGCTCTCTCGGTATTTTCCAGATCAGAATTGGCGGGAAGCTGTTCGGTGCGGCTATGCGTCCATGGGGCAAACTAAGCTGAACGCACGGCAGGTGGACGGCCTTACGGCTGTACTTTGCCTGCTGCTTACGGCTGTATGCTGGGCAAACGGGGTAGAGGGCGGTTTGGCCGTGGCGGGCTGGTGGCTTGTGGGCGGCTGCCTATACTGGGGCGGAGTGATGCTGGCCGCACTTCTCATCGCGTTTCAGAAGGAGCGCGGGACGGTGCTGGCGGAGCAGCAATACCGGCAGGAAATGCAGAGTTTTCTAAATGTGATCCGCTCCCAGCGGCACGACTACAACTTCCATGTGCAGACCATCGCAGGGCTGATTCAGGAGGGAAAGATGGATGAGTGCCGGCAGTATGTCAGCGCCCTGGAGCAGGATTCCATCCGAATGAATGCGGTTTTGCCCGTCCAAGATCCGGCGATTGCCGCCATGATCCACAATGACAGACGGGACCCAGGTGCCGGTAAGCCGGGGGAAATATGGGGCGCTTCGAGAACACCTGGCAGCGGAGGGCATCCAGTTTGTCTAGGCCAAATGCGCCGGGGAAACACCCAAATGGGACGGCGTAAGGCCCAAATAGACCAAAGGCCTTGCAGGACGTACTTTCGCACGTTAAACTCATGAAAAGGAGCATCGCAAAGGGGCGGGCAGATCCGCTGCGAGACCTTTGCGGTGCTCCTGTTTGATTTTCAAGAGAGAGGCAAGGTGGAAGGGATGGAAAAACGAGGCCAAAAAAGCAAAAGGCGGATCGGAGCGGCGACTGCCGTCAGTTTTGGGGCTTTTTCCGGAAGGTAAAGCTAAGCTGGCTCTGGATTTTGTTATCCTTGGTGATCAGCGTCGCCTACTACTATGTGGTGACCAAAATCCCAGGGTCTACAGCGGCGCTGTATTCTGGGGAGTTCACGACGGCGGCCATCATGGGGCTGGTAATCAACTATGCCGGCACACTGGTGCTGTCCCTGGCGGTGTCCATCACCCAGCTGTTCGCCCAAGCCCGGTCGGTGCGCTCCGTGCGCAACAGCGTGTGGAAGCGTATGATGGGCATTCAGAGCAGCTACTATAACGATAATGAACCGGAGCGGCTGCTCAGCGCGGTGACCAGTGACGCGGAGAATACCGTCAGTTCCCTGATTACGGTGATCGTCACGGTGCCCTCGCTGCTTATGTACTTATCCCTATATTTTATGATGGACGGGGAAATAAAAAAAGAACTGTCAGGCTCTCAACCCAGAGATGTGCTGGAAGAGGCGATCTCCCAAGTCATGTTTGGAGAATGAGGCGGAGAACGGGAGGGACATATGGCGGTCCCTCCCGTTTTTTCGGAGGAAGAACCTATGGCCTTTCCTCCTGCCTTGTGATAAACTACCGGGGAAGATGCAAAACCGTCTGCCGAGCCGGCGGCAGGAGAAAACAGGAGGCGAAATATGCACACAGAGAAAATGAGGCATGGATTTTCCGTATTGCGGGAGAGCAGGGTAGACGAGCTGGACGCTGTTTTATACCATATGCGCCATAAAAGGACTGGACTGGAGCTGGTATGGCTCAAGCGGGAGGAGGAGAACAAGACCTTTGGAATCGCCTTCCAGACCATTCCAGAGGACGACACGGGAGTGTTCCACATTCTGGAGCACTCGGTCCTGTGCGGGTCAGAGCGCTACCCGGTGAAGGGGCCTTTTGTGGAGCTGGTGAAGCATTCCATGAGCACCTTTCTCAATGCCATGACATTCCCGGATAAGACCTTTTATCCCATCTCTAGCCGAAACGATAAGGACTTTTTCAACTTAATGCGGGTCTATCTGGATGCGGTTTTCCATCCGCTCATCCGCTCCCGCCCGGAAATTTTTTACCAGGAGGGCTGGCATTATGAGCTCGATCCAGAGGGAAAGCCCAGCTACAAGGGCGTGGTGTTTAACGAAATGAAGGGGGCCTACGCCGACGCGGACCGGCTGGCCGCACGTGCGGTGTGCCAGGCGCTGTTTCCCAATACCAGCTACCGCTTTGAGTCCGGGGGAGACCCGGCCTGTATCCCCGATCTGACTTATGAGCGGTTTTTGAGCTGCCACCACAAGTGTTATTCCCCCTCCAACGGCTATGTGTTTCTGGATGGGGGAGTGGACATCGAAACCGCCCTGGCCATCCTGGATGGGGAATATCTGTGCCAAATGGAGCGTGGCCAGCGGCTGGCCCCGCCGGCCATGCAGGCCCCGGTCAAGTCCGGTGCCCGCCATGTGGAATTTGAGATACCAGTTGGGGAGAGCGGGCAAAAACGCTGCCGTATCGTGTGGGGCAGCGTGATCGGTGCGTATGACCAGTTGGAAAAAATCACCGCCATGCAGGTGCTCGCCACCGTGCTGTGCGGGGACAATCAGGCCCCGCTGAGCCAGGCGGTGCTGAGTAGAGGCTTGGCCGAATCGGTGACGATGCAGGTGGTGGACGATGTGGCCCAGCCTTGGGTTCAGCTGGAGGCGCGGAACCTGGACAAAGAGGATCAGGAGCAAGTGGAGCGGATCATCTACGACGAGCTTGACCGCTTATCCAGGGAGGGGGTGGAACGCCAGCGGCTGGAGTCTGCTATGGCCAATCTGGAATTTCAGATGCGTGAGCGGGATTATGGAGCTTATCCCCAAGGGCTGATGTTCGGGTTTAGCGTATTGAGCAGTTGGATGCGGGGGGGCGATCCGGCGGCAAACCTAGAGGTGGGCGACCTGTTTGTGCGCCTGCGGGAGAAGATGGCTCAGGGCTATTTTGAGCAGCTCATCCAACAGATTTTCTTGGAAGCGCCCCATAGCTGCAAAATTGTGCTGACTCCATCACACGCAGCGGGAGAGAGCCGGAGAAAGGCGGAGGCAGAGCGCCTTTCCCGGGAGTCTGCCGGATGGAGCGAAGAGGACAGACAGGCGCTGTGGGAGCGGCAGAAGGCGTTGGAGCGGTGGCAGAGCAGTGCCGACGCGCCGGAGCAGCTGGGTACCTTACCCCATTTGGAGCTGTCCGACCTGTCGGAAGAGCCCGTTGCGCTGCCCACTCAAATCGGACGGGCGGGAGGTGTTCCGCTGCTGCGGCATGACATGGCCGCCGGAGGGATTCTTTATGGAAATTTGTATTTCGACGTGTCAGGCTGCTCAGCAGAGGAGCTGTCCTGCTTATCATTCCTATGCCGGCTGCTGGGCAAGGTAGGCACTGAGGACCACACAGCGGAAGAAATCGGCAATCAAAAACGGTTGCTATGTGGGAATATGAGCTTTTTCTTGTCCGCCTATGAGACCTTTGGCCAGCCGGAAAACTATAAGGTAACTTTATGCGCCAGCTTCAGCGTACTGGAACACAACCTAGACAAAGCCGTCGCTCTGATGACAGAGCTTCTGACCTGCAGCCGTTTTGGCCGGGAGCAGGAGATCCGGGATGTCCTGAAGCAAAATAGAATGCAGATGTTTCAGGGGATCGTTATGTCAGGCCATCTGATAGCCTTGGGGCGGTTGGCCGCTCAGACCTCAGCGGCGGCGGTAGTCCGGGAAAGCACCGGGGGATTTGACTATTATCGCTGGTTGAAAGAACAGGAAGAGCGATGGGATTGGCCGCGCCTGCAAGCTCAGCTGACAGAGCTGTACCGGCGTGTCATCTGCCGGGATGGCCTGACCGTCAGTGTGACCGGTTTACCTGGGCAGAATGTGGACCGTGTGGTGGAACGGCTGGCCCAGCGGTTGCCCGTCCGGACAGAGACAGCCGCCCCTGTGGCCCATGTCCGGCCTTGGGAAGTCCGGCAGGAGGGGATCGAAATCCCCTCGGACGTCTGTTTTGCGGCGATGGGGGGCAGTTTAATGCGCGCGGGCAGTACCTATTCCGGAGTTTGGCAGTTGGCTTCCCGGGTAGTTGGTTTAAACTATCTATGGAATGCCATTCGGGTCCAGGGAGGGGCCTATGGTACTGGCTTGGTGGTACAAGATTCGGGGGTTGCCAGCTGTTATTCCTACCGGGATCCGGATGGGAGCCGTTCTTTGGGATGCTATCGTGGTGCGGCGGATTTCCTCAGGCAGTTTTGTGCCGGGCAGCCTGATCTGACTGGATTTATGATTGGCGCTGTTTCAGACGCAGAGCCCCTGATGACGCCAAGAGTCAAGGGAATGACTGCGGACAGCTATTATTGGAAGAAGCTTGACTGGGCAAAGCGGTGCCAGCTGCGCAGGGAACTTTTGTCAGCAAAGCCGACAGATTTGGCCGATTTGGCAGCGCCGTTGGAGCGGTTGCTGGAACAGGGCGGCGTGTGTGTCATCGGGCCTCGAAGCCAACTGGAGCAATGCAGTCTGGACGATATTTTGTCCATATGAGGTGTGTGCATGGAAAGACAGATTTATAGGGAATTTGTGAGGATCCTGGAGGAAGAATTGGTTCCGGCTATGGGGTGTACCGAACCTATCGCAGTGGCTTATGCCGCAGCGCTGGCCCGTTCTGTGCTGGGGCGCTGTCCAGAAGAGATCTTGGTCAGAGCCAGCGCCAACATTATCAAGAATGTAAAAAGTGTGGTAGTGCCCAATACAGGAGGACTGCGAGGGATTGCAGCCGCCGCTGCCGCAGGGGTTGCAGCGGGCCGGGAGGAGAAAAAGCTGGAGGTGTTGTCTGAGGTAACGCCGGAGCAGATAGGCGAGGTCAAGAAACTGATCGACACGCTGGACTGTGTTGTGGAGCAGGCGGACAATGACCGCGTTTTTTATATAGAAGTGACCGTGAAGGGAGGCGGCCATACGGCTCGGGTGGAGATTGCGGACCATCACACCAACGTCACAGCGATCGAGCGGGATGGCCAAGTGCTCCGCCAGGGTTCTGACCAGGCGTGGGAGCCCCGGCGTGCTGCGGACCGGAGCCTGCTCACCGTGGAACGGATCGTGGAGTTTGCTGACTGTGCCCGAATTGAGGACATCCAAGTGGTACTTCAGCGCCAGATCGACTGCAACACCGCCATTGCCGAGGAGGGCCTGCGGGGCGGCTACGGTGCCAGGATCGGAAGCATTTTGCTCCGTGCCTATGGGGACGAAGTCCATAACCGAGCCAAGGCCTACGCAGCGGCAGGCTCTGATGGGCGGATGAATGGGTGTGAGCTGCCGGTAGTCATCAATTCCGGCAGCGGGAATCAGGGGTTGACCGCATCCCTGCCGGTCATTGTATACGCCAGGGAACTGAGGGCCACACAGGAAGAGCTATACCGGGCGCTGGTGGTGTCCAATCTGGTGACAATCCACCTGAAATCCGGCATCGGCCCTCTTTCTGCTTACTGCGGTGCCACCAGCGCCGGGTGCGGAGCCGGGGCTGGAGTAACTTATCTCTACGGCGGCCGGTTTTATGAGATCGCCCATACGATTGTGAATGCCTTGGCGATCAACTCTGGCATGGTTTGCGACGGAGCTAAGGCAAGCTGCGCGGCCAAAATCGCCTCGGCGGTGGAGGCGGGGTTGCTGGGAATGCAGATGCAGCGTAATGGCAGCCAATTTTATGGGGGAGACGGTATTGTGGTCAAGGGTGTGGAGAATACCATTCGCAATGTCTGCCAGCTGGCTAGGGTTGGTATGCGGGAGACAGATCAAACCATCATCAAATTGATGATGAACTCCTGTGTATAAAAGGAAAAAGTTCGCCGCAAGCGATATTCTGAAGACTGAAAAGCAATGAAAAACGCACCCAACCGGCCTCCTGGCTGACAGCGCCGATGTGCCGTAAGTTTGCAGGTCCGCAGGACTGAAGAATTACGGAGGGAGGGTTTTGCCCGACTGAGCATTGGAAATCCAAAAAGAAAGACATGACTTTTTAGTCATGTCTTTCTTTTGCGAGGGGCGGCTAAAATCAATATTTCTGTGCACGAAAACGTACCGTGAAGCGGCAGAATCAAATCGAAGCCCAGCACAGCGGGTGCAATTTGGAGAAGAGGAGCAAGGGAGCGGGCGGATGGCGTTCTTTTCTAGCGAAGGCAAAAAAGAACGTCGAAGCAAAGCGAACTTTGCTCCGACGTGGTACGCCCGAAGGGACTCGAACCCCCAACATTCAGAACCGGAATCTGACGCTC
>ERZ1106929.1352-NODE-1352-length-21213-cov-6.431704_pt1 | contig 21213 bp, 18 predicted proteins | sample MGYA00403662_ERZ1106929 | MGnify/ENA primary metagenome ERZ1106929 (study PRJEB35170, sample SAMEA104062442) | human gut metagenome | biome: human gut; feature: human-associated habitat; material: faeces | place: Denmark | collected 2013-02-20 ... | reverse complement strand
CCCCCTCTCTTTCCTTTACCTCATCCCGTGTTGCTGCAATATCCTCCCGAACACGCATGGGGCTGGATGTGGACGAGAGCCACTTTTATACCAGCGCACTGGCCACGGCCCGGTTTATCAGCAGTCAGGCACCGGGATGCAGCGCCTACGTCATCGGCGGGGCGGGACTGATCATGGCTCTCCACGACGAGGGCATCACCATGAACGATGTGGACCCGGACTACGTCATCATCGGCGAGGGCAATACGTATAACTATGAGAACATCCTCAAGGCGGTTCGGCTGGTGCTGAAGGGGGCCAAGCTCATCGGCACCAACAGCGATCTGACGGGGCCTGCCGAGGACGGCATCATCCCCGCCTGCCGGGCCATGATCGCACCCATCGAGATGGCCACCGGTCAGAACGCCTACTTTGTGGGCAAGCCCAATCCCCTGATGATGCGGACGGGTCTGCGGATCCTTGGGGTACACTCCGAGGAGGCGGTCATGATCGGCGACCGGATGGATACGGATATGGTGGCGGGCATCGAGTCGGGTCTTGATACGGTGCTGGTGCTGTCGGGCATCACCGGCCGGTCGGACATCAAGAAGTTCCCGTACCGGCCCCGGCTGGTGCTGGACGGCGTGGGGGATATCCCCGGCGTGACGGAGTAAGGTGAAGGAGGGAAGCCATGCTTTCCATATGGATCGGACGGGCGGGGGCCGGAAAGTCCCGCCGGGTGCTGGAGACCATGGCCCGGCAGCGCAGCCAGAGGCCGCAGGTGCTGCTGGTGCCGGAGCATATCTCCCATGAGGCGGAGGTGGATCTGTGCCGGGCGCTGGGGCCTACGGCCTCCCGTGATGCGGAGGTGCTGAGCTTCCAGAGCCTCGGCAGCCGGGTGCTGGCCCGGACCGGCGGTCTGGCGGAGTTTACGCTGGACGGCGGCGGTAAGCTGCTGACCATGCGGCTGGCGCTGCAGGAACTGCACAGCCGGCTGAAGGTGTTCGGACGGCCCTCCCAGCGGGCGGCGTTTCTGCGGCAGCTGACGGATCTGACGGAGGAGTTCTACGCCTATGAGATCACGCCGCAGGATCTGTGGCAGCAGGTGGAGGATATGGAGGGCGCCATGGGCGATAAGCTCCGGGATCTGGCGCTGCTGTATGCCGCCTATGACGGGAAGCTCCATGCCGGGGGCGTGGACGCCCGGTCCCGGCTCCAGAAGCTGCGGGACCGGCTGGCGGAGAGCGACTATCTCCGGGGCAAGGACGTGTATCTGGACGGATTCTCCTATCTGAACAAGCTGGAGGAGAGCGTGCTGGAGCAGGTGATGCGTCAGGCGGAGAGCGTGACGGTGACGCTGCTGGGCGACCGGGCGGAGGGGACGCTGTTTCAGAATGCCCTGCGTCAGCGGCAGCGGCTGGAGCGGATGGCCCGGCAGCTGGGGACGGAGTTCGAGATCGTGTGGCTCACCGGCTCCGGGAAGGGGCCGCTGGCCCATCTGGAGAAGCACCTGCTGGGGGAGGATGCGCCCTATGAGGGGGACGACTGCCGGCAGCAGGTGGCGCTGTGGGAGTGCGGCACGGTATACGGCGAGGTGGAGCGGACGGCGGCGCAGATCCGGAAGCTGGTGGCCTCCGGGGCCTGCCGCTGGCGGGACATTGCCGTTACCGCCCGGAGCATGGAGGTATACGGCCCGGTCATCGAGAGCGTTTTTCAGCGGGATGGCATCCCAGCGTACATCAGCCGCCGCAGCGATATTCTGGCAAAGCCGCCCCTGACCATGCTGCTGGGGGCGGTGGATGCCGTTACCGGCGGCTTCCGGCGGGAGGATATGTTCCGCTATCTCAAGACGGGAATGGCGGGCATCACGGCGGAGGAATGCGACCTGCTGGAGAACTATGTGATCCTGTGGAGCATCCGGGGGAATATGTGGCTGCGGGACACGGAGTGGACGGCAAACCCCGACGGCTACGGGCAGGAGATGACCCCGGAGCGGCAGCAGCGGCTGGCGGAGGTCAACCGCATAAGGCAGAAGGTGCGCTCTACGCTGCTGCCCCTGAGCGATGGCCTGAAGGATAGGCCGAAGGCCAGGGATAAAGCGGAGATGCTTTACATATTTGCCGAGGAGTCCGGCGTGCCGCAGCGCCTGAAGGAGACGGCAGAGGAGCTGCTGCGGCAGGGACAGGCCCAGCTGGCGGAGGAATACAGCCAGCTGTGGAGGATCCTATGCGGCGTACTGGATCAGATGGCGGAGATTCTGGGGGAGATGGAGCTCTCCGGCGAGGAATTTGCCCGGCTTCTGCGGCTGGTGCTGACCCAGTACAGCGTGGGGACCATCCCGGCGACGCTGGATCAGGTGAAGGTCAGCGAGCTGACCCGCAACGACCGGCACTCGGTGAAGCGGCTGTTTCTGCTGGGGGCCAACGACCATGTGCTGCCCCAGCCGCCGTCGGGCCACGGCCTGCTGGAGCCGGAGGAGCGGGAGATTTTGCAGCAGCGGGACATTCTGCTGTCGGATGCGGCCTTTGACCCGCTGGACAACGAATTGCAGAACATCTATGCCTGTCTGGCCCAGCCGTCGGAGCATCTGACGGTGAGCTATCCGGTGACGGATCACAACGGCGAACAGCTGCGGCCCTCCTTTGTGGTGCGGCGGCTGGAGCGACTGTTTCCGGGCTTGATGCCGGAGCGGGAGACGGTGCGTCTGCTGACCCCGGCGGTGGCGCTGGAGGAGGCCGGTCAGGAGATGGGCGGCTCCCTGTGGCGGTACTTTGCCGGGAGAGAGGAGTACGCCGGGACGCTGGCGGCCATGGAGCGGGCCAGACAGCTGCGCCGGGGACGGCTGTCCCCGGCGGCGGTGCAGTCCCTGTACGGCACCCGGATGGGGATGTCCGCATCCCGGATGGACCGGGTGCGGCAGTGCCACTTCGGCTACTTCATGCAGTACGGCCTGCGGGCCAAGGAGCGGCGTCCGGCGGGCTTCGAGGCCCCGGAGATCGGGACGTTTCTGCACTATCTGCTGGAGAACACCGCCCGTGAGGTGGCAGGCAGCGGCGGCTGGGCGGCGGGGAAAACGCCGCAGCTGCACGCTATGGTCCGTAAATACATTGACCTTTACATCCGGGACGAGATACCGGGTTACGAGGAAAAGAGCGCCCGGTTCCGCTATCTGTTCGGGCGGCTGCGCACCACGGCGGAGGACATCGTGGACCGCATGGCGGAGGAGCTGGCGGAATCGGATTTCAAGCCCGTGGCCTTTGAACTGGGCTTCGGCGGACGGGACGGCACACTGCCGGCCATCACCATTCAGGAGGGGGACGCCACCCTCTCCGTCAGCGGAAAAGTGGACCGGGTGGACGGCTGGCTCCACGACGGGAAGCTGTATTTGCGGGTGGTGGACTATAAGACGGGGCGCAAGTCCTTTGACCTGTCGGATGTGCGGTACGGGCTGGGGATCCAGATGCTGCTGTATCTGTTCACGCTGGAGAAGGAGGGGCAGTCCTGCTTCGGATACCCCATCGTTCCGGCGGGGGTGCTGTACCACCCGGCACGGGATCTGATCCTGAAGGCCGACCGGGACATTTCACCGGAGGCCCTCCGCAGGGCCATGGACCGGGAGCTGCGGCGGGACGGCATGGTGCTGGGGGACCCGGAGGTGCTGCGGGCCATGGAGCACAGTGCGCTGGAGGCGCCGTGCTTCCTGCCCATTCAGGTGAGCAAGGACGGCGGCATCAGCGGCGGCGTGGCTACGGCGGCGCAGCTGGGGCGGCTGGGGCAGTATGTGGAGAAGCTGCTGCACCAGATCATCCGTGAGCTGCGGCAGGGGAACATCGATGCAGACCCCTGCTGGCGGGGGCCGCAGGAGAGTGCCTGCACCTACTGCGATTTTGCCTCGGCCTGTCACTTCCAGGACGGGCAGGCCGGCGACCGGCTGCGGCCGCTGAAACGGGTGAAGGCCGACGAGTTCTGGGAATTTGTAGCGCATGAGACGGGAGAGGAGGGACGTCATGGGGAGTTTTGAGCCCACGCCGGAGCAGCGGCGGGCCATGGAGGATCGGGGCGGCAGCCTGCTGGTGTCCGCCGCCGCCGGCTCCGGCAAGACCAAGGTGCTGGTGGAGCGGCTGTTCGGCTATATGGAGCGGGAGCGCTGCCGCATCGACGACTTCCTCATCATCACCTTTACCAAGGCGGCGGCGGCGGAGCTGCGGGGCAGGATCGCCGCAGAGCTGAGCCAGAGAGTGGCCCGTCAGCCGGAGAATATGCACCTGCGCCGCCAGATGATGCGGGTGTATCAGGCGGACATCAAAACGGTGGATGCCTTTTGCGGGAGCCTGCTGCGGGAGAACATCCACCTGCTGCCGCCGGAGGGGCAGCGAAGCCTGACCCCGGATTTCCGGGTGCTGGATCAGCAGGAGGCGGAGCTGCTGCGGATGCAGGTGCTGGAGCAGGTATTGGAGGAGTTTTACCAGCGCATCGGCCGGGGGGATACCCAGGCCCAACAGCTGGCGGAGACGCTGGGCGCCGGGCGGGACGACCGGGCGCTGGAGCGGCTGGTGCTGGACATCCACGGGAAGATCCAGAGCCACGCCTACCCCATGCGGTGGCTGGAGCGGCTGCGGGAGCAGTGGCAGCAGGTGCCGGAGTCCGTGGGGCCTTACCGGGAGGTGCTGACGGACAGCATCCTGCGGCGGACCCGGTTCTGGGCGAGGAAGCTGACGGAGACGGCGGCGTGGATGGAGCAGTATCCGGATCTGTACCGGGGCTACGGCGACCGGTTTCTGGAGATGGCGGAGCAGCTGCAGGGCTATGAGACGGCGGCGCAGGAGGGCTGGGACGCCATGGCCCGGCTGAAGCCCGCCTTCCGGCGGATGGGCGTCGTCAAGGGCTGCGACGGGGCCAAGGAGCAGGCGAAGGCGGTACGCAAGCGGTGCAAGGACGAGCTGGATGAGATCGGTGCGCTGCTGGCGGTCAGCGAGAGCGAGCAGCTGGAGGACCTGGAGGCCATGGCCCCGGCCATGCTGGCGCTGGTGCAGCTGACGGAGGATTTCACCGCCGCCTATCAGGCGGAGAAGGTGCGGCGCAACTGCATGGATTTCAGCGATCAGGAACACTATGCCATCCGGCTTTTGCAGGGTGACGACGGTGCGCCGACGCCGCTGGGGCGGCAGCTGTCCGGGCGATATCGGGAGATCATGGTGGACGAGTATCAGGACACCAATGAGGTGCAGAACTGCATCTTCCGGGCCATTTCACGGGACGGGCAGAACCTGTTCACCGTGGGGGATGTGAAGCAGAGCATCTATCGGTTCCGGCTGGCGGACCCCACCATTTTTCTGGAGAAATATCTGGCCTACCGACCGGCAGAGGAGGCAGAGGAGGGGCAGCCACGAAAGGTGCTGCTGAGCCAGAACTTCCGCTCCCGGCGGCAGGTGCTTTCGGCTGCCAACTTTGTGTTTGGCAGCATCATGTCCCGGCAGATGGGAGAGATGGACTACGGGCCGGAGGAACAACTGAACTACGGGGCCGCAGGCTATCCGGAGCGCAGCGACACGGATACGGAGTTCCATCTGATCAGTGTGGCGGATACGGAGGAGGAGCGCTTCGACCGGACGGAGGTGGAGGCCCGGTTCGTGGCCCATCGCATCCGGCAGCTGCTGGACGAGGGCTTCCCCGTGCAGGGGGAGGACGGGCAGCAGCGGCCTGTCCGACCGGAGGATATCGTGATCCTGATGCGCTCTCCAGCAGCAAGGCGGAAGGCCTTCACGGCGGCTCTGCAGCGGGAGGATATCCCCTGCGCCGGTGGGGAGGAGCAATCCTTCTTCGAGACCATGGAGATCGCCGTGATGGTGTCGTTTTTGCAGATCGTGGACAATCCACGGCAGGATGTGCCGCTGCTGGCGGTGCTGCGGTCGCCGCTGTTGGGCTTTTCGCCGGATCGGCTGGCCCAGATCCGGGGCGGGCATCCGGGGGGAGACTACTACGGCGCTCTGTGTGCTGACGACGGCGAGGATAGCCGTGCCTTTCTGGAGCGGCTGGCGCAGCTGCGGGCGGCGGCCGGGGAGCTGACGGCGGACCGGCTGCTGTGGAAGCTGTATACGGACTGGCAGGCACTGGCGGTGTTCGGGGCCATGGAGGGTGGTGCGCAGCGGCGCAGCAATCTGCTGGCGCTGTACGCCTATGCCGGGCAGCTGGCGGCTGCGGGACGGGGGAACCTGTTCGATTTTGTCAGTTATCTGCATGACTTGATGGAGAGCGGCGACCTGCCGGATATCAGCGCAAGGCAGGAGAGCGGCGGCGTACAGCTGATGACCATCCACAAGTCCAAGGGACTGGAGTTCCCGGTGGTGATCCTGGCGGATCTGCAGAAGGGCTTCAACCGGGACGATTTCCAGCGGCCCGTGCTGGTGCATCCCCGGCTGGGACTGGGGACGGAGCGGGTGGATCGGCAGCGGCGCATCCGGTACGATACCGTCTCCAAGCAGGCCATTCAGCTGGCCCTGTCACGGGAGAGTCTGGCGGAGGAGATGCGGATCCTGTACGTGGCCATGACCCGTGCCAAGGAGAAGCTGATTCTCACCAACTGCCGGCAGCGGATGCTGTACGGCCGCACCAGCTCCAACCGGGCCTCCCGGTTCCTGGACGAGATCCCGGAGGAGAACATGCGCTGGGAGAGCAAGCCGGAGCCCCGCTTCGGCGGTATGGAGCACGACAGCACCTTCGGCGGCGACCGGTACGAGGAGGGCTGGGGCGGCGCCTCCGCCCGCACCGGCGGCTCCTGGAGCAGCGGCGGCGTACACAGCTACCGGGCACCGGCCCAGGCGGCCCAGCGGCCCCTGCAGTCCCTGCGGAAAAATGCAGCCCCTGCGGCGACTCTGCTGCAGCTGCAGCAGGGGGACATGGTGGAGCACACCGCCTTCGGGAAGGGCATGGTGCTCTCTGTCCGGCCCATGGGCGGCGACGCCCTGGCGGAAGTGGCCTTTGACACCGTGGGCAAAAAGAAGCTGATGCTGAAATCCGCGGGAGCCCACATGAGGAAACTGTGATGATGGAGATCGAAAACTGGATGAAGCAATACTGCGGGGCCGTCCGGGCCGCCTTTGGGGACCGGGTGCGGTACATCGGCCTCCAGGGCAGCCGGGGCAGGGGAGAAGCCGGACCGGACAGCGACATCGACGTGGTGTGCATTCTGGACAGCTGCTCTCTGCAAGACCTGGAGACCTACCGGGCAGCCGTGAAGGACCTGCCGGACCGGGACAAGCTGTGCGGCTTCGTCTCCGGTACGGCGGAGCTGGCGGCCTGGGACCGGGGGGAGCTGTTCCAGTTCCGCCGGGACACCACCGACTGGTGCGGACGCCTTGCGGACCTGCTGCCGCCGGAGGAGCCAGGGGACGCCCGCCGGGCCCTCCATCAGGGGGCCTGCGGACTGTATCACCTGTGCTGCCACAACTTTCTCCACGGCAGAAGCCGGGAGGCGGTGGCGGAGGCCTGCAAGGCCGCCGTGTTCCTGCTGCAGGCCAAGCTGTATGCAGAGCAGGGGCTCTACTGCCGCCGGAGATCAGACCTGGAACAGCACCTGACCGGGCAGGACCTGGAGCTTCTGCAAACTGCCCAGGCCCTGAAAGCAGGGGAGTGCCGGGAGGACCTGACAGCCCTCACGGACCGGCTGTTTGCCTGGTGCCGGGACGTGATCGGCCAGCAGAAAGCAATCTGAACAGCAGAGGGCCCGCCGAAAACGGCGGGCCCTGGTGTTTTGTGTGTGATCGGGGGTGGGAGATCCGTTCCATTGCACGGGGATCAGCCATGCCTGCGGCTGGACAGATGCACCCCCCTACGGCTCCACCCGGATGCCCAGAATCCGGGCCACCACCGCGGCCTGGGCGGCGTTGATGACGGCGCCCTTCAGCTCCCGGCAGGTCTCCGACAGCACGATCCGGTCCAGGGTGCAGGCCGTCAGGTCCATGCCGGCAAGGCTGGTGCGAAACAGCTCCGCCCCGGTCAGGTCCGTCTTCTCCATGGCAGCTTTTTTCAGCCGCATTTCCGAGAGCGTAGACTCTGTGAAGTCACATCCCTTCACGGAAATACGCTCCCAGACGCCGCCGGAAAAGTTGACATAACGAAGCAGAGTCTCCTCCAGAACGCTGTCCTTCCACCGGGAGCGGCGCAGGTCCGCGCCGTCCCATTTGCAGCCGGAGAGGCGGCAGTCCTTCCAATAGGTGGCGGAGAGGCGGCAGTTCTCCAGGAGACATCCAGTGAAGGTGCAGCCGTAAAAGGCTGCGCCGGTGAAATCGCAGTTCCGCAGGTGGCAGGACTGGAACCGGCAGTCCCGGAAGTCCAGGCCGGAGCCGTCCAGCCCCTCGGCGTTTTCCTGGGAAAGGACCGCGGCGGAGAGCACCTCTCCGGCCTCCCGCGCCGTCTCCAGGGCCTCAGGCAGGCCGCTCATGGGCGGAGTGCCTGCCGGGGCGGGAGCAGCAGCTCCTCAAAGCTCCGGATATACACGTCGCAAAATCCCCGCATGGCCGCCTCGTCCTGGGCGAAGAAACCGTCGTAAACGCCCACCACCCGCATCTTTGCAGCCCTGGCGCCCTTGCAGGCGGAGAGGCTGTCATCGAACACCGTGCAGTCCTCCGGTGCCACGCCGTAGTGCTCTGCGGCGGCACGCCACAGGGCCGGGTCCTTTTTCTCCAACCCCAGGTCGTGGGCCAGAGTGACGCCCTCAAAGTACTTCATCAGGTCCAGGTGGGTCAGGGCGGTGCGGCAGTGCTCCGGCACGCTGGAGGTCACCACCGCCATCCGGCGGCCCTCTGCCCGGCACTGCTTTAAATACGCCCGGACGCCGGGCTTCACCGTGACATGGGCATAGGCGTCCCTGGCCATCTCCATCCACTCGGCAATGATCTCCTCGCAGGACTCCGTGAGGCGGCAGTACTCCTTGGTGAACTTGGCGGCCAGGGGAAGGATGGTATGGGCTACGCCCTCGTAATAGGCGTGGGTGTACGCAATGCCCCGCCGGGCCAGAAATTCCCGGTCCACGTTTTTCCAGACGCCGTTGGAGTCGATCAGCGTCCCGTCCATGTCAAACAGCAGCATGGGCCGCCTCCTTTTCTCGGGGAGGAACCGGGTCTTGCCATTTCCGCCCCGTTGTGTTAAAATTTTTATTTGTTCGCGGCTTTTGGTCCCGGACATCAAATCTGCGGGAGTTTGCAAAAGTATAGCATAGATCCTGGTGAGGAGCAAGTCTGATGAAAGTCAACCACATCCGTCAAAATGTATTCCCCGTGCTGGCGGCTCTGATCTGGGGCACCGCCTTCGTGGCCCAGAGCGTGGCCGCCGACCATGTGGGTCCCTTCACCTTCACCGCCGCCAGAAGCGCGGTGGCCTTTGTGTTTCTGCTGGTGCTGTGTCTGGTGTTCCGCTGCCTGCGGCGGCGGGATTTTCAGGAGGAGGCCCAGGCCCGGCCCGGTTCCTGGCGGGATCTGGCCATCGGCGGTATCTGCTGCGGCGTGGTCCTGACAATGGGCACCAACCTCCAGCAGATGGGGCTGGAGACCACCACCTCCGGCAAGGCGGGGTTCATCACGGCCCTCTATATTGTCATCGTGCCCATTGCGGGGATTTTCCTCCGGCAAAAGGCGCCCCGGGCGATCTGGCTCAGTGTGGCGCTGGCGGTGGTGGGATTGTATCTGCTGTGCGTGCAGGAGTCCTTTTCCATCACGGAGGGGGACTGGTACGTGCTGCTGTGCTCCTTCTGCTTCGCCGGACACATCCTGCTGATCGACCACTTTACCCGGAAGGTGGACGGGGTGGCCCTGTCCTGCGTACAGTTCCTGGTGATGGCGATGCTCTCTGCCGGGCTGATGCTGGTGATGGAGACGCCTGACTGGGCGGGGCTGCTGGCCTGTATCGGGCCTGTCCTGTATGTGGGCATCTTCTCCAGCGGCGTGGGATACACCCTCCAGATCCTGGCGCAGAAGGACTCCAACCCCACGGTGGTGTCCCTGCTGCTGAGTCTGGAGTCCGTGTTCGCCACCGTCGCCGGGGCGCTGATCCTAGGGGACCGGATGAGTGGGAAGGAGTACCTGGGCTGCGTGCTGATGCTGGCGGCGGTGGTGCTGGCCCAGCTGCCGGACTTCCGGAAAAAGCAGGCGGTACCGGCGCCGGAAAACTGAATCGTTCAGCAGGGACGCCGGTTTTTGGCGTCCCTGTTGATTTTTGGTTGGACAAACGCGGCGGCTTGTGGTATACTGCTATCCTGTATGAGTATGTAGCGAGGTGATTTCATGCGCATCGACGTGCTGGGCGTCGGCTTTGATAACCTGACCATGGCAGAGGCCGTGGAGCGGGGGATGGAGCTGGTCCGCAGTCCGGGCCCCCACTATGTGGTGACCCCCAATCCGGAGATCGTGGAGGTCTGCCGGGAGGACAGCGGGGCCAGGGCCGCGGTGAACGGCGCGGATCTGGTGCTGCCGGACGGCATCGGCGTCATCAAGGGCGCGGCCATGCTGGGGACGCCTCTGAAGGAAAGGACGCCGGGCGTTGAATTCGCGACCCATTTGATGGATAAACTGGCGGAGGAAGGGAAGTCCCTCTACCTCCTGGGCGCCAAGCCCGGTGTTGCGGAGCAGGCGGGAGCGAAGCTGGCCGCGGCCCATCCGGGGCTGCGGATCGCCGGCACCCACGACGGCTATTTCAAGGAGGACGGCCCGGTGGTAGCGGCCATCCGCCAAAGCGGCGCGGACGTGGTGTTCGTCTGCCTGGGCGCCCCCAAGCAGGAGAAGTGGATGGCGAAGAACGGCGCCGCCACAGGCGCCCGGCTGTTGTGCGGCCTGGGGGGCAGTCTGGACGTATTCGCCGGCGTGGTGGAGCGGGCCCCAAAATTCTGGACCGACCACGGGCTGGAGTGGTTCTACCGCCTGTGCAAGGAGCCCCGCCGCATCGGCCGGATGATGAAGCTGCCGCTGTTTTTAATCCATGTCAAGCAGGAGAAGAGACACAGATGAGCGGAAAACTGATTGTATTCGAGGGCACGGACGGCTCCGGCAAGGCCACCCAGGCAAAGCTCCTGTGCGAGACCCTGGCCCAGCGGGGCATCGCATATCGGGAGATCGACTTTCCCCGGTATGGCAACCCCTTTGCCGAACCGGCGAACCTCTACCTCCACGGAGCCCTGGGCAACAGGCCCGGGGACGTGAACGCCTACGCCGCGTCGGTGCTGTACGCCGTGGACCGCTTCGCCTCCTACAAGGAGGACTGGGGCGGGTTCTATGAGGAAGGCGGCATCGTGGTGGCCAACCGGTACACCACCTCCAACGCCGTCCACCAGGCATCCAAGCTCCCGGAAGGGGAGCGGCAGGCATTTCTGGACTGGCTCTTCGACCTGGAATACGGCCGCATGGGCCTGCCCGCGCCGGACCTGGTGCTGTACCTGGATCTGCCCACAGAGGTGTCTGAGAAGATGCTCCGGCATCGGGAGCAGGCGACCGCCACCGCTGCGGACATTCACGAGCAGGACGGGGCTTATCTCCGCCGCTGCCGGGAGGGCGCCCGCGAGATTGCGCGGGATCTGGGCTGGTCGGTGATCGACTGCGCCGCCGGGGACGCGCCCCGGACAGTGGAGGACATCCGCCGGGAGGTGCTCTCTCGGGTGGAGCCGCTGCTGAACTAGGGGCTGTCCCCGACGGGAGCAAAGAAAATGGGACGAACACGCCCCATTTTCTCCGCAGCCGTCAGCAGCAGCCGTTGTTGCAGCCGTCGTTGCCGCACCCGCAGCCGCAGCCACAGCCGCAGCTATTGCCGCCGAGGGCGTTCCCGCTGCCACAGCAGCAGCAGATCAGCACGACGATGATGATGAGCCACAGGCAGGAACAATTGTTGTTTCCGTTGTTGAAGCACATGATTGTCACCTCGCTTTGAGACATTCTATGCGCCCGGCTTCCAAAGGGAGCCTGGCCGCTGAAAAAAATTGCAGGGAGGGGAAGATTTCTTCCCCATCCCGGGACGTTTCCGGCGGCGCGCCGCCGGGGCGAGAAAATGGAGGTTCCTATGTCTGATTACAAAAACGGCGATACCGCCAGCTGGGACGCGTCCCAGGTGCGCCGCAGCCAGGCGGGCCATACGGGGAGGAGCCAGGGCAATCCGTCCCAGCAGCCGCAGCGGCGGCGCAAGCGCCGCCGGATCAACCCGGTCCTGTATATCCTGTGCGTGCTGGTGGCCTCGGCCATCCTGGCTGGCGTGGGCTGGCTGCTGGCCAGCGACCTGTGTGCTTTCAGCCGGGACATCCCCTCCACCACCAAGATCACCATTGAGATCACCGCGGATGACGACATGGGCAGCATCGCGGAAAAGCTGCAGGACGCCGGACTGATCCGCTACAAGTGGTTCTTCCGCCTGTTCGCGGCCGTCACCGGCGCCAGCGAAGAGGTGGGCATCGGCACCTATGAGCTGAACACCGACATGGACTACCACGCCCTGATCGCGGGGATGCGCAGCTCCTCCGGCAACCTGAGCGCGGAGACGGTGACCGTCACCATTCCGGAGGGCTACACCGTCCGCCAGACCATCGCCCTGCTGGCGGAAAAGGGCGTCAACACGGAGGAGGCCCTGACCGAGGCCGCCCAGACCGGCGATTTTGACTACGACTTCATCGACAACGAATCCGAGGACCTGAGCCGACTGGAGGGCTTCCTCTTCCCGGACACCTATGAGTTCTATGTGGGCCATAACGCCGAGGACGCCCTGGACCGGCTGATCCGCAACTTTGTCAGCCGCATGGACGAGGAGCGGATGACCCAGGTGGAGGAGTCCAGCTACTCCCTGCAGGAGATCATCACCATCGCCTCCCTGATCGAGGAGGAGACCGACGGCACGGATCAGGCCAACATCGCCTCTGTCATTTACAACCGGCTGGAGGGCTCCGGCAACAAGCAGGGGACCTACGGCCTGCTGCAGATCGACGCCTCTCTGCTCTATGCGCTGCCGGACCACACCGGCCCCATCACCAGCGCGGACATGCAGACCGACTCCCCCTACAACCTGTACCAGAACGCGGGCCTGCCCCCCACGCCCATCTCCAACCCGGGCCTGGCCTCCATCGACGCGGCGCTGAACCCCAACAGCACGGACTACTATTACTACGCCCTGGGCACGGACGGCAAGCACCACTTCTCCACCACGCTGGCGGAACACAACGCGTTCGTCAACAGCAGCTCCTATGGCGGTTAAGCGGGACAAGCCGGAGCTGCTGGCCCCGGCGGGGGACATGGAGCGGCTGAAAATGGCCGTGCTCTATGGCGCGGACGCAGTGTATCTGGCGGGCACCAGCTATGGGATGCGGGCCTTTGCGGGGAACTTCTCCGATGAGGCGCTGCCCCAGGCGGTGGCCTTTGCCCACAGCCACGGCGTCCGGGTCCACTGCACCATCAATACCATGCCCCGGAACGACGAGGCGGCCCGCCTGCCGGAGCACCTGGAACGGCTGGCGGACGCCGGGGTGGACGCCCTGATCGTGGCGGACCTGGGGGCCTTTACCATGGCGGGGAAGTACGCCCCCCGGTGTGAGCGGCACATCTCCACCCAGGCCAGCATCTGCAACTACGAGACCGCCCGGGCCTGGCACGACCTGGGGGCCAGCCGGGTGATCCTGGCCCGGGAGCTGAGTCTGGAGGAAATCCGCACCATCCGGGACAAGACCCCGGCGGACCTGGAGATCGAGGCCTTCGTCCACGGCGCCATGTGCGTCAGCTACTCGGGGCGGTGCCTGCTCTCCAACTATATGACCGGCCGGGACTCCAGCCGGGGCGCCTGTGCCCAGCCCTGCCGGTACCAGTACGCCCTGGTGGAGGAGAAGCGTCCGGGAGAGTATTTCCCGGTGTTTGAGGACGAGCAGGGCACCTATATCCTGAACTCCCGGGACATGTGCATGATCGACCACCTGGGGGACCTGTGCGGCGCGGGCCTCTCCAGTTTGAAGATCGAGGGCCGGGCCAAGTCCGCCTACTACGCGGCCATCGTCACCGGGGCCTACCGCCACTGTTTGGACGCCGCGGCGGCAGGGGAGTCCGTCGATCCCGTGTGGCGGGACGAGGTGGAACACGTGAGCCACCGGCCCTACTCCACCGGCTTCTACTACGGCCCGCCGGGCCAGTATTACGCCACTTCCCGCTATGTCCGGGAATGGCAGGTGGCGGCGGTGGTGACGGACTGCGACAGCGCCGGGCACGCCGTGCTGTCCCTGCGGAACAAGTTCCGCGCCGGGGACACGGTGGAGATCGTGGGCCCGGATCTGCGGCCCTTCTCCATAACCGTGCCGGAGATGCGGGACGAGGCGGGGGCGCCCCTGGTGGAACCCCGCACCCCACAGATGAAATTCTATATGGACCTTCCCAAGGCGGTGCCGCCGTATTCCCTGGTGCGCCGCGGGGTGGACCTGTCAGCCAAATGAGGAAAAACGAGGAGAGAAGACTATGAACGCAGATGTTGTCATTGTTGGCGCCGGCCCCGCCGGTATCTTCACCGCTTTGGAGATGATTAAGAAGGGCAGCCGCCAGAAGATCGTCATGGTGGAAAAGGGACAGCCGGTGGAAAAGCGCCACTGCCCCAAGGACAAGACCAAGAAGTGCGTGAACTGCAAGCCCTACTGCCACATCACCACCGGCTTCTCCGGCGCCGGCGCCTTCTCCGACGGCAAGCTCTCCCTCAGCTATGAGGTGGGCGGCGACCTGCCCACCCTGATCGGGGCGGACCTGGCCCAGGAGACCATCGACTACGCCGACCAGATCTACCTGGAGTTCGGCGCGGATGAGCACATCGAGGGCCTGGGCCACGAGGAGGAGCGGAAGGAGATCCGCCGCCGGGCCATCCAGGCGGGGCTGAAGCTGGTGGACTGCCCCATCCGCCACATGGGCACCGAGAAGGCCCAGGGCATTTACCTCGCCATCGAGCGGTACTTACAGGAGAACGGGGTGGAGATGTACTTCGGCTATGAGTGCAGCAACCTGATCCTGGAGAACGAGGTCTGCAAGGGCGTGGCCATCTCCGACGGCAAGACGGACCTGGAGATCTACGCCAAGCATACCGTGGTGGCCACCGGCCGCCGGGGCGCCGACTGGCTGGAGAAGCTCTGCGCCGAGCACAACATCGCCCACGCCCCCGGCACTGTGGACATCGGCGTCCGGGTGGAGGTCCGCAACGAGGTCATGGAGATGGTGAACCGGGTGCTGTACGAGTCCAAGCTGGTGGGCTATCCCAAGCCCTTCAAGAACAAGGTCCGCACCTTCTGCCAGAACCCCGGAGGCTTCGTCAGCCAGGAGAACTACGACAACAACCTGGCAGTGGTGAACGGCCACTCCTACAAGGACCTGAAGAGCGACAACACCAACCTCTCCATCCTGTGCTCCCACAATTTCTCCATCCCCTTCAACCAGCCCATCGCCTACGCCCAGAAGGTGGGCGAGCTGACCAACATGCTGGCCAACGGCCAGATCCTGGTCCAGCGGTTCGGGGACATTCTGGACGGCAAGCGCACCTGGCAGAAGGAGCTGGCCCAGTCCAACATCCGGCCCACCCTGCCGGACGCCGTGGCCGGTGACATCACCGCCGCCATGCCCTACCGGGCCATGACCAACATCATCAACTTCATCCAGGCCATGGACTACGTGGTGCCGGGCTTCGCCGCCTATGAGACGCTGCTGTACTCCCCGGAACTGAAGTTCTATTCCAACCGGGTGAAGATGGACACCGACTTCAACACCAGCCTCCAGGGCCTCCACTGCCTGGGCGACAGCTCCGGCTGGACCCGGGGATTGATGATGGCCTCTGTCATGGGCACCCTCATGGGCCGCAAGATCGCGGAAGAGGGCTAATCGGATCACAGAGCGGCAGCAGGCGCGGAAAACGCGCCTACTGCCGCGATGAAATACGCAGATATGAAAAAGGATACAAGCTATGATCACAGTCAATGACGTCAGTCTCAATTTCAGCGGACAGACCCTGTTCAAGCACGTGGACCTGAAGTTCACTCCCGGCAACTGCTACGGCATCATCGGCGCCAACGGCGCGGGGAAGACCACCTTCCTGCGGATCCTCTCCGGGGATCTGGAGCCTACCACCGGCGAGGTGGTGATCTCCAAGGATCAGCGGATGAGCGTTTTGAAGCAGGACCACTTCCAGTACGACCAGTACACGGTGCTGGACACGGTCATCATGGGCAACCAGCGGCTCTACGATATCATGAAGGAGAAGGACGCCCTCTACGCCAAGGAGGACTTCACCGACGCCGACGGCGTGAAGGCCAGCGAGCTGGAGGCGGAGTTTGCCGACATGGACGGCTGGGAGGCGGAGAGCGACGTGAGCCGCCTGATCCAGGGCCTGGGATTGTCCGAGGACATTCTGTACAGCGAGATGAGCACGCTGACCGCCAAGGAGAAGGTGAAGGTGCTGCTGGCCCAGGCCCTCTTCGGCAAGCCGGACATCATCCTGCTGGACGAGCCCACCAACCACCTGGACATCCACGCCGTGGAGTGGCTGGAGGACTTCATCCTGGAGTGCGAGAGCCTTATTATCGTGGTGAGCCACGACCGCCACTTCCTGAATACTGTGTGCACCAATATCGTGGACGTGGACTACGGCGGGATCAAGATGTATGTGGGCAACTACGAGTTCTGGTACGAGTCCAGCCAGATGATGCAGCGGCTGATCCGGGACCAGAACAAGAAGAAGGAAGAGAAGATCAAGGAGCTCCAGGAGTTCGTCTCCCGCTTCTCTGCCAACAAGTCCAAGAGCAAGCAGGCCACCGCCCGCCGGAAGCTGCTGGACAAGCTGACGGTGGAGGAGATGCCCGCCTCCTCCCGGCGCTATCCCTTCGTGGGCTTCAAGATGGACCGGGAGCCGGGCAAGGAGATTCTGGCGGTGGAGGGCCTTACCAAGACCGTAGACGGCCGGAAGGTGCTGGACAACGTCAGCTTCCGGGTGAACAAGGGCGACAAGATCGCCTTCGTGGGGGAGGACGAGATCGCCACCACCACGCTGTTCAAGATCTTGATGGAGGAGCTGGAGCCGGATGCGGGCACCTTCAAGTGGGGCACCACCATCACCACCAGCTACTTCCCCCTGGACAACTCCGCCTTCTTCAACGACTGCGACCTGAATCTGGTGGACTGGCTGGGCCAGTACACCGCCGACAACGCGGAGGAGGGCACCGAGTCCTTCAAGCGGTCCTTCCTGGGGCGGATGCTGTTCTCCGGCGACGACGTGTACAAGCCCGTTAAGGTCCTCTCCGGCGGCGAGAAGGTCCGGTGCATGTTGTCCCGGATGATGCTGTTCGGTTCCAATGCCCTGGTGCTGGACCAGCCCACCAACCACCTGGACCTGGAGTCCATCACCGCCGTCAACAACGGCCTGATCGACTTCAAGGGCGTGGTCCTCTTCGCCAGCCACGACCATGAGTTTGTCCAGACCATCGCCAACCGGGTCATGGAGTTCGTGGACGGGAAGCTCATCGACAAGATGTGCACCTACGATGCGTATATCGCCGGGGCCCGGGAGGAGATGCTTGCCCGGCTGAACGGCTGAGCTGTTACTGGATTGTAGTTGACATCAGGCAAAACCACCCTGTAAACTGTTTGCAAAACAGCTTGCGGGGTGGTTTTTCATGGACAAACGGCGGATTTTTGGCGTGTTGGCACTGGCAGTTATCACGGCGGTCACAGCGGGGGTGGCGTCCCCCCAAATGGCGGCACAGCGGCAGGAGACGGCGGAGTACCAAGCGCCTCTGGAGGCCGCACCGGTAGCCCAGGTGGAGGGAGAGACCCTGTCCCCCAACGGGCGGTTCCAGGTCCGGACAGCGGGAAAGAGTGAGATGTATGTCAGCGGATACGTGGTGCCGGAATTCCTGCAGATCGTGGACACGGAGACCGGTGAACTTCTCTGGCAGGACCAAGGGGCGCTCTGGCAGTCGGCGCGGTGGTCTCCGGCAAATAATCTGGTGGCTATCGCCTATGGCGGCCGGACCTGGACCCAGGTGAAGGTCATCTCCACCGCCTGCTGGATCAGCTGGGACTTCACCCTGCCGGACGGCAGCCCCATCCCGGAGTACGAATTTCTCCCGGAGGACTGGGGCACATGGCCGGACATGGACACCCTGTTGCTGACGGTCGGCCGGGGTGGGGACGCAGGGGAGCCCCACACCTACCGCTGCACCGTGCGTATGAACCAGGACGGAACGCTGTCTGGCTCCGCTTTGGAACAGACCACAGAGGTACTGTCGGAGGACTACGACTTCGACCACGACGGCATGCCGGAGACCACGGAGCTGGTGACGGTGCTCACCCCGGAGACAGATTACTATCCCGCTTGGTATATCCTGCAGGTCATCCGGCAGGACGGCGTGGAGTTGTGGTCCGCCGGAGCCCATCCGTCCCATGCCGGCTGGACCAGCGTATTTGCCTGCAAGATCGATGGCGAGGACTACCTGCTGCAATACGAGCCGGAGATGTACCAGGGCTGGGCGGAATACGCCTATGAATTGTGGGCCTTTGATGGGAACGGGCAGGCATACACATCGGACAACAGGTCGGTAACCTTTGACATCAACTTTGGCCGGGAGGAACACCAGTTTGACCCGGAGGCCATCGCCGGGTTTTTCTGGGAGCTGCGAGGTCTCCTCCAGGACAGCATCCTTTTGGCCAGCACGGAAAACGGGGAGTTCCAGACCGGTATTCCAGGGCTGGAGCTGCAGAATTATATATTCAGCGATCTGCTGTCCCTGGACAGCCTGGAGGCCATGGAGGCCTCGGTCCGGCAGCAGGAGGCGGAGCTGGGCGCTGCATAGCAGAACAGGCGGGAGTTCTCCCGCCTGTTTTCATGAATTTTCAAATCCGGCCGTCAGATTTGCGCCCGCTCCAGCGTCATAGAGAGCAGAGGGACAGGAGGGAACGCCATGCTGGAATATCTGGCAACCATGGAGACAGCGGATGATCGGACCAGGTTTGAATCGCTGTACCTGGCCTACCGGGGCCTCATGTACCATGTGGCCTATCACATCCTGAAAAATCCACAAGACGCAGAGGACGCGGTGCACCAGTCCTTCGTGAAGCTGGCGGAGCACATGGCGACTATCCCCGACGGCCCCTGTCCCCGGACGCGGAATCTGGTGGTGACGGTGGCGGAGCGGAAGGCCATCGACCTATATCGCTCCCGCCAGCGCCATCCGGAGACGGAGCTGGATGAACAGACCGTCTGGTCCGCACCGCCGGAGGGCGGCGGTCTGGCCGATGCCATGGCATCCCTGCCGCCCCGGTACCGGGAGGTGCTTCTGCTAAAATACTACAACGGCTATTCCGCCCGGGAGATCGCGGGATTTCTCTCCGCCACCCCTGATGCCGTGACCCAGACCTTGCACCGGGCCCGGAAGAAGCTGGCGGAAATTCTGGATGAGAGGGGGGAGACGCCATGATGATCTCAGAGGAGGCCCTGTACGCGGCGGCGCCGGAGGCGGCGGAGAAATTCCTCTCCGCTCTGCCGGACCGGGAGGACTGCGTCCATGACTTCTCCCCGGACTTCGAGGCCCGGATGGCGACGCTGCTCCGCCGTCAGCGGAGACGGCGGCACTGGCGGGCCCTGCTGGCGGCGGCCGCCGTGCTGGGCGCCCTGGCGGCGGGACTCTCCGTGGGGGCGGGGGACCGGACGGACTGCCAGATCTACTGGTCCCAGACGGACGGGGAACTGCGGTACGTTATCCGCCTGGAGCACACCACCACCCGGCCTTTCCAGGACGCCCAACTGCGTTGTGTGCCGGAGGGCTTCATCCTGGTCCGCGGCAGCACCAGTGAGATCCGCGGGGAGCGAAGTCTGGCGTACCGAAGGGGGGAGGATGCCTCCTTCACACTGATGCAGACCCAGGGAGAGGACCTGGTGGGTTCCAAGGGGACCGCCTGCCAGGGCTCTGAGGTGGAGGTCAACGGCCGCCTGGGCCTGCTGGTGGAAGAGGAGACGGACAGCACAGAAAAAGACCTGCTGTGGACGGACGGGCCCTACATCTTCGCCCTCCATGGGAAGGGCCTGTCCGCCGAAGAGCTGCTGGAGATTGCCAGGAATGTGACCTGGTGACAGGAAAGGAAGGAATCTGATGAAACGCAATTACATTCCCTTTATCGCGGGCATGAGCACCATGCTGCTGTTGGTAGGGCTGGTGGGGGCCTCCCTGGCGGGGGAGACCAGGCCGCCCGCTGTCCCTCAGAGCGGGACGCTGAACGGACAGGTGGCCTACGGCGAGGCGGGTGTGGCTCTGTTCGGCAAGGAACAGGTACCTGCCGGCGCTGCCTGGACTACGGAGGACGGAGCGCAGATCCCCACTGTGCTGACCTACACTGATGAAAACGGGGAGGACCACTACTTCATCAGCGCCGAGACCGCGGCGGAGGTGCTGGACATGGTCTACGGCGCGGTGTACCGGGAGGACCTGAACTGCATTGATTTCGGCACTGAGGCGGCAGTAGATGCGGAGGGCAATCCCCGTCTAGACGGGAACGGCCAGCCCATCTACTGGACGGGGGCTGAGTTCTTCTCCAGAAGGACCACGCAGAACGAAGACGGCACGGAGCGCATCGTCGCCATCGGCGACCAGAAGGCGGAGATTCAGGTGGGGGACGGCACCTCCGTCATCGTCGGACACGGGCTGGAAGAGGACTCGCCCATCCGGGAGGAACTCATCCAGCGGCAGATGGAGACGCCCACCGTGCCGGAGTATGGCGTCAGCTGCGGGGTGTTCACCGAGGTGGACCCGGCGGTGCTGGATCCCGCCGCCTATCTGGGGCGGTTCGTGGACGGCGTGGCCCTCCAGGGGGCGGATCTGACGTACACCTTCCACTTCATGCCGGAGCTGCCCTATGCCGCCCTGGTGATCGAGAACCAGGGGGACCAGGACATCCTGGTGCGTGTCTTCCGCCCCTGGACCGTGGGCCATATCAACCAGGAGCTGTTCTCCATGGTTCGCATCCCCGCCGGGGAGACGCTGGTCCGGGCTTTCCAGGTCCAGGAAGGGGAGAGCGCCGACCTGCGGAACAAGCTGACTGTGGAGATCACTGCCGTCGGCGGAGGTGAGGCCCAGGTGTGCCTGTCCTCCGAGCAGTACGGCGAACGCACCCGGAAGTGAACGGAATCGCAGCCGCCCGGCAAGAGCCGGGCGGCCGTTCTTTATGTCCTGGCGGTCAACCCATACCGCTCCAGCGCAGTCTTGATTTT